>Ga0302249_1000607_pt1 | contig 30088 bp, 25 predicted proteins | sample AAG_UR_Val_MG_FD_193531 | JGI IMG/M metagenome (GOLD analysis project Ga0302249, IMG submission 193531) | Enriched activated sludge microbial communities from anaerobic digester in WTTP, New Holstein, Wisconsin, United States - AAG_UR_Val | ecosystem: Engineered > Bioreactor > Anaerobic >... | reverse complement strand
TTTGAAAATCTAAGGGTAGTTGAATAAGAATCGGGGGGAAGCTTATGGTTGTTTTAACAGGTGATACACATGGGGATTTTGAGCGAATATTTGAATTCAGTGAGGAGTATGAAACAACGACTAATGACATCATGATTATTCTTGGAGATGCCGGAATTAATTATCATTTAGATGATCGCGATGTGCAGCTTAAGGATGAGTTGGTACAGTTGCCCATGACGCTTTTCTGTATTCATGGCAATCATGAAGAGCGGCCTTCCAATATACAAGGATATGAAGAAAAACAGTGGCACGGTGGAACTGTTCTTTACGAGTGTTTATGGTAATTTAAAATTAGGTCAGATGGCTCATTGAAAACCAGGTCACTTCCAATAAAACATGGTATCCTTTTGGTAACAGCTGAAAGGAGGCCTGAAAGGAAGTGGTGACATTGACACAAAAGCAAAAAATCATACTCAAACACATTGACGGTATGAGTAACAGGAGCATTGCCAAAGAACTACATATGAGCAAGGATACGGTGAATAAATATGTGACTGAGTATGAAAAGCAAAAGGCTGAGCTTTTGCTTATGAAACCGGAAGCGGATACTGAAGAACTGATACAAGCAATTGTTGAGAAGCCAAAGTACAATTCCGACAACCGGGAGCCAAAGAGGGTCACTCCAGACATGATTAAAGCCATTGAGGAATGTTTAGAATTAAATGAATGGCGGAGAGTAAACGGGATGTCAAAACAACAGATGAAAAAAATTGATATCCATACATACCTGGTGGATAAGAAGAAATTCAACATCAGTTATTCAACTGTAAAGCGGTTAGTAAGATCCATAGAGGACAAGCACAAGGAGGCATTCATACGACAGGAATATGAACATGGTGATATATGTGAGTTTGACTGGGGAACGGTTAAGCTGGATATAGGAGAAACCGGTTATGATACCTATCAGATGGCAGTATTTACTCCGGCTAAAAGCGGCTACCGTTATTCTATGCTCTTCAAAGCTCAAGATACACCTGCCTTCCAACAGTCCCATGCAGAATTCTTTGATTACTGCAAAGGTAATTTTAAGATGATGGTCTATGATAATATGCGAGTGGCTGTAAAGAAGTTTGTAGGGCTGCATGAGAAAGAACCCACAAAGGCACTGATGGAACTATCTATTTATTACGGGTTTAATTTCCGATTTACAAATATAGCCAGGGGTAATGAAAAAGGCCATGTTGAGCGAAGCGTGGAATATGTAAGAAGGCGGGTATTTAGTGAACCGGGTAATGATAAATTTGACACACTTGCAGATGCAAACCGATTTCTTGCCATGGGGTGCACGCGTCTTAACAGCCAGCCTATGTCCAATGGAACTATACCATTGGAAGTATTTGAAGAAGAGCAAAAGCATCTGCTGCCTCGGCTGCCGAAGTTTGAAAGCTGCATATACTCTGAGAACCGGGTGGACAAGTATTCCACCATCATGGTCAGCCAGAACCATTATTCTGTACCAGATACATTAGTGGGTAAGATGGTGAGCGTAAAGACTTTTACAGATAAGATTATTGTCTACTATGATAATAATCTTATTGCTGCACATGAACGGAGCTTTAAACTGCATGACTGGAAGATTGACATCTTCCATTATCTTAGGACCTTACATAAAAAACCAGGTGCCCTGAGAGGAAGCACTGCACTGCTTCAAGCGGACACCCAAATCAAGTATATCTATGAACATTATTATAGCAAAGATGCAAAAACATTTCTACAGGTGTTAGAGATTGTTTACGAAAAAGGCACGGATGTAGTAATGAAAGCCCTAAGGGAACTAGAACTGCTTTCTCCCATGGATATGAGTGCTGATAAAGTGAAGGTGATATGTGAACATAAGCAGGAAAAGAAAAATGGCATAACGGTGTCTTATACGGATTCTCTAACTGAGAAATCCCGAAGTACGCTGTCAGCCTACGACAGGCTCGCAGCACTACAGTCAGGGAAAATTAAGAAGGAGGTCGTATAGGATGAAGGTAAAATTAAATCAAGAGATAAAGGAATACTGCAGTATATTGAAACTGAAAGGAATCCGGGCACATTTTGAGGAGACTATGTCGGAAGCAACTGATTATGAAGAATTTCTCCATCGCCTGCTTACCTTTGAACTGGAGGAGAAGGATAAACGATCCATTGAATGCCGAATCCGCAATTCCCATCTACCATACAAGCAGTATCTGGAAGACATTGAAATCGACTGCTTACCGGAGGATATGCAAAAGAAACTGCCGGAATTGGCGACCTTAAATTTCATCGAAAAAGGAAAAAATATCATCATGAGCGGTAATCCTGGTACAGGAAAGACTATGGTGAGCATTGCATTGGGCTTAAAAGCATGTGTGGCGGGTTACAAGGTATTGTTTACAACGGTTCCTCTTTTGGTCACAACACTTAAGGAATGCAACAGTTCCAAGACACTGCGATATTTTGAAAACCGATTTGAAAAGTACGACCTGGTCATCGCAGATGAATTAGGATACACTTCCTTTGATCGAGAGGGAACTGATCTGCTGTTTAACAACCTCTCTTTGAGGGCAGCAAGGAAATCCACCATCATTACCACAAACCTATCCTTTGAACGTTGGGTGGAGGTTTTCGGGGACCCCACAGTAACAAGTGCCATGATAGATCGGCTTACCTATAAGGCCATCCTGGTGGACATGGAAGGGGATTCCTATCGGCTTCGAGAAACCTTAAGAGAAAACGGGGCATCCTTCAATTTCGAAGATAAGACAGTATAACATAAATATTAAAAACATGTGCCTCTGAATGGATTTTGGAGGCACAATATTAGCAAGAAAGTGACCTAAAATTCGATGGCCTTTTGACCTATTTTTCGGTTGACAAATACAATTAGATCGTCACACGATTTCCAGTTGAATTTTTGCCCTTTTTTCATGTATTATATTGTACCATATAATACCGTACGATCCTGTTATCCCAACTTGTTGAGTTGATTCCATGTATCAGCTTGTATCGCTCTGTTTTAGGGGGTATTTTAGAATTTTGTTATCAAAATGTTATCAAATTTGTACAGCTTAATCATTCTCTGTAACTAACTTACATAAGCATATGCATATGTAGAAGCAGCTAAATATAAATGTAATCCATCATATAGCCTCTTTAGTATTATCCACATTTAATCTAATACATACACTTAATTGTTAAAATAAATTTACTCCTCTTTTGCAACTTCTTCATCTGCAATATGCATATTAATAATAGCATCTGTAGATTTTATCTTTTCTAAAACTGCAAAAACTATTTTTTCTATTTTACTTCCTTTAGAATAATCCGCATAAGCTGTAAAATTCACTCGCCCCTGCTTTATCATTGCGTTGGCTGTTTTTATATCTTCCTGATAGACAGCTATTGAATGACCACCGTTTACTGTGACAAGTTTCATACACGGTACATCTGTAAATCCATCACCTATATATATCATATTTCTAAAAGGAACTCGCCTTCTATCCTCAGGAGTATATTCGTTAAGTCTCGTGTGTTCTGTCACATCTAGAACCCCTTTATTAATTCTAAATAAGAATTGAGTTTTACTAGTATAATTAACTGCCATTGCAGGCCATATAGGTACATTTTTCTCATCGTAACAGAATTCGGCAGCATAAATCATTTTAAATTCACAAGCAATAGGAGTACCCTCAATTATTTCTTTTAATCCGGATGATATTATATAGTGTTCGACTTGGACGCCAAGTTTTTCTCCATATGTATTTACTCTTTTAAACCAAGTTCTAACCCCATTGAACAATTTTACACTTTCGCCAAGTTTCTTGAATTCGTCACGATTTAGCAGCATTTTCCCTCTGGCTTCAGTAAGCATTACATACATATAAGCTAATATCTGATCCATATTTTTCTCATTCATTAATTTAGTACACTTATCCCAGAATTCCTCAGACTTCATTTTTATTCCCGGAATAAACGCATATTCCTGCATATCTTTCGGAGATAGTGTTTTGTCAAAATCGTACATAATAGCTACAATGGGTTTATTATTCATTCGGAATCACCTCTTGTTCATTGCAAATTTATATTTTGTTGTTAAATTACTCGCTACTTTTACTTTTCTTTTTAAACAGTATTATAGATAATAACGAATTTTTATTGTTGAGCTCTTTCCGCTTGGCGTTGCACTCAGAATCTCATCATTTGATTTCATCATTTGATACATAGCACTGCATACTGATGGCATCTTGTTTCTTAACTTCATTTCTCTATGTATATCTCCAGATACTATATCAACATAGTCTTTACCCTTTTCCCTGAACTTTTCCAAGAATTCCGCAATAAAGCCTTTTATCTCAGCTATGCCTACTCTAGTTGTTGAATTTCCTGGCACAGCAGATATGAAGTTTTTCTTTACTTGTTCATTGCTTCTTTCTTTCATTTTTTCATCTATATTGATTGACATATTACTATGACTAATTGAAGCTTTATGTACCCCTTCAACTATACATTTTATCTTTTCTATCTCTTTTTTTGTTAATGGTATACCGTTCAAACCCTGAACATTCCACAATCCACTATTAACAATTTCCGCTTTTGGGCTATATCGTCCCAACCAGCTCTGTGAACTGTAATAATCCGCAGAGTTATTCAGCAAGGCTATCAAACCCTCCTCCAACCTAAGCCTTTCAGCCATGGTGTCAACCTCAAAGCAAATAAAGGAAATATGGCTCTGTAGATAATTGCTTATTATAGTTTCAATCTCGTTTTCATAATCAATATCTATTAATTCTGTATTAGCCTCCCGTACGGCAGCATTGGATGTATTAAATTCCCATACTGCCTCATAAGGATCATTGCTTTTATGCAGGATTGCTCTGCCTATGTTTTTTCTAAATATACTTCCATCTGCATTTCTTCGGACGAAGTGATCCCTTAGCCTTTCTTTCAGGTTATTATCGGCTCTATGTGTCCCAATCCTTACAATACGATCCATTCCAGCGTATTTTTCACCTGTCTCGAACATAATGTAAATTCCATTGCTAAAGGGGATAGTATTTATATCATGCCAGCTTAAGCGCTGCATACCGTTAAAAATGCTGTGTATGATATGACAATCGTTTTCTTCTGAATCAATTCTATCCTTGCCTAGCAAGCTTCTTAATACCGGTATCCAGTTACCTATTCTCTGACCTTTTAGGGGCAGCTCATACTTATCTAAATATGGAAGCAGATATTCAATATAAACATTTCCTGCTAAAATCAAGTACTCATCATTATCAAGGGAAAATTTCTTTTGAATTGAAACCAATACATTCAATGACCATGCTTTTCTGTCGGCTTTTGATTTATCTCTTAATGTTTCATTATATGGCTCAATTACTTCATATTCTGATATCAAACCGTACTTTGCGGATAAAATATATACCTCATCACAAGTCTTTTTAGCATACTCATATGCCAAAACAAACCTTGCACTTTCTGAATAAAGCTCTGCCGCTTTACATTTATATCCCTTTTTCTTGCTTGTGCATGATATAAGAGCAATTCTCATAGTTATTCCTCCAGATTTTTTGTTGACTGCTCACTTTGTACCCCACAAAATTAATTAATTTCAATTAATATCGAACAGAATTAACTCTCTGCTTCAGAGTGTGAGATTTTTTCTATTAGTACTATAACACTTCTGTATTGTAATTATAATCTTTCACTTATTATAGTTTTGTTAATTAGAATATATTTCAGGTAATTTGAAATTATTGAATTCGACTCAATGCATATGCTATACTGTTAATTTTATCAAATTGTGTCATAATAAACAATTCAATAGTTGATAATATTGATATTCTCTCATATAGCACAACTAATGAAGGAGTATAGTAAAATACCTGCATAGGCTTAACCTTTACAGGTATTATCATCATATAGTTATTGATTAAGGATTTGAATCTTAACAAACTGATCCAGAGTTATATTCCAGTTATTATAGCTTGTCTACCTAATTATAAAATGTCCATTTTTCAACGATTCCGGGAGTGAGACAATTTACTATGTGCTAATAAATCTATTGTATATTTTTGCCGTAGGGGTAAGGTTGGGGTATAAAGAATAAGCTTGCTTATCTTTGGTTCTATGTATATGGATAATATGAAGCTTGATATGTTCCCTCATACTGGATGGCCCGAGCCGCTTGGATTGATGTCTATGGCTGTTTTTTTGAACCTTACGTTTACAGGAACATGTCAATGGGTTTTTCGAGCATTTTTAAAAAACCGTCGTTTGCAGGAACATATCGAATAGCTTCCGACTGCCAATGATGCTATACACAATTTTCAATAAATAAGATGTATTTTTATCATAATCAGAAAGAATTATATCATCCAGCGGCAAACATAATCCTTGCGAACCCCCAAAAAATCAACACTATCAACTCCCAATTGCTTCATTGTATTTGCTATGTCGTCTGCTGTATCCCAGTTAGAAAATCCTTCCGAAACATCATGCCTTCTGTCAAACAAGTATACTCGATAACCCTTTGCAAAACATTTATACATTAATACAAGAAATATTCCGGCACCCTTTAGATCTCTAGCACTTAATCCCAGAACAATAATTAGATTGTGTAAGCCTACTCTGAATGCAATATTATCAATATAACTATCAACTCTGCCCATTATCAACTCATATTAAATCTAAAATACATCCTAGATATGTTCCTCTGTACATATTTTGCTTCTTTAGGTCGAATAGACTGAATTGATGTAATCCAGTAAATCAATGCTTACAGCCTTGTAATCAAGACGCTCTTTCTTCACTGACTTTTTTCGGTTTTTAGCTCATCTTTGCCTTCTCCAGGAGTTGTATTATCCATTTTTATAGTTCCAGAGCGAAGCAGGGCAATCTTTGCACATACAGGACCAATTAACTCATACAAGACCGAAGATGATAAGATAATTGTCAGAAGCATATTGCCCATAGAACCGGCTAAAATTCTTCTGCCCAAAAAAGCGAGTCCAATAGCTACACCCGCCTGAGGAATTAAAGCTAATCCTAAATAATTTCTTACTTCCTTTGGGGTTTTTGCTATAACACATCCCAGATAAGCACCGAGATATTTCCCTGCAATCCGTATGGGGCTTGTAGGCCTGTTAATGGCTTACAAGCCCTTTTTTACAATATATTAAAAAGCATTACCTATATCCCTTAAAATATGATCTTGGGGAACCAAATCGTCAATGCAAATAAATGTTACTTGTTTGCGATTATCTTCTGTTTTTCTACTTAACGTAGAACACCTTGAAAACTTTTATTCATGATAGTTTCATGTACTTTTATTATACCATTTCCCTGCATTTTTAGCTATTTTTATGATAAAAAAGCCCACCTTTAGGAGCGGTCAGATAGGGATTTATAATTCCTGAAAAATTCGGCATAGTCGTTGATATTCGGCTATGCCGTTTTTTCGTTTAGTTTGGTAAGTCGATAGCGCCAATGCAGTTATAAAAAATCTGAATCCGCTGAGTTCTGCGGCCATCTACCTTTTCAGCCTTGAATACTATAATTTTGTCAATGAACTCTCTAATAATCTCTGCATCCAATTCTGTAATTTCTGTGTACTTTTTAACCAGTGCCAAAAAGCGGTCGGTATTGAGGGACTGTTCATTTGCTGTATCAATGGTATGTTTTAATTTGGTTATCCTTTCTTCCAGAGCCTTCTGCTCGGCTTCATATTCAGCCGACATCTTGTAAAAACGCTCTTCGGGAATTTTGCCCATCACATTGTCCTCATATAGCTTTCGAATGATTTTATCTATGTCAGCAATACGAGCCTGTGCTTGTTCATACTCCTTTTGACTTTGGCGGAGTTCTTTGGCAAGTTCCTTTTCTGAGTTATTCATAACTATACGGATGAATTCCTGTTCATGGTCTTTGGCAAAGGAGGTTACACGTCTTAAGTCTTCTAGCAAAAGCTGTTCCACTACAACGTTGCGTATCTGATGTGAACTGCACATACCCTTTTTCTTGCGGTAAGTAGCACAAACGAAGTATTCCTTATCGTGTGTCCATCCCTTGCCTCTAACCTGATACAGCTTTGCTCCACAGTCGGCACAAAACATCATGCCAGAAAGCATTCCCATTTCACCTAATCGTGATGGTCTTCGCTTACCATCTCTGATTTTCTGCACTGTTTCCCAAGTGCCCTCATCAATAATTGCTTCATGGGTATTTTTGAAAACCAGCCAATCTTCTGGATTGTTCAATATCTTGACTTTGCTCTTGTAGGACTTTTTAGAAGTCTTGAAATTCACTGTGTGGCCTAGATATTCCATTTTAGCCAGAATATCTGCTACGGTACGAGCCGACCAAGCATATGGGTTTTCAGGTGGTCTTGCTGGAGTGTTAATACCCATTTTGCGAAGATGAACCGTAGGTGTATCAATGCATCGCTTTTCAAGTTGCTTTGCTATCTGCGTGGGTCCAAAGCCAGCCATACACAGTCGGAAAATATCTCTGACCACCTCGGCGGCTTTCTCATCTATAATCCAGTGCAACTTATCTTCAGGGTCTTTAATATAACCGTAAGGCGGATTGGTGCAGAGTGGCTTACCTGACTGTCCCTTGGATTTGAACACAGCACGGATTTTCTTGCTAGTATCCTTAGCATACCATTCATTAATAATGTTAAGAAACGGTGTAAAGTCACTGTCTGTTTGGTTTGCACTATCAATACCGTTGTTAATAGCAATGAATCGTACATCTGCTTCAGGAAACATAATCTCGGTGTAATATCCTACTTTAAGGTAATCCCTGCCGAATCGGGACATATCCTTGATGATAATCGTTCCAATTCTACCGGACTCTACATCAGCAATCATGCGGTTAAAGTCTGGTCTATCAAAAGTTGTACCGCTGACCCCATCATCCACATAAAATTCGATGTTGCGAAAACCGTTGTCCTCAGCATATTTTTTTAGAATTGCCTTCTGGTTTACTATACTATTACTGTCCCCTGCAAGCTCATCATCACGGGAAAGCCTGCAGTAAAGAGCAGTAATTTTCGCTTCTTCAAATGCTAATGTTGATTTACGTATAGTGCTAAATGTTGACTGTCTATTCATTTTTATCCTCCATTTCCGACAGTCTTCAAGCGGTTTAGCACTATGTATATTACCGTACTACCTTGAAGAAGTCGAGTTGATTTCCGTGGGTTTATTTGAACTATCTGATAACTTTGAAAGGCTTTTTGCGTTGACTGTAATCAGCCGTTTCAGCTTGGAATATGCACTTTCCTTTGCTGAATCACTTACTCGTGATTCCACCACATAGACCGTACCTCCGATATCGGATTTGGTTGTGCGGCTGTTACTTTGGTTTTCCATATCGTGACCTCCTATCCGATGTTTTGAAGGAACTGGCACTGAACCGAATCAATGATCCAGTGCCTAATCCATTTTTTAAGCTTTTATTTGTAATATTTTCAGAGCATCCGGTTGAATCAGCTTCCCATCCAATCTTTCGTAAGCAGAAAATCCAATTTGCCCCTGCAATGCATATAACTCACTTAATTTCTTTATTGTTATTGGCTGACGCTCAATCAGCCAGTAATACGATAGATCTCCGAATACAATGCTTTTTGCTCCTGCTGATACTGTAGGCATATATGGAGAGGTAACTACAGGCTTTCCGAAGATGGTGTTATCTGAAGTATTCCATAGATAACTGCCATTTGTATCTTTAAGGGTTCTAAGAAGCATGGATGTATTATCGTGCATGATAAACACAGCGTTATTTCGGTATTCATCTTTTAATGAAAAATACAGAGAGATAATCTCGTCAAAAGAGATGGTAGCACTATCTGCTGTAGTTACATCTGCGTCTGCCGTAAGGATACCTGTTGGCTGTGTTGTGCCATTTCCATTAAGCAATGCATTTTCCTCAGCCTTGCCAAAACGCTTCGCAAAATCACCCATCAGATATTTTTCAAGATTAAAGTTCATATCGGTGACGAATGAGCGGTTTAGCTTGACAAGAGATGCCAGCTTGTATGATTTCACCAGAAACTGTGTAAATGTATCGGCATTTTCGGGAATTGGATCTCCGTCTTCAACCCAATCTGCTGTCCCCGTTGAGGATACCGCTTGAATTTTACCTTCTGCAGAAGATAGATTGATAACAGTAGCAAATCTGCGGAATACATTCTCCTTTGCCAAAGCAGTGTTAAAGCCTTCTCTGAACTCATCTGGTGCGACATAGGCTCCTGCATTATCAAAGCCCTCGCTTAGATTTTGATTGTTTTCTTCTTTTCCTTTCATAACATTCCAAAACGCTCTATTATAAGTTGTTGATGTTGCCATAATCGTTTACCTCCTAAATTTTATTAAATGTGGGGTATATACCCCGTTTGAAACCGCGTTTTTTTACACGTTGCCCCACGCCCGTTATCCAGATAAAAAGGTGTGGAGATTTGACCTGCCCCTAGGGGCAGGTATCAACACATGGAGTCATATCCAGTGGTTTAAAGCTTTGTAGCAAGATGTAGCAGGTAAAAACTAAACTCTCTATACGAGAGCGATTTTTTATATAACCTGTTTTTCTTGCTACAAGCTGCTACACTGTGTTTAAATAAGAAGAAATTCTTCTTCTGTCAGCTTATATCCGATAAGCATTGTGGTCATTCCACCACCAGAACGTGGTCGTTTCCGTTCTACACGGGCGATAGCTGTTAATGCTTGTTTGAAGTTTCTTGCATTCTCCGAATAACATCCATTGGCACTACACCAACGCTGATACCGGGCATACACTTCAGATGTCCGGACCTCACTGTTAGGACTTTCCTCCAAGGCATCCTCGAAAAATAATGCTATTTTATCGCTGTCACGCTTATAAGCCTCCGTGGCTGTCTTAACGGAATCAGGTAAAGTCAAGCCTTCCTTCTTTAACAGCTGATAGCCTTCAATTAGCCAGTTGAGGATAGCACTCTGATTCTTCGCTTTGGCGAATTCACGTTTTAAGTTTTTATCCTGCTCGCTTTCATCGAAGTGTCGTTCAAAAGGGATAATCACCACTCTGCCACTGGAAAATAGCGTCATATCCGTAATAACGGGCAGATAATTGGTGTTGATATACAGCTTAAACTTTGGCGAAAAGTCAAAAGAATTCTCATGTAGAAACCTTGCGTTGATGGTGTCACCACCCGTCATGCTTTTTACCTGTGCAGCATTTAGGACAAGTCCTCTGCTAGGTTCGGAGATATTCACAAAGCGTACTCCTGCAAGCCGGGCAATATCTTCACTTGGACTTGAACTGTTATTGTTCTTTTTCAGACTGATAGTCTCTGGCCTTGCGGTACAGCCATAACTGCCCAATACCTTAAGAACGCTCTCACATAGCGTACCTTTACCGTTTCGAGTTGTAGCACCATAGAGAACAAACAGGCATTCATACCGAGTGTCTCCGCTGATACTGTAGCCAAAGGCTTTTTGGAGGAATTTTGCCTTTTCCTCATCTCCGCTCATAATCTCATGAATAAATCTATCCCATCGCTCGCTTTTTGCTTCTGGGTCATATTTAACACCAGATATCTTTGTAAGCCTGTCCTCGCTGTTATGGGGACGAAAATCCATAGACATTAAAAACAAGGTTCCATTGGCACAGTTGAGTACCTGCGGGTCTTGGTCAAATTCAGCCATTGATATGGGATATACGCTCTGTGCATCCTTAAGCACCGTTTCCCTGTATCTTCTTGACTGCCACTTTCGGCAATAGTCAATGTATGCCTTTCTTTGATGTTCATCCTGAATAGTCAAAGCATAGGTTAGCAGTTGATTAGCCAATGATTTACACATTTCCATTACTTTTAGATTACCGATATCAGGAATCCAAATGCCATTCTCATAGCAAAACCACATCTTCCTTTCAGGAACAAAGCGGGCAAAAGGTTTATAATAATCAGCAAACAGCCTGCTTGCCCCAATATCCGTCCAAGGGTAGCGACCGTTACTCTCAGGCTTAAAGTCAGCAAGGGAACATTCACCAAAATCTTCTGCAGCTGATGAACGCTTACCACCTGGCTTGTATATTTCAGTAGCATTTGCAATTGCTTTTACTATGGTTATCATTCCATAAGTACTGCCGGACTGTGGTCTATTCCATTTATCCCGCATTAGGCCGCTCTGCCGGAAAAGTCTGTCCATCTGCCCAATATCCCTGCCACACCAAAATGCCAGCATACCGCAAAGTGCCAAATCAGCTTCACTGGCAGAAGCATAATCAGATGTATCACCCTCCCATAATGCTTTAAATTTTTCTCCGTTTGCCGATTTTAAAGCCTTCTCAATAACAGACTTGTCAGACAGGTAGGATTGACTTTCTGTATCCAGAAGTTGCTTCACAGGGGCAGGACGTAGCATATACTTGTCTAGTATCATCTGTAGCTCATACGATTTCTCCGCTATATCACCATCTGCAAACATATTTCCCGTTACGGTAACAAAGCGGTTTGTTGCTCCAGCCACATAGACCTCAACTCCCAGCTTTCTGTTGTTGATATAGTATTTTGTTTTGTCAAAGTTAAAGCCTGTGGCCTTAAAGAAAATATGAAGCCCTCTCCCAGATGGACTGTGTTCCATATAGCAACCACTAAAAGCCTCTACAATACTTTGGGCAATAGGTTTAAGCTTACCGCTGCTATCAAAGCAATCATCTAAGTCGATAACACAAATGTCATTACCTACCAAAAATCCCATACCGTCATAATCACTTATAGTAGCTATTGCCGAACTAAAATCTTTAAATGTACCACGTTGATTTGGTTTTGCCCTTTTTCTCGTTACTGGGTTATAGGGAACTTTGGTCTTTTTACCACTTCGCTCTTCATATTTCCAACAGCAAAACTGTGGCTTATCTTTAAGCATCTGCGGCAAGTTATCATATTGTGTTTTCAGTTATTTCACCTCCTTGCCTTTTATAAATGACCCGAAACGCTACTGTTCCAGAGGGTTTGCCTTGTTTGACACAACCTCGTTATCTTACAAGGATTACGCTCGGAATTATCGTCATGGCATATTCTGCTTGAAGTATCTCTTGCATTTCGGGGTATTCAGTTGTCAAGGAACAGTGAGAGAAAAACTATGCTTTCATTGGGGGATTATTTTTCCTCTCACCTTATAGCCTTGGTAGAACACATTAGTTGAGGATTTTCTAAAAATATTTTCCATCCTCATTCATAAGCGAAGAATTCTATTGATTCGAACCCCTTAAAATAAAAAAACAGCCTGTCTTTTTTCTAAGATAAAGACGGCTGTAATGTTTATGCTTTTGCTCAAATTTGAGCGAAAGTGGTATTAAATTTAAGAAGGCTTAATGTTATAACTTTGCCTTTGGTTTTACAAATAGACTTACAGACATTTTTGTCTAAAAGTATTTATTTGAGCACCATTAATTAAATGCGCAAATAGAAAAATATGATTGAAACAGATTAAAAATAATGTGAGATTAAAAAATTATGCTGTTTATAGCGTGTTTTTGTGATATAATTATTAATATTTGTGGGAGGTGCAAAAAATGGCAATACATTATAACAAGCTATGGAAGCTGCTAATTGATAAGAATATGAAAAAGAAAGATTTGCAACGCCTTTCCGGTGTTAGCTCGGCAACTATCACAAAGCTTGGCAGAAACGAAAATGTAAATACAGAAATACTTCAAAAAATATGCACAGCTTTAGAATGTGATATTTGTGATATTTTAGAGTTTGTACCTGATAAAATTGAGAAAGGCAAGGTGAATGATAACAATGATTAAGGATATTATGAATGCCAATGATAGTGCAACACCGAACAGTCGAGAAATGGCTGTATTAAAAGAAAATTTCCCCTCATGTTTTAGGGCAGATGGATCCTTTGATATTGAGCGGTTTAAGGAATTTTTAAGTGATAAGATTGCTGTAACGGGAGAGGGTTATGAACTTAAGTTTTTGGGTAAAAACTATGCCCGATTGCTGGCTTCAATTGATACTACAACAGTTGTTGTGCCAGACGAGGAACATAACTCAAAACCTGAAAATATGAACAGTGAAAATATCTACATAAGTGGCGACAACCTTGATGGATTAAAGCATCTCTTGAAGTCCTATTCAGGTCAAGTTAAATGTATTTATATTGATCCTCCTTATAACACTGGAACAGATGGATTTGTGTATAATGACCAGTTCAATTTTACTGTGGAAGAGCTTTCGGAAAAACTAAGTATTAGCGAAGAACAGGCACAACGCATTTTAGACTTAACAAAGAGAGGTTCGGCATCGCATTCAGCATGGTTGATGTTTATGTACTCACGCCTCTTACTTGCTAGGGATTTACTTACAGATGATGGCGTAATCTTCATTAGTATTGATGATAATGAATGCCATAATTTAAAATTATTATGTGATGATGTTTTTGGCGAAGAAAATTTTATTGCTGAGTTTCCTAGAATAACTAAGCGTGGTGGAAAATCATCAGAAATAATTGCTAAAAATCATGATTATGTTCTTATGTATTCAAAAACGAATGCACCACTTCTGTTTCCAATAGCCCATAATGACAGTGCCTTTAAACACAAAGATGAGTTTTTTGAGGAACGAGGTTACTACAAATTAAATCAAACTCTTGACTATGATAGTTTACAATATAGTAAGAGTTTAGATTATCCAATTGAGATAGATGGAGAAGTATTTTATCCTGGTTCATCATTAGAATTATATAATGAACGACAATCTGGAATTCATGACACAGCTGACTGGGCGTGGCGCTGGAGTAAAGCAAAGTTTGAATTTGGATACAAAAATGGATTTATTGTTGTAAAGCGCAGTAAAAATGGTAGTAGGCTTTATACCAAAACTTATCAAAAAGCTACTATTGAAGAAAATGATGACGGATACTACATCGAATATGGTGATCGTACTAAGTGTTTATCGACCTTAGAGACGACAGATAATATGTATTCCAATGATAATGCAACAAAAGATGTTGCTTTAACTATTGGGAAAAAAATATTTAATCATACAAAGCCATTAGCACTAATGACTTTACTAGCAAAGCTTAGTACTCAGGATTCCGATATTATTTTGGATTTCTTTTCAGGTTCAGCCGCAACTGCAGAAGCTATTATGAAATTGAATTGCGATGAAAACACTCGAAGAAAATATATCATGGTGCAACTTCCTGAAAAATGTAAAGAAACAAGTTCAGCCTATAAAAATGGTTATAGGACTATATGCGATATTGGTATTGATCGCATAAAAAAAGCCGCTACTTTACTAAAGGAAGAATATCCAGATACAACAGTTGACCTAGGCTTTAAGCACTATACATTGGTTGAGCCTGAGCAAAACACTCTAGACAAACTTGAAAAGTTTGACCCTAACGAGAATAAATTATTTGCTAATAAAGACATTCTTAGTGATTTTGGAAAACCTACCGTCCTTGCAACGTGGCTTGTTAGAGATGGATATGGACTTACAGCAGATGCTGAGGAGTTAAATTTTGCTGGATACAATGGCTATTATATAGGAAAACATCTTTACCTAATTGACCCGGAATTGTCTAATAAGGCGATTGAAGCCATTGTAGTAAAATATGAAACTGACGGTAGCTTTAATCCTGAGAACGTGGTGTTATTTGGTTATAGTTTTACATGGACGGAAATGGAAGCTTTAAAAATTAATTTGAAACGGTTGAAGGATACAGAGAAAAACTTGCGTATCAACTTCGATATCCGTTATTGATTGGAGGGTATGTTATGGAACTTATCCTACAACGAGGATTACCACACCAACAAAAAGCTGTAGATGCAATAAGTGCTGCTTTGAATGGGGTACAGATAACTCCTCCTGTGCAATTTTATGAAAACCCAAGTATTTCTCTTTCTGACCCTAAACTAGCTGCAAATATTAGAGAAATTCAAAAAAATATACCTGCAGAATATCGAAGCAGTATGCCTATTGGTGACTGCTTGAATATTGATATTAAAATGGAAACTGGGGAACGTGTCATAATAGTGATGGGTGCAGTTTGTGTTATTAAATCAAGGGTTCCAGGAACTTTAGATAAATATATTTCATGCATTGCTTAGAGTAATTAGGTATAATTGCTTTGAGTAGTGCATGGAGAATGATATTTTAAAGCAAGCTGGACTACTACTAGGCAAAAAGTAGACCTAATTATTTCTAATAGAGAGAAATACAGTATTAGTGCTATGTGTAAGCTTTTAAAGGTCTCAAGAAGCTTGGTATATCATCATCTAAATAATAGGGAATCTAGTTCTTCTAATAAAGATTCGGAGATAGAGAAACATATAATAAAAATTTTCCATAGAAGTAAAAATAATTATGGTACTAGAAAAATTAAAGTAGAGCTTGAAAAGCTAGGTCATCAAGCTTCTAGGAGAAGGATAGCTAGAATCATGAAAGCAAATGCTCTAGTATCCAACTACACTGTAGCTCAATATAAGATTCATAGTAAAGGTTGTAATGAGTCTAAGACCTCTAATGTAGTCGGTAGAAAATTTGATGATAGAGATAAACTAGAGGTAGCAGTAAGCGATCTTACCTATGTTAGAGTAGGCAGTAATTGGAACTATGTATGTACCTTGGTAGACCTATCTAATAGGGAAATAATAGGCTATTCAGCTGGTCCCAATAAGGATGCCTCTCTTGTAGAAAAAGCACTTTTAAGCTGTCGTTATTCTTTAAAAGATATAAAAATAGATAATATCCTAGAAACCTTTGAAATAGAGCGTTCCCTAAGTAGAAAAGGGAATCCATATGATAATGCTGTAAGTGAAGCCACCAATAAAATCTTAAAAGTAGAGTTTATATATCAAAATAAATTTGAAAGTCTGGAAGAGCTTAGATTACAGCTTGCAGAATATATTTATTGGTATAATCACATACGAATTCATGGATCTTTAGGCTATGTATCACCGATACAATATAGAAATAGAGCTAGCTTTAGGTTAGTAGCTTAGGGAGTATTTAGAAAGTATAGTCCTGTTCGGAATAAATTTGTCTAAAAAAGGGTTGCCTTTCCAAAAAACATGGTATAAATTATATATGAGTTTACTGAAAAGGGAGCAAAAATATGAATAAGAACCTATTCTTAATAATATTTATAATAATAGCTTTATTTTGTGGATTTATATTAGGGGATTATTTTCAATACAAAGAAAACTTGACAACTGATATAGTCTTTTTTGGCATGGGTAAAGCTGATAGTATATTTATTAGAAACAACTCAAAAACAATGCTAATAGATACAGGAACAAGGGAGAAAAGAAAGAAGCTGGTAAACAATTTGAAAGAATTAGGAGTTAAAAAAATAGATTATCTAATATTAACTCACCCGGATAAGGACCATATAGGTGGTGCCTATTATATAATAGATAATTTCAAGGTGGAACGGATAATTCAATCAAAATTTGAAAAAGGAAATAAGGCAGAACTTAGATTAAAGGAAAGCTTGAAAAATACGACTTTAGAAAATATAATCATTACTACTAGTGAAGACTATAAATTCGATTTGGGAAATTTAAAGATTACCATTTATCCACCTAGAGAAGATTCTTATACAAAAAGTAATGATTACTCTCTTATTACTCATGTAGAAGATGGGGATTTGAACTATATATTTGCAGGTGATGCAGAAGAAATACTCCTAAGTGAAATACTGCAAAAAAAATTACCACCTATAGATATATATAAAGTTCCCCACCATGGAAAATGGAATATAAATTCAGTGAAAATAATAGAAAAGATATCTCCTAAATATGCCATAATAACCAACAATATAGGTGATAAAAGGGTAATAGAATCTTTAAAGGAGATAGAAGCAAAGACTTTTTATATTTTTGATAGTGATCTATACTTTAGAAGCGATGGTAAAGACTTACAATATTGATAAAAGAATTAATTATTACAGGAGGTTTGTTATGGATGCAAAAAAGAAAATATTTTATTCTAGACCATATAGGAGGTTAAAATTTAATAAAGTCAATAATTTACTTTATCTATTGTTATTTGTCATGCCTATTTTAATATTATTAATTAAAAGTATACCTAATATATCTAGTTTAATGTCATATTTAGGTGTAAAGGTTTTAGGAAGATATTTTCCTGGGATTCCCATGCAAATTGTAAATAGTAGAATTGCCATTATAGGTATAGTTGAATATATTGACTTGCCTACTGTTTATCCTAAAATTGCATTTACCTTTTTAAATTTTATTGTAGTAATTCTATTACTTATATTTGTTAGTACTGGTAAAAGAAAAGGAAATATAGCATCAATATTTTTTACTATTGCTTTATTCACTCATTTAATTAACTGTATTTATTTTATATTTGCTTCTAATTACTTTCCATATTCAGCTTTTCAGTATTCAGATTTATATATGAAACAGCAAATCGGCATATGGGTTATATTTGCTATCTTAACTGGTCTAATAACAGGTTTTCTTGGAGAAAAAGGTCTTTTTTATAAAATGTCCATGTTGATTGGAACAATCCTATATTCACTTGTATTTGGAATTATAAGATATATATTATTTTTATATATTTTGCAGAGATTTTCAGTTTTATATATGGCTTTAATGTTTTTTGTATTTGGGCCTTTCTTTGATTTTTTATACTTAGTTGGTATATATTCAATATTTATGAATAAAATGATTGAGTTATATGAATCACAGGCAGGAAAGGATGAGTGGTTATGGTCATAAACATATTACGAGCATATATGATATTTACAATTATTGTCTTACTTATTTATATGACAAGACATTTTGTTTTTACAAATAACAGAATATTAGGAAGGCAAAGGCTTTATTACAATGATATCTATTCCAGCAGAATGAAGTCTATATCTGTATTGATTCCCATGCATAATGAGGAGCAAGTACTTGAGAATGTTTTAGAGTCTCTATTGAAGTGTGACTATGATAGAGATAGACTTGAAATAATACCCATTAATGATAATTCTACGGATAAAACAAGGGAACTATTAGATGAGTATCATAGGAAGTTTGAATTTATAAGGCCCATACACAGGGATTGCCCTGATAGAGGAAAACCAGCAGGTCTTAATGATGCTATGAAAATTGCAAGGGGAGAGATCATCGTAGTATTTGATGCTGATTATCGGCCAGCTAAAGATATGTTAAAGCAATTGGCCATAGCATTTGAAGACCCAGAAATTGGTGCAGTAATGGGAAGGGTAATACCATATAATACAAATAAAAACTTACTAACTAGACTTATAAACCTGGAAAGATCTGGGGGATATCAAGTTGATCAACAAGCTAGATATAATTTGAAACTAATCCCACAATATGGGGGTACTGTAGGTGGCTTTAGAAAAGATATACTCTTGAAAACAGGTGGATTTGATCCACTTGTATTGGCAGAAGATACTGAACTCACTTATAGATTATATACTTCTGGTTGGAAAGTTATTTATGCCAATTCAGCTGAATGTTATGAAGAAGCTCCAGAAACTTGGGAGGTTCGTGGTAAACAAATTAGAAGATGGTCAAGAGGTCACAACCAAGTTCTTTTCAAATATTTATTTAAAACTATTACAAATAAAAAAATGAAGTTTAGAGAAAAATTAGATGGAGTACTTTTATTATTTGTATATGCTGTACCTTTTATCTTAGCATTGGCCCAATTTGTTTCATTAATCCTATTCTTTCTAGGAGAAATGGATATCTTTTCAGGCTATTGGGTAATATTATTTATCGGAGTCTATAGTTCATTTGGTAATTTTGCTCCATTTTTTGAAATAGGATCTGCTCTTATGATAGATGGAATCAAAAGAGAAGCATTTTTGCTACCTCTATTAATGTTTAACTTTTATTTCTATATGTGGAATATAAGCTTGGGGTTTTTTGATTCGGTTGCAGATGTAATTACCCGAAGAAAAGTTAAGTGGGTAAAAACTGAGAGGTTTCATCAAGAGAATGAGATTGAAGATGAATTAGATGAAAAGTTATTAAACATTTAAAAAGAAAGTTGGTGAACCAATAATATGATTATAATAATTGCTTTAACCTTCATTGTACTTTTGACTATTCCATTAATAGGAGCGCTTATATACTATAAAAAGAGAGATGGTATAATTCTTGATATAAATCAAGATAAAACTAGGGACCCAAGGTATTTTGGGAAATCATTTGCAGGACTAATAGAGAAAAACTTACCTAGTATTAAAGATGGAATAATAGTATTATCAAGGCCAGAAAGCTTTATTGATGCAGATGTTGAAGTTGAATATGAAAAACTAGTTGATAAGATTGTAATTGCAAGAAAAGTTGATTATAAAGTTTCTAATGTAGCTGTATTTGAAAAGGAAATCTATGGAGGGAAGAGTATTATACTATCTGGTCATGATCAGTTAATACTAAGAGGAGCTTATAGTAAAGAAAATATGATTATAGGATCAAACACTCAGGTAATTAGGTGGTTAGATTCAAATGGTACATTGGCTATTTATGATAATTGTAATTTGGGAATTAGTGTATCAAGTCGTATTAGAATGAGTTTGGGAAAAAATTGTAAATTTAATAGACTCTATGCACCAGAGATAAGGCTTGGTCAGTATCCAGAGGATAAATTTGATGCTAGGGAGGGTAAAAATCCTAAAATCTATAATATGCCTATTCAAATGAACAAGGAAAAAAATATTAGATATATTAGTAGCGAAATGATTAACCATGAAGGGGTTGTAGATTGTTCAATAATTTCCATAAAAAATATAAATATAACAGAAAACATTATTATTCAAGGAGATGTAAAATCTAGTAAGGGAGTTAGGCTAAGTGAAGGGGCTGTAGTTTGTGGAAATGTTTTTGCAGAAAATGATGTATATTTAGGAAAGAATGCATGTGTATTAGGCAATATCTTTTCACAAGAAAATATATATCTAGAAGAAGGAGCTGTTGTAGGTCAAAGTGGTAGAATATGTTCAGTCATAGCTAGGGGGAAGATTACTTTTGAGAAAAGAAACTTTGTTTTTGGATATATAAGCTGTGAAAAAGGTGGTATAGTTGCTTTAGAAGAAGATGAAGACAGAGTTTATAAAAATAGAGAAGTTCAATTTTTAGAGGTGGCAAGAGTGAAAACTAAGTTAGAGTTTAAGGATCTATATGAATATGAACATTTGGATCAACAAGGATTTAGATTTAATAAAGACTTAGAAGAAGTGATAATTCCTGAAAAAGCAACTATAATACCAAAGAGTATGTTTTATAGTTGCGGATCACTACACACTGTAAGATTGCCAAAGGTGCTAAAGGACATTCAAGCCTATAGTTTTGCAAATTGTAAAGGCTTAAAAACTATATCATTAGGCCAATGTCCAGAATTAGAAGAAATAGGTACATCTGCTTTTGAAAACTGTGAAAGCCTTGAAACTATAGAAATACCAGATTCAGTTAAGTCAATAGGAGGAGCTACTTTTAGTGGTTGCATAAGCTTAAAAAGGGTCATATTAGGGGAGGATTCAGACTTGCTAGCATTAGAAGATCATTGTTTTAGAGGATGTAAATCCTTAGAGGAAATAACTATTCCTAAAAATGTAAAGAAAATAGGAGTCAGCGCTTTTAAAGACTGTAGTAAAATCAATAAGATAATTTTACCAGAAAGATGTAAAAATGAACTTGGAATATTGGAGATTCCACAAGAAAAACTAGAATTTTATCAAGTAGAATTTGAGGAAGTGTTAGTAAATGAAAATGAATAAGAAAAAAATATCAATATTATTTATTGTAATTATTATGTTAATCCTTTTCACTTCATTAGATTATTTAGTTCATTGGGATTCTAAGCATGATCCAACTAAAAGAATAAAAGATATAAAAAGTAATTTATCTAATTTAGAAAACAAAGCAAAGGACCTGTCTGAAGAGATCTTTTATGAAGATGATCAATTTGTCTACTATGAAGATAGGATTTTAAAACATTTTACTTATAATGAAGAAAATATTAAAAAACTGGCTTTAGCTTGGGAAAACTTAAGTAAATCTTTCCCAAAAGGAACAAACACTCTAATTGTACCTATTCCCAATAGAATTATATTTGAAGATAACCATAATAAGGATGTATTGGAATATGATAGTTTCTATAAAAAACTAGAGAAGGATTTTTTAGGCCAGGCCACTGTAGTAGACCTTCGAGATATACTTGATGAGCATAAGGAAGAGTATATTTTTAATAGGACCTCAATGACTTCAAATTCCATTAATTCCAGAGGTGGCTACTATGCTTCAAAAGAAGTTGCTAAGGACTTGGGTATTGATTCCCCTATACCATTAAATAATTATGATGAACATGTCTATAGAGAACATGAAATAGTGATATATGATTCAGATAAAATGAAATTTAGTAAAAATAGTAGGGAGTATAGCCTACTTGAAAACATTCCTAATGACTGGACCTATTTTTATCTTTTACCCAATAGTAAAAACGTCAGTGAAGTCTTTCTACTAGAAGAATATTCTAAAATAATATCCATAAAGCAACCTACAATAGTTAAATCAGGACTAGGTAGTGGGTCAATAATAAGTAGTGAAGGATTTGAATGGGCTATTGTTGAAGGAGATGGAAAAACTATAGATAAAAAAGACAAAACACTACTTTTAATTTCAGATTCATCTGGAAAATATATCTTGCCCTACCTATCAAACCATTATAAAAATGTTTACTATATAAATCTAGAGTGGAATAAGGTTTTAGGTGGTGAACATCAAAGGGTTGAAGAAATATTTGAAAACTATGAGATTACAGATATAGTTTATGCTCAAAATGCATATGAAATGGGGAATTTTTCAATCAATTCAGCTATTAAAAGATTTCTTGATAAAGAGGTGAGATAAAATGATAGAATTTGTTAATAGGTTTTTCCTTAGATTTGCTTGGGAAACAGGTATACTGGGCGAAATAAGACAATATTATGATTTTAAAATTGTTATATTAACTTTTTTAGGTATTTTAGCTTGTTTTTTAGGTTTTAAAATATATAGGAGTTTGTTTTCTGTATTTACATTTATGGTAACAGCCATGGGATCTATTTATTTTATGAAAAATATTACTGATTGGGGAACTATTGTTACAACTTTTTCTGTAATTGGTATTGGCCTAGCTTTTTTTGCATTTAGATGGACCTATCTTGGAGCTGTAATCATAAACTGTTTAATAGCTATGGGATTTTTATCAATTATATCAAATAGCATTATAGGAATGATTATTTTATGTGTTTTGATAAGTATAGTTACAGTCGTCTTCCCGGTTATTTCAACTACTATCCTTACATCCGCATTTGGAGGAATAATACTGGGAGAACTCTTTAACTTAAACAAATTAACTATAATGTTTTTAGTTGTTGGTGGTATAATTATCCAGAAGTTCACAAATCAAAATCAAAAGGTTTTCGAAAAAGAATATCCAGATAAAATAAATGACTTTTTAGAAAAGAGAAGAAAAGGTGAAACAATATGTTAGAAGTACTAAGAAAAGAAATTAAATACATTATCCCTATTGAAAGATTCTTGGTATTGGAAAAAAAACTGAATCTAATGATGGAAAAAGACAACTATGGAGATGATGGGAAATATACTGTTCGAACACAATATTTTGATTCAATAAATGATCAGGATCTTTTTGATAATCTTCACGGAGTAGAGGAAAAGAGAAAGATCCGGGTAAGGATATATTCTCCAGATGCAAAGACAGCAAAACTGGAATATAAATGTAAAACCAATATAGATGGAAGGAAAACGTCACTTATAATTTCAAGAGCTGAAGCAATTGAAATGGAAAAAGGATGTTTTGATTTTTTAATAAATAGAGAAGAAAATCTGGCAAAGCAACTATATGTTAAAATAATACAAAATGCTTATCGTCCAAAAACTATAGTTGAATACAATCGTATGGCATTTGCTTACCCAGTCAGTGATTTAAGAATAACCTTTGATACATCTTTAAGGGGTACAGTAGACCCTTATGGTCTCTTCAATGAAAAGCTTGCATCTATTCCATTATTAAATGAAGATTTAGGTGTTTTAGAGATAAAATACACTGGCTTTATACCATCACCATTTCGACATCTAGTAGAGGAAATTGACACTATTTCAGAAGGAATAAGTAAATATTCACTATCTAGACTATTAATATAATCTACCAAGGAGGAAAAAATGAGAGACTTTATTATAAACAATATTAACAATGCTGAAACAATAAAATTATCAATAGTAATTATAAATTATACCGTTGCACTTATAGCAGCTTTTTTCATTATGTTTACATATAAAATTACTTATACAGGTACAGCTTATAGTCGTAAATTTAATTTAACACTAGGCACTATAACAATAGTTACTACTATGATCATGAGCATTATAAGCAACAACATAGCCCTATCTTTAGGTATGGTTGGAGCACTTTCCATTATAAGATACCGTACAGCAATTAAAGACGTACGTGATGCTTCATATATATTTTGGGCCATTGCAGTTGGTATAGGATGTGGGGTTTCCCAATACGCCCTTATTGGAGTAGGAAGTATAGTCATATTTTTATTTATGTTAATGACCAAACAGTCATTGATGGATGAAAGAAACTTACTAATTATTCAGGGTTCATTGGAAGCACAAAATAATATAGAAGCAGTTGTTGAAAATCACTTTGGAGGGAAAGCACATAAAATTATCAAGAATCTATCTAAAGAAAGCTGTGAAATAATCTATACAATACAAGAAAGAGTAATAGTCAAATCAGATGAAAAAAACTTAATTGATATTTCACAAAGATTGATGAAAATTGAAGGAGTAGAAAGAGTCAATCTAGTAGAGCAAACAGATGATATTTCAAGATAATAGGTAGGGATGAAGCTATGAAAAAAATGATTGTAAGTTTAAGCATGGTTTTAATATTTATTTTAGTAATTTTAACAGCTGGAATACTAAACAATAAGATATCTAATATGGAAGTTCTTGAAAAGACCAAAGGGAATACTAAGGTCTCATCTGAATTGTACAAGATAGATTTAGATCTTCTTGATTATTATGGTATAGGAGAATTCAAAACAAGTCTTCCAGTGCTACATATAAATACTGGAGGAGAACAGATAGTTAAGGCAAGAAAAACATGGGCTACATTGGGCATATTAAAGTTTGACGAAAATTACGGAGAAAGGAATGTTGTAGAAGTTCCAGACATATCCCTTCCAATAACCATAAACTTAAGAGGGGCCTCGTCTTATTCTGCATTTGATAAAAATCAATATAGGATTGAATTTTATAAAGAGAAAGGAGACTCAAAATCAACGGACTATAATCTACTTGGAATGGGAGAACATAGTGAATGGGTATTAAACGGACCTTTTTTAGATGTAACAATGATGAGAAATCATCTTATCTATAAATTGGCTAGGGAAATCTTCGAATGGGCACCACAATCAAGATATTGTGAAGTTTTTGTTGATGGAAAATACCAAGGAATATATTTGGCTGTAGAACCAGTGTCAAATGGCAGAAACCGCTTAAATTTATCTAAATTTGGACTATTAACTGGAGAAACTTCCTATATAATAAATCGAGATAGAGTGGAAACTAAGGAAAATCCTATAGATACTTATGGTATTATAGAAGGAAAAACATATAATAGCCTATATATTTCCCATCCTTCCTATAGAAAAATCACAAAGGCTCAAAGAGAATGGATAAAAGAAGATATTAGTAAATTTGAAAAAGTATTATATTCCCATAACTTTGCAGACGGTGAAAAAGGATATAAACAATATATAGATATGGATAATTTTGTTGACTATTTTATATTCAATGAGGTTGTCATGAATCGTGATGCGGGAAATCTATCAACCTATGTATATAAAGACTTGGGAGGAAGTTTGAAATTAGCAGTATGGGATTATAATAATGCTTATGATAACTATCAATGGTTTGAATCTGATTTTTCTGAATTTAGAACCCTAGAAAATTCATGGTTTGATAGATTGGTGCAAGACAGAAACTTTGTTGAAAAAGTAGTATCAAGATATTACGAATTAAGAAAAGGAACATTTGATAAAGATCATATGTATAAAAATATAGATATATATGAAAAGCAAATAGAAGATGCTGTTGAACGAAACTTTGCAGTATGGGGATATATGTTTAATAAAAATATGATGAATGATGAATCTCGAATGATCAAGAATTATGATATGGCAATTAAGCAATTAAAAGATGCCATAGAAAAGAGATTTGAATTTTTAGATAATCATATTGAGGACTTATATTTAAATTGCATAAATTAAAAAACTTATAATTTGTAAATAAGTGAATTTATTTTGAAAGGTGATGAAATGGACATTAATAGATATAAAAGAATTAAAAATCTTATAATTTATTTCATATTCATTTCCTTATTCTTAATTAGTTTTCTTATCTTATTAAATGAAAGATTGGATATTTTAGACAAGCTTGCAAGATCTATGGAAAAACCAGATGAAGTCATTAAAATAATAGACCAAAATACAGAATGGTCATATATAAAAGAGGGAGAAAATCCAGGCGTAGGAAATGTCTGGTCTATAGATAAATATGATGCAGAATCCTGGAAAAAAGGATATGGTGACTTTGGTGGAGGCAATGTGGGTGAAACTATAAGTAGATTAAAGGTAAAAACAGAAGATGGAAAAAACATACCCTCATATTTTTTCAGACATGAATTTAATATGGGGGAAGAAACATTAGAAACAATTAAAGGAATTAAAGGGAAAATTGAATATGATGCTGCTGTAATTGTATACCTAAATGAGTCAATAATATTTGCTGGCAATGTTCCCCAGGGAGGATATAGTTCAAATTTAGATGTAGGTGTCTCTGAACATATGGAAGAAAACAGTATAAGTTCCTTCGAAATCAATGATTTAAGTTCTTTAAAGGCAGGAAAAAACATAATAGGAGTTGAAATTCATCAAAAAAGCATGGAAAGCAATGATGTTTATTTTAACTTTCATGAATTAAAGCTATCGACAAATGAATTGGAAAATGTATCCTATAATATGGATGGACTTTTATTAGAACAAGGCAATACCAATGAAGATGTTTTTATTAACTGGATAACAGACTCATCTGATTTTTATATAGTTGAATATATAGAAGAATCAAAATATAAAAGGGAAATGGATTTAGCAAAACATGGGAAAACAATATTAATGGGAAGGAAAAAATTAAAGGATACAAATATATATGTAAATAAGGCACAAATAACCCGTTTGAAAAATAATACAAAATATATGTACAGAATACTCAAAATAGGCAATATAAAAGGTTCAAAAATGTATAGTTTTACAAGTGGAAAAAGAAATGGCTTTTCCTTTTTTCTTCTAGAGGGACCTTTGATAGATCAATTTTCTGACAACTTAGAAGAAGTTGATTTTATAATTACATCAATAGACAAAAAAGAAAAACAAAATATAAAAACTGATCAGGCTTTTATGATCTTTAGAAAACCTGAAATACTAAAACAAACTCCAACTGTTAATGTCAATTTAAATTTAGGCCACTTACCGGAGTAAAATTAGGCCACCCATGAATAAAAAATTAACCGATTTCCGCCTGTTTAGCGAGAGCCTGTTTGAACCGATAGCTATCCCCGTTAATATTCAATATATGGGCATTATGGGTAAGACGGTCCAATAAGGCTGCTGTCATTTGCTCTTCCCCCAACACCTCCGTCCATTTTGGAAATTCCAAATTTGTAGTAATTATCAAGCTGCCCCTTTCGTATCTTGAGGAACAGAACTGAAATAACAACTCCGAACCTATCTTGCTGAATGGTACATATCCCAATTCGTCGAGTATAACCAGATGAGGCGCCAGTAATTGCTTCTCAAGCCGGTTTAACCTATATTCCTGTTGGGCGGCAAGCAGTTCGTTTATCAAACCTGCAGCAGTATAAAATTTTACTCTCATTCCCTGGCGGCAAGCTTCATATCCCAACGATAATGCAATATGTGTCTTACCGACTCCGGAATTACCGACAAGTATAATGTTCTCTCGTTTTTTGATATATTCTCCCTGCATAAGCTTTAGGAGCTTTGGTTTGCTTATGCAGGGGATCGCTTTAAAATCAAAACTTTCCAGCGTTTTAATAACCGGGAAGTTAGCCTGACGTATTCCCCTTTGGATTCGGTTGTTTTCTCTCTGATGGACCTCTTGCTCTAATACGCCTAATAGATATCCTTCATAGTCGAGGTTGTTATCAGATGCTTCCCTGGCAAGAGACTCATATGTCTTAGCAGCCTGAGGCATTTTAAGCTTTTTCAGGTATGCTTCCAGAAGCATTTTATTTACTGCCATTTATGGTCACCCCCTTGCATAAGGACTTTATACTTATCAAGGTTTGGCGGCGTTACAATAACTTTCGGTATGCTCTGAAGCCTGTCCTTGCTAATAGGCACAATATTATGACTTAAAACAAGAGTTTGCCCCAATATATTTAAGACTCCATCATATCCGTAGACATTGTATGCCATAGCAATTTCAATAGCATCAGACACCTGATCTGGAGGATAATCTCTGTGCAGCATCAGTATTTTCACGAATTCCCGATTGCCATTATGATTCCTTGCTAATAAATGCCGACGATATTCTTCGTAAATGGGCGGAAGAGTTTGGGGTTTGTATACTTTTGTGTTCCCTAATGCCCGCGACTTTTGCAACAGCAGATCAAGATAGTGATCCAATTTAATGCTCTCTTGGTTACGCCCATATATCCTTGGATGTTCTGCAATAACCATCCCTTTTGTAATAATATCAACCTCTTCAGCTGAAGCTTTTACTGTAACCCTTTCCCCGACATATGAAGTAGGAACCGAATATCGATTCGTTTCAAATTGAACCATAGAGTATCGGTTTACTTTAGCCTCCTTGTACCTTGCTCCATCAAATCTTATTGCCGGCAATGGCCTTAAGGCTGCTTTTTCGTCCTCCCATTTTGGATTAGCCTCTAACAATTTGAGGCATTCGTTATGTAAATATTGGTTTAACTCATCAAATGAATCAACATCCGGATAAGGTACGAAAAACTTCCTGACGGCCTCCTTGCCTGCATTTTCAACCCCACCCTTCTCATTACCACGGGCAGGTCTGCAGAATGTGGACTCATAAAGGTAATGTGTCCGTAGGGATATGAACTGCTCTTGTTCTTCCCTGTCACTGCCTTGGAGTACCTTTTTAACTGCGGTTTTAAGATTATCGTATGCTATTTTATATGGCGTTCCATTCATAAATTCAAAGCATCTGATATGACCATCAAAAAAAGCTTCCTGTTTTTCAAATGGGTATGCCCTAACATAAAAACCGCCTGACCCTCTTAGTTTCATAACGAATATATGTGCTTTGGTTTCCTTCCCTCTGAGAAAAAAATATCCTTCTGTCCAATCGACTTCGGCATAGGCACCCAACTCGAATTCTAATGGCAGGAATGCCTCTCTTTGCTTCCTATACTCTTTTCTAAGGTAATCAGATAGGGTATTATATCCGCCTGGGAAACCTTCCTTCTTTAATATTTCAAATATCTTAGTTCCTGTATGCCGTTGCTTTCTGTGCCTACTCTTATCATCCTCTAAAATCTGCTTTATCATAGGTATGTATGGACCTAACACCGGATGCTTACGATCCTCTATTAACTTATATTTGGGGGGCTTTGGTTCTTCTAAGGAAATATATTTTGATATTGTGTCCCTGTGGACTCCGGATCTACGGCTTATTTCTCTGATACTTAACCCTTCCATGAAATACATTTTTCTGATATCCTCTAATTGAGCCATCTTAATCATACCTTTCCTCCCATATGAAAATGTGTAGATAACATAATCATACAGGAAATTTGATTAGGGTGGCCTATTTTTCAACCGGTATGTGGTACAATTTTAGAGTAGCATTAACACTTGTGGAATCTCCAATATTCCAAGTTCATTTTTACATCTTTCTGGTAAAATTATCTTATTGATTTTACTACAGTCTTTAAAAGCGCTGACTCCTATTT
>Ga0302249_1000594_pt1 | contig 30660 bp, 18 predicted proteins | sample AAG_UR_Val_MG_FD_193531 | JGI IMG/M metagenome (GOLD analysis project Ga0302249, IMG submission 193531) | Enriched activated sludge microbial communities from anaerobic digester in WTTP, New Holstein, Wisconsin, United States - AAG_UR_Val | ecosystem: Engineered > Bioreactor > Anaerobic >... | reverse complement strand
ATGACGGCATGTATGCGTAAATTATTGATAATCCTTAACACTATGATTAAGAATCGTACGTGCTGGAGTACCGTTACTTCTTGAAAATATTTCTTGACAAAAAACACAGTTGCTACCCCTTCCCCCCGGAAACGGCGAAGGGTACGGCAAGTGACCAGAGGCGCTCGAACTCGGCAATGAAAGAGGCGATGAGATTGCCGTCGTCCGTGAAGATGGCGGCCTCGTGGTTGCGGAACTCTGAATCGTTGGTGAAGTTGTAGCTGCCGGTCATGAGGCGGAGACTGTCAACGATCAGAATCTTGTGGTGCATGCAGCCCCTCTTCAGCTTGATGAAGCGAACATCGACGCCGTTCTCGATCAGCCATTCATCGATGGAATAAGATTTCCGCGCGTTTTCCATGTCCAGGATCAGACGGACCTTCACACCTCGTTTTATAGCCTTGACCAGGGCATTGCCCAGATACTTTGAGGAAAAGGCGTAAGCGGCCACGGAGATTTCCTGCGCAGCCGCCTGCGTCAGCCTGACCAGTTTCTTGGAGATACCACCTTTTGGAGAAAAGAGGACTTTTGAGACCGGCATCGAATTGGTCGATTCCGAAACCGGTAATGTCGAGGTCTTTCCTTTTCCCCTGGCTGCGGTATCCATCGCTTTTTCTTTCATCAACGTTTCTTCCAGTTCTTCCTGGCCGCCGGTTTCGCCTTGGACTTCGCGGCAGGTCTGGTCGCCTTTTCTTCCTGAGCCCGTTTCCGCAGCATCATGCTATCCTTCCAGGTCTTGGAGACCTTGAAGCCGATCCGGTAGCCCGCCGGAATCTTGAGGGGCTGACCCGTCGCCGGGTTGCGGCCCATACGCGCCTTGGTCCTGGCCATCTTGAAGATTCCGAACTTTGCGAGTTGGATACGGCCGCTCTGCTCCAGAAGATCAAGGAGACTGTCCTGGACGGCCTTGATAGCCATCTGGGCGTTTTCCTTCGTGATGTCTGCCTTTGCAGCGACGGCGTCAACGAGCTCCTGCTTTTTCGCGCCAACAAATCTTCCCTTCTTCGTCATTTGCATTCACCTCCTTTCGTTTGAGAATGCCGTTCCTCGCCCGACAAGGGAGAGACGGATCAAAATATCTTTTTCCTATGGTCGCGGCCCTGTTCTTCAAGAACATGGAAGCACGTTATGGCTTCGCCAAATACTCTCCCCACCGGTGAAAGGGGGGAATTTACTCTCTACGAATCCATACATCATGAGCGATCTCCTCACCGATGCTGAAGCACCGCTATGGCCACGAGATAGAGGAGGTAGCCGATGGCGCCGACGATCATGGCCCCGAACATCCAGCCCGTCTTTTGGAAGAACTGGCTGATAAACCTGGAGGCCCATTCGGACGGTGTGATGTTGGCCTCCAGGGAGCCGATCCGCTCTTGGAAATCCCCGAGCTTCTCGGCATGTTCCCGGCAGGAAAGCTCCTCAACGATGTCGGAGATCCGCCGGACCTGGGCAATGAGATCGTTCATGGCCTGGCGGTCGGCAAGGAGATTCACCTCATAGGCCTGCTTCAGGAGGCAGATCGTCTTATCCAGGGCGGCGTATTGCCTTTTCAATTCCTCCGTCTGTGCCGAGAGTTTTGTGATGCTCTCCAGGAGGAGCTGGGCGTATATAGAGAATCCGCCTTCAGGGCTGTCGGTCATGGTTTATTCAATCCGTCTTTATAATCCGCCCATATCCGGTCCACATAGGTGACGATCTGGCGGTGATCGGGATGCTTGCCGCCGACGGTGCATTCCGCCGCGGCGAGATATTGCTTTACCCCCTCCCAGGTTTGCCAGGGGGCGTCTTCCTTTCTGGCCAGGGCGATGGCCCGGTTGATGTAACCGCGACCGCCGTTGTAAGAAGCCAAGGCGAACTTGAGGCGCTCCCGGTAATCGGGAATCTCCGGGAAACGTTCATACTGGTGCTTCAGGTAGGTGATCCCGGCCCGGATATTCTCCGCGGGATCAAAGAGCATCATCCTGGACACACCCAGGGATTGCCCCGTCGCCGGCATGATCTGCAACAGGCCGATGGCCCCGCAGGGAGAGACGGCCTGGGGGTTGAAGGCGCTCTCCTGGCGGATCTGACACTTGATGAGGCGCCAGTCCGCCTCCGGCCAGATCTGCTCCGTCCAGTATTGAATCAGGCTGTCCCAGCGGTCGGTGGCGTTCATCCGAGATACCTCTCCAGGAAGATGGCCCACTGGGCATCGATAGCGAAGTCCAGGCGCCGGTAGGCCGGGTTGATATATTCCGCGGGAAAGTAGATGGAGAGCCCCTTCGTCCCGGCGACTTCCTTCCCCAGTCTGCACTGGCCAAGGATCGCCTGCGTCTTGCCGGTCTTGAGGACAGCAATGAGGGCGTCGGCCTTCTCCCTGATCGGGTCCCGGTCCTTGCTCTTAGTGCGGAGTTTCCGGGCGAAGGCGTAGAGGTCCAGATAATTGTCGTCGTAGAACTTCGGGGCCCGCTCCCATGCCCACTTGATCAACTTGCGGTTCTTGTCGAGGTCAGACAACAGTTCCGCCGTCAGGGGGATCAGCGCCCTGATGATATCTTCAGTGGCGGCCGTATTGATCGCCGACTGGGTGACGGTCTCGCCCTGATCCCGGTAAGAGGCGACATATTGTTTGACAACCTCCTTCGCGACGATATGGGTCTTGCGCTTCGGCTTCGCCGTGAGGAAGGAGAGGATCTCCGCGTAGGGCCAACCATCGTTGGGCTCCTCGATCTCGGAGCCGACGAGGATCTCCACAGAATCCCGGAGCTGCCAGGCCACCTCCACCATCGTCATGAGGCAGGCGTCCATACCGAGGATGTCGATCTTCTTGCCGATGGCGGTGCAGGCGCGGGCGAGGACATTCTTCAGCTCACTATTGTCCAGGGCGTCGCCGCCGGAGGTGTCGTCATAGCAGATGCTTCGGTGGGTGGAATGAGTGGGAGGATCGGTCTTGTGGCGGAAAAGAGAGACTCGGGGACCGGGATGGCGATTAGGCCCGGGCAACAGCGAACTGCCGACTGTCTGTTTATCTTGAATTGTTGCTGCGGAATGGGACGCGCGTGCACTCACGGTGAGAGGATTTTCCGCAGGATGGTCCTGCTTCATCGCTTCAGACCCACTACCGGCGGCTTCCTGGGACCGGCGATCAGCAGCGGCAGCGCCTGCTGCTGCCCGACTCCGGGCCTCTTCCCACCAGCCGCTGCCGTGGTTCCAGAGGATCAGGAAATACCGCTCGGCGGGGTATCTCTCCACGGACCACGCAAGAAAATCCTCCAGGATCTTCTGGTCGCCGGTATTCGTCTCGCCAAAGGTTTCTACGCAGTCCCGGTTATACCCGCCGCCTTTCGTGATCAGAAAGCGCCGGGTCTTCTTGTCCTCCAGGCGGTCAAGCTGTACCAGGATATTGACGTCCTTGGTGGTGCCAACCTGGGCCATCTCCTCGATGTCCCGGAGGGCCGCCCCGTCGAGATTGTTGTCCCCGGCCATATAAACCATGACCGTCCATTTGGCCTTGCCGCTACACTGAATCCTTGCCTTGTCCACCATCCTGCCCCCTTTCACCCCGTAATTCCGGGATCAAAATTTAGGGGCGATGGTAAAGGCTATGGTCAGGAAAAAGCAAAGAAGGGAGACGCTATAGACGCTATAGGCAGAGAATCTTTATCGCTGAGGTATTTGGAGAGTACTTTTTCAGCACCGGGGAGAAAAGCGCCGGTGGCAACACGCCCATGCAACCAGCACCAGAGGCCGTGTCATCCAGTTCATTCCGGTTTGTCTGGAAAAGACAAGAGGGGAAACGTTGCAGGGATAATTTATGGAGAAACGATCGGCAAATCCAGTTTTGGGAAAATTCTGCGAAAATCATTCTCGTTGAGCGTGACGATGCGATCAGCTTGACCCTTGATCGCCGCATACAAGATCACGGCATCGTAGGTCACACCACCGATAATTCCCTCTTGCGAGAGATGTTTTGTCAGCTCACTGTAATCTTCCGCCGACAAAGTTGCGACTTCACATAGTTCTATTACATTCCGTCGAATTAGATCGTAAGCAATGGCCGGCGAGATGCGGGGCTTCATCGGCAGCGTGGTCAGAATGGCGTATAGCTCGGCGATGGAATGGGCGGATACGAGACCGGAATCCTTACTCTGTTTGATTCTCTGAAGCCAGGGCAGAGCCCTCACATGCTCCGGATGGGCCTCAATCATCGCCGCCACCAAGACGGACGTATCCAGAAGGACTTTCATCAATCTGTCCTTCGCAGTAGATCCGCCACACGCTGGTCACGTTCTCGCCGGACAATGTTTGTCAAATCTGCCGACGTTTCCGCCCGGACGACGATGATGCCCTGTTTGTCCACGAGCTCCGGTGAATCCGCCCGAACCCGCAGGCAAACGCGATCGTCGTCATTGCCTTCGACGATCATGGTCATACCCGGCAACAAGCCAAGACGGTTTTTCAGCTCCTGCGGCAACAGAATGCCGCCGTTATTGTCTATCGACACTTCGATAGTCTGTCCCATTTGTACACCCCCTCATTGACACTATGAGGAATTACTCCATCGTTAGTCCACTATACCACTTACAACAAATAAGTCATAAGTAATTTTCCATGCGATGCAGTTGGGCTGTCGTCATCATGATCGTATTTCCGTATTCAACAGCAGGCCCCACCGTCTGTTGTATTTTCCACGCTTCGGCATGGTCGGATCGAGGGAAGAAAAACCGGCGGCAAGGGGAATTGACGCATGAAAAGCCGCAACGTCACCCAGCCCCAGCGTTTCCATCATAAACCCGAGACGTTGTGGCTACAAAGTCGGCAACACTGAGCGGGATTTCTGTTATATTATGAGCGTCATTCATATCCTCTACCGCCTATCTATGGCATACAGAATATAACATTTCCCGAAGAGTCAATATATTTTCGGCAAATATCTTGAAAAGCCAGCGTCGCTGACGCGCCGACCCGGGGTGGTGGAATGGCCGGAATCCGCCGGCGCTTTGCAACGGAACTGGATGGCAAGTTTTTTTCGAATTCGAGTGGTGGAATACTGGGAAAAGCATATCTTGTGGGAATGCATCTTGTAAATCTGATCTTGATCGCTCCACCCTTCGGCCAGACTGCGGTATTTTCCTTGTAACGAAAATGAATTATCTCTGCCAAGGCCCGGGCGCCGTCCAGGCATCCGGCACAGCTTTGCTATTTACAAGACAATCTATAACAGGTTTTAAAAAGAGGGAAACAGCATTAACAGCTTCCTCGAAAGTATCCGGGCCACCGACCATCCGGTTCTTGCGCAGGAATGCCTTCCATTGAGACTGTTTCGTCTTGTCCTGGATGAACGCCTCGGTGAAAGCCACCGGATCGGCTGGAATGATCGTGTGACGGGCAGCGAATGTCTCTGCGATTGCCGCCGCCAGTGTTTTACCGTCGAAATCAAACTGACGGGAAAGCAACCGGATATCCCAGAAATCTTTCATGCGGCTGTTCATGATGCCCCGCCTGACCATCGCCTCAAACTTCTCGGCAATTGTGCTCTCCTTGCTATAGCCGCGGATTTGTGGCGCCGGAAGATCGAGAATCGTCGGATACGACATCAGCTCAGGCGATGGAATAACAACATCACCAAAACCAACATCAAGCTGAATCGTTATCCTTGCGGTATCCAAAGTGCCTCGGAAATGAACACGGACTCCTTCATAATCGGCATCTTCGTTGATAGTCTGCCCACGGATGCTCTTCGGATCGAAAACAATCCCATCCGGTTCCACTTCTTGAAGACATACATTCCGGACCATGGCGGTGATAGCGTCGGTGCTGTTTTTCATCTTACCCAGCAAATCGATATCCATCGTGGACCGATACGCCCGCACTTCCCAGACCATGAGCATCAATGCACCCTTGAGAATGAATTTCTCGGCATATGAAGAACGGGAGAGCCGGTAAAGGAAACGTTCGATCGCGTAGTATTGAAACAGCTCATTGAAAGGACGGGCAGATTCCTTTGACTTGTTGAGCAGCCGCTGATGAACAGAAGCGGCGATGTTCCGAAGATTGGTGCTCGTCATAGCGTCGCCTCCAGATAGGGACGTATAACCTTCTCTACACGACATATCCGGGCAAAATGCATGAGATCGTCCGCCTGGAAGCGTTTTCGCTGCCTATAGAACTTCAGGGCCTCCAGGACGACATCGAGGCCGATCTTGTTCCGGTATTTGAAGCAGTCGGCCAGGGTCTTCTCCGGATTGTAAACTTTCACAGGCATTCCATCTACGTCGTGCTGCTCTACCCCTTCCGAGAAAGCAGGACCGCTAAACCAGAAGATACGGAGCGGCGGATAAGCGAGCCGGGGAGGCTCGGCGCCCCGCGGCAGGGCAAGATAAATCTCATGGGGGATTTCGGTGGTCAGCTCATGATAAGAGAGGGCAGAAATAAGACAGATAACGCCCTTGGGGACTTTCATGGCAACGGTTGCCAGATCCGGGTTCCCAAGCGACGGCATATCGGCAAAGCGGTACATCCCGCGCCCCAGACGCTCTATGACCCCCTGATCTCGCATCGTGTAGATGGTACGGGGATGAACCCCGGCCTTCATCGCCTCTCCAGTGCGAAAGGCGCCCGTTTGAGGATAGAGCACCGCCCTGGCTCGTCTTATTGCCCCTGTGTCCTGTTTTTTGATGCTCTCCGACATGGATAAACTTACCTGCATTAGTTGTTATTTGCAGGTAATTCTATCCATTCTTATATGCGGGTGTCAAGTGAAAAAACAGGTAGGAATAGAATTCTTGACGTAATAATCTCTGCCCTCTGTAATATGTTTTATTTGCAAAAAAGACCGCTTTTCGTCCCTATTTGCAAACGATCCATACACAGCATGGTCAGATTGAGGTAAGAAAACCGATGGCAATATGAATGGACGTCTTGCGCGACTCAACATCTACCAAAATGAGCTTTTTATTAGACCACGATAGGGACTTTTTTAGATTCGAGCGGCAGAGCCAGTGAAGCAGCTACATTTTGAGGAGAAGCACTTTGAGTATCTAACATTATTGGCATCTCTCATCAAACTTTTGTAGTTCTCTTGGATTTCGCTGCTCCATAACGAAATTTTATTACAATAGTGCGGAGCAGATAGTTTATTGAAGTCGTTAATTCGGGGAAATGGGCTTGTGTTTCAGCTTTGAACCCGTAATGCACAAGGTTAATCCATGTTAATGATGAAACGTACCAACAACTGACGCCGTGAGATGGATAAAACGCATTCTCTGACTCATCCATTTATTTGAGGATACTAAGGAATCATCCCAATATTTCCAACATTTCAGCCACGACCTCGACACTGCCCTCATCTTCGCAGGTCAGTTCAATTGGCTGGAAGTCTCGGTTGATGGGCTTCAGCAAAACTCTTACGTGCCGCCATGTCCCGTCTTCAGAAACTGCCTTCTCGCTTTCATAGCGCTTGACCGTGAAACGCTGGCCCGTTTCCGGATCGGCGGTGTCCCGTAGAAGTACAACCACCGTCCTGCCTTGGCGAGTTCCTTCAACTGGTGATCCGAAAAGGCAATAGGCGCCATCGGGAATTGCCGGTTCCATAGACTTACCTACCACCTGAGCCACAAACATTCCCTTCCGTAAGTGCCGGTGAGTGTCAATTTCCACCCAATCCAGGTCCCATTCTTCATCTCCAATGTTCTGTGGTTCGCTGAAATTGCCCGCCGCCACTTTGAGCGGCATCAGTGGGACACAATTGACGAATCGGTCCTTGGGAAGTGGGCGTATAAGCCGGAGAGCAAAGCGCCCACGCTCTGAATCGGCCTTCCTGCCGCACCGGAACCAAGACGCATCTTTCCGCAGGGCATCCCTTATATCACCGGCATCGAGAAAACCGGCCAATCTTCGAAAATGGCGAGTCATAGCGCCCTCATCAGCAAGGTCGCTCACGGCAATTTCGATGACTTCATAGCCGTTGTTTCGCAGCCAGGAGCGAATGCGATGATCCTGCTCCGCCGTCGCCGGATTGCCGTGGAGATGCCCGCTCAGGCCATCCAGATAGAGGCATACCCCTTCGTCGTCTTCATGGTGGGGAGCGCGATAGATGACGTCCGGGGTGGTTGTCCCGATGGCTCGGTCAAGGCGGAGCTGCCGACCGCGAATGCCCTCCTCGAAACCGGCAGCCAGCAGCAGATGCCGCAGTCGTCGTTCCGCCTCGTTGACTGGGTGGGTTCCCGCTTCTGGTTCCTTGGAAGGCTGTTTGGCTGGGATACCATGACTCGCCTCCAGATGGTCGCCCCAGGCCGCAAGGCGTTCCTTCGCTGCCTTCCGGTCAAGGTATTTGTGGTAATAGCCGTTGCGGAAGGTCTGGAGACAATCGATGCAGGATTTTTCACACACTGCCGGACAGTTCTCGACTACCTCCCGTGCCACGGCGGCTATTTCCTCAAAGCGTTCGCAAATCTGATCGAGGAGGCCGGAACCTCCGGGCATGGGATCCCACAGGAGGGCGTCCACCTCGTCCCGATCTACATGGCCGACGACAAGGATCTGCAAGTCGTCCAGGTGCATGTCCAGCACCCGAGCCGCGGCAAAGCGCAAAGCCTCCAGGACGCTATAGGACGTGGTCTGGTCCGGGCAGGCGGGCAGCGACAGGACGTCAGCCACGACATCGGCATAGAAACCTACGGGCTCCATGGGTTTCCCGCAGCGTTCCAGATGGGACTGCTCGAAATGTTCCCGCTGCCGGTCCGAGGAAAGGGGCGACACACTCTGCCCACAGACCCGGCAGACGGGATATCCGTACCTATCAAACCGGTCGATGGCCGCCGAGGCGCCCACATTGACCATCCTCAGCCTGACGCCGCGACGGTGATGGAGGGCCTGTTCCCCCCAGCAGTAAGCACGGCCGCCGTTGTGCTGGTCCCGTTCCAGGCCATATACGGCCACGCCCAACTGAAACCGCAACTCCTCCTCATCGGAGATGTGCGATTGGTGGACGAGATCCACATCGCAGATGGCAATGGTTTGCAGGTTAACGGCGCCAAGCGCCCCCGGGGCCACGCCCTGTTTTGTCTCCTTGACGGCCTGGCGTTCGGCGGAAACCTCGAAAACAGGCATTTCAATCCTCTGCTCATCGATATCGCGATGAAAGCGGCGGGACACAAAGCGGTTGCCGTTGGCGTAGATCAGATTACCCGGCACATACTCCCGAAGCGCGACACTGGGTGGCCTGGGCAGTGAGAAAGCCATCGCGCCGGTCCGCCAGAAGGGGATCTCGGCGGAGCCCAGTACGGAGCCGACTTCCAGACCATAGCCGGGAAGAAAGCCCTCGGCGGCCAAGACGCCGTAAGTGTTCACGTCGTCGTAACCTTCAGCTTCGCGCCGGGTACGGCGCGCCGTGCCCTTAAGCCGTTTGACGAGACCGTCACAGCGGCGAAACAGGGCCTCGTCCTCCTGGTCCAGATCACCATGCTTTTCCCGTACCGCATTGAGCCGCCGGATCTGATCCAGGGCCCACCTCAGGCGGCGATCCAGCCGGCCGATCACTTCCGCGAGGGCGTCCACCATCCCCTCGACATGGGCACGCAATACCTCCAGCCGGGTCACTTCGGCATCCCCTTCCGGCCAGCCCTGACAAAAGGCACGCTCCACATAGCCGCAGAGGTCGTCCAGATTTCCCGCAATCAAATCCCGCAAGGCATCCAGATTGGGGAGCTTCTCGCGTACAAGGCCTCCCTCGAATAGGTAGGCAGAAACCCGATCGGGCAGGCAGGTTTTCAGTGCATTGGCAATCTCCCGTCTTTCCGCGGCGGATCGGGAGAGATCCTTCCCATATTGATGCAGCCGGGTGATGGTTGTGGCATGGACATGTTTGGCGACCATCAGGTCGTTGCTCAGATTGAAAGCCGGCGGATCCACCCGGCCCGCCAGGAGCTTCAGGGGATCGGCGAAATAGGCCCGGTCATGGGAAACGGGCCGGCAGTAAGTCATATCCACCGCCATGCGGTGCCGCCGCCCGGCCCGCCCGGCCCGCTGCCAGTAATTGGCCGGTAGCGGGGGAACATTGCGCATGAGAATCGCATCGAGCTTCCCGATGTCTACCCCCAGTTCGAGGGTCGGGGTGCAGACAAAGGCATTGACCGCCTCGGAATCCCCCTTGAAGAGGTTCTCCAAACGCTCCCGCTCCTCGTGGGGAACCATGGCCGTGTGCTCTTCCGGACGGAGCATGGAGTAGCCCTGGTCGAGGAGTTGCAGATCATAGTTGTCCGGGTCTTCACGAACATATTCAAGGGCACCCTCGCAACGCCAGGCCGGGCAGGCAAGGTTCGGGGCACGGCGCGCGGTCCGCCGCCGGCAGTTCCGGCAACGCCAGACGCCATGATTCTGTTGAAGCCGCAAGCGGTCGGCATCCACCTGATAGACGCCGCTGACATTGGGCAGTGGGTTTCCCTTCGCCCCCTTCAGACGCACCGGTTTTAGGAGCCCCAGGTCTTTATCGCTCAGGAAGCGGAAAAGGCCAGTCAGAAAACCCTCGACCTCATCAGTGGGAACGCCCCATTTTTTGGCCATCTGACGGATCGTCGTATCGCCCCGTTCACTGAACCACTGGGTCACCAGCTCCTGTTTTTCATCCGGTTCCCGATGGAGCTTCGTCCCTACCGGTCCACCCGCCTGGGGGAGATAGCCCTGCTGGACTTCGAGATCCCCTTCCTGCCAGTATTTGGTGAAGATTTCCCATTCCGGGTCGTGCAAAATCCGTTTGCGCCGCAGATAATCGAGGAGACCGGCTACGCCGTCCCGGAGGTCCTCGGGAGGCATCCCCAGCGCGTGGGCGTTCTCCTGAATCCAGGGCAGCGACGGATCGAGGCCCACATAATCCACCTTCATCCGCCCCCAGGGCTCCAGGCCGATGGCCTGCCGCGAGGAAAGGGTTACCTCACGCAATACCTGAATACGGAGAAATTTCCGCCGCTCCTTTTCGTGGCGCCCCCCGCCTCCTTCCCGGCGGACGACTTGCCACACCTCGGGCACCAGGGCCCGGGAGAGGGCCTCGTCCTTCTCCATGATCTCATCGAGATGCATCGCCAGATCGCCGATGGAAACGGCCCCCGCCTTCAATCCCTCTGCCATGAGGGCCCGCAGGCGGAAACGGCGGGCATGGTCCTTCATCCACCCGGCCTGGAAGGCGGCATCCTGCCGGTTGTCGCAGAAGACTAGGAGGCGCGGCCGCTCTGAATGATGCACCATGTCCTGCGCCAGGACGTGGACGTCGGCCACGTTGGTGGCGCGGACCGGGCGGGCAGGCTCCCGGTAGGAGCTGCCGATGCGGCGGCCATTGGCCCCGCAGGAAAGGCAACTGGAAAGATTTCCGGGATCGTCTTTCTTCTGCCGGATGGCATAGAGCACAACGGTCTGACCGGCCGAGCCGCAGTGGCGACACCGCCCGGACGGGACGGGATGGGCGGCGCCGCAGTGACGGCAGAAATGGAGCGCGGCGGTCCGTTCATGGTCATCGAGGTCTTCGTCTGCCGTTCCCCCGACGACCCGGTCCAGGAGGACCACCCGACGCCCCCCTTGGGCCTCCTCCAGAGGCATCCAGAAAGAGCCGTTGTCTGTCGCCTCGCCGCCCCCCGGCCGCCTTAGCGTAAAATCGAAATCTTTCAGGAAGGCGATGAAATAATGCTGCCCGCAGGTGGTACAGGTGGTGACCGGAAAGTGGGCGTGCCGTTCTTCACCGTCGCCAGCTTCGATTTCATCCTCCGCGGCAAGCCAGAGTTTCGGCCCTGGTTCACTGACCGGAAAGGTGACGACGGCCCCGCTGATTCCGCGGATAAAGCCATGCACGACCGGCCGAACGAGCGGTCTTCCCTCCCTTCTTGCCGCCGCGCCCAGGGTCAGCCAGATCAGAATCTCGGCTTCTGTGACGGCCCGCCCGATCTTCTTTTTCAGCGCCTCCGGTAGTTCGTCAAGAGGCTGCGGTATGGCAAGGGCCTCGCTCAACTGGAAGAGAATCTCGTTTCGTGACAGGGCGTCGTAGAGGACTTCCGTCCATTTACCCGGGGGCAGATCGGCGGCGGTCAAGGCACGATAGAACGAGCGAACGGCCGCCCCTTCACCCTCTTCATCCTCCACGGCCCGGACGCATTCGTTGAGCAGGCGGCCGGGGTCTTTTGCTTTCGGCAACTTGATTCGGTCTCCGGCCCACACCTCAGGTTCATAGGCCTCGCTTACGGTGACGACCGATTTCTTCGCCACGCCGAAGAAACGGCTAGCAAAATCACGGGCCGCATCGGGGTTGCGCCGGTCGGCGATGGTCGCTGAGGTGGCGATGCAGGCCGTATCCTGGGCCGCCCGGCCGCAGAAGGCCCGCAGTCTACGGATGAGGCAGGCCGTTTCTGCTCCCTGGGCGCCGGCGAAGGTGTGGGCCTCGTCGAAGACCAGATAGTCCAGCCTGGCGTCGGCAAACAACTCGACATCCCGCTGGCGCGTCAGGAGAAGTTCCAACTGTTTGACGTTCGTCAACAGTATTCGCGGCTGATGTCCCGCCTTGCGCATCGCTTCCCGCGAGCAGATCTCCTCGGGAGGATAGACCGTCTCGCCCCGCTTCTCCCGGCGGTATTCGGCCAGCTTTGCCTCGTAGTCGGCGAGGGACGACCCCGCGGGAAGACGGTATCCCGCCACCTCCGCCTCCCGTTCCGGCGTCTTGCCGACGTACATGCCGAAGGAGATGCCAGTGCCGGCCAGCAGGGAACGCAACCGTCCAAGCTGGTCTTCGGCCAGGGCGTTCATGGGATAGACGATCACGGCGCTGATACCCGCCGGCACTCCCTCGTCCCGCAAGGCAAGACATTTGCTTATGACCGGGTAGAGGAAGCACTCGGTCTTCCCTGAGCCGGTGCCCGTCGAGACCAGCGTCGTCTTTCCGGCCCGGATGGCCCGGATCGCCTCTTCCTGATGTCCATAGACCCGGCCGATCTCCCTTGGGATGCGATCCCGCATAAGGGGATGAAAGATACCCTCGCGAACCAGGTCCTCCACCGCGGCACCCTGCCGGAAGGGTCGTGAGAGGCTGATGTAAGGTCCCTTTAGCAGGGGTGACCGGCGCGTTTCGCCGAGAGAAAGAAGTTGCCGCATCTGGAAATGCAGGCGTTCATCGGCAAAGGGGTATGCGGTTAGCTGATAGCGGAGAAAACTCCGGATGACCTTTTCGGTGAAGACGATTGGGTTGAGTGCCATGACAGACCTTGTTATTCCTCGTGACCGTGACCCTGCTCAGGGACCCGCGTGGCAAGCATATCCCCGACATCCCCATTTAAAAGCAATATCTCTACATGATGGTGACGGTCTCGCCCTCGCGTCGTGCTATTTCTATGATGGCGCTGGCGTCATCTTCCAGCCATTGGCGTTCGCCACAGGGTATTGGTTCAATACGGCTATCCGTCTGCGCCGCAAGTCGCCATAGCATGTTGATGTCTTCCCGTGTTCGCTCTTTGTCAAAGCTGGGAGACACCACAATCAGGTCAATATCGCTCCATGGATCGGTCTTGCCGGAAATCTGTGATCCGAAAACGATGCCAAATTTCACCTTAACGCCTTGATCACGTAAAGCTTGCAGATATCTTCGGACCCCGTTTAAGACAGATTCATCAACCATTGAAACACCTCTTCCGCCTTACTTATATATCTCAGCGCCTCCTCCTTTGAAGGGGGCGCCATCAAGGTCTCAGGATACCGGCCTTCAATGTGGAAGGCGTTGATTTCCGCAAGAATTGCCCGATTTTCCTGATCCAACGAAAGGCCGGCTACTTCGGATAGTCTGATTAAGTTGTGAAGTCTGGGCGCCAGATCCTGTGTATGTTTGCACACCATGGCTTTGAGTATTTTTTCAAATGCAAGGTGTACAAAGAAAAGACCATGCCGGGTCCTCCCGTTGTCAACGAGTTGCCGGGCAACGTCCCAATCTTCCACCGCGCTGCTACGCCAAAAAGTGACCTGTTTATCGATATTGACCATAATGACTTTATCTGATTTTCAGCCGTGAAGACCCCACTCTACGTCTTCGCGGATATACTTCTGCATCAAATCCGATTGATGGGTGTCGAGAAAACGGCGGATTGCTTCTGAAAAGACATCCTTCTCGTCACGGAACCATCCCTCGTTCACCAGGGCCATAGCCTTGTTATAGAGGGCTTCAGGCACTTCGGTCTGGACGGTTTTCATAAAGCAACTCCTTACGAATTTCATTCAATTGATATAATTATACAGCATTCCTGAATAATTAACAATACAACTGATGATTTCCCTTCGAATCTAACCTCCTACAGTGTCCTTTGTGTACTCGCAGAGGGCTTTGATCTTCAGCACAATCGCCTTCAATGGGTCGGAATCCAGGCCGCCGCGTTCATCATCTTGCGTCGAAAAGATTGTTTCGCCTTCGACTAACCCATTCCTCTGATACCATTGGCGCTTCCATTCCCAGCCTCTTCGATAATCATCACGGTTCATCATCCCCAGGTGTTCCCATATGATCGGATCTCCAGCAGGCGTGACAAATGAGAAATCCGGACGAAGGCGACCCTGTTCGTCAGACCCTTCAAAAACACGTTCATACTCATAGTCTACGCCATTCTGGAAGAGCATATTGGCGATCACCAATTCGGACTTGCTCCTTACCATGTGTCCTTTCTCTGTCTTATGAATAAGATGCTCCGCATAAGGCATTTCCTCGTCATTCACACGAATAACACCCTGGAACAAATTTGTGTTTCGCCTTGCTGTCTCGGATCTTTCAGGCCGAGTCAGATCGAAGAGTACAGAAGCATCGCTTCCTTCTATCAAAAGGACCAGTCTCTCACGTGAACGGGTCAATGCGGTGTAGAGCAGTTCTCGCGACAAGAGCCGGCAGTTCTTTGGAATAACAACGAAGACCTTCTTAAATTCGCTTCCTTGTGCTTTATGGACGGTAAGAGCGTAAGCAAGCTGGAGTGGACCAGATCCACCTGGGAAATCACGTTTGTTGTAACCGAATCGCAGGTTGGCCCGGTCTGAAAACAGGACATTCAACCATCCAGCCTTTCCTGGTGCGACAAGACCTACCTCTCCATTCGCAAGATAATGCTTCTCTGTACATTTTCCGTCAAAGGCATTCCGTGACTGGTTGGCAGTCTGGATAACCTTGTCTTTGGTGACAATGCTTTCGTCACTTAGGCTATTTCCCCAGGGATTAGTCGCTGCCGCCAGTTCTTTAGCCCGGAACTGTCTTTGAACCCATCGATTGAGATCGTGGACGCCATGCGATTGCATTCGGACCGGAGTCAATATTTGCCACAATTCTGCACCGATCGGGGCTTCGAACGGAACCCATCCGCGATCATCCAAACCAAGAGACTTGTCAAATCCGGACACATCTTTCTCGTCTTTCACACCCAGATACGACTGAAATGCGCCTAATAGTTGTTCCCGGAGTTCTTCCGCCGTTTTCCAAAACAGAATATCAAGATCGTTGAATTTCTCCCCGATTTCCAGATCACTGAGGACGCGATCGGCATCCACAGGTTGTTTTTCACGGGTAAACCACGATGCCAAGCGAAGCGAATCTGATGTATCGTTCGAGACTGTGGCTCGAACCTCGACTGTCAACCGGGCCAAGGCGTCTTCCACGGAGGGACCTCCTCCCCGAAGCTGCCCCGCTGTTTCGAGATAGGTGACCAAGTCTGCAAAAGGCCTACCTACACCGATTGGAGGCAGTTGATTGGGATCGCCGACCAGGATCAAGCGCTGCACGTGGATCTGATCCAGTGCTTCCAGCACGGCAAATAGATCATCCATGGTCAGCATCGAGCATTCATCAATGACAACGGTTTTCTCCTTGCAATATTTCTCTTTCCCCTTGAACAATGGTCTTTGACGGGTGCCATCGTATCGTCCGAGGCGGTTGAGAAACTGGGCAATTGTCATGGCTTCGGCATTCGCTGCTTTCCCAAGGCGCACACGTGCCTTACCGGTAGGCGCCAGGAGCAATATCCCATCCTTCGCAATGGGTTTGGAGAGCATGATTGCTCCCATTACAGATGTTTTTCCTGTGCCTGCTCTTCCGATCAGCGCTGTCAGTCGCCGGCTGGTGACCTTCTCCAAGGCCTTGGCCTGTTCTTCAATCGCTAGGGCATGTCGTTCATTATCAGGGTCAAAACTGCTGCCTGCCTCAGAAATCGCTTTGAAGAGAAGGTCTCGCCAGTCTTCCTTGATGGGCGGAAGCTGTTTTGCTGCTCTTGCCGAAAGGATGGAGCGAAGCCGGTCTTCTCGGGCCTTCAACTCTGAAAGTTGGAACGCCGCGACCCTTTTGTCGTTTTCTTTGTCTGTTAGTACATCAACAATTTCAACGACACCATCAAGAGACGCCTTATTTGCTATTGGCCAGTCAGCGCCAATCATGCAGGTCTGTTCCAGGTCGAGCTGTGCCACCTTGCGAAGCGTCTCAGCCATGCTGAGCAGCGCATCACCATTCACAGCCGCTTGTCGGAGGATGGAAACAATCGCTGCCCGGACCCTTCTCGGGTCAATAGGCGATCCAGCACATGAAGGAGTCGGTACCGGATGTCTTGCGGCGATCGTACTTTCGGGAAATAGTCCACGATCGATAATTCCGACTGAAACGGGGGAATCATTCCAATCACCCAAATCAACTTCGCTTATTCGATATGGGTTCTCAATGATCTCCATATCCGATACTGCTACTGCCGTGCCTTGAACTCGCTGATTGGGGTCAAACCATCGCTGGGCCTGACTTGACGTTAACGCAAATCGAGAGAGGAGCATTAACATAGCACGTCGCTCATCGGATAGATTTACCCAGGTATTTCGCACGGCGTTTAGATCAGCAGCATAGGCCTTGTGTGGGGGTTTTATGTCACCGCGAAACATTGAATCAACAACCGGCCACGGGTTATCATCAACTGCGACCAATTTTGAGGATAGCAAATCGAGAGACAAAGCTGTCCCCAGTCGCATCCCAAGCGCCTCTAAGGCCGGTCCCAGCCCTGGGAATGCCCCCCGTTCCTTCCAGGTTAAAGCGATTTGATCGTTGAGCCATTCTTCCCGCTTTCCCCACGGCCCCTTTGCGATGCCGTGCGCACGGATATTTCGGACCGCTTCAAGGCAACGGATAAGAGTAGAAAGGGCGATATCAGGAGGGGCCAGTTCTGCCGCATATGAAAAAAGCCTTATATGCGAGGAATCAGCCGGTACGGCAATCTCACGCAACAGATCGAGACGACGATGGTCCTCTTCCGGGTCTCCTGTTGGTTCAATGTATTCATGATAGGGCAGCAGAAAACCTTCTTCTCCACCTGGACGAATGGAATGACTGAAAAGGCGATCCCACATGGGATATCCAGGCTTACTGGTCTTGGAATCATAATTTTTCAACGGTGCGATCTTTGTAATACGGCCTACCCCCACAACAAGCCTGGAAATCGTGTCCCCTAGCGGCTGACCTTCCTTGCAATAGAAAAAGACCAGTGATTTATCCTCGACAAGGCGGCCAAAAAACAAATCAACCAGCTCCTCTTGCCGTTTGCGACCAAATACCCACGATGTATTGAAAGGGGAATCCTCATCCGTTGGCAAAGGAACGGGAAGTTTTTCATCAATCAATTTCTGCTCACTTCGGAGCATCCATGCGAAGGGGACGGCAAAGGTCGAATAAGCCGGAACTTTCACAAGGGTCGGCTTTAGATGTCCATGGGTCGCTTCGGCCTTCTTGATGCCCGCATAAGGATGTTCAAATTCCCGCGTCCATTCTTCCGTACTCATGAATGCACCGGATTCGGCCTTACACACCGGAAGTTGGTCAGGCTTCAGTTTGCACCATGGTCTTCCCGCTATTTTATCCTCCGCCTCATCGTTCCGTTCCTCACGGATACGGTCTAAGGCTGCACAAAAAGCGTTGTCCGATGGTGAGTTACATACCCTTCCGTTCCAGGCTGCATCGTGCCATGCGACACGGGCCGTCAAATGAAACATCTCTTAGGACCTCCTTTCAGCAATTCTTGTAAGAAACGAATCTTCCATCGGTATATTACTAAGGAAGGTAATTCCTCTGGAATTTTGAAAGTCTGAATGCCTGATACATAAGAGATCAAGTCTGTTATTGCCTAAAACCTCCATCGCAATACCAAGTGCTTGATCCCAGTGCATTATACATTGCTGTTTGCCAGGAGTTGATATGCACGGCCGCATAACTATCAGCTTGCCGCTGCAGATGTAATTTTACACCTCCACGGCCATCCTCATCATAAATTTGGCCGAGATGGCCCCGAATACTTACTAGCGTTTCAGCCGCATGGGTGCCATAGAGGGTTGCCAGCTTAAATACATTGAAATGATGCTTGACGCGCTTAGCCAGATGGGCATCCCAGTCCCTTGGCGGGTCCACAAAATAGCTTAGTGCAACAGGGGATACTTGAATAACCTCCGCATAAAGCCATCGATCATTTTCGACATCATCATAATATGGGTGAAGTGTCTGATCATCTTCAGAGTGAGGGATGGCGTTGGTTTTGGCCTTATTGCATGAAGGACAAGCAGGAACCAAATTTCTTGGAACAACAGAAAGTGCCGGATAATGGTCTTTAGGTAAGTGATGATCGAGAGTGGACACATCACGAAGACCGCAAAGGGGACAGCGGCCGTACGCAGGTGCTGCTAATAGTTTATCGTAGACCGGACGCCCTGGTGTCCCTTTTTTTGCCATTCTTTCTGTGTATACATAGGTCATCTCATTCTTAGTGACACCGCCAACGTTGTTATGGGTAGGTATTGTGTCAAGTCTTGCTACTGATGCCGCTGCTTCGAAATCAACTGCTGCCAATACGACATCAGTTTCTATAGCTTCTAAACGACTTTTGAGATTTTCGTCTCTAACACGGCTAATGCACGTACGAAAAACCTGACCAGCGTCATCAATGGGCTTTTGCATTTTTCGCATCTTATTCGTTTTGACCCCCTCTATCCCGTGCTGCAATCAGTGCCCTGACAATTGCCTGGGCCTCAGCTCCAAGTTCATTGGCGAAATAGCGTACTATTGAGTCAAAACTTCTACCACTTTCAACTTGCTCTAGAAGTAGTTTATGGAACCCAGATTGTGTCACCTCTAATCCGAATATTTCACTTGTAAGAATACCAACATTTTCTCCAAAGGTTTCAATTTCAGGTCTTTCCGCAGTTGCTTCCCGGCCAGACCGGCGTAATTTCCAAACACAATTCCTAGGCACTTCTTGAAGAACAACGGGGGAATGGGTAGCAATAATGGCAACACCGTTCCTATTGGTAAGTAGATTCGAAAGCGCTCGTATGAAGGCGGAAAGAAGTGGCGGATGTAAATGTGCCTCCGGTTCGTCAATTAGAACTAGAGTTTTTTCAGCCACAGTTTCAACAAGCCGGGTGATGGTCAGAAGAACAATCTTGTGACCTGAGCTGAGCTTTTCAAAAAGGGAAGACGCATGCTTCTTTAACTCCGGATTATCGCTATCATCCACAAGCGCAGTAACGTCGGCCTCTCTAAAAATCGGATCTCCTTCCAACATTTCCAATGCCTTACGCCACCGTCCCCTCTTTGCGCCACTCAGACAAGAAGGCACGCTATTAATAAATTCTCTCGTCGGTATATCATGACTCATTGGAGGGCCACTGCTCATGCTACTGACGCTACCCGTTCGTTTTAAGCCTATGTATGAATACAGAGGACCGGTGGATTTGTCCTTCTTTTGCGGTAAGGGTTGAAATGGATCAAATGCGCTAAAAGTTACCGAAACTAGATTTGCAAATAAGGGCTCATCATTTCCCGCCTCCTCTGAAACAAATGACCCTACCATCCTTGACGTTGACGTCTCTTCAACAAGCGCTCTTGCCATAAGGTTGAGAAGGTACGTCTTTCCGACACCATTGCGACCAATTAGCACATGAATGTTGGTTGGAGGATTTGATTCGGGCATTACTTCAAATGAAATCTGAACTGGTGGTACTGCTGTTGCAACTTGGCGCGGTGCTCTATAGGAAAACTTATAGTGCGAGAGTCTTGCACCGCCCTGAGCCAGCCTCTTGAATTGCCCACGGACGGTATTCGGTGAAACGTACCGCAGCAAAGAAATTTTCATGACTTCTTCATCAAGTGCTTTCTCAAACAGATCGGGGGCTATTACTACATCTCTCAACCCTTCAAGGATAACACTTGAAAGATTATCGCCGAGTCCGTATATTTTTTCATAATAACTGTCGTCTTGACCCAAAGAGAAAAAATCTTCGCCAAGAGCATCAAATGTTGCTGCCAATTCAGGGCTGCGTTGATCCCTTTTCATACCAAATTGACCAATCTTGACCTTTCCTATATCATGCCGATTGCCATCCCTGTCGAATACGATCAAATCATACATGGTCGAAAACTTAAACCAGTCATCCCAGCTATCCGGAACCAAGAAAGCTGCAAGATGTCTGTATGACGAAATCCGACCAACGTAAAATGTGAAGTTTCTATTTTCCATAGGTTAGCGTGTCCTATTCATTGATCCTTATCTTCAGACATATATATCAAAACAAACTCCCTTGTTCGCCAGTGTTGAGAATTTGTGCCAAAGAAAATTCAGCGCCCTGCGGTGTTTCCGCACCTTGTCTTTGCGATTCGATATCGTCGAGTAGCTGGTTGTAACCCATTTCGCCCAAAAGATTTCGGGCGTGGAGGTGGCATTCGCGCCAGGATTCCTCCGGGGACTGGGTCAGTTGCCAGTAGCAGAAGCGGGGGCCAAGGCGGGAGGCTACGGGCTGGGGATGCTTCGCCCGGTCGTCGTGGCCGAGGCCGTAGTCGGCAAGTCGAAGGGTTTCAGGGAGCAGCCAGCCTTCGCCATTGTTCTGATTCAGGAAGGCTTCGACACCCTTCTCCCGGTCACCACCGCAGGCGCGAATCTTGTCTTCAAGGTCATGGAAGGCGACGAGGGTCAAAACTGTGTGGCGGAGCTCTGGCGGTTTGTCTTGGTCAACGCGCCAGAAGCCCTTGGCATTGTTTCTGGGCGTAATCGGTAACGGATCATCACATTCCTGCAGGATGTGAAACAGGTCCCCGCCGTCGAGTCCGTACCGGAAGGCGACAAGCACATCGGTCACACAGCGAAGCCGCAGGCGCTCTGACTCTGTCAGCGCCCAGAGACTCTTCCATGCTTTGGTGATTAGCCGTTCCCCAGCTGTCCAGAATTCGGCCATCCTTTCGCTGGCTAAACCGAGCGCCAAGGAAAGCATGGTCATCCGTAAATCGTTTTGCTGACTTCTTTGCGGAAGGGCTGACTCCTCGATGACGAACCAGTTCAGGTGAAGCCCACCGCATCGGAAACGAGCTATCGTATCGTAAGAAAACGAGTTGAGGATCGCCGGCAACAAGACGATACGTGCGCACTTAAGAACGGGCGCCGAATTTCCACAGGGCAGCTCGGCAAGAGCCGTAGAGAACATCGTCCGGGTATTTGTTGCCGAAGTGACATCGATGAAAGACACTTTACGCCTTCGCGGCCACCACCAGCGGACAAACTCATCTGGGTCGCTAAGCCTCTCGGTTTCGATCTCGACCTCTTGCTCGTCGTGATGCTTGGCGAATTCCCGAAGATAGGCCGACAGTTCCTCGTCCTGCCACGTTTTCAGAGAAAGTAGATATTGCGGTTCGATTTGCTTGCGCTCCCAGGGGATATCACGCCAAACGGCAGTGCGGCCCTTGCCGCTGACCCAGCCCTTCTGGCTGAAGTCGAACTGGCCGATCATCCGGCCTTCGTAGAGCGGGAGGGCCGTATCCTCGATCCGATCCTCCCGGAGCCAAGTGTCGGCCTCGCGGGAGAGGATAATGCCTGCCGGGATGTCGGCCCGGGGGGTGGGGAGGCTGTCGTAGGGCAGCTGGGCGCAACGGAGGCGCCACGGGGTACACTGGACATCGCCGGGCTTCAGGAGATGGCCATGGACATGGCGGGCGCGGGCCGTGCGCTCCTCCGGGCCGGCGTTCGTGTCGAAAAGCCATTCCTCCAGTTGAATGGTCGTTGGCACTGGCCGTGTCGGATCGACACCCAACTCCGCCCAGAGCTCCCCGATGGGCCGCCAGTCGCCCTTGAGCCAGCGGCTGTACTCGTCGGGCCGGTAGCCGTCGGCCTCCCAGCGCGGCCGAGGGGGAAAGAGACGGGAGTCGTTTGTCATATGGAATTCCGTGGCGTACCGGATTCCCCAACCGTTCGGGCTTTCGTCGCCGAGGAGGACGGAGTTGGCGTAGATCTTTTCCATAATCTCCAGGTCGCGCTGGGACTGGATTTCGAGGATCGCCAGGGACCGGGGGCTGAAGCGCGTGACCTGGGCGCGGCTGTAAGGGGTGGCGAGGGTCTCGGCGTTTTCCCAATCATCGAGCTTCCGGCGCATGAAGGCCGTGCGGATCGCCTCGGTGGCGCCGCCCTTCCGGATGATCACGGGATTGAACTTGAAGCGACTGTCGATCTCGAAGACCTTGTCGCGGTTCTCGAAGCCGAAGAGCCACTCCCAGCGGCAGTGGTCGAGGAAGAGGCGGCGGAGGCCTCCGGTGCCATGGTCGGAGTAGAGTCCCGAAGGGACGATGAAGCCAAGGCGGCCCTCCGGCCGCAGGAGGGCATGGGCCTCTTCCAGGAAGGCCTTGTAGAGGTTGATGTCCGCGGCTCCCTGGTGGCGGAAGGGGTGGGCCGGGTCGGCAAAGCCGCGGCTCTTCCTGCGGGCGTCCCGCCAGCGGGCATGGAAGAGCTGGTTGTCCCGGCCCCGGGCGATGGTGAAGCGGTCCCCGCTCGCCTCGTTTTCGTCCGGGTCGCCGAAGGGGCTGGCGGCATAGCCCATGAAGTTCGACTGGGCGCGGAAGTCGGCATTGTAATCGAGCCAAGCCCGTTCGATCCCGGCGTCGGCGAAATAATCGGTCTGGTGGCGGAGGGCCTCCTGTTTGCCGTAAGCCCGGTAGAGAGGATCGATATTGGAGAAGAACTCCTTGGAGTTGGGCTTGGCGATGTCCCAGGGGGGATTCCCGAGGATGGCGTCGAAGCCCGATCCCGCGGTGCAAAAGACGTCGGGGAACTCGATCTCCCAGTGAAAGAAGCGCTTGGTTGCGGCTATCCGCTCGGCGATGGCCTGGGTCTCCGGCAGTGGGGCATGGAACGTCGTCGGGAGAGGTGCCTGATCCAGGGCGTCGGCGGGCCAGAACCAACAGGCGCACCAGAGGTCGAGGCTGGATTTGAGGGCCTGCCAGGCCGGGGCGCCGACGACCTCTTCCCGGTAGATTCGGGCGCGCTCGGCGCTGTTGTGGACCGGGAGTTCATGGAGGCGTGAAAGGACGTGGAGAGTGTCGGCATGGACTGTTTCGGCCTCCTTCTGCACGTCCCAGTAAAAGAGTGATGGTTGCCCCACGAAGCTGCGCAGGTCGGGGGTGAGCCGCTCCCTGACGAAGGTCTTGAGGGCCTTTGTCCTAGCCTCTTTTTTGAAGTGGACACCATTCGTGTGCCCCTTGTCTCCCCCTTCGCGGTTCTTCCAGGCCATGACCGGGTAGTGTTGGAACTGGTCGAGCCAGGCGCCGACGAGGCTGTTGCCGCACTTTATCTTGTGGTCCAGGAAGGAAAAGGGCAGCGTTTTGTCCATCGTCTCCACCCAGAGGGCCAGGCGACAGAGTTCCACGGCCAGAGGATCGAGATCCACGCCGTAGAGGCAGCGCTCAACAATAATTCTCTTGAGGATCGCCTTCATGTCCTGCTCGAAGGCGTCATCCTCCGGGCGCCATGGTAGACGGGTGGTGGAAAGCCTCTCATTGCCGACATGGACGTCTATCCCCAGGATTGCCTCCACGGACCGACCCGTGTCGCCGTCGAAACGCTGATAATGGACGAGCGAGAAATAGAGCGAATCAGTCAGGAAACGCAGGGCTGCCACGGAGAAACTGCCAGAGCCACAGGCGGGGTCGCAGACCTTGAGACCAAGGATTGCTTCGGGGGGCTTCGGGGTCCAAGCGGCGGCCGGGGCGTCGGGATTGGGCTGGCCGTCAGCACCCGACGGGGGATCATAGACCAGGGGTCGCAGGGTCCTGTGGACCGTGGGGACGGCAAGGCCCGGACGGGTGTAGAAGGTGCCCGATCCCTTGCGGGTGCCGCCCCAGCGGACCACGTACCACTCGCCCGGCAGGATAACCTTGACGACGAGTTGGCGGGCCTTCCGGGAGACGGCCGCTTCATGGACGAGCGCCCTCTCCGGCGTCATGGCGCCCCGGGGCCGCCGGATCAGGTTTCCCACGGCCACGGCGCGGCGCGCCCAGGTTTCGGCCCGGGTGCGGGTGGCGTGGCGTTCGTCGCCGGGCTCCTCAATCGTTTCGGCTACCGCGGCTTCCTCGGTTGTCGCAAAAAGTCCGCCGGGAATTTCCTCTTCCGCGACGCCGGACTCGTCATCATCGTCATCGGCAAGGGCGCCGTCATTGTCTTCGCCGGCGGCGGCTTCTTCGTCCTCATGCACTTCGTCGTCTCTCCGTCCCGTATCCTTCATCTTCTCCAGCAGGTCGGTCAAGGCCCGGTCGTCCATCGCTTCGAGGCGGGAAAGGGGCAGGGCCGGCTGGTTGCCGACAGCAAGGAAGATGACCGGGTCGCCGGGAGGGGCGGTCTTCAACTCAAAGTCGAGGAGCCCTTCGTAGAGGATGCCGATGTACTCGCTGGAGAGGTCGGAGAAGTCCACGGGCGCGGGGACCCAGATGCCGGCCCTTCCCTGCCGAAGCTTCACGCGCGTGCGGGTGAGGCGCTCCAGCATGCGGTGGACGTCGCGGTCCGGGAGGAGCTCCCGATCGAAGCAGGCGTTCTCGAAGACGAAAAGGGCGCGCAAGAGGCCGTCCGGCGAGGCGGCATCGCCCGGGGCGAAGAGCTCGCCCCCGTAGGCGGGGACCGGGAGCTGTTCGTGATGGGAGCCGCGCTTAACGAGGCGAAAGAGGGCCAAGAGGCGCGGCCAGGCGCTAAAGGTGCGGGCCAGAAGGCTACCGCCCCGGCCGGCGATCTTTTCCAGGTCTTCGAGAAGGCCGGTCAGGCCGTAGGCGCCGTGGTAGAGGGCGTTGTCCCGGGGAAGGAGGTCCCGGGACTCGGCAAAGAGAACCACCACCATCCGCATGACCATCCGCACGGCGGCCCGGTAGATCTCGGCGGGATCGCAGTTTGCACACTGCTCTTTCAGGACGTCGCCGTGGCTTTGGACGAGAATCTCGACGGCCTCGCGGACCCGCTCACCCAGAACTGCCGAGAGTTCCGCCTGCCCCTTGCGGCTCTCCAGGATGGCCTCCAGAAGCGGGGACGAAGCGCCTTTCGCCTTTGGCGTCCAGAGGGCCGGGGCCAGGAGTGTCCGCAGGGCGGTGACTTGAGTGGAAAGGGCGCCTTCATCGAACCAGAGCTCCGTGTCCCATTCGCACCAGGCCTCGAAATCGAGCCCGGCAAAGACGAGCCGCCACTGGCGGCCGTTGGTGAGGAGGGCGAGGCGGTCGTTTCCGCCGCGGAGCCACTGGACCACGTGGCTAAGGAGGCGGCGGCCCCGACCGATGCCCAGGCGGGTCTCTTCGTCGATGAAGACGGGGAGGCACGCGCCGGCTTCGGTACGCCAGAGGTGGCGGGGTTTGACGGTCTCGCCGGTGACGGCCCGGCGGCCCCATTCCGAGCCTATTTGCGTGCCGCGCTGCCAGGCGCCACCGGCAGGGGTGAACCCGCAGATCTCTTCCAGGACGAAGCGGATGAAGTCGGCCGCGTTGGCGTTGCCGTCGAGAAGCGCCCCGGCCTGCCGGCGCAGCTCCCGCTCCTGGTAGGGGGAGAGAGTCGCGGGCTCGTGCGCCGCGACCTGGCGAAGGCGTGCTGCGTCAAGGAGGAGGCCGCCGTGGCGCAGGCGATCCCAGCCGAGAAGTTCGCCGCCGTTCATGACGCACCTCCTCCAGGCAGACGCACCTCGATGGCCACGGGGAAGACCTGGGCTGCCGCGGGCATGGCATGACGCCGGGGGAGCAGGACCCTTACGATCCTCTCCCGTTCCCGTTCGAGCTGGATGCGCACCTCCTCATAATGGCGGGTGCGGCGGGCGATCTCCTCCTTTTTCTCCTCGATGGAGCGGTCGATGGCGTCGATCTGGGCCTCCTCGTCGAAGAGAAGCCCCTGGCGTCGTTCCGTCTGGAGCTTTTCGATCTCCCGTTCGAGTTTCCCCAGGGTATTTTCCGCGATCAGGGACGACACCTCGCCCTGGCGGCTCCGGTAGCGTTCCTCTTCCCGGCGCCGGGCCTGGACCCCGGCGCTCGCCAGTTGCCCTTTGAGGGAGGATGTCAGTTTGGCGGCGTAGTCCGTGAGGAAGCGTTTGAGGTCCGGGACGACCTCGTCGAGAAGGTCGCGGGCGTTGTTCCGGATTTTTTCATCGCTTACGGCCGTGGCCCGGCGCAACTCCCGGGCGGGCCGGTGGGCGAGGGGCTCGCCGAGGACGCCTTTCCGGATGGGGAAAAGGATCGTCCGGACCCAGTGGTGGAAGGTTTCCCGCAGGTCGTTCACGGCCAGTTCTTCCAGGCCGACAAGGACGATGGCCTCGACACCGGGCGGAACCTCGCCCTGTCGCACGGTCCAGCGGGAGACCTCTTCACCCCCGCCGGGAAAGCGACGGCGCGTGAGGGCCGCCAGGGAGCGCTGCATGAGCGGATGGGAAAGGTGCAGGAAAGAGACATCGGGTCGGGGGCAGAAAATCTGCCGCTCGCCCACCTGCTCCATGAATGGGTCGGGACTGAAGGCAAGGCGGCTGACGGCTCCGCGGCTGCCGCGTCCGGCATTGCGGCGCAGGGTTTCGTCGATGATCTCGCTCCAGCCGGAAAGCCCCGGGTTGAGGAGCCGGTAAGTCCCGCCTTCCGGTCCGGACTGGAACTGGGGTCGGCCGCCGCGGATGGCCATGGCCCCTTCGAGGGTGTCCCGTAGCGCGTCCGGATCGTGATCGATCTCGGCAGCCAAATCCCGGAGGCGGTCATCGGCGGCCCGGCCGTCAGCACCTGTTTCCGCGGAGGCGTCGGCATCGACAGAAGCGCGGCCGCGGGCCGCGGCAATGCGTTGATCCAGATCGGCCTGCACGGTTGCAACGCCTTCCCCCTGTACCAGCCGGCGATGGGCCGCCTCGTCGAAGAGTTCATTGGCAGAGCCCAAATCTTCGCGGATCTCGTCGGCCTTGCGGATCACATGCGTGAGGAACCGGAGGTCCTGGTCCTGGTCCGTGGCGAAGTGATGGATCGTGACATCGCGGGCCTGGCCGTGGCGGTCCACCCGGCCGTTGCGCTGCTCCAGGCGGGAGGGGTTCCAGGGACAGTCGAAATGGAGCAGATAACGGGCGGTCCGCTGGAGGTTCAGCCCCTCGGCGGCCGCATCGGTGGCCAGAAGAATTCGAACCTTGTGGTTCGGGTCGTTGAAGGCATTTTTCACTAGATCGCGTTCTTGTTCGTCCATGCCGCCGAAAAGGGTCAAGATCCGGTCCGGCTCGTAGCGCTCCCGCAGGCGGCGGGTGAGGTAGTCGAGGGTGGTCTTGTATTCGGTGAAGACGACGAGACGCTCGTCATTGCGCCAGGTCTTCTCCGGCCGTAGGAGTTTTTCGATGAGATCGGTCAAAGCAGCGAAACGGGCATCGGCTGAGGGATTCTGCATCTCCAGATTGTTCTGGGAAAGAGCGAATCCCATGCCGCAAACGGCGGCGTCGATGGCGGCAATCTCTTCTTGCAGATCGGCTGCCACCGCTTTCAGCCAGGCCCCGACCACGCCTGCTGCCGTGGCCTCGCGGGACTGGGTCTCGCGGTCGTCGCCGGTCTCCCGTTCGACATTCCGCTTGGCCGTCATGACATCGGCCTCGTTGGCGGCTGCCCCTTCGGTCAGCCCCTCCCGACAGCGGCGCCATGATTCGGCAAAGGCGGTAGGGCAGCTAAGGAGACGCTTGCCCAGGATCTCGACGGCAAAGCTGCCGGCACGGCGGCGACGGGTCTCACTTTCGGCGGCAAGCCGGCGGATGGCGGTGCGGAACCCATCGAAGGCGGCGCTCAGGGCGATCTCCTCAGGGGAAAGTGAGAGGAGCAGGGCCTGGGGCGGGTTGCGACGGCAAAAACGGGGCGGATTCGTCCGGGCGTTGATCTCCCTTTTCAGGCGGCGCAGGACCACCTGCTGGACGCGCTCCCGTTCGGCAGGCCGGAGGGCGTCCGTCTGGCTGAATCTTACGGGGTCGAGGATTTCCAGCAGGCCCGTGAAGCTGCGGGTGTGGCCGTTGTGCGGCGTGGCGCTCAGGAACAAGCGGTGTTCAAACTGGGGCGCCAAGAGTCTCAGCATGCGGCACAGATCGCTGTCGTCGCCGAAGGGCGAGGGCATCAGGTTGTGGCATTCATCGACGATGAGCAAGTCCCAGGGCAGATGCGGCGAACCTTCCGGCGTCCGGCAGGCGGCCAGGAACTGGGTAAGGACATCCTCCTGCCGCAGATAATGGTAAGAGGCGATGATCCGGCTGAAGGAGCGCCATGGGTTGGCATCCATGCCCAGGCGACGGTGCAGGGCATGGGTCTCGGCGCGGTCCACGAGATCGAAGGGGAGCGAAAACTTATCCCACATCTCGTCGCGCCACTGGAGACGGAGCGACGCCGGGGTCAGGATCAAGACGCGCTGGATCCGCCGTCGCAGGAGAAGTTCGCTCAGGATGAGACCCGCCTCGACGGTCTTGCCGAGACCGACGTCGTCGGCAATCAAGAGATTGACCCGAGGCATCTGGAGCGCCTTCAGGAGCGGCACAAGTTGGAAGTCCTCGACCTGCACAGCCCCGTGGAAAGGGCTGGAGATGGGCAGGCGATCGAGGGGGCCGCCGCCGTCCGGATCCAGAAACGGCGTGGCCGCGGTCCAGCGGGCGGCGCGGAGCAGGGCATCGAAATCCTCGGCCGGCATGGGGTCGGTCACCAGGATGTCGGGGAGCGCCGTGGGTTCGAGAAGCGTCTTCCGCGGTTCGAGTTCCCAGAGAAGCCGTTCCTCCGTGGGAAGCTGATCGTCTTTATAGTCAAGATGGACGAGATGGAGACGTCCCTCCTGTCCGTCAAAAGGATCTACAGCAGATACTATCCCCCGGCGGTTGCGCACCGTGGCAAACATTCCGGGGCGGGGAACTTGTATGCTAGGTGTCGCGTTCAAATAAATCACATCATATCCTTACTGATGAATCTCTCTTCGTACCTCTTCCTAGGTGGATCCGGCGGAATATCGTCGATTTCTGACGGTGGAATGATGGTCCCAATATTTTCATACTGAAAACTCAAACCGTACGCAACGGCAAGGCGATGGTAATCGTGAGATCTTAATCCTTCTGCCTCAAGGTTTTCAGGCTTGGGAATTTGCTTTGATCTGAATCCCTTCCAGACATAACTATTCAAAGAATTCTTTACATTACGGAATAGGTTATCCGAATAGAATTTTGCTAAACTTCCGCCACCGCACAAAAACAAGGGCAATCCATCCTTCCACGCCTTAGATTTTGGGTCTCTGTCTTTCTTCGTTCGTGCTACAACTTTGGTAATAGGGCCTGCCGCTTTCTTTGTGAATTCGTCGTCAAAATCGGGGATGTCGCCTTTTGGAGGGATATATTGATCATATGATTCCGGTACCGGTTCGAGAGTTTCCGATATGCCATCAACTTTTAACAACCAGGAATTGATGAAGATTTTGAAAGCTTCCAGACGCGACCGATGGAGTTCAAAAGCACCATACCGCCCAATTTCGGCCGATAGAAATCCGTATCGGTTCTCTCCATCTTTTGTATTTAGGATAAATGTAGATACGTCCAGCGTGGTAGCGCCAATATCGACCAGGAGGTGCAATCCCTCTTCTCGCAGATCTGAGTATGCATAACCTGCAACCTCCGCCGCTACCTCTGGAACAACATTGATATACTCCCGGTGAATTCCTAATTGTAAGTTAGAATCTTTAGATTTTTCAAAAGCTTTTTTTGAAGAAGTTAACGTAATTTCACCTTTCTGTTCAGATAACCACCAACCAATTAATGCTGCTTTGTGAAAAGCATCTTTAATTTGCTTGTTATCATAGTTCTTCACAGGAATGCCTAAATTTAACTGCCATCTTAATAAATTGTTTTTGTAAATATCGGCCTGTGATTCAATAAACCAATGCCTTACGTAACGTAAAACGATGGCAATAAATATGGCCGCCAATGCGCAGCCCGTAACGGTCAATTCTTCATTGTCAATGATCTCCATTCTTTGCTCGGGCTTTTCAATTAATGATATTTTTAGATCCTTGCAAATATGATGTGGGTCTTCTCTTTTACATAAAGTGAGATGCCCATCTGAGATCCCCACCCTGGTTGGAAGGAGAAAGGGGTTATGCGTGCTACCATATTCCTTGAAAGAGACAGCTATCGCTCTTCGTCTTGAAGTATCTTGAACCACAATCTTTGTCCATGCGGTCCCCAAATCGAATCCTATTACAAGATCAACAGGTTCCGATTTTTCTGTCTCTGGAAATTGAAGGTTTGGTTCAAGGAGGAAGGGGGGAATAGCCTTCGAAATCTTTTTCAGTTTGGCTATAAATCTTTTTTCGGTTTTTTCAGGAT
>Ga0302249_1000589_pt1 | contig 30900 bp, 27 predicted proteins | sample AAG_UR_Val_MG_FD_193531 | JGI IMG/M metagenome (GOLD analysis project Ga0302249, IMG submission 193531) | Enriched activated sludge microbial communities from anaerobic digester in WTTP, New Holstein, Wisconsin, United States - AAG_UR_Val | ecosystem: Engineered > Bioreactor > Anaerobic >... | reverse complement strand
TGAAATCGACGAAACAGACCTTTTCCTGTTATTTATCCGAATACAGGAGCCTGTCGAGAAGGATATCTTCCAGATTCCGACGGCCATCGATTACGGTCAGGATGATCACGTTTTTTCCTTCTGTACGGTATATCATCCGCCACGGAGAAATGACGAGTTCCCGATAGGTGGAAATGCCATGGACCTTCAACTCCGGGACGATGCGACCGCGCTCTGGCATCGACGTCAAGGCCGATGCCGACGTCCGAATCGAGTGAAGGATCTCAAGAGAACGATCCAGGCTGTCCTGAGCGATGTAGTCGATGATGTTTCCGAGGTCCTGCTCGGCGGTTTTCGTCCATAGGATGCTGTATTTATTCATGGACAGGCCGCTTTCCGATGGATTTCAGCCGATTCTCGATTCGGCGAAACACCTCATCATGCGGGATCATGTTGCTTTTCCGGATGTCTTCCTCTCCCTGGACCACGAGCTTCAGGATGGCAATAGCGGCCTTCATGCTCTCGTAACTTTCAGTATCTTGAAGCACCCCCCGGGCCTCGCCGTTTTGCGTGATGATCACCGGGCGCCTCGTTTCGTTCACCTGGGCCAGCAGGTCGGCGGTGCGAGATTTCAGGTATGTTACCGGACGAATGTCTTCGCTCATCTTCATAGATCTTCACCTCCTGTCCGAATTACGTACCATAAAAGATCTTTCCGGTCAACCCATTCCTCCGGAACCAACGAAATAAACGAACCAGGCGAAATAGATGAAAATAACCCGCTTCGAAGATCTAGACTGCTGGAAAGAGGCCAGAATCCTGGTTCAGCGTGTTTATGAAGTTACCAGAGATACGGCATTCAGCAAGGATCTTAGATTCTCCGGTCAGATCCAGGCAGCGGCAATTTCGGTCATGGCAAACATTGCTGAGGGATTCATAAGACGCTCCGACAAGGAATTTATTCAATTCCTGTACATAGCGATGTCTTCATCTGCGGAGGTTAGGAACCATTTATACGTAGCTTTGGACCTAGAGTATATTGATAAAATTAGATTCGAAGCGATATATGATCGAGCAGATAAAGTGGGGAGAATGATATCGAATTTGATTAAGTATTTACGGGGACTTCAAGTGAAGCCATCCAAATAGGAAAGCTGTTGAAGTCTAATATTTGATTAACGAAACCAACGAAATCAACGAACCAACGAAACATACTTTATTTCATAGACGAAATTAACGAAACCGACCCTCTCCCCAGACGAAATAGACGAAATCAACGAAACAGACGAAAGAGACAATCATGAGATACTGTACACGTTGCGTACTCCCCGAAAACTTTCCCACCATCGAATTCGATGAGAACGGTCTCTGCAACTACTGCCGGACATTCGAGAAGGAAAAGAACCCCGAGGAGGTCAAGAACAGGCACAGGGAGAAGTTCGAGAAGCTGCTGGAGACGAACAGGGGTAAGAAGGACTACGACGTTCTGATGGCCTACAGCGGAGGCAAGGACAGCACGTACACTTTGGATATCTTCAAGAATCATTACAGGTTGCGCGTGCTGGCGTTGAGTTTCGACCACGGGTTCATGTCACCCTATGCCATGAGGAACATCAACACCGTGGTCGAGCGCCTCGGGGTCGATCACATCGTATTCAAGCCGAATTTCGAGCTGATGAAAAAGCTTTTCTCGCTTTCCATCAGCGAGAACCTGTATTCCAAAAAGTCGCTGGAGAGAGCCAGCACAATCTGCTCGTCCTGCATGAATATGGTGAAGTTCATCGCGCTGAAAATGACCCTGGAAAAGGGGATTCCTTTCATCGGTTACGGCTGGTCGCCGGGGCAGGCCCCCGTTCAGTCGTCGGTCATGAAAAACAGCGCCGCTTTCGCGAGAGCCACCCAGAAAGTCCTCTATGATCCCCTTCATGCAAAACTGGGGGACGAGATCAACCCCTATTTCCTGACCGACGAGTATTTCAACGATGGGGAGAAGTTTCCCTACAACATACACCCTCTGGCATTCCTGGAATACGACGAGGAGAAGATTTACAGCCGGATCCGGGAGCTGGGCTGGCAGCCGCCGCAGGACACGGATCCCAACTCCACGAACTGCCTCATGAACGCCTTCGCCAACCAGGTGCACCGGCAGCAGCACGGCTTTCACCCCTACGCCTTCGAGGTGGCCGGCCTGGTGAGGATGGGCGTCATGTCCCGCGAGGAAGGCCTGACGCGGCTCGACAAAGCCGGCGATGAAGGGGTCATCCAGGCGGTCAAATCAAAACTCGGACTCAAATAATCTCATTCTGCGGATTTTCAATTCACAATTCAAAACTCAAAATTCATAATTGGATGAACGTCCGTATTCTCATTTCCGTCATACTGGGTTTTTTTACGTTCATCTTGCTCGGTAAAATCTATTACGACACGTACACCCTCGAGGTTCGCCATTACCGGATCGTTCACAGTCGGCTTGCCGAGGCCCTGGGTGGCGCGAAGGTAGTCTTTCTTTCCGATCTGCACATGAAGAGATTGGGACCTCGCGAGCAGGAGATCCTCAGCATTCTTCGAGAGGAGAAGCCGGATGTGATCCTGCTGGGAGGGGATTACATCTCCTTTCGGGGCTCCTACGATCCCGTCATGGCTTTTTTTCATGAATTGAAGAGTGCCTATGCCGTCATGGGGAACTCCGACTATTACAACGAGAACGGGTCCTGCGTACTCTGTCACAAACCGATGTCCCCTGAACTGAAAACGGAACAAAATGTCTCCTTTCTCCGGAATCGATCGAAAATACTGAATGCTGCTCGTGGCAGGCTTACCTTGATTGGCTTGGACGACCCGGTCAGCAAAAAAAGCAACATGACAGAGGCTCTCCGCGGGAACGACGCGACTGGTCCCTCCATGCTGCTGGCCCACACGCCGGAGGTATTCGAAGAGGCTTCCGCCCGGGGGATCGATTTTGTCCTCGCGGGTCACAATCACGGGGGGCAGGTACTATTCGCACGGTACCTGAAGGGGCGGATGCTGGTCGATCCGGCATTCGAATACCTCGACGGCTTCTTTCAAAAGGGGCGTACCCTGATGTATGTCGGCCGCGGCGTGGGGACGAGCTTTCTGCCGTTTCGGCTTGGCGTGCGACCCGAGGTGACTTTCTTCCAATTCGCCGGTGACAAGGGCGAAGCCGAAAACTCCGCGCGGACAGTGACGTTGCTGGACGAGCGAGAGCGAACCGCGGCCTTTTCCATCGAAAATCTCGCGGATCTGATGGGAATATCGAATGCGGCCCCAGGGTTAAGCAGGAAGAAACATACCGTAAGCTCGTCCGGAAAACTCTTCGATTTCGAGTCGGAGGCGGAACTGAATCATCTCAACTGGGAATGCCACAAATGGTTTAAGTTGTCCGGCGACCATGCGACATCGGGGCAATACAGTCTCGAGGTGACGGTGCCCGCCGGACAGTACCCGGGGATCAATTTTCTCGAGATTGAGAATGACTGGGCGGCCTATCGTCAAATCAGGGTGGACGTGTTCAATCCCGACGAAGAACCGCTGCTGTTTCATACACGCATCGACGACGGAAACAGCCGATGGGATTACGGGGAGCGTTTCGACCGGGATTTCACGATCAAGAAGGGAATGGCAAACATCACCATACCCCTTGATTCATTGAAAGCAAATGTCAGTGCAAGGCCTCTGGATCTAAGAAACATCAAGCATCTCATGTTCTTCATCCCCGGCAACGACAGGAAACGAACCTTCTACATCGACAACATCCGCCTCGAATAGTTCTAAACTGACCACCTCGTCTTTTGTCGCAGAACCGAACAGACCGAATAGACCGAATAGACTAGACCGGAAAGACCGGATAGACAGGATAGACTGGACAGACAAGAGATGTGCGGCATAGCCGGAATCATCGACCATAGCACCCCCACCGAGAAGGAGCATCTCCTCCGCCGCATGTTGGGACTCATCCGGCACCGCGGCCCCGATGCCTTCGGAATCTATCGTAACAAAGAGGTTGGGCTCGGCTCGGCAAGGCTGAGCATCCTCGACCTGGCCGGGGGTGATCAGCCCATTCACAACGAAGACAAGACCGTCTGGATCGTTTACAACGGCGAGGTCTTCAATTATCCCGACCTGCGAGAGGAACTGGAAAGGAGTGGCCACCGGTTTTACACGAAGACGGACACCGAGATCCTCGTGCATCTCTACGAGGACATGGGCCCGGAACTTTTGAGCAAGCTCAACGGACAGTTTGCCTTTGCCCTCTGGGATAGCCGGGAGCACACGCTGCTGCTGGCCCGTGACCGCATGGGCATCCGGCCGCTTTTCTATCACGTCGAGAACGGCCGCCTGCTGTTCGGGTCCGAGATCAAAACCATTTTCGCCGATCCGTCCGTGCATCGGGAATTGGACATTCAAACCCTCTCGGACATTTTTACCTGCTGGTCTCCCCTGGGTCACGCGACGGCGTTCAAGGGTATCCGCCAGCTCCTCCCGGGCCACTACGCCCTCTACCGAAATGGCAGGCTGGAGACGAGGCCTTACTGGAAGCTCTCGTTTTCCGGGGACGGTCCCGGGGAGCGGCCGTTCGAGGCCAACCGGGAGGCGCTGAGCGCCCTGTTGCACGATGCGACGAAAATCCGCCTGCGCGCCGATGTGCCCGTTGGGGCCTATCTCAGCGGGGGACTGGACAGCACCTACGTGACGGCGCTGGTCAAGAGGCATTTCAACAACCGCCTGCGCACGTTCTCGGTCAGCTTTTCCGACGAGCGCTTCGACGAGGCGCCGTTCCAGTTGAAAGCCGTGGATGCCCTGCAGACGGATCATCGGATGATTCGGTGCACCGACAGGGATATCGGCGAGACCCTGCCGAAGGTGGTCTGGCACACGGAGGTGCCCATGACGAGGACGGCCCCCGTTCCCCTGTACATGCTTTCCGGCCTTGTCCGGGAGAACAGCTTCAAGGTCGTCCTGACGGGAGAGGGGTCCGACGAGATCTTTGCGGGCTACGACATTTTCAAGGAAGACCGGGTGCGGCGCTTCTGGGCGCGTGAGCCTGAATCGGCCCTTCGCCCCCTGCTACTGCGCAGGTTGTACCCCGACATCTTTTCCTCCGATACGGGAAGGGCGGGGGCATTTCTGACGGGTTTCTTCAGGAAGGGGCTATCGAGGGTCGGCTCCCGTGTTTACTCACACCTGATCCGCTGGGAGAACACCGCCCAGATCAAGACGTTCTTCTCCGACGCTCTGCTGGTGCAGTCGGGCTCAGTCGAGGATTTTGTAAACCGATACACGGCCGCACTGCCGGAAGAGTACATGCGGTGGGACCCCCTGTCACGAGCCCAGTACACGGAGATTGCGATCTTCCTCTCCAACTACCTGCTGTCCTCCCAGGGAGATCGTGTCGCCATGGGGCACTCCGTCGAAGGACGGTTCCCCTTCCTGGATTACCGGGTTGTGGAATTCGCCTGCAGCCTGCCGCCGCAGCATCGCCTGAACGTCCTCAGGGACAAGTACATTCTTAGAAAGGTAGCCAATGGGCTGATACCCCCGGAACTTGCTTTGCGGCCGAAGCAGCCCTACCGGGCGCCCATCAGCCGGTGCTTCATGGGCAGGCAGGCCCCGGACTACGTGGAAGAGCTTCTATCGCCCGAATCGCTGAAAGAAACGGGATATTTCAGCGCCGAGAAAGTGAGCCGGCTTGTCGAGAAGTGCAGAAAACAGGAAGGCGCCCTGCTAAGCGAGCGCGAGAACATGGCTGTCATCGGCATTATCTCCACGCAGCTGCTGGATCACCACTTCATCCGAAGATTTTCACCCGCCACTATCGCTGAAGCAGACAACTTCAAAATCTTTTCCGATGGCCATTAGAAAGAACCACAAACGACCGACGAGGTAAAAGTTGAAATCGAAGAATCTTCTACAGGGCCACTCAGTATATGCCACGGAAGAAGGGCGAGAGAAACTGCTGAAAATCCTGCAGTTTTATGATTTTATCGCAGAGCGCGAGTCGCGCTCGAGTCTTCCGATTGAAGACCCGCAGGCTATCGCCGTGGCAGAGGTACTCGAGCAGCTCGGGCGGGGCGTGCCGCCTCAATACATCTTGGGCAGGGCCTTCTTCATGGGGAACACGTTTTACTGCACGAGCGATACGCTGATCCCCAGGCCCGAAACAAGCCTGCTGGTGAAAACGGCATACGAGTATCTGGAGAGGAATAAAAGCAACGGTTCCCGTGGGCAGACGGTCATCGAGATCGGCACCGGTTGCGGCAACATCGCCGTGTCGCTGGCAATGCTCTGTGGCGAGGATGTACGGATACTGGCGTCCGACATCAGCGAGGCCGCGGTGGAAGTGGCCCGCAGGAATGTCCAGAAATACCAGGCGGACGGCAAGGTGTCGCTCTTCTGCGGCGATCTCTACGAGCCATTCGCCGCGCACCTGGGCGCGGCGGATATGGTTCTCTGCAACCCCCCCTACATCCCGACGACATCCCTGAAAAAGATGGCGCGTGAAATCATCGACCACGAACCGGTCGTGGCCCTGGATGGAGGGCCTTTCGGTCTGGGCATATTCAGAAGGCTCTTGAATGGGGCGCCTGCTTTCCTGAAAAGGGGCGGTGCTCTGATGTTTGAGATAGGAGAGAGGCAGGAGAAGCTGATAGAGAGACTGTTTGCAGGAAACGGTGCTTACGGGGATATCAGCTTTTTCGAGTATCAGGGGAAAGTACGAGTCGTCGCCGCCACCAAGAAATGATTTGCCTGACGAATGGACTGCAGCGCCAAACTTCTTATCGCTGGTTTCGCGTAATTCAAAACTCATAATTCATAACTCAAAATTGCTCAAAGCTTTGAAGTGACTAAGCCCATCACCAATACCCTTACTATCGACCTCGAAGACTACTACATGGTCTCCGCCTTCGAGTCGGTGGTAACGAAAGAAAACTGGCAGCTGCACGAATCGAGGATCGAGGGCAACACGCACAGGGTTCTCGACATCCTCGATGCAGCAGATGGAAACCATGGCGTCAAGGCCACCTTCTTCTGTCTGGGGTGGGTCGGCGAGAAATACGGGACTCTCATCCGGGAAATCGGACGACGGGGCCATGAAATCGCCTGCCACGGGTACGACCACCAGCTCGTGTACAACATGACCCCGGAGCAGTTCCGGGAAGATGTTCTGGTTTCGAAACGAATCCTGGAGGATGCCGTCGGGAAGACCGTGATCGGCTACAGGGCGCCCAGCTACTCCATAACGGAAAAATCGCTCTGGGCGCTGGAGATCCTGGGCGAGGAAGGATACCGTTACGATTCCAGCATCTTTCCCATCCACCATGACCGCTACGGGATCCCGACGGCGCCAAGGTTTCCTTTTTTGGTCAGGCGGAACGGGGACGGGGGGAGCGGGGCGCCTGTGCCGGCCCGGTTCGATCAAATACCGCTGCAGAATTTGAATCGGGGTGAATCGTGCGAGGACTGCATTGTGGAGTATCCGATCTCCACGGTCAAGGTGCTGGGCTGCAATATCCCCGTCAGCGGCGGAGGGTACATGCGGCTGTTTCCCTACGGTGTGATCAGGAAAGGACTGTCAAGGATCAACGCCGGCGAAGAGCAGCCCTTTGTCTTCTACGTGCACCCGTGGGAATTCGACCCGGAGCAGCCTCGGATGGCCAATATATCCGTCCTGAGCAGGTTCAGGCATTACGTCAACCTGGATGGGACAGCCGAGAAACTGAAGAGACTGCTAAGCGATTTCAAATTTTCTTCCATGGCCGACGTGATTGGTTTTCGATAGGAGGGAACAGATGATCCGATCGAAAAAACAAAAGCCCGCTTTACAGGGCAAAACCGTAACCCGCCCTGAGAAACGTCAGACTGCTCAACGTCGGCGGCTTGGCGGTTGTGTACTGGCCGCTGCGGCGCTATTTCTGGTGTCGCTGATTCTGTGCAACGATGAGGGGTATGGCATGACAAAGAAAAAGCACGTCATTTTGCTGGGGGCTTCTGTCGGGCAGGTCTGGAAGATCGATTCGCTGCCGGAGAGGCTCGGGCAGGAGAGCGGTGCAAAGCGGTACAGCTTCGAATTTGTGGGGGATTACCAGTTTGACAAGACGCAGACCCTGCGGAAGATCCTGCAGAGAAAGCAGAATAAGCCGGATGCGATCCTGCTCAAGGAGTGTGCGGCGTATTTCCCCGGGGACCTCGCCCGATACCAGGAGCTGATGAAAAGCTGGGTCAAAGAGTGCCGGGATGCAGGGGTGATCCCCGTGCCGACGACGGTTGTCCCGGTCATCAGGCAGCAGAGCTTGATGACAAGAATGAAGGATGCCGTGAAATACGTGCTGGGGAGACCGACCTCGGGCATGCAGCTCGAAAGAATCACGCAATATAATAACTGGATAAGAAGTTATACCGACGCCGAGAAGCTCACGGTGCTGGACCTCGAGGCGGTCCTCCGTGTGAGCGACGAGGACCGAAGCCTCAGGACGGACCTTCACAGCGGCGACGGCTTGCATCTCAATACGAAGGCGTACCAGCTTTTGGATCCGATCGTAGTGCCCGCCCTCGATCGGGCGCTCAAGCGAAAATGAGCCGGCGCCTTCATGCAACACCCGCCATCGACGCATGAGCGGTATGGCGGATCATCGATTGTCTCTGCCGACATCTCAACCGCGGGACGTGAATCCGTGTTAAGAAAGCAACCTATCTATTATCTTCTGCCCTTTGTGCTATTGGCGATCGTGTTTTCCGATACGTTCGTCAAGCTCGTCAGGGGATGGTTCACCTACGACGGATCGCATGGGCTTCTCATTTTTGCCTTCGGGGTATACATCTTCTGGGTTAAGAGGCATGAAGTCGCCAATCTCTCCGCGGTGCCGGCGCCGTGGTCCGGTACCGTGCTGACGGTGCTGGGTGGTCTGGGATATCTGGCCGGCAGGTTCACCGGGACATGGTCCCTGGAGGGGATATCGCTCATCGTGACGGTCCTCGGCCTCGCCCTGCTGCTGGGCGGGAAAAGGGTTCTGGTTTTCTCTTCCCTCCCCGTGGGATACATGATCTTCATGTTTCCCTTTTTCGACGAACTGCTGGGGGGAATCAGCATCCATTTGCAGCTCATCACCGCCTGGCTTGCCTCGGGCATGCTGAAATTGGTCGGAATGCCTGCCTTTTTGACGGAGCAGTATATTACCCTGCCGCATGTCAACCTGGAGGTCGCCAAAGCGTGCAACGGGATCAACCACATAACGGCCCTGCTGGCGATCACAATTCCATTTTCGTTTTTCGTGCACAGGTCGTGGTACAAGCGGGCGGCTCTTATCGTGTCGGCGGTCGCGATCGGCATCCTCCTGAACGGGGTTCGGGTTGCTTCGATAGGCATCATCACCTCGCTTCAAAGGGGTGGGCCGCTGCACGGCCCCTCTGACGTGTTTTACGTGTCGTTCATTTTCTTCACCGGACTGCTCATTCAGCTTTTCATCAGTCACCTGCTGGGCAGGGACAGGGTGCTGTCTGAAGAACGTGCGATAATGTCCGGTGCGCACGATGGTGATCGGTTCGGTCGTGCATCGTCCCGGAAGGAAATCACGGCGCTGGCGCTTGCGACGAGTACGATTGCATTTGTGGGTCTGGGCCTGGTGTTTCGGGAACCGCAGCCTGCCGCTCTCGCGGCGCCACTGGACGCTATCCCTGCGACCGTTGGGACATTTGAAGGGCGGAACGAAACGAACAAGTTCGGGCCGTTCAAGGGCATCAACATGAACGTTGAACTGTTCAGACGGTACGATGACCCCGCTTCAAGGGTACCGGTCTATCTCTACGTGGGGTATATGCCCATCCAGAATTATGAGACGAAGATCACGAATTACCCCTCCGAGATCCTGCTCACGCGATCGGGCATTCTTGCCGTGAAGGGAAAAGACGGTCCTGTCAAGGTCAGGCGGGCAAGCTGGAATGAAGCAGGGGTGCGCAGAACCGCATATTACTGGTATGTCATCGACAACCAGATCCTGACGGAAAGGTTCCAGGCAAAGAGGGAAACTCTTCGCCAGGCCTTCGAAAAAGGAAGAACTGCCGCGGCAATCGTAATCGTCGTGTCGGAGACTACATTACCCTCTGACGAGGCCGAGAGAAATACGCTCGCCTATGTGGAGGAAGCCATTCCGATCGTCAACGAGCATCTGTACTGAATCATTCCATTGCAATGTCCAACGTATCGAAAGTCATCAGGCTCTTTGGTTCCAACCCGGCAGGGGCCGCCGGTTTGCTGAAGGCCCTGTTGCGGGGGACGTTCACCGTCTTTTACTTCAGGCTCTTCAACAGACGGGTCCGGATCGTATTTCCGTTTTTCATGTATGAAACGTTTCGTGTGTCGGGACCGGGAAAAGTGTTTATCGGCGGATCCTGTTCCATATACCCGAACATGTTCGATGGCGTAAGCATTGTCACCCTGGATCCGAATGCCGAAGTGCATATCGGAATGAACTGCTCACTCGGGGGGGTGACGATCCGCTGCCAGGAGCGAATCGAGATAGGGGACAGGATCATGGCCGGCCATTCTTTGATCCAGGACTGCATGCTTGCAGAATGTCCTGCCGCGAGACCAAACGACGTAGTGCCTCGTGAAATGCCGTCGCGGGCCATCCGGATCGGGCGAAATGTGTGGGTCGGAGCCCAGTCCTGCATTTTGCGCGGCACGAAGATCGGAGATGACAGCGTCGTCTCCTTGGGCACCGTATGCTACGGCGCCGGAATCGAGGAATATCAATTGGCCTCCGGAAACCCGAGTCTTCGACCGGTCCCGATAACGAGATTGATGCGAATGCAGGATATACGCGGGTGAAAGACTTCGTAGCCGTCATAAGGGGGAAAATCTTTCTGTTCAAGTGTAGACTGTTCGGAAAGAACATCCGCATCGGCAAGGGGCTGCGGCTATACAAACGGCTCGACGTGCGCGGGGAAGGGACATTGAATATCGGGGACAACTGCAAAATCTGCGGCATAACAGGCGACAGAAAGCAGTTTGTGACCCTGTACACGCTGCATCGGGATGCGAGGATCCAGATCGGGAATAACGCGGGCTTGTTTGCCGCCCGGCTGTCTTCGAGATATTCGATCACAGTGGGCCATGATGTTCACATTGAAGCATCAGGCATCATGGATACGGATTTTCATTCCATCGAAAGGAGTCGAGGAGAGCCTATTAACGAAAGTCTGGAATCCTGCGCGGTGACCATAGGTGACGGGGTAAAAATCGGCGCGCGATGTCTGGTGACGAAGGGGGTGAAAATCGGAGAGTGCGCAGTAATTGGTCCCGGTTCGGTTGTGACAAGGTCCATCCCCAGTTCGTGTTTCGCCTTGGGCAATCCCGCAAGAGTGATGAATAAAAAATAACGGGCGGGCGATGGTCGGAAACGCACGAAACAATACACGAAGGTGCGGCAGACGGCAGTGAACTTCAGCGGATACAAAAATCAGATACTGAAAGATTTGTACCGATATTGCGCCGCGAAGAATGTGATGGCGTTCCTTCGGTGCCTGTGTCTGCTGCCGGGGTACAAGTATACGTTCTGGATGCGTACGGCGAACTATTCGAAACAGAACGGCATCCTGTTCATGCCGCTCTACCTGATGAGCCGCCTGATGATGAATCGCTATCAATACAAATACGGTATCTGCATCCCCTACAACACGCGAATTGCAGAAGGGCTGTACATCGGCCATTACGGCGGCATCTTTGTCAATCACGAGGCAAGAATCGGCAAGAACTGCAACATCAATCAGGATGTCTCCATCGGCGCGACGTACGGCGGTAAGAATCCCGGGATACCCGTAATTGGGGACAACGTGTACCTCGGCCCAGGCGCAAAAATAATCGGCGGTATCACGCTGGGTGGGAATGTCGCCATCGGCGCGAACTGCGTAGTGAACATCGATGTTCCCGACAGCGGCGTCGTGATCGGAAACCCCTGTAAAATCATATCGTATCAGGGATCGAAGGAATATATCGTCAACACGGTTCGTTGAGAAGAGGACGCGAGGCAGCAATACATGTCATCAGCAGAGTGGCTGTTTGCGGGATCACTTTTTACCCTGTTGTACATCTACATGGGCTACCCCGCGATTCTAATGATCCTCGCAAAATTGATGCCTGCACCCATCTTCAAGGGCGAATGCACGCCTTCCGTCTCTATTCTGATTGCAGCGTACAACGAAGCAACATGCATCGGCAAGACGATTGAGAACAAGTTCGCGCTCGACTATCCCCGCGAAAGGATTGAGATCATCGTCATATCCGATGGTTCCGATGACTGTACAGATGACATCGTGCGGCGATATGCGGCCCGGGGCGTAGAGCTGATCAGGCAGGAGCCGCGGGCAGGCAAGACCTCCGCATTGAATCTTGCGATTCCTCGCGCCAGGGGGGAAATCATCGTATTTTCAGACGCGAATTCCCTCTATGAGTCTGATGCGATCCTGAAACTGCTTGCAAATTTCAAGGACCCTGGCGTCGGCTACGTGACGGGAAAAATGATCTATGTGAACCCCGACGGGAGCGTGACCGGCGACGGCTGCTCCGCGTACATGAGGTATGAAAACCGTCTCCGAACCCTTGAGACTGCCGTCGGGTCTGTAGTGGGGGTGGATGGAGGTATTGACGCAGTCCGCAAGGCGTTGTACCGGCCGATGAGGGCGGATCAGCTGCCCGATTTCGTGTTGCCGCTGGATGTGGTCGCTCAGGGCTATCGCGTGGTGTACGAGCCCGGGGCGGTACTGAGAGAAACCGTGCTTGCCGAGGCATCGGACGAATACCGGATGAGGGTGCGGGTATCTCTGCGTGCTTTCTGGGCGCTGAAAGACATGCGCCACCTCCTCAGCTTCGGAAGGGACGCTCTGTTTGCTTGGCAGCTCTGGTCTCACAAAGTGCTACGGTACCTGTCTTTCGTGTTCCTCGCCGGCGCGTACATCGGGAACGCGCTGCTCGTCCCGGAGGCATCCTTTTACGCCTTCCTGTTCACGATGCAGACGCTTGGCTATGCTGTGGGTCTGGCGGCCCCACTGGCTTCGAATAGAGGCTTCCGCCTTGCCCATATGATTCATTATTTCGTGCTCATTAACGTGGCGGCCATGCACGCCTTTTTTAAATTCGTATCGGGCCAGAAGCAAGTCGTCTGGACTCCTAGGAAAGGATAGAAGCCGAAAACCGATCTGCCTGCTGTGGGGCAGCCCAGCTTCAGGCAGTTATGAATGGTCCGCCCGGCCCGGATTTGCTCAATGTGCGGGATATGCGGAATTTTTAATTACGGCTCACACGAGCCCGTCAACCTGGAACAGCTCCAGGCGATGAATGACATATTGCGCCATCGCGGGCCGAACGACGAAGGCCGCTACGTCGATCGCGATCTCGGTATAGCGATGCGGCGGCTTTCGATCATAGACATCGGGGGCGGGAAGCAGCCCATTCACAACGAGGACAGGACGATCTGGATTGTCTTCAACGGAGAGATCTTCAACTATCCGGAACTGAAAAGAAACCTGGAGAGTAAAGGACACACGTTTTACACCCAAAGCGATACGGAGACCATCGTTCATCTTTATGAAGAACACGGGGATGACTGTGTCAACTACCTGCGGGGTATGTTTGCCTTCGCGCTGTGGGACGGTCCTTCCCGGTCGCTTTTCCTCGCCCGGGATCGTGTCGGAATCAAGCCTCTGTTTTATGCCGACACAGGAAAAGGGGAGCTGCTTTTTGCGTCTGAGCCGAAGGCCCTGCTGGCATCTCCGAAAGTCTTGCGCGACATGGACCTTCAGGGCCTCGACTCATACTTTGCCTACGGATATATCCCCGCCCCCTTGAGCATCTATAAGTCGATCCGGAAGCTGCCGGCAGGCCATGTCATGAAAATAAAGCATTCAGGGCCGGCAATCCGGAAATACTGGGATCTCCACTTCAGGCCGGAGCATGGGAAGCCGGAATCCTACTTCGAGGGCAAATTCCAGGAAATATTTTCCGAAGCCGTGAAAATGCGGCTGATCAGCGAAGTGCCGCTCGGCGCATTCCTGAGCGGGGGTGTTGACTCGGGTCTTGTGGTCGCCTACATGGCGGAAGCCATGAATGGCACCCCCCATACATTTTCCGTGGGCTTCTCCGGAAATGTAGGGGGCTACCTGGACGAAAGGCCCTACGCGAGGATGGTCGCTGAGCGATATCGCTGCGAGCACCGGGAGCTGCTTGTCGAGCCCCGTGTGGAGGCAATTCTGGATGATATCGTCGATTCGTTCGACGAACCCTTTGCCGACGATTCCGTGATCCCTTCCTACTACATCTGTGAGGCGTCGAGTCGCGACCTGACGGTTGCGCTCACGGGGCTGGGCGGAGACGAGTTGTTTGCAGGCTACGAGCGGTATCTGGGTTTTCGAATCAGCTTGTTGTTTGACTACCTGCCTGCGGTCGTATCCAAGGGCCTCCTTTCGCCGATCGTGGAGGAGTTGCCCGAATTGAAAAACGGGCACTATACGATCAATCATCTCAAGCGATTTGTCAGGGCATCTCACCTTCCTCTGCCTGAGAGATACGCAAGGTACGTGACGATGCTGAATCCGGACGAGCGTGCGCGTCTCTATCACCCGGATATCGCCGCAGCGATCGATTACAGGGCGACGGAAGAGCTGATGACGGGTTACTTCAGGGCGGACGATAACGCGTTGGACCCCTTGGACAAGATGTTTTACCAGGATATCAAGACCTATCTTCCGGAGGACATTCTGGCCCTCACGGACCGGATAGGAATGCGCCACTCCATGGAGTTGAGAGTCCCTTTCACCGACCATGTCCTGATGGAAATGTGCGCGACAATCCCCGCCGAGATGAAAATGAAGCGAATGCAGAAGAAAGCCATGCTGAAACACATCGCATCGGCAAAGCTGCCGCGTCCGGTCCTCAGTCACCGGAAACAGGGGTTTGCATCGCCCATGGCGCAGTGGCTGAAAACCGATTTGAAATCGTTCAGCGATGATCTCCTGTCGGGCGGCGCGAAAAGCAATGGCGGCATTCTGAGAAAAAGCGAGATGCGGGAAATGATCTCCGATCATATGCAGGGCCGGGAACTCAACGATAAACGAATATTCGCGCTGATCATGTTTCAAAAATGGCATGATTTATCAAACAGGTCCTTGCAGGCATAAGTAAAAAAATATTCTCATGTAATCATTAGGCCTCGTGGGGTCTTTATCCGAAGCATGACAACCGCATATTTAATAATCCGCAGTTCTATCGCCAGACTATCATTCACCGTTGTGGCTATGGCGATATCTTTCTTTATGATGCCATTCATCATCAGACATTTGGGTGATCGGTGGTATGGAATTTTGACAATGCTGTCGGCAATCACTGGCTATTATTATTTTATTGATTTCGGTTTGGCCAGCGCGGTGACGCGATATGTAACAATGTACATAGCGAGAAATGATGACGAAAATGTAAATATTATCATCAATACGTCTTTAGTCATTTACTGTGTAATGGCATTGCTGATTATTTTTGTGACTTTAGTTGTATGCTATTTTGCGAATTTATTTTTGTCAGAGCCTGGTGACCTTGCGATTGTGCGACTTGCGATAATTATTATGGGAATTAACTTGGCTCTGGAGTTTCCCTTTAAGGCCTTTGCGGGAATAATAGGAGCCTACGTTAGATATGATCTGCTTACATATTCACATTTCTTTGCATTGATATTCAGTACTGCACTCACAGTATATTTCCTCCTTTTAGGCCATGGAATTATTGCTTTGGCAACGATCGGCGTAGTGACATCGATCATGTCAAATATAATCTTCTATCTGATTGCAAATCATTTATACAAGTCAATGCAGCTAAGCAAGAAACATTTTAAGAAATACAAAATACGGGAATTGTTTTCATATAGCGTATGGTCATTTGTAATGCAAATTGGCGAACAGATGAGATACAGAATTGACTCGTTTGTCATAGCTTGGTTTGTATCGTCAAGTGCTGTAACACACTATTCAGTCGGCGCAAATTTTCCTCTGGCAGTGATTAATCTGATAAATAGAGCCACAAACTTTCTGTTGCCCGTATTTACTAGGGATTATGCTGAGGGCAATATGCGTGAAATCAAAGAGAAATTGATGTTTGCAACGAAGATAAATGCGATATTGGCAACATTTGGAGGCGGCCTATTGATAATTATAGGCAAACCCTTAATCATCAGGTGGATCGGAGAAGAATATATAGATGCCTATCCCGTATTGGTGATATTAACGCTCGGGATCATTATAGAGTCCATTCAAAATCCATCCAACAATGTGTTGATGGCTATATCGCGCCATCGATATTTTGCATGTGTCAATTTAGTTGAGGGTGTCAGCAAGCTGCTATTGAGCATTGTGCTTGTTCAGAGTTACGGCATTGTCGGGGTGGGGTATGGAACAGTAATCCCTTTGATGGTAAGTAGAATGATTGTAATGCCATACTATATAGCTTCATCATTGGGAATGTCATTGGTGCGGTATTACACTCAAGTGCTCAATGTTGTGGGAGGGACGGTGACATATTTATTGGTCGTGTCATTTTTGTCGGAGCAATATCTATCTATACCCGAGTATTCAAGACTGATGACACTATCGCTAATTTCATTACCGTTGTATCTCGGGTTTGTAATTTTATTCTTCAGCAAGACGGAAAGAGAAATTATATTGCAGTTGATTCCAGTGAAACTATGGAAACAGCGGAAGTGAGGAACTATGAAAAAATCAGTAACCGTTATTATTCCGACCTATAACAGAGCACACTATATAGGCGAAGCCATAGACAGCATCTTGGCGCAGGACATCATCGATTGCGAACTGGAGATCATCGTGGTCGATGATGGGTCGAAGGACAACACGGAAGAAGTCGTCCGCAACTACGGGGATCGGGTACGATATCTCCGGCAAAAGAATCAAGGGGCCGGTGTGGCGAGAAACCGCGGTATCGACGAAGCGCGGGGGGAGTGGATTGCTTTTCTGGATTCCGATGATCGATGGCTTCCGTACAAACTATCCCTTCAATTCAAAATACTCGAGAATTATCCGGGAATCAAGATCATCCACTCAAATTTTTATACATTCGACGGGGATCGTATTATCATCCCGCGCGGTCTCGACTACTGGGTCATGTCGCTCAAAGGGGAAAATACGGTTGACTGGTCACTGGCGTACCCTAGAAAACATCGTTCGTCTGAATTCAATATCCTTCTGGATGGAAAAGACTTCGACATATACGCGGGAAACATCTTTGCAGCTCTTCTGCACGCATCGTATGGTGCATGCTGGACAATGCTGATTCACAGGAGCTGCCTGAAGGATAATATTCGTTTTGCAGCACATTTCCCAACGTGGGAAGATTATTGGTATTTATGTCTACTGGCTGAACACAATGATATTGTATTTATAGATATCGCGACTGCAGAAAACAGAGGGCATCGCGGGGAACGATTGACAAGCAGACCAGACTTGATCGATCCGTTGAAATGTCATCTGGCAATCTGTCAGAGTATTTTCATGGATTCGAAAAGCCCGTTCAAGCCGGATATCAAGGTAATTGAGGAAAAATGTAAGGATCTCAGGCTAAGGTTGATGAAAGAATACATGAAGAAGGGCGACTTGGCGGGAGCAAAGAAAACAAGGACAGCGATAGAAGAGGGGGGTGGGTTTCAAGCAGGCATGACGGCTTCGCTTTACAGGCTGCTGACCTACCTGCCGTTCAACATCGTCAGTCATATGGTGCGTGCGAAAAGAAAATTTTCAGGCCGATGATGCTCGTTTTCTGGGGCCGGGCTTGCGAAAACCGACGGTGTTGATCCATTGCTATCCACAGGATGTCACCCTTATTTATTGTGCTTAGTTTCTGAACTCACTATCGATTTGAAACGGCGTTTTGCTTGAGACATTCTCCGGGCCGTCCCGGTACGATCGGCAAGATCGGTGAAGCAATCTCCATGATTCAGAGAGTGAAATATTTCGTGCGCTCCAAGGCCCGCTCGTTGGTGCAGCATGGACTGTCACATGTTTTTCCGCTAGGGGGGAGAAGAACAAGTGTCACTGTGCTGATGTATCACGAGGTGCTGGAGGATGAGCAAAACGTAGAGGCATGGACGATCGTACGAGCGAGCGAATTCGCAAAGCAAATGGAGTACCTGAAGAGCCATTATGATGTCATCAGCCTCGGTGAAGCTCTAGAACTCATTGAAAACGGGGACAGGATCAAGGCGAAATACGCGGTGGTGACATTCGACGACGGCTATGATGGCAACCGAAGGGTGGTGCTGCCCGTCATGGCGGCATTGAATCTTCCCTTCACGGTATTCTGTGCGACTGGATCCATCGAACAGGGCGAGCCTTACTGGTGGGACAGGGTCATTCATTCGGCGCTGTCCTGCGGGAAAAGGCTCATACTGACGGACATGCACCTGGGAACATACGACTTCGACACGCGTCTGCGTGGGGAATCCAGGTGGAACGAGACACAGCGGCTGCTGACCGACTTGAAAAGTGTGGAACGGCAGAGGCGGGAGCAGATCGTGCGCGCCATTGCCCGGCAGAGCGACGAATCGCAGCAAGATGGACCTCTCCGTCCAATGACCCCAAAGCAGGTGCGGGAGTTATCCGACGCCGGGCTGGCTACCATCGGCGCACATTCACAAACGCATGACATCCTGACGCAGCTCACGCCTGAGGAAGCGAGAGACAGTATCCTTCGTTCGAAAGAGAAACTGGAGGCATGGACGGGGAAGCGGATCGCTTACTTTTCATACCCCAACGGGGATTACTCGCCTGCGCTGATGAGTGCCGTGAAACACGCCGGTTTTTTGGCCGCGGTATGCACGGAAGAAAGAGCGTGGAGACGGACAGACGATATCTATGCCATACCAAGAATAGGGGTTGGCCGGTTCGACTCGATGACCCTTTTCAAAGCGAAGGTGTTCTGCGCGAATTAGATGGAAACCAGACCACGCCGCATATTGTATATGATGGATTATTTTTTCGGCACCGAGGGTGGCACGGAGAGACAGCTGCTGGAGCTGATCTTGGGCTTGGACCGGGCGCGATACGAACCGGAATTTGCAGTTCTTCAAACGTCAAATTATATCGAAAGTGACGATTTTCCCTGCGAGGCGCGGGTGCTGAACATCAAAGGCGTGTCGGGGCCGACGGCGATCTTGAAAATGCTTTCATTGGCGATGGACATCCGAAGATCGAACATCGATCTAGTGCATGTGTATTTCAACGACGCGGCGGTGCTAGCGCCTTTTTTTTCCAGGATGGGCGGTGCGAGAGTCATCACGTCCAGACGTGACATGGGTTTTTGGTACACGCCCCGGATTTTGAAGCTGCTGAGAATATCGAATCGGTTCGTGGACCGAATTGTCGCCAACAGCCAGGCGGTGAAAGCCAACGTGACCGTCATGGAAGGGTACCCGGCGGACAGGATCGAAGTCCTGCACAACGGCATGAACGGTGTGCGGTTCGAGTCGGAAAAGGAACCCGGATTCAGGGCAAGGCTCGGTATCGGAGCGGGCGATTACATCGTGGGAATGGTTTCAAATCTCTATGCCATCAAGAGACCTGAAGACTTGATACGCGCGGCATCGTTGATCAGACATCAGATCAGCAACGTGCATCTTGTTCTGGTCGGAGGAGGGCAGAAGGAGATTGAGCCCTTGAAGGAATTCGTCGACCGTGCAGGCATGACCCAAAGCGTGCACTTTCTGGGAAGGGTCCCGGACGCGATTCCTATCATCAAGCATTTCGACGTATGCGTGTCCTGCTCGGAATCTGAAGGGCTGTCCAATTCCATCATAGAGTATATGGGATGCGCCAAGCCGGTTGTCTGCACCAATGTCGGAGGCAATCAGGAACTAGTGAAGGACGGGGCAAACGGGTTTATCACAGAAGTAGGGAATATTCATGCACTGGCGCAGAGGGTGCGAGAGGTCCTGCTGAATGATGCATTGAGGAATCGACTCGGGGAAAACGGACGCAGTCGATATCTTATGGAATTTACGAGCGAAAAAATGGTAGCGGCATACATGGATCTATATGACAACGTTACTATTGTCCGAAAATAACCTGAATCCTGACAAGTGACGCTTATTGAATCAGGCGTCTGGACGCGTATTTCTATCAAATATCAAAAAATATTATATGCCTCTATAATAGAGAAAGGATGGGATATGCTTTGCATTAAAGTCGCTGACTCAAGCCTTACTAAATCGAAGAGAGAAGAGTGGAATAATTTGGTTTATAAAATGAAAAGGCCATCGGTATTCTGTACTTGGGAGTGGATAAATAAATGGAATGAACATTATGGTAATGTATATGAACCACTCATTTTATTTGTGTATAGGAATGATAGATTGATAGGAATATTGCCGCTAGCAAAAAAATTTGAAAACATTGAGGATTGCTTATTTCCCGTAAGAGTGATTTCGTATTGTGGTAGCAATGAATTGCATTCAGATCACATCGATATATTATGCAAAGAAGAAGATGCTGATCAATGTATGAATGCAATAGCGCTGTATTTTAAAAAAGATTATATCGATTGGGATGTAATCGAATTGTCTCACATTCCTGAAGATGGCAGAATTATTATGATGAAAGAATGCTTTAAAAGTGGATACGCCGTAGAACATTCTAAAGTGTCAAGTGCGCCTTATATATACCTAGATGGGACATTCGAAGACTATTGCATGAGGATGAGCGGTGACCGCAGAAGAGAATTGAGGAGAACAATGAGAGTCCTTTATGGCAGGGAAAATGTGAAGCTTATTGAATATGACCCTGCTGAGAAATCATATGGGATCAAAGAATTATTCGACTTACACAATATGAGACAGAATCGTAAAGGGGTTAAATCTTCATTTAAGGGAGATAATTTGTTAGAATATCACGAAAGCATAGCAAAGGAATTTTATCAATTAGGATGGCTTCGTCTATTTTTTTTGTGTCACTTAGACAAACCAGTTGCGGCGATATATGGATATGATTACGGTGGCAGACATTTTGGGTATCAAATGGGAATACATCCCGAATGGGAGCGTCGTAGTGTCGGCAGTGTACTACTATACGAAATGATTGAATATTCCTATGGTAAAAAGTTGGTAGAATTCGATTTTTTAAGAGGGGGTGAGCATTACAAGGGTAAGTGGACAGAAAATTCTCGTGATTTATTTACAGTTCACATATTTAGAAGTAATCTATTGGGGACTGCCGCGAAATCTTATATGAATATTCGTACTTCTTTAAAAAATAAGGTAAAAAAACTAACAGATCTGTGAGCACAATATAAAGTACGAATTGAGAATTATATATGGCAATCAAGAACATTCGGAGTCTGGCGGAACTGCTCATAATCAGGGAAGAGTGGGAGAGAGTTTATGACAGTAGCGCGTTAAAATCACCCACATTGAAATATGAGCATATTAAATTATGGTATGAATGCTTCGCGCAGCCTGAGAATATTAGGGTATTCAAGGCAATGGAAGCGGGTCAAACAATTGGGTATCTTCCATTGGTTGTTAGGAGTAGGAGTGGGGCTCGTGTCTTGACGAATCTAACGAATGACCACTGCCTCTGTGGGGAAGCGCTGGTAAGGCGGGGATACGAGGAAGCATTCAAGAAAATTATATTGGATGAGATCCTTAAAGAGCCAGGGTGGGATATTCTGCACCATATTTTCAGCTACTCCTTTTCGAAGATTTATCCTTTGTTTCCCGAGACATTACTAAATGAAAGGAAGAATCGCTGGAAAATGAATATTCAACCGACCTATACTGTCATGCTGAACAAGTCCTTCGACGAGTACTTTCGAAAGGATCTGTCGTCCAACTTGCGGAAGAGTCTTAAGCAATCTAAAAACAGGCTAATAAAGGCTGGATCTTACAGGTTCATCCACTTCGAGGGGGATGAGGCGGTAGAAAAATGGCAGGATTTTCTTGGAATCGAGGACAGCGGTTGGAAGGGTAAGAACGGGACTTCCATCCTGAAGACAGCGCCTGAATATCGAAAATATTACGACGGATTGATTCGTATTTTGTCTGCGACCCGCGATCTTCATCTTTACTTCCTGGAACTGGACCAGAAATACGTTGCAGCCGCGTTCAGTTTCACGGCCGGTGACATTTTCCAGTGTGCAAAAATCGGGTATGACGAGGAATATCAGGCACTCTCGCCAGCGACCATGCTTTTAATGCATCTCATGGAGGACATCCAGGGGCGAGACGGGGAAATTAGGAGGATTCACTTCTTTCCCTATGATGACACAGGATACAAGAAACGCTTTGCTAATGAAGAGCAACAGTTCTCGGAGATCATCATCTACAACAACACACTCCGGGGGCAATCCTTATACATGCTTGAGAATCTCAAGAACGAAATAATAAAACATCCCTCTCTTAAACGAATAATAAATAAAATATACAGCACTGTGAAATGATCACAGCCACTGGCTGAGTTGTATGTTCATTTTGTCGCAGATAATACATCTTTCACAGGCATCTGAAGGCAAAGAGCTGTCTGACTATGCGGCCATGGTATCGGTACACTTATAGGTCAAGCCGTGATTTTCCGGCAGGACGAGCATCATGGATCATCCAAAAGCTAAATATTGTCGCCGGGATCAAACAGGGCGTCCAAGGCGCCAACATACCACGCCTGCTTTTATTTAGATGCAAGTAGAAACACACACTATACGGGTGAGGTAAAGGGAATTGGCAAAGCCGGTCCTGGATGGGTCATGGCCGCAGGCTGCCGAACACGCAAGGCAGCGGTTGACCGCCCCCTGTAAGGGCTAATTTGAAGCCGCATCCTGCAGTTGCGGATGTTTACGTCGGTTATAAGAAATTGATTATTGAAATAATCAAGCTGAATTGGCACTGAAATTCAGATACTCAGCGATAGGTATTAAATATGAAACCCACAGTAAGTGTAGTGATGACTTGTTATAATTATGAGAAATATGTTGGACGGAGTATAGAATCTGTATTGGCGCAAACATATGAAGATTATGAATTAATTATTATTAATGACGGGTCAACAGATAATTCAGATTCCATTATTAAATCTTACATACAAGACAAAAGAATTTATTACGTTATTCAGAATAATGCGGGCCAGGCGAAAGCAAAGAACGTAGGCATTAAGCATTCATGTGGAAAGTATATAGCTTTTTTGGATGCAGATGATTTGTGGGAGAAGGAAAAGCTTGAGCTTCAATTACCTCTTTTCAATAAAAAGAATGTTGGCCTTGTTTACAGCAATGCAACATGGATAGATGGAACTGATAGTGTTTTAGGTCAAGGTTGGCTTGGAGGATACCTAAAGCCGCGTTCTGGCAAAGTAACAAAATACTTAATTTACGATAATTTTATATATTTTTCTTCTGCAGTTGTTAAGAGAGAGTGCATTGAAGATAAAGGATGTTTTAATGAGTCTCAACATATGAGCATCGATTGGGAACTATGGCTTCGCTTATCGTCAAAATACGATTTTGATTTTGTAGACCGACACTTGATAAAGTATAGATGGGGTCATGTGGGTCAGATGTCAAAAAATCAAAATATGAGATTAGAATGCAGCATGAATATTTTAGAAGATTATTTGAGATCCAATGCAAAACACATTTCATTCGCAGCAATTCGAGGTGCACTAGCTTATGCATACTACAACCGTGGATGCCATTATCAGCGATCCGATCACAACGTGTCAAGAAGATATTTCATGAAGGCAATTAAAATGAACCCTTTAAAAATGAAAGCTTGGATCGGTTTGCTAAATAATATGTTGTTATCAGGTGTGAGGAACCGCTGCTTTTAAGTGAGCTAAACAATATAGACCTAAGATGATAAATTACTATAGAAATATTTAAATATGAGCATCATAGATACTTATAAAAATAAGTATAAAAAATTTTTGAGTATACCAGCATATTATTATTTAAAAAATAGTCCTTCATACAAATATTGGAAAGTGTTAGAAAAATCACAGTATTTAACAACAGGAGAATTAGAAGCAATTCAATGGAATAGATTGATAAACATGTTGAATTATATTTATTGCAATAACACTTTTTATAAAAAAGTATTAACAGATTCTAATATTCACCCATTAGATATAAAAAGTTATAATGATATAAAGAAAATACCAATTATAACGAAAGAGGAAATAAGAAATGCTAAAGATAATATAATATCAAGAGGATATGAAAAAAATCAACTAATCATGTATAAAACTGGCGGATCGACTGGAACTTCATTGGAAGGCTATATCACTGAAGAGTGTAGTGAGTTAAGAAATTCATGCACAATCAGGCATGATCGATGGAGCGGATGGGATGTTGGTGATTCAGTCGGTGCAGTATGGGGTAACATTAAGAAAAGGGCAACAATAAAAGAAATATTGAAAGAATTATTTTTAACAAAATATATATTTTTAGATACTATGAATGTAAATGAATTAACAGTTATAGAATTTGCAAATAGATGGCAAAAAGTTAAACCATCATTACTCTTTGGTCATGCGCATTCACTATATTTATTAGCGCAATATGTATCTGATCTTAATTTGAGTGTAATTAAACCAAAAGGGATAATCTCATCTTCAATGACACTCATGGATTATGAGAGAAATACAATTGAAAATGTATTTGGAGCGCAAGTATATGATCGATATGGTTGTGAGGAAGTCGGTCTTATAGCATCAGAGTGTGAAGAACATAGTGGCATGCATTTAAATGTAGAGCATCTGTATGTAGAGATAATTAAAGATAATGGCGATACGGCAAATATCGGTGAAGAAGGGAATATTGTTGTCACTGATCTCTTAAATACGGCAATGCCCATAATTCGCTATAAAGTGGGCGATATCGGTATATTATCAGAAAAGAAATGTTCATGCGGACGTGGATTGCCACTGATGAGCAAAGTGATAGGACGAACTGCAGATTATCTTAAAAAAAAGGACGGGTCTAAAATATCTGGAATATCATTAATTGAAAATACACTTACTTTAATTCCAGGCATTAAACAAATGCAAATTATTCAAAAATCATACGATCATTTTCAAATACGATTAGTTGTAAATTCACAGTATACGCAAGAATCTTCAAACCTATTAATTTCATATATCAGGAAACTATTTGATGATAAATCTATTATTCAAATACAACGTGTTGAAAATATACATACTTCAAAATCTGGGAAATACAGGTTTTCGATTTGTGAAATAAGCAACATTTATGAATAATGTGTAAAACTTAGGATCTACCCGGACAGTCAGTTCCTCTCCGGGCTAAGGTTCTAAGCCGCTTCTTTCATCTCCTTCTGTTCTCTGACAAGCTTGCCGGCTTCGATGGTCTCTATAGGCCGCCTGCCCATGTTGCGATAGCCCCGATGCGGCCTCTCGTGATTGTAGTGGTGAAGCCACTGATCCAGGTCCGCCTAGAGCACCTCCACCGAGGCATAGAACTTCTCTCGGAAGGTCTCCCGGAAGAACTCGTCGAGGACCGTCCGGTTGAACCGCTCCACGAAGCCGTTGGTCCGGGGCCGGGCCACCTTGGTTCGACGATGCTCGATCTCGCTGAACTCCAAAAAGATCTGGAAGGGGTGGATCATCGGCCTCCCGCAGTACTCTCTGCCGTTGTCCGTCAGGATATGCTCGACCGGCAGCCCCTGGGCCTCGTAGAAGGGCAGCACGCAATCATACAGAACATCGACGGCCGTCTCGGGAAGCTTCGAGGTGTAGAGCTTCCCAAAGGCAAAGGAACCGTAGGTATCGACAACGGCCTGCATGTAGATCCGGCCGATCCCTTTCAGGGTGCCCACCAGGAACGTATCCTGGCAGAGCAGGTAACCCGGGTAGAGGCTCTCGACCTTGCGCTCCCGGAAGCAGGGATTGGCCTTCTCGAGGAGCCGGATCTGCTCGGCGGTGAGCTCGACGTCCTGGCCGTTCTTCTCTTCCTCGAGGCGCAGGAGCCGCTTGTACTTGGTCTCCATGCCCTCCTTGAGCCAGAGGTTGCGCACCGTGCTGGGGCTGACCGTGATCCCTTCCAACCGGAGCTGATCGGAGAGCCGCAGGGGACCCCAGGCCGGATGCAGCAGTGACGATGAGATGATCTTCTCCCGGACCTCCGAGGGCGTCTCGTTCGGGAAGCTCTTCGGAATCGGCAACCGGTCGATGAGCCCGTCCAGGCCCCGTTCCTGGAAGGCCCGTTTGTACTCGTAGAACTGGCTGCGGGAGATCCCGTGGCGGCAGCAGGCCTCGGCGACGTTTCGGATCCGCTCGGCCACCTGTAGCAAAGTGAGGCGCTGATGTGCTATCTTCTTTTCGGCAGTCATGTTGTCCTCCTTGGTAAGTGTTTTTTGTGGTGAAAAACTCCTTAACCGAAGAGGAGGCTGACTGCCACTTTTTTTAACTGAACCTGTTTGGGAAGTCCCTAACTTTTACAAATTATGCATTACACCGTATTAGCGATATTTGATAATTAATTATTTATAGATGAGTAATCTTGGTTTCATATTATACTTATTATTTATATTTAGCTGGTTTATTCATTTAACCTCTAGACTCACATTTCTCGGCAATATTCGTTTCGACTTATTATTGATCTGTTCAATATTTGTGTTGAGCCTAATATTTAAGGAAAATAGTGCGAAGTATTTAGGGAAGAAAACGACGAACATTATAATAACATTAATATTATATCTAATAGTCACAATTCCATTTGTCGAATGGCCGGGTAGCGTAATCAATAATTTTGAAAATTGGTTGAAATCGTTAGCATTTTACTATTTTACTGTTACACTGATTAATACTGAGAACAGACTAAAAATATTCATGTACACATTTATATTAGTGCAAACGATCCGTGTAATAGAACCACTATATATGCATGTGACGTTGGGCTACTGGGGTTCATATGCATCTATGCAAAACTGGGAATACATGTACAGATTGGCAGGTGCACCGCATGACATAATCAATCCTAATGGCCTTGCTTTTGTGATATTAACAGTCATAACATTTGTATATTTCTTATCGGAATTATCTGTGCCCAATATGATATATTTTATTATGACCACACCAGCACTGATATATGCATTGATGTTAACGGGTTCAAGATCAGGCATGATAGGAATTATTGTAATAGCAATAATGATTGTCTGTTACAGTAAAAGAAAACTTATGTTGTTAGGTGTAATGGTAACGCTCACGGTCATACTCATAATTAATATGCCGGAAGCCATGAAAGATAGATACATCTCGATAATTGATACGTCAGCGAGCCATTCAGGAACGGCTGAGGGAAGGGTGTCTGGGATAATTGACGATATAAAATTATCTTTGAGAAGACCTGTATTTGGTCACGGCTTGGGAACTTCATTAGAGGCAGGAGCCAATTACGGTAATAGGTACCAAATATCACATAATTTATATGCTGAAATACTTATTGAGCTCGGAATAATGGGTTTGATAATATTTATTTCATATATATGGAGTATAGTAATAAATATCATTAATACAGCAAATAAGATGAAAAAAATGAAAATCCAAAATAATTATCTCCTTTCATTGCAGAAAGGTATGATGACATTCATCGTTATGAACATAATATTCAGTTTTGCAAGTTATGGACTATCTAGTTATGAGTGGTATTTGTTCGGCGGTTTGTCAGTCGTGTTGTTAAGATTATGTGACATGCCGGAATTTACAACGGCGATGGCATAGTAGAAAAGAGAATGAGGAAGAGAAAGAATATATTGGTGGTCGTTAGGCATCCAGTAGGTGGAATAAGAACGTATTTAAAATATACTTATAAATACTTAGATACATTTAAATATAAATTTACGATTGTCACAGTCCGAAATCCTGAAGGAAGTCATATTGAACATGATTTAAATAAACTAGCGCCACACATTATTGAGATCGATGAGTCATCTAATTGGTATAGGTTCATTAGAACAATTTATGATTTATTGGCGGCGAATGAATATGATTTGATTCATTCGCATGGATACACTGCAGGAATCATGGTAGCAGTCGTAAATCACTATTTTAATTTACCACATATTATAACATCACATGGTTTATTTGAAAAAAGTCAATTCAGAGTTGCAAAATATGGAAAAATAAAAAAACTATTAGTTGGATACTTATTGGGCAAAGTTGATATTATACAATCAGTTAGTAACGATGCAGAGGAAAATGTTAAAGAATATTTTCCAAGGATATCGAAGAAGAAGTTAAAAGTTATTCATAATGGCGTAGACATCGAGACATTTTACGGAAAAAATAATGAATATCAGCGTAAAGCATTAAGAATCGAGTTAAACCTAGACCGGCAGTATTATATTTATGGTTATCTAGGCAGGTTTATGCCGGAAAAAGGATTTACGAATTTAATTGATGCTGTTGAGATTCTTGCTGAGGATCAGTTAATTATAGGTAAAATTAAAATATTAGTAGTAAATGACGGAGCATATATCAGAGAATACAAGGCCATAATTGAAAGAAAAAAGCTGTCAAAATACTTTATTTTCCATGGCTTTATACCGGATATAAGGAGAATACTAGAAGGAATAGACGCATTAGTAATTCCTTCATTATGGGAAGCATATGGCCTTTTAGCGGCAGAAGCATTATTGGTTAGTTGTCCGGTCATTGCTTCCGAATGTATGGGTCTGCGTGAAGTTGCCCGTGACACGCCAGCAATTATGTTCAAGACCGCAGATGCACAAAGCCTAGCAAATGCAATGAGATTCTATATAGACAACATAGCGGAGATAAGAGCGAAAACAGAATCATATCTACCGACAGCAAGAGAGCGTTACGATTCCAGGAAGACGGCAGCACAGTTGGACACCCTGTTCGATGAGATGATGAAGAGAAGAGGCCGACGATGACGAAAGTGCCGTCGAGCAAGATCATATACAAGACCGTAGCAGGCCTGTCGCGTTGAATGTCGCAATTTCGATACTGACTTTTAATAGGGCTTCCGTTCTCCGGGAGCTTCTGGATTCCCTGACAGCAATGAATCGCACGGTCCGGGAAATAATCGTCGTCGACAACAGTTCCGAAGACAGTACAGGGGTAGTGGTCAGGTCGCACGGTATCCGTCCGACCTACGTTCGCCTTGACAGAAACATCGGCGCTGCTGCCAGAAATTACGGGCTGAAGATGGCGACAGCGGATATTATCGTGACTTTGGATGACGACATCATCGGTCTGGATGGAGTCGCCCTTGAGAGGATAACCAAGCTCTTCGAGAGCAATACCCGCCTGGGGGCGGTGAATTTCCAGATCCGGGATTATTACACTGGTGAACTATGCAATTGGGTGCATCACAGGAGAGAAGAGGATTACGCGGACAAGGAGTTCCCGACTTACGAGATCACGGAAGGTGCCGTGGCGTTCCGCAGATCGGCGATTGAGGGGGCGGGGTATTACGCAGACGATTTTTTCCTGAGCCATGAAGGGCCGGATCTCGCATACAGAATCATGGACCAAGGTTATGAAATTTATTATAGCGGTAAGGTGACAGTACGTCACCGGCATGAGAATACGGGCAGAAAGGCCTGGTACAATTACTATTACGACACACGAAACCTGTTCTGGCTCGCAGCGAGGAATCTGCCTGTGCCCTATGCGCTCCGCTATGTGTCGCGCGGCATCATTGCGATGCTTATCTACTCGATTCGCGACAGTTTCTTCATCTACTGGCTGAGGGGCGTCCGTGACGGGCTTACCGGCCTCGCACGGGCGGCGAAGAAGCGAAGAGTGCTACGCCCTGAAACGATGAGGGCCATGGCGAAAATAGACCAAGACAGGCCAGATATTATTTACTATTTGAAAAAAAGGCTATTTCGAAAGAGCGCAAGGCTTTAAGACGTTGGCAATTAGTAGTGGAGGAAAACACCTTCATGAAGCTTTTGGCGATGATAGGGGTTTGTGAGAATTCTTCTGCAAAAACTGTATGTAAAACCCTGCACTTGATCAGATGGGCTCTCTCTCTGGGGGTTGCCGTAATTTAAATAAATATTTAATAATTAGATACTTATAAGTCTCTTTGATGCATGGTACGTTCATTGCTAACCAAGCTGTGCGTGGTTTCGGAATCGACTGCTTAAAGTATTCTCTGATTTCACCGATAAGGAGTGAAAAGAGTTTGCGGATTTCCATGTTGCCATCGTACTCCCTTTGCGTAGATCTTGAGGAGTAGATCACCGAAGGGAAGCAGAGCGTCGAGTCGCCCGTGATATGCAGAAATGCAAGTTCATCATGGGATATTCCAAGGGTATGAAAAGCTGTTATGTTAAAAGGGTAGACAGATGAACGCACTTTTAAGGGCCATCCGCAATAAATTCGCTAGTCATTTCAATGTTTATGCTTCATACATGGCAATCATATGCTTCGCATGTTCACCGGCCGGCGTACTGGCTGCTCCGGCAATCACCGGCGTTGGAGGAACCGTCGGGAACGGGGAAACGATCACGATCACGGGGACCGGTTTCGGCTCGACGGGTCCCAATTTAGCAGTATTCGACGATTTCGAGAATGGGTCAAACGGCAGCGTGATATCGATTGCGCCTGGTTCAGCATCAGTCAACCAATGGAGTGCATTATCACCTGAGGTTAAGCCAACATATTCTACAACACAAGCGCATAGCGGTACAAAGTCTCTATTTATTGATTTTTCACAGCAGGGACGCTGGACACAGGTACACTTTTCAGGGACAAATCAAGTGTATTTTTCTTTCTGGCTGCTGGTGCCAGCAAATAGCTGTGTCCCTGGAGTTAATAATCCTGACGGTCCAAATTGGAAATTTGTAATGATAAGCGGAAATCCGTGGCCTGCAAGTGATC
>Ga0302249_1000579_pt1 | contig 31092 bp, 30 predicted proteins | sample AAG_UR_Val_MG_FD_193531 | JGI IMG/M metagenome (GOLD analysis project Ga0302249, IMG submission 193531) | Enriched activated sludge microbial communities from anaerobic digester in WTTP, New Holstein, Wisconsin, United States - AAG_UR_Val | ecosystem: Engineered > Bioreactor > Anaerobic >... | reverse complement strand
TCATTATCAACGACGTTCCGTATTCATAAAAAGCGGCCTTTTTTTGGGGATGAGCAACGGCGCCTTTATTCTCGCCATTGCCCTGCTGTCAGCTCATCCGCTCTCTGTGGATACCATTTGGAAAATATTGTCCGGATTTGCCGGTGGGGTGATGAGCGGCATCATCGTGGCCGGAATCAGTCCCATTTTTGAAACTGCCTTCGACTTCACCACCGATATCAGACTGCTGGAACTAGCCAACCTCAACCAGCCGATTTTTCAACGGATGATAATGCAATCTCCGGGCAGCTATCATCACAGCATCATTGTCGGTTCCATGGTTGAGGCCGCTGCGGAGGCCATCGGAGCGGATCCTATTTTAAGCAAGGTCAGCGCCTATTACCACGACGTCGGCAAGATGAAAAAGCCCGTTTACTTCATTGAAAACCAGGACCGGGGTGAAAACCGCCACGACAAGCTTTCCCCACGGATGAGCGCCCTTATAATCATCGCCCATGTAAAGGACGGATGCGATCTTGCCGCCGATTATAAACTGGGAAGCAAGATCACCGACATCATCCGCCAGCATCATGGCACAAGCTTGGTGAGCTATTTCTACGAAAAGGCCAAACGGGACAAGGCGCCTTCCATGAGAGCGCTCCCGGAAAGCCATTTCCGCTATCCCGGACCGCGTCCACAGACTCGGGAAGCCGCCCTGGTCCTCCTGGGGGATGTCGTCGAAGCCTCCTCACGGACCCTTGTAGATCCGACACCCGCACGGATTCGCAATCTGGTGCGGGACCGCATGGAAAAGGTCTTCATGGATGGACAGTTGGACGAATGTTCTTTGACCTTGAAGGATCTGAATCTCATCCAGGATAGTTTCGTCAGGACTCTGAACGGTATTTTCCATCATCGCATCAGCTACTACGACGATGCTTCGGGAAAGAATAACAAGAAGGTGATCAAATCCTTTTATGAATATCCGGATCGAAAACCGGCAGAAAAAAACACCCATAAATCGCCGGCAGATTCGCAGCAGCATGGCGAGACTGCTTAGATGTCTCGGGCATGGCGATGCGGAAGTGAGCCTGCTGCTGGTGGATGACAAGGGGATAAGGGAGATCAATCGCTCCTATCTTCAGCGCGATTACCCCACTAATGTCATCTCCTTCGCCATGCGGGAAGGCCCCTACGGCCAGTTGCACCCCCAGGTGCTTGGCGATATAGTCATTTCCGTGGAAACGGCTTGCCGTCAGGGGGATAAGGGCGCCCTTTCCATGACGGAATCCCTCTCTTTCTTAATGATCCACGGTCTCCTCCACCTCCTGGGTTACGATCATGAAGGAGTGGACGCCCGGGAGATCAGTCGCATGGAGGAGAAAGAAGACGAATTGTTCTTCCTCCTCCACGGCTTTTCCCTGCAGCGTTGATCCGCCTGGCTATCCTTTCATCGCCTTGGCGATGTGCTTGACCATCTGGCCGAAAACCCCGACGATTATCTCCGGGGCCAGAAAATAATCGGGATGTCGAGTGTAAAGCTCTTCCGTCAGCAGACGGGACGCGCGGTCGATATCGCCCGATTTCCGGTATGCCGATTCGATGCGGGTTCGAAGTTCAGCAGCGGCAGTGATGGTCCGACGTACATAATCGCGAGCCTCGGGACCCACAATGTAGCCGTAATGGTCCGCCCCGTAATATTCCACTTCGAGGTCTTTCAACCGTTCCAGGCTATCCTGATACTGGGTGTAATTGGAGTTTCCCGAGGGAAATATCGCCTCATCAATGGGAATTCCTCCGGCATCGGAAGGAAGAAGGGTCTTCACTTCCGGGATGTAGGCGGAAATCGAACATGAGGAATGACCCGGGGTTTCCATGATCCTTACTTCCAGATCGCCCACTTTTAATAGGTCGCCGTCCCGGACAATGGTTCCTTGAACATCGTTTCTCCAATCCAGATCATGGCGCGCGAGGACATCAAGACAGCCCATCTTTTCCGCCACCGTCCGGCTGAAGGCGTTCATTGTTTCCACAGCCTTCGGCATGGTGAGAATGTCCCAGGCCCGCTGGGAGGCGTAAACCTTCAGCGCCGGATATTTTCTCCGGAAATATGGTACGGTGCCGACGTGATCGAAATGGGAATGAAGGATCAGCAATGATGTGATCTGCTCGCCTTCGATGCCGAAGGACTCCATCTGAGTTAGAACATCCTCCAGGATACAACTGATTCCGGCGCTGATGAGCATCGCTTCCCCATTTACAACCAATAGATACATCCCCGATTCCATGCGCCCCAAATACCATATTCTTTCGTTTACCTTGCCTGCAGTTCTGATTCTCATAAGCCCCCCTTGCTATGAAAGATCCCCCACGACAATATGCGCCTTCGACTTGAGCTGTCCCACAATTTGGTTGAAGGTGTCATATTTCCTTTTCTCCTTCAGGAAACCGGCAATCCTGATTTTCGTATCGTTATCAAGCGGCTGAGTCCTGGCCTGATGATGTTCCATAACCTGGATGATATGGGATCCATATTCTGTTTCCACAATGGGGCCGATTTCGTTCTTTTTTCTGGAAAAGGCGGCGTCTTCGAAAGGCTTCACCATCTGCCCCCTGGTAAACGTCCCCAGATCACCTCCCTGGGCCTTGCTGGGGCAATCGGAATTCGCCTTGGCCATCGCTCCGAAATCCTTTCCTTCCAAGATCTGTTGACGGAGTTTTTCCGCCTTTTCCTTCCGGATAGCCCGAGCCTGATTGTTCTCCCCTTCCTTCTTGGCCACCAAGATATGCCTTACATGGACGGATTCGGGGTTCTTGAATTTGTCCTGGTTATGCTGGTAGAATTCCTGGATCTCTTTTTCCGAGGGGGGGTATTTGACTTGTTTTTGACTTTCGACGAGTTTGTTTATTTTAATCCCCAGGGCGATTTCCTTTCGGAGCTGCTCCTTCTTTACGCCGCTCTTTTTCATCAAATCATCAATACTGGCTCCGGCGGGCAGACCGGCCTTCATTTCGGCGAGGGCGGCATCGACCTCGCCGTCCGTCGCGGCGATCTTGAGGCGGGTTACTTCCTTGAGCATCAACGTTTGCAGCACGAAATCATCCACAATCTGCTTTCGCAACATACCGGTCATCCGGTTTGCCTGCTCCGGAGCGAGGGAAGGAGAAAGAGCGGCCATTCGTTTTTTCACATCCGCATCAAGTTGCGCCCGGGTCATCTTTACCCCGTCCACCTCGGCGACAATGTCGGTCGGCAGGCGGTTTACCGTCACCGGTGTCGTTGGCGCATTGGGAGTTGGCGCCGGATTGGAGGTGGCGGCAGGGGCGGATTCATTCATTCCCTGGATCTGCCGGGGCTCATCGGTGCGGTTACAGCCGGCCGCGGAGATCAGTAATGCGGCGGCGATCAATGCCCAAATGAATCTTCTCAATTAATATCCCTCATTCTTTCGGTTTTGCTCGGTAATATATGCACAATCAGGATGTGCCGTCAAGGAAGACCCGTCTGCATTCACAGCCGATGACGGGAGATGTCTTGTTTATAAAAATAGTCCATAAATAGCCGGATATTGACATCTTCCGCCGTTCCCGGACCGGGCACGCAGGTTTATGCCCATATGGGCGCAAAGAGGTAATATTAACTGCTTGCAATCACGTTTATCTCCATGTTACCCCTCTGGGCATGAAGGAAAAGGTTTTAGATCTCGGCGTCGGTCCCATTCTCCCCCTCCTGATTAAGATGAGCTGGCCCTCCATGCTGGCCATGCTTTCCATGGCCATATACAACGTCATGGATTCGCTCTGGCTGGCCCGATTGAGTCCCCGGACCATCGCCGCCTTTACCATTACGTTTCCCTTGCAGATGGTCTTTGCCGCCATCGGGGTGGGTATCGGGGTTGGGGCTGGATCGTACGCCTCCCGCATGTTCGGCGCCGGCGAAGCGGATAAGGCGAGAAAAACCGCCGGACAGGTCATTTTTTTATCCGTCAGTGCCGGTCTCTCGCTCATCGCGCTCACCTATGCCTTTCCAGATTTTCTCCTCCGCCTTTTCGGCGCCTCAGGGGAAACGCTCGTTTTGGCAAAACGTTATCTGATGTGGGTCGTCCTGAGTTCTCCATTCCTGCTGTTCATGATGATGGCCAACAATCTGTTTCGTGCCGAAGGTCTGCCCAATCTATCCATGTATGCCATTCTAACCTTTACCTTCCTCGGGGCTATCCTGGATCCCCTGCTGATTTTCGGCTGGGGAGGCTTCCCGGCGCTGGGTATCGAAGGAGCGGCCCTGGCGGCCATTGTAGGACAGGTAGCATCCGGTCTCCTTTCTCTATATTTCCTCCTTTTCAGGTCGTTGCGGTACCGAATTGACTTACGGGATCTCCTCCCCGATCCGGCCATAATCCGGGCTATCCACCAGACAGGATTGCCGTCCGTGCTGATGAATCTTGTCTTCAGCGCCGTAATCATCATTTACAACAACATCCTTGCCTATTACGGTCATCTGGCGCTGGCGACACTGGGGATTTGTTTCCGCATCAACGGCCTGGTGATGATGGTTCTCTTCGGCATCGGTCACGGGGTTATGCCCATGGTGGGCTACAATCTGGGCGCCAAGCTCTATGACCGCCTCATCGCCACCGTGCAGGTGGCGGTAAGGTGCTCCATGCTTTTTGCCGGGGCCAGCAGCGTTATCATCTTTATCGGCGCCGACCTTATTCTTAGTTCTTTTACCGATGAACGGGAACTGCTGGCCATAGCCGCTCCGGCCCTGAAGATCTTCATCTCCACTCTCGTTCTGGCCGCACCGAGCATCGTATGGATCAATCTCTTTATCGGTCTCGGCAAAGGCATGACCGCTATGACGCTACTCTTTATCCGGGACGCCCTGTTTCTTATCCCGCTTATGTATCTCTTTTCTTTGTGGCTGGGTCGCGACGGGGTATGGATGGCCCAACCCGCATCAACGGCGGTGTCCTTCCTTATCATCTGGGCATGGTCCGGAAAGGAATTGGCGGCGATCCGGAATCTGAAGGAGCAGACAAATCCTTGACGGAAAAGACAGACATGTATTGCGCACCGATAATGTATTGTATTTATTGATTATACAGCAGATATGGAATATTTATTTAAAAGAAATTAACATGACTGATGTTGCGGAAGGGGGGAAATACTGATTATTTAAAAAATTGCCCCTGCGACGGGCGACGGCGCAGGGGCATGAATGCTAAAAATAATAATGAACAGGAATCAGCTCCAGAGAGTTGAATCCTTGACTATAGGGGTTGAACGTTTACAGCCGCCGGTCCTTTCTTCCCCTGTTCGACATCGAAGCTTACCCGTTGTGACTCAAACAGCGTTTTGAATCCGGAACCCTGAATGGCACTGAAATGGACGAAGACGTCACCGCCTTCATCGTTCTCGATGAAACCCCATCCCTTTTTTTCATTGAACCATTTCACTTTACCCTCTGCCAAAACATACCCTCCTTTCCTCCGTATAAAAAATAAAAAACCACTCCGGATAATTCGTTATACCCGAGGTGGCCATAAAATCACTTCTGAACATTTTTTCTCAAAACCGGGCGGTAGTGCCGTTATTCTCTCCGGCGCAGGCCAATGATCGATAAGACGCGTTTATTGAGTGTTTCCGCTATCACTACTTATCGAGGAAAGCAAGTTTTTTTATGAACCATTTTGTGCACATCAAACTTCAATTTTCTAACGATGACAGGCGACGAGATGCCCGTCCACAATTCCGGCAATCCCGGGGGCGGTTTCCCGGCAGACCGGCAAAGCCTCCGGACAGCGGGGCCAAAACAGACAACCGGTTTCGCTCCTCTCCCCTTCCCCGAAAGACACAAATACCTCCCTTTCTCTTTTCACCGCTTGTCCGGTAAAACTGGGGACGGCATCCATGAGCATCCTTGTGTAGGGATGGCGGGGATTTCCGAAGATCGCCTCATTGGGGCCGATCTCCACAATGCGGCCGCCGTACATCACCGCCACCCGGTCGCTCATGAACCGGATCACCCCCATATCGTGGGAGATGAAAAGATAACTCAGATTGAATCTGTCTTGAAGATCCTTCAGCAAATTCAGGATCTGTGCCTGGACCGATACATCGAGGGCGGACACCGGTTCGTCGGCGATGACAATCTCAGGATTCAGGGCGATGGCCCGGGCAATTCCCAGCCGCTGTCTCTGACCGCCGCTGAATTCATGGGGATATCTGTTCTTTTGTTCGGACGACAACCCCACCATTTTCAAAAGACCGTCCAGATCTCCCCGGGACTCGCCGTCTGTCCTTCCTTCGTGGATCCGGAACGGCTCCCCGACAATGGCGCCGGCGCTCATCCGGGGGTTTAGCGAGGCGTAGGGATCCTGAAATATATACTGGACCTTTTGCCGGTATTCGCGAAGTTCCGCCTGTTTTGCTCCAAAGATGTCGATTCCCCGGTAATATATCTTTCCCGAAGACGGCCTCTCGATACGAGCCACCATCCTCGCCAGCGTCGTTTTGCCGCAGCCGCTTTCCCCCACGAGTCCGAGTGTTTCTCCGGCGTGAATCTCGAAACTGACATCCCGCACGGCGTGACAAGCATCCGGGGCGGAAGAAAAGAATTTTCTTTTGAGTGCAAAAGACTTGTCGATCCGTTGGACCGATAAGAGGGGGGCATCCATTATTTCAGTGGTATTTCCAGCAGCGAACAGATTGATGTGGATGATCATTTTTTCGCCAAGGAGGTTCGAGATTCCGGCATACAGGCATGACATCCCCGCACCGTTCGTGAAAACGGCAACCGGCCGGCATGGCGGCAAGATCGGGCGCGCCGCCGGAAATCATAGGCAGGCGCTTCCCAGGTCCAAATTTGCCGCCGATGCGGGGTATCGATTCCAGCAGCCCTACGGTGTAGGGATGAAGAGGCCGGGAAAAAATGACTTCCGCGTCGGCGCACTCCACGAATTGGCCGGCGTACATCATGGCCACCTGGCGGGCTGTCTGGGAGATGACGCCCAGATCGTGGGTAATGAGGATCACCGCTGTCCCCAACTCGCTTTGAAGTTGTTTCATGAGTTCCAAGATCTGTGCTTGAATCGTTACATCGAGGGCGGTTGTGGGCTCATCGGCGATCATGAGGCGGGGCCGGCAGGACAACGCCATGGCGATCATCACCCGCTGGCGCATCCCGCCGCTCAACTGATGAGGATAGTCTCTCATCCGTTGTTCCGGTTGAGTTATACCCACCGTTCGCAGCATCTCCACCGCCCGCTCCCATACCTCACGCCGGGATCCTCTCTGATGCAACTCCAATGTCTCCCGGATCTGGTCGCCGATACGGAAGACAGGGTTCAGGGAGGTCATGGGTTCCTGAAAGATCATCGAAATCGATTTCCCCCGGATTTTCCTCATCTCATTTTCCTGCAGACTGAGGAGGTCCTGATTGCCTAAAAGTATCTTGCCGCCAACGTATTTTCCCGGCGGTGTCGGCACCAGCTTCATTATCGACAGGGAAAGGACCGTTTTGCCGCATCCGGATTCCCCCACAATCCCCAGGGTATCCCCGACATCGACCTGGAGGCTGACGTCGTCAACGGCGCGGACTTCACCCCGCCGCGTATCGAAGAATGTGGAAAGACTTTCTATTTTAAGCACCGGCGCCATGCCTGCCGCGCCTCTCTATTGTCGGCAGCGGTTTCTCAGGAACCGGACAAGGAGGCGAACCCCAACTCCTGATGCCCCCTTGGGGTGATAGGCCGTTCCCTTGGTCAGCCAGGCTGGTCCGGCGATGTCGAGATGGACCCAGGGATAGGGACCCACGAAGCTGCTCAGAAAAGCTGCCGCCGTAATGGCGCCGCCAGGCCGACCGGCGGAATTCTTGAAATCAGCCACTTCGCTCTTGATCTGTTCGTGGTAGTTTTCCCAGAGGGGAAGCTCCCAGACCATCTCCCCGGTCTGCTCCGAGGCACGCTTTATCTCTTCCTTCAATGGCCCGTCCGCGCCCATCATCCCCGTCACCTGCTCGCCCAGCGCCACAATGCAAGCCCCAGTCAGGGTGGCAACGTCGATGATGGCCGCAGGTTCGAATCTTGAGGCGTAATGCAGGGCGTCGGCTAAGATCAACCTTCCCTCCGCATCGGTATTGATGACTTCGATGGTCTTTCCGGACATGGATCTGAGAATGTCCCCGGGGCGGCAGGCCTTGCCGCCAGGCATATTTTCCGTTGCCGGGATCAGGGCCACTACATTGATGGGGAGTCCCAGTTCGGATGCGGCGCTTACGGCGGCCAGTACAGCCGCTCCTCCGGCCATATCCGACTTCATTTCATCCATCTTCTCCGCCGGTTTCAAAGAGATGCCGCCGCTGTCAAAGGTAAGGGCCTTGCCGACAAAAACGAGTGGAGCCGTTGCCTCATCTCCACCCAGATAGGAAACGATGATAAATTTCGGCTCTTGAACGCTCCCGCTGGCCACTCCTAACAGGGCGTTCATCCCCAGGCGCTTCATCTCCGGCGCCGAAAGGATCGTTACCTTCAACTTGTCCCTTTTTTCAGTCAGAGCCTGCGCCTTTTCAGCCAAGACGGTAGGTGTAAGCTCGTTGGCGGGCATGGATATGAGATCCCGAGCGAGGTAAACCGCTCGAGAGATCTTTACGGCCACAGCCGTCTCCGTCCGGACCGCTTTCGCTCGGCTGCGTTCCGGCACTAAGATCGTTAAAGACTTGAGGTCTCGCACTTCCTCCCGGTCCAGTGTTTTGAAGGCGGAAAACTTGTAAAGGCCGAGAGTTACTCCCTCCACCGCGGCCCCCGCCACTTCCGGTCCGTCGAACTGCAGATAAGAGGGATCCAGCAGCAAAATCAGTTTGTCCTCCCGATGTGATTGTGCCGCTTTTCCGGCATTGGCGGCAGCGCCGCGGAACTTTTCCAGGGTAAATTCATTCCTTTTTCCCAGACCGATCAGGATGATCATTGTCGGCGCCGGTCCGTGTTCAGGAAAGACAACCGTCTCCCGATAGAGTTTACCGGCCAAGTCGTTTCTTTTGAGGATCTTCCGGATCAGATTGAGAGTCTCCTTTCCGAAGGGCCAGTTATCCGCCTTTTCGAACCTTTCCCCCTGAAAGACAAAAATTCCCAGGCATCCCAAATCCTGATCCGTGCCGGCGACGGCGTTCCGGACGGTCACTTTTAATTCTGACTTCAATATTTCTTCCTCCCGTCCCGGTGGGGAAAGAAAAAAGCGGTTGATTACCGGGAACAAGAAATCAACCGCTCGATTAGTTTTACTTCACGATCTAACTAAGATGACCCTACAAAAGACGATGAAGCCGCGCTTATATGCAAGGCGTATCATCAGCATCCGCTGCCATAGAGATCATATTTGGAGGCGGCAACCGGATTCGAACCGGTGAATAACGGTTTTGCAGACCGCTGCCTTAGCCACTTGGCTATGCCGCCTGATTTTCTGGAGCGGGCGAACGGATTTGAACCGTCGACGTCCACCTTGGCAAGGTGGCACTCTACCGCTGAGTTACGCCCGCAAGTATTGATCACGTCTGGTGGCTGACTATAACATCAGCCTTTTTTTGTCAATAAAAAAGTTCAGGAAGTCTCGTTGTCACGGCTCTCTGAGGCGCGGTCCACGAGCCAGAGCACTGCCGCCATATATTCAGTCATCGCGGCAAAGAAGATGTTGTTGTGGTTTGCCCCCGGCACCCGGAGCATCCTTTTTATTGGGGCCGGGGATGCTTCGTATAATGCCTCACCTTCATTAAAGGCGATTATTTGGTCGAATTGGGCGTGAATGATCAGGGTAGGCTTAGATATATTCTTGATTTTAATTATATTTCTCGGACCCCGGACTTCGTCAAGATGAAAGTACTCCATGTCGACGCCCATCAATCTCAATAGTGGACCAAGGTAGGCGAAACCGCTCTCGATGATCAATCCGTCCATATCATGGTGACGGCGGTGGCCTATCTCCAGAGCGGAGGCGCTGCCAAGGGACCTCCCCATAACGATCACGGAACCGGTAAAGCCCTCCTCACGGAGCCATCCTTTTACATGGTCGAATATCACCAGGCAATCCGTCATCATGGCGCTTACCGTCGGGATGCCGGTGGACACGCCGTAGCCCCGGTAATCGGCGATGAGAAAATTGATCCCCCGGTCGGTGTAGAAAGGCGCTATATCCTGATAATCGGATGCAATTTCACCATTTCCATGGAAGAAGATGATATTGGCGGCGGCTGGAGAGTCGAGGTATGCCTGGACTTGAACTTGAACCCCATCGGCTACCGGAACCATCAATGATGTCGCCACACAATGATTTAGGGCCAGGGACCAGTCGGGGCGGGGATAGAATAGAACCCGCAATATTTCCGGCCGGTCGAAAGTCCGGCAATCAGTGATTTCACCCATCGGCCCCCTCTTTTTCCAACAGGATGTGCCGGTAAAATTTCGTCAAGTAGTCCAAACCGGAATAGACGCTGAGAATCAAGGCGATAAACAGGATGGTTGTCCCGACCACATGGGCGTCCGCGCCTAAAAATGGGTAATGAATCATCAAGGCCGATACGGCGAAGACCTGGCATAAAGTCTTCTGCTTGCCCAGCCAACTGGCCTGGATTATATGTCCCTCCGAAGAGGCGATATTCCTGATCCCGTCCACGGCAAAATCCCGGATTACGATGATGGCTACAACCCAGGCCGGGATCCTGCCGATGGGGATCATCAGGATCATGGCGGTGTTGATTACCAGTTTGTCGGCGATGGGATCCAAAAATTTTCCCAACGTAGTGACGATCCCGTAGCGGCGGGCGACATAGCCATCGAGCATATCGGTAAAGGAAACGGCAATGAACAGGGCGGCGATTATGAGACTCATCGTCTGCCCGGGCGACAAAAGAAGCAGAAACAGCACCGGGACGAACGAGATCCGCACCATCGTGATGGTGTTGGGAAGATTGAAGAGTTTCCTCTTCTCCGGCGAAAGGGGCAAAGAGTCAAAATATCTTTGAAGATGGTCGATCATAAAATTATGTTCATGTCTTTTTCACGTCCGGATGAAACCCCGCTGATCATTAGCCGGCCTTGCGAGACAGTCAAGACCTCAAACATCATTTCTTCGGGACACGTTGCCAGTCGGATAGAAATGCTTCCACTCCGCGATCCGTCAGGGGATGCTGGGCCAACTGCTTGATTACCTTGAAGGGGATAGTAGCGATATCCGCCCCCATCAAGGCCGCTTCCAAGACATGTCCGGGATGCCGGACACTGGCAACGATCACTTCCGTTTCATATCCATATTGATCGTAAATATTGATTATCTGTTCTACCAGGGCCATGCCGTCATGGGAGATGTCATCCAGGCGCCCTACAAAGGGACTCGCGTAAGCCGCCCCGGCCTTGGCGGCCATCAGGGCCTGGAGGGGAGAAAAGATAAGAGTCTGATTTACCGGTATGCCCTCGGCGGCGAAGAGACGGGTGGCCTTCAGACCGTCCAAGGTCATCGGCACTTTGATAACGACCTGATCTCCTAACTTGGCCAGTTTTTTACCTTCCTTGAACATCTCGCCGGCTTCCAAACTTAAGACTTCCAGGCTTACCGGTCCGCTTACCTCCTTGAGAATGGCCCTCACCACTTCCGCAAAGGGCCTATTTTCTCTTGCAATCAGGCTGGGATTGGTCGTGACTCCATCGACCATTCCGAAGCTGGCCCCTTCTTTGATCTCTTCGATATTAGCGGTATCTATGAAGAATTTCATGACCCCTCCTTATTATTGTCCTGCTGGGACGCATTCTTATATTTTTCCATGCAATTGCGGCTGCAGAAATAAAGGATTTTTCCGTTTTCCCGCCATATGCAGGCATTGGTGATCGGTATATAGGTGTGACAGCAGGGATCCTCGACAAGTTCCTCGCCGGCGGTGAGATTTTCCCGCTGTTCTTTAGAGATGGGGTTCACTGTCTTGTTCCCCGGCAGGAAGAGCATCCGGGTGAGCCGGTAAACAAGATAGAAAACTATGATCGCGATAATGAGCCTGAGAATCATTTTTCTTTCCACAGGATAACTTTTTATTGACTAATCAACTCGACCGATGACCGATCGTCTTCGTTGAGACGGATCAGTAATCCCTGCATGGAGATGCCGAAAGCGGGATGGACCAGATAACCGGCAATTTCACACATCGGGATCAAAACGAAACGCCGCCGGTGGCATTCGGGATGAGGAATTACCAGGTCATCTTCCCGCAACAGCTCCTGGCCGTAAAAAATCAAATCCAGGTCGATAAGCCGGGGACCCCAGCGCCGGGATTCCCGGCGCCCCATCTCAAGCTCCGTGGCCCGCAGGTTTTCCCACAGGCGCCGGGGTGACAGGATAGTGCGGATCTCCGCCACCGCGTTTACGAAACTATCCTGATTACGAAACCCTATGGGCTCCGTCCGGTACAAGGAAGACGCCCGCAGGAGCTTCACCCCCTGCATGCCCCGCAACTTATCCAGTGCCAGCCGGCATTGGATAAGCGGCCCATGCAGGTTAGAGCCGAGACCGATGTAGGCGATGGTGCCGGCAGCGGTCATCTTAGCGCGTTCTCAGCCCCAGCACGTCCTGCATGTCGTAGAGCCCCTTTTGCTGGTTGACGATCCATCCGGCCGCCCGTAGCGCCCCCCGGGCAAAGTTGTCCCGGTTGTGGGCGCGATGGATGAACTCCAGCCGTTCGCCGTTGGTGACGAACATCACATTGTGTTCGCCGACGATATCGCCGCCCCGGAGTGTCTGGATGCCGATCTCCGCCTTCTTCCTCTCCCCGATCATTCCCTTGCGGGTATAGACGGCATCCCGGTCGAGATTCCTGTCGAGCGTCGCGGCGATGATCTGGGCCATCTTCATGGCCGTGCCGCTGGGGGCGTCTTTTTTGAGATTATGATGCGCCTCCAGGATCTCCACGTCGTAGTCGTCGCCCAGGATAGCCGCCACGTTTTCCAAAACCTTGAACATGACGTTTACCCCGACGCTCATATTGGGGGCGATAACACAGGGTGTTTTCTTCGCCAATTTCGCGGCAACCTTCAACTCCTCGGGAGTAAAGCCCGTGGTGCCGATGACCATTGGTTTGCCGGCCTTGGCGGCAATTTCCAAATGCCGCAGGGACGATTCATGATGGGTAAAATCAATGACTACGTCTCCCTCCTTGATTACCTTCTTTAAGTCGTCGGTAACGAAGATGCCTGTCTTGCCAATGCCCAGCACTTCTCCCAGATCCCTGCCCACGGCAGGATGGCCTTTTGCCTCCACGGCCGCGGATACTTCCATATCCGCTGCCGCCGCGACGAGATTGCCGATCCTGCCTCCCATCCTACCGCCCGCACCCATGAGAATCGTCTTGATCATCTTTTCCTCTCCTTATTTAAGCAACCCGTAGTTGGTCATGCTCTTACGGAGTTTATCGTAGTTTGTCTCCGACATCTTGACCAGCGGCAGCCGCACTTCGTATTCGATCTTGCCCATCATAGCCAGAGCGGCCTTAACGGGCGTCGGGTTCGTTTCGATGAAGAGGGAATCTACTAAGGGCACCATCCGATAATGAAGATCTTTGGCTTTCTGTAAATCTCCGGCGGCGAAGGCGTCCACCAGGGCCGCCATATCTTTTGGGACGATATTGGAGATGACGGAGATAATCCCGTGACCACCCAGGCAAAGCAGCGGATATGTAAAGAAATCGTCGCCTGAGAGGACGGCGAAATCAGGACCGCAAAGCTGGATCACTTCATGCATCTGCTTCAAGGATCCGGAGGCCTCTTTCGTGCCCACGATGCCGGGAACCTTGGCCAGTCTGGCCATGGTTTCAGGCAGCAAATTGACGCCGGTACGGCCGGGTATGTTGTAAACGATAACAGGAATCTTCACCTGTTCGGCGATCGTTTTGTAGTGCTGATACAGGCCCTCCTGGGTCGGGCGGTTGTAGTAGGGACATACCATCAAGGCGCCGTCGGCCCCCACTTCCCGGGCATGCTCCGTAAGGCGCAGCGCTTCCGCAGTGGAATTAGAGCCCGTGCCGGCAATGACGGGAACACGCTTCTTGACGGCATCCACGGTTATTTCGATCACCCGGTCGTGCTCTTCATGGGAAAGGGTCGGAGATTCGCCCGTCGTTCCGCAGGGCACGATTCCGTCCGTCCCATTTTCGATTTGAAACTCAATGAGTTCCCGAAGTTTTTCTTCGTCAACCCGCCCATTTTTGAACGGGGTGACAATAGCGACAATGGCTCCCTTAAACATAGGCCCTCCTTAAAATTGATTTAGCGTTGCTTTTTAACACATCCGGTATTTTCTCACCACGAATAAGTTCATGAAGATCCTCCCGCTTACGGATCACGTGGTAACGGTCGCCCATGACCAGCACTTCCGCGGCCCGGGGGCGGGAATTATAGTTTGAAGACATGGTGAATCCATAGGCCCCGGCGCTCATGACCGCCATCAGGTCTCCCCGGGCGAAGACAGGCAGTTTCCTTTCTTTGGCCAGATAATCGCCGGATTCGCAGATCGGACCGACGACATCGGCAATGATTTCCCGGCGACGCGATTTCCGGACCTGCTGGATTTTGTGATATGATTTGTACAGGCTCGGCCGGACCAGATCGTTCATTCCCGCATCGACGACGATGAATTTCTTCTCTTCATTTTCTTTGGTATAAAGGACGGTGGTGACCAGGATGCCGGCATTGCCGACGATGACCCGGCCGGGCTCGAAAATGAAGGTACAGGATATGTCCCGGGAGGCGCCGATGATGGCGTCGGCATACTCCGAAGGATGCGGGGGCGTCTCGTCCTTGTAGGTAATACCCAATCCGCCGCCAAGATCGAGATAGCGGATGCCGATCCCCGCCGCCCGCAGGACCTGAAGGAGTTTCTTCAGACGGTCCAAGGCGTCGATGAAAGGGGACATCTTCGTCAATTGGGAGCCGATATGACAACTGACGCCCTTGAGATCCAGATGACGGTATTTTTTTGCCTGAAGATAGGCCTGATGTGATTTTTCTACGTTGATCCCGAATTTGTTCTCCTTCAAACCGGTGGATATATAGGGATGGGTCTCCGGATCGACATCCGGGTTGACCCTCAGCGCCACCCCCGCACTTTTCTTCAGCCGGCCCGCGCAGGCGTTGATTATCTCCAGCTCCTGAAAGGACTCCACATTGAACATCAGGATGCCGGTTTCCAGGGCGTATTCAATCTCTTCGATCCGTTTTCCCACCCCGGAATATACGACCTTCCGGGGATCAACTCCCGCCCGGAGGGCGCGATAGAGTTCCCCGCCGGAGACGATATCCACCCCACCCCCTTCCCGGATGAAGATCTTGAGGATGGCGATATTGGAATTGGCCTTGGCGGCGAAGCAGGTGATATGAGGAATGGTGTCGAAGGCGTCGTCAAATACCCGGAAGTGATTCTTCAAGGTGCGGTGGCTGTAAATATAAACCGGTGTGCCCACCACCGCCGCGATTTTGGCGACGGGCGTTTCTTCGCACCACATTTCCCGGTCCTGGTAATGAAAATCATGCATTGGTCAAGGCGTCCTTAGTTAAGTTTTATGGTTTAAACGTTATCTCGACGGGTGTGGAAACCGCCAGCACGGAACCCCCGGGTGCTCCCAATTCGAGGCGGTAGCCATAATTGCCGCCCCTGGTCGCCGAGCGGTCCAGGTAGCGATAGCTCCGCGGCCCATCTTCCTTGTCCGCGAAATCCGCCGCCGCGGCTCTCGTGAGGACGATATAATCCTTTGGACAACCGGGGCAATCGTCCTTTTCAAGGTCCCAAGTAACTCTCCATATCTGGAAATATTTACCCTCAGAATCATTCTCCGGCGCCGATTTCAAGGTCCACTTGAGGAGGACGCCATCCACAGCCGCCATGGCCGTAAGGTCGCTTATCCTGGCCTGAGGTTGATGTTGCCTGGGCACGGGATCGCCTTTCTTCCCGCAGGCGGCAATGTTCGCAATCAGGATCAGGATGAAAACGATCAGCAGTGCCGCTGGGACATCACTCGCCCTGTTCAATTTCCCTAATCCTCTCGGCTACCCGCTCCGGGGAAGTCCCGCCGAAGGTCTTCTTCATATTCACGGACCTGGCCGCCTTGAGGCGGGGACGGACATCATCGGCGAACACGGAGTGAAATTTTTTTAGTTCCTTTAAGGTAATCATGTCGAGTTCCTTCCCGTAATCCAGGCAATAGGCGACGATCCGGCCCACGATGCCGTGCGCCTCGCGAAAGGGAACCCCCTTTTCAACGAGATATTCCGCCAGATCGGTCGCCGTGGTGAATCCGAGTTCCGCCTCCGCCTCCATCCGCGGACGAAGATAAACGATACGTGCGATCATTTCCGTGAGGATCGCCACCGAGGAGGTAACGGTATCGACCGTATCGAACAGCGGCTCCTTGTCCTCTTGAAGATCACGGTTATAGGTCATGGGCAGGCCTTTAAGTATCGTGAGGATGGCGATTAGATGACCGTAAACCCGGCCCGTTTTTCCGCGAACCAATTCCGCCACATCGGGATTCTTCTTCTGGGGCATGATACTGCTCCCAGTCGTGAAGGCATCTGATATCTCCACGTAACCAAATTCCTGGGAAGACCAGATGATGAGGTCTTCACAAAAGCGGCTCATATGCGTCATGAGCAGCGAGGCGGAGAAGATGAACTCGGCGATAAAATCACGATCCGAGACGGCGTCCATGCTGTTACGGCTGATCCGGGGAAATTGCAGGAGTTCGGCCGCATATTTCCGATCCAGGGGAAGGCTCGTTCCCGCCAGGGCCGCCGATCCCAGCGGCATGACGTCGATCCGTTTCCGGCAGTCCCGGAGGCGCTCCTCGTCACGGTCGAACATCTCCCAGAAGGCGAGGAGATAATGGGCCAGCAATACCGGTTGAGCCTTCTGGAGATGGGTATAACCGGGCATCACGGTTTCGATATCCTTCTTGGCCTTCTCTACCAGCCGCTTTTTCAACTCACCCACAAGCTTCAGCAAGACGTCGGTTTGTACCCGCAAATAGAGACGAACATCCAGGGCGACTTGGTCGTTGCGGCTCCGACCCGTATGAAGTTTTTCCCCCGCCTTTCCGATCTTGACGGTCAAGGCCTTCTCAATGGCCATGTGGATGTCTTCGTCACTCTCGTCAAAGCGGAAGCTTCCTGATTCCAGATCCTCTCCGATGGCCTGCAAACCTCGGCAGATCTCCTCCGCTTCCGCTGGGGAAATGATCCCCTGCCGGGCAAGCATGCGGGCGTGGGCGTCACTGCCCGCAAGGTCGTAAGGATATAGGCGACGGTCATAGGCAAGGGATGAGGTGAAAGACTCCACCCGCCGATCCGTATCTTTTTTGAAACGCCCGCCCCAGGGTTTTTTTGATTTAGACTTCTTTTCTTTCATTTCCATCTATATTTCTATGCCTACCCATTTTTAGGTCAATTTTACTTCCTGCGCTCGCCTTTACGGCGGTCCCTGATTCTTCGCTCACCTTTGCGACGCTCTTTACCTTTATTTGCGTCCTGCCCCCCCCTTTGCATGGCCTGAATCTTCAGGCGCAGGGCGTTGAGGCGGATGAAGCCCGTGGCGTCCATCTGGTTGTAAACCTCTTCTTTTTCAAAGGTTGCGAAATCTTCCGAATACAGCGAGAAGGGTGATTTCCTGCCCGCGACGATGGCGTTTCCCTTGTAGAGTTTCAGACGGGCCGTCCCGGTGACGTTCTCCTGGGTGGCATCGATATAAGCCTGCAGGGTCTTCATTTCCGGGGCGTACCAGAACCCGTTGTAGACAAGCTGGGCGTATTTGGGGATCAGTGAATCCCTCATGAGCATTACCTCGCGGTCCATGGTAAGCGATTCCACCGCCCGATGGGCAATCCAGAGGGCCGTTCCACCGGGAGTCTCATAAACTCCCCGTGATTTCATGCCGACGAAGCGGTTCTCCACCATATCGACCCGGCCGACCCCGTTGGCGCCCGCCAGTTCATTCATGACCTCCATGAGGCGTGCCGGGGTAAGACGCCTGCCGTTCACGGCCACCGGATTGCCTTGCTCGAAATCGATCTCCACATAGGTAGGCTTGTCCGGGGCCGCTTCCGGGGAAACGGACATGACAAACATGTCTTCAGGAGGTTCCGCCCAGGGATCCTCCAGAATACCCCCCTCGTGGGAGATGTGGAGGGAATTTCGGTCGCTGCTGTAAGGTTTTTCCTTCGTCACCAGGGGGACGGGGATGTTGTATTTGGCCGCATACTCCAGCATCGACCGGCGGGAGTCGAAGGTCCAATGGGGATCCTTCCATGCGGAAATAATGCGGATATGGGGATCAAGGGCCATATAGGTCATTTCAAACCGGACCTGGTCGTTGCCCTTGCCTGTCGCGCCGTGGCACACGGCGTCCGCACCTTCGGCATGGGCGATTTCCACCTGTCGCTTTGCTATCAGTGGCCTCGCCAGGGAGGTTCCCAGAAGATAAACCCCTTCATATACGGCATTGGCTCGCAAGGCGGGAAAGATAAAGTCACGGGCGAACTCCTCGGTAAGATCGTCGATATAGATCTTGGCGGCCCCGGTGTTGACGGCCTTTTCCCGGAGTCCGTCCAGTTCCTCCTTCTGTCCCACATCGGCGGCGAAACAGATTACTTCACATTTATAGGTTTCCAGAAGCCAGCGCACGATAACCGATGTGTCCAGACCGCCCGAATAGGCAAGAACAACCTTTTTTACCTTTTTGTTCATGATATATTTTCCTCCTTCATGAGTGTTTCCAAAATCGCCTTCTGGACATGGAGACGGTTTTCCGCCTGATCGAGGACGACGGAATGCGGCCCGTCGATGACCTCGGAGGTTATTTCCTCGCCCCGGTGCGCCGGGAGGCAATGCATGACTATATAATCCTCCCGTGCATGCGACAAGAGGCTTGCGTTGACCTGATAAGGCTTGAAGACTCGGGAACGATGTTCCCGTTCGGTCTCCTGCCCCATACTTGTCCAGACATCCGTATAGACCACATCCGCCTTTTCCACTGCTTCCTCAGGATCTCGATAGAGGTATATCCCTTCCCGTGTTTCTCTTCTCCCCCGGGCAAGAAGTTCCGAGTCGGGGTCGTAGCCTTCAGGGCAGGCCAAGGCCAGTTTCAGGTGCAGACGTGACGCCGCGTTGATCCAGGAATTGGCGATATTGTTCCCGTCCCCGATATAGGCGATCTTCAAGCCCCGGTAATCTCCCTTCTTTTCCATGATCGTGAACAGGTCGCTCAGGATCTGGCAGGGATGCAGCAGGTCGGTAAGGCCGTTGATCACGGGAATATCGGCATGAGCGGCCAGATCTTCGACGGTTTTCTGGGCAAAGGTTCTAATCATTATTCCATTCAGGTATCGGGACATGATCTTGGCCGTATCGGATACGGTTTCTCCCCGACCGAGCTGGGTGTCGCTGGTGTTCAGGAAGACTGCCAGCCCGCCCAACTGGTACATTCCAACCTCGAAGGAAAGACGAGTCCGGGTTGATGCCTTTTCGAAGATCATGCCGAGGGTCTTGCCCGCCAGAACCTGATGGGGTCTTCCCTCTTTTAGAAACCGTTTCAATTCCCGACTGCGGGTGAAGATGAAATCGAAATCCTCCCCCGTGAGGTCATACTCGGTAACCAGATCCTTGTTCATTCCTCCTCCTTGAAGACCTCGTCCAGAATCGCCGCGGCCTGATCGATGTCTTGCTTCGTGGCGATAAGGGGGGGCACGAAACGCAGTACATTGGGACCCGCCGAGGCGATCAGCAATCCCCGCTTCATGGCCCGGGCGATGATCGCCGCTGCTTCACCGTTCAGTTCCACCCCCACGAGAAGTCCCCGGCCCCGGACCTCTTTGATGAGCTGATGCCGGGCCCGCAATTCCTCGATCCTGGCCATCAGATAGGAGCCTTTATTTCGGCACTCCTGAACGATTCCCTCGCTAAGCAATACCGCCAGTGTAGCCCTGGCTGCCGCCATACCAAGGGGGTTGCCTCCGAAGGTGGAGGCATGACTCCCCGGTGCAAAGGCGTCGGCGACTTTTTCTCCGGCCAGGGTCGCCCCGAGGGGAAACCCGTTTCCAATTGCCTTGGCCAGAGTGATGATATCCGGGATGATTCCTTCCTGTTCGTATGCGAAGAGCGACCCTGTCCGTCCCATCCCCACCTGGACCTCATCCAGGATCAGAAGGATATTTCTTTCGTCGCAGAGTTTGCGCAGGCCGGCAAAGTATCCCGGCGCCGCCAATTTGATTCCCCCCTCCGCCTGGATTGGTTCCACCAGTACGGCGCAGGTCCGTTCCGTAATCATCCCGGCCAGGGTTTCCAGGTCGTTGAAGGGGGCGTATTTGAACCCGGGCAGCAGGGGGTGAAAACCATGCTGAAATTTTTCCTGGCCGGTGGCGGTAATCGTCGCCATGGTCCGGCCGTGAAACGAAGCGGTCATGCTGATGATTTCGTTCCGCATACCGCCGCTGGCGTCGTTGCCGAATTTTCTCGCCAGTTTTATGGCCCCTTCGTTGGCCTCGGCGCCGCTGTTGCAAAAAAAGACCTTCTTCAAGGCGCAATTTTCCGTAAGCAGCCGGGCGTATTCGATCTGGGTCTCGATATAATAGAGATTAGAGACATGGACGAGCCTTTCCGCCTGCTCCTGGATCGCCCGGGTTACCGCCGGATGGGCGTGACCCAGACTGCAGACGGCGATTCCGGCAACGAAATCGAGGTATTCCCGACCCTCGGTATCCCATAGTTTCATACCCCGACCCCTGGTGAAGACTACGGGGAATCGCCGGTACGTTCCCATGATACATTTATCGGCAATGGATATAAGTTCCTTTTCATGCATGGTATGTTATGCCTCTTTCGTTATGTAATGATTGAAATGTGCGTCCCCTTTGATCATCACTGTTAATCGTGGACGTTTACGGTTGTGCGTCCTCAGATGACGATCTCCGTGCCGATACCGCGGTCCGTGAACATCTCCAGGAGGATGGCGTGCTTGTGCCGTCCGTCGATTATATGGGCTTTTCGCACCCCGCCCCGGAGGGCCTTCAGGCAACACTTGACCTTGGGAAACATCCCGCCCTGGATGATGCCGTCATTGATCATACCCAGGGCTTCGGCGTTGCTCATGGTATTTATGAGCCGCTTTCCGGAATCAAGAACCCCGGCCACATCGGTAAGCAGGACCAGCTTTTCCGCCTTCAGGGCGGCCGCTACTGCCCCGGCGACGATATCCGCATTGATGTTGTAGGTCTCCCCCTGATCGCCATGACCCGTGGGGGCAATGACGGGGATGAAGCCGTCTCGGACCAGGGCCGTCAGGAGATCGGCGTCAACCTCCCGCACCTTGCCCACCAACCCCAGGTCGATGATTTCCGGCGGGGTGTCTTTCGCCTTCTCGGCGCTGAGGAGATATTTGTCCGCCTTGATGAGCCGGCCGTCCTTGCCGCTAAGTCCTACCGCCCGGCCGCCGTGCTGATTGATGAGGCCGACGATCTCCTTGTTGACCTTTCCCACCAGGACCATCTCGACGATATCCATGGTTTCCTGATCCGTGACGCGCATGCCCTGGACGAATTGAGATTCCTTCCCCAGCTTCTTCAGATAGCCGCCGATCTGGGGACCGCCGCCATGGACCACCACCGGATGGATGCCTACATATTTCATCATCACCACATCCCGGGCGAACATATCTTTGAGCTCGTCATCAACCATGGCGTGGCCTCCGTATTTGATCACGATGACCTTATTGTAAAAACGGCGGATGTAAGGCAGGGCCTCCATAAGTATTTCCGCTCTCTCCATCGATTTTTTTACCGTGTCCATAATCACCTCATTGGCAATGATTCTCTAAAGAATATAACGGCTCAAATCCTCGTCTTCAATGATGTCTTCCAACTTTTCCCTGACCTGTTCGGCGTCGATGACCACAACCTTCTCCGTCAGGTCGGGGGCATCAAAAGAGATATCTTCCAAGAGCGTCTCCATAATGGTGTATAAACGCCGCGCCCCGATGTTTTCCGTGCGGTCGTTGACGATGGCGGCCACTTCGGCTATTTCCGCCACTGCCTCATCGGTAAAGCTCAGTTGGATACCCTCGGTGGCCAGCATTTCAATGTATTGCTTGATCAGGGCATTGTGCGGCTCCGTGAGGATACGGATAAATTCATCCTTCCCCAGGGAATCCAGCTCGACACGGATGGGGAAGCGTCCCTGGAGCTCCGGGATGAGATCGGAGGGCTTGGAGGCGCTGAAGGCCCCGGCGGCAATAAAGAGGATATGGTCCGTCTTCACCATGCCGTGGCGCGTATTTACCGTGGAACCCTCCACGATGGGAAGGAGGTCCCGCTGAACCCCTTCCCGGGATACGTCCGGTCCATGGCCGGAATCGCCGCCTACAATCTTGTCTATTTCGTCGAGGAAGATAATACCGGACTGCTCTACCCTGCGGATAGCAGTTTTGGTCACCTTCTCCATATCGACGAGCGTCTGTGCCTGTTCCTGGGTCAGGATCTCCAGGGCTTCCGGAACCATGACCCGGCATTTTTTCTTCTTGGGAGGGAACATGTTGCCGAACAGCTCCTTGATGTTCATGCCCATATCCTCGATGCCGGCCGTGGAGAAAATCTCGATCATGGGACCACTGCGCTGCTCCGAAATCTCGATTTCCACATAGCGTCCGTCAAGACGTCCCTCGTGAAGAAAGCGGCGGAGCTTCTCCCGCGTCGTGTCTTCCTGTCGCGATCTTTCCACTTCTCCAGTCGATATTTCCTTTTCATCGGACATCATTTCGCCGACGGAACGTTCCACCGGTTTGGGCGGCAGCAGCACATCCAGCAGGGCCTCCTCGGCCAGCGCCGTTGCCTTGGCCCGAACATTTTCCTGTTCTTCGGCCTTGGCCATATTGATGGCCAGTTCCACGAGGTCACGAATCATGGACTCCACGTCCCGGCCCACATAACCCACTTCCGTAAATTTGGAAGCCTCTACCTTGAGGAAAGGGGCGTTGTCCAGCTTGGCCAGCCGGCGGGCGATCTCCGTTTTACCCACGCCCGTGGGACCGATCATAATGATGTTTTTGGGCGAGATCTCTTCCCCGAGTTCGGCCGACACGTTCTGGCGCCGCCAGCGGTTGCGCAGGGCGATTGCCACGGCCCGTTTGGCCTCTCCCTGACCGATGATGTACTGGTCCAGTTTTTCGACTATTTCCCTAGGGGTTAGTGCTTTGAGGTCCGCATCATTATCGGTTGCGGTAATTTTCAAGAGCGGTTTGAGATTAATCATTGTCTATTTCCAATTCTTCAACCGTGATATTGTCGTTTGTGTAGATACAGATTTCCGAGGCAATCCGAACGGATTCCACCGCGATTTCCGTAGCGGAAAGCTCGGAGAAACGGACCAGGGCCCGAGCGGCGGCCAGGGCATAGGGGGCCCCCGAACCGATGGCCATCACCTCGTCGTCCGATTCTATGACGTCGCCGTTTCCAGAAATGAGTAGAAAATGCTCCCTGCTCACGGCGATCATCAGGGCCTCCAAGTGCCTCAAGACCCGATCCGTGCGCCAATCCTTGGTAAGTTCCACGGCGGCCCGGAGGAGATTGCCGTTGTACTGGTCCAGTTTCTGGTCGAACCGGTCGAAGAGGGTAAATGCGTCCGCCGTTGTGCCGGCGAAACCAACGATCACCTTGTTGTGGTAGAGGCGGCGGACCTTCCGGGCCCCATGCTTCATGATGGTGACATCGAATGTCACCTGCCCGTCGCCGGCAATGGTCACCATACCGTTGCGTCTGATGGCGATGATGGTCGTCCCCCTCATTTTCATGACTATTTCGCTCCTCCCCGCCCTTGTGGATGGGCCTGGTCATATATTTCCATCAGGCGGCCTACATTTACCGCCGTGTAACGTTGTGTTGTCGAAAGGCTTTTATGTCCCAGCAATTCCTGAATGCTACGCAGATCAGCCCCGGCATTCAAAAGATGCGTGGCGAAAGAATGACGGAGGGCATGGGGGCCGATCTTTTTCCCGATGCCAGCGGACAGGATATACTTGTCAAGAATCCTTTCCACGGTTCGAGGATGAATCCGCCGGTCATTTCTACCCCGGATCAATGGGGACTTGCCGCCGACATTGTCGTGGCAGTTTTCCGTATGCAAGTCCATATAGCTCCTCAAGGCCGATAAGGCCGGTGCGCCCACGGGGACAATCCGCTCCCGCCTTCCCTTCCCCCGCACCTTGATCAGGGCCTGGGAGAAATCGATGTCCTCCCGGTTCAGGTCGGTAAGCTCGCGCAACCGGATGCCGGTGGAATAAAATAACTCCAGGAGAGCCCGGTCGCGCCGGCCTTTTTCGTCGTCATGAAACTCCTGCGTGAGCAGATCGTGTGTCTCGTCCACGGAGAGATGGATCGGGAGATGCCGATCCTTCCTGGGAGCGGACATCCCGGTCAGCGGGTTGGCATCCATATATCCCCTCTGAAGAAGAAAACGAAAGAAGGTATTGAGGGCGGCCATTTTCCGCCCTATGGATGCTTTTTTCAATCGTTGCCGATGGAGGGCGGCAAGATAGCCACGGACCAGAAGCTGGTTCACGGTGCGTACCGAGGCGGCGGCAAGGTAATCCTCCATATTATCTCCCTCGCTCAGGAAGGTAAAGAATCCTTTCAGGTCAGACCGATAGCTTTGAATCGTCCGGGGAGAGAGATTACGCTCCATCTCCAGGTGAACGATAAAATCCTCACCGGCCTTAATCAGTGTCTTTTCCCTGCTCATTTTTTTGTAACGCAACTCCTACATCTTGTATTTACCAAAGGCCTCGGGGGAGAGGTTTTCGAGAAATTCCTTTAATTTTTCCTCCTTCAACTTCTCCATATCCTCGACGTTGGCCCCGATGTCCACATGACGTGATTTTTGTATGACCGATTCCGCCACATAGATCGGAGAATCCGTGCGGATGGCTACGGCAATAGCGTCACTGGGGCGGGCATCCACCACGAACTCCCTCCCTCCCCCTCGCAAATGCATGTTGGCGAAGAAGGTATTATTGCGCAGATCGTGGATTTCCACTCGAAGAACTTCCACCTCCATGGTTTTCAGGATGTCCTTGATCAAGTCGTGGGTCATCGGTCGTGAAAAGGTGATCTTCTCAAGCTGGGTCGCAATGGCACTGGCCTCGAAGAGGCCGATCCAGATGGGAATGGCCTTCTTCTCCTCCATGTCTTTGAGGATCACGATCGGGGTACTGGTAATGGGATCGATGGTCAATCCGGTAATCTTCATTCTGATAAACATCGGTTCCTCCCTCATCATTTGTCACCACGAATCACCTCCGGAGATTTGAAAACACCAAGCACCTCTGCTGAGTTCAGATCACCGCGCATGGAATGCAGATAAGCCCCGGTAATATTGAGGTTAACCGTTTTCCCCCGGAGGGTCGGGGGGCCGGAGAAATTTACTATTTTATTGGTCCGTGTCCGGCCCGTAAGTTCCTGGGGATCGTTTTTACTGGCCCCATCCACCAGGACATCCACATCCTTGCCGACCAGTGCCCTATTTCTTTCCCAGGTGTGACGATCCTGAAGCTCCTGAAGGATCCGTAGCCGGCGATTCCTTTCTTTTTCCGGCACCTTCTCTCCAAAAGATACCGCCACTGTGCCTTCCCGTTCCGAGTACATGAAGGAAAACAGATTGTCAAAACGCACTTCTTCCATAAGCGCCAGGGTTGCATCAAAATCATCCGCCGTTTCCCCCGGAAAACCTACCATGACATCGGCGCTGATGGCGATATCCGGGCAGTGTTGCCGCAAGGCGGTAATACGTTTCAGATAATCCTCCCGGGTATAGCCGCGGTTCATCCGCGTCAGCACCCGATCAGAGCCGGCCTGGAACGGCAGGTGAATATGTTCGCAAAGTTTTTTTAGCCTGCCGAAACAGCTTATCAATCCGCCCGTCAGATCCTTGGGATGTGAAGTGGTGAATCTGATCCGTTCGAGTCCGGAAATATCGTTGATCCATGCCAATAATTGAGGAAAGTTAGTCTCTTCCGGCAAACCCCGGCCATAGGAGTTGACGTTCTGGCCCAAAAGGGTAATCTCCCTGACGCCCTGGTCCACCAGCGCCTCTATTTCCCCAATAATAGCCGCCGATGGACGGCTCCTCTCTCTGCCGCGCAGATAGGGAACAACGCAGTAGGTGCAAAAATTATCGCAACCCTGCATGATCGTGACGAGGGCATGGTGTTTTGTATTTCCGTTTCCATTGTTTCCGGCGGTACAGATTCCCAGGGAGGGGATTTCTTCGCGAAGTTCCGTATCCAGAACAGGGCCGTGTCCGGCCCTGACCATGTCAACAAGTTGCGGCACCTCATGGAAGGCATGGGTCCCGAAAACCAGATCCACATATGGTGCCTTTGTGAACATGTCCCGTCCCCAGTGTTGAGCCAGACAACCGCCTACACCGATGATAACTCCGGTTTCCCTATCTTTCCACCGCCGGTAGCGCCCAAGCTGACTGATTATCTTTTGGGCAACTTTAGAGCGGATGCTGCATGTATTGACGAGGATGATCCCCGCCTGGCGCACATCCGGGGTCTGCTCATAGCCGGCATCCGTCATGATTCTTGCCAACTGTTCGGAATCATGAACGTTCATCTGACACCCAAAGGTGTGGATAAAATACCTTCTGTTGGCTAAATTTTCCCTGCCCATGAAATTTACGCTCGATGTTAAAAAAATACGTAAAAAAGTTGACTATTATAAGGGCTCATCAGAGTCAACAGTTTTTTACTTGTCGGCGGCTTTTACCCGGTGACCCACCCATTCCTGCAAGACAATGCCGGCGACAATGAACAGCAGTCCGAAAAAGGAAGCGGCCCGGACCGTCTCGCCACCAATGAAGTGTATGAATATCAGTGATATAAAGGGGGATAGATAGATAAGACGAGTCACCTGGATGGAGCTGCTGGAAAGGGTCAGGGCCTTCATCCAGACGAAGAAGGTTATTCCCATCTCGAAGATGCCGATATATGCCGCCCCTACAAGTCCCGGCCATGACGGCCGGCCCAACTTGGCGAGACATATGCTCAGGCCAAGCGTATAGAGAAATCCGAAGAAGAAATTCAAAAAGAGTTTCACCCCTTCCTCCCGTCGATCCCTCAGATTGGCCAGCCAATAGGAAGCCCAGACTATGGAACTCCCCATGGCCAGCAACGCCCCGGGGAGATTGGTAACCCGGAAACTGATGAGATCGCCCCGGGTGGAGATGATCAGAATACCGATAAAACTCACCAGCATCGTCATGATTCGCGGCAAATCGATACGCTCCCTTCCCGTCAGACCCGCCAGGATAACCAGCATCAACGGCCAGGTGTAGTTAAGGGGCTGGGCTTCCTGGGCGGGAAGAAGATCATAGGCTTCAAAAAGAATCAGATAGTATAAAAAAGGATTCAGGAAGCCTAAAATAAGGGAATGGAGATAATCGCGCCGGGTGCAGCACCGGATTAGCGGCAGTTTTCCCTGCAATACCAGGACGATGCCCAGGATGAGCGTCGAGGTGAAGGAGGCGTAAAGAAGCATCTCCAGGGCGGAAAGGTAGCGAAGGGTAATTTTGAAGGCCGTAGCCACCGTTGACCAGAACAACACGGTGAGGAAGGCATAACCGTAGGCCTGCCGCTGCCGGTTCATTAACTTCTTCTCCCGTCGTCTTGATCTCCGGCTCGCCGGAGGGAAGATTGCATCGCAACGGTTTTTTTCCAAAGCATGGCCATAAACATCTCCCGTCAGGTTCGCCCCCCCGGCCTCACCAGGCTGGGAATCGGCGCGTAATTCCAGGACATAGATTAATAATGGTGCCATTGATTACCATAATCATTGAAATATTGACAATGTCATTTGGATATTTCCCCTCATGAAACTACCGGCTGGACATTTCTTGGCAGATGTGCCAAATCATGCTCCGTCTCATTTAACTTTCAGGAGGGATTGATGGAGACAGTCGATATCCTCATTACGGGCGGTCGGGTCGTCACCATGGACGAAATGGATACGATTCATGAAAACGGCGCCGTGGCTATCGCGCAGGGAAATATCGTTGCCCTCGGCCTTACGGATGAACTCGAGAAACGATTCACCGCCCGCCGGACCATCGTGGCGCGCAATCGCATCGTCATGCCCGGTCTTATCAACAGCCATACCCACACCGCCATGACCTGTTTCCGAGGTTTCGCCGATGACATGGAGCTCATGACCTGGTGGAAGGAATACATATTCCCGGCGGAAACCCGCACAGTATCCCCGGAGCTTGCCTATTGGGGGACTACGCTGGCATGTGCGGAGATGATTCGATCCGGGACCACCACCTTCTGCGACATGTATTTCTTTATGGAGGAGACGGCACAGGCAGCCAGACAGGCGGAGATGCGCTGCCTGATCGGGGAGGTCCTCCTGGATTTCCCCTCGGCCAATGCCAAATCTCCGGCGGCGGGGCTGGACTATACAAGGAAACTCATTGAAAAATGGTCTGGAGACCCACTGGTGCGGATTGCGGTGGAACCCCATGCCCTCTACACATGCTCCGAAGCCGTATTGAAGGAGGCCCGTGCCCTTGCCGGCAGATATGATGTCCCTGTGGCCATGCACTTCCTCGAAAATCGGGCGGAAGTCATACAACTAAACGAGAAATATGGAAAAAAGGCAATCCATTACTTGCGGGACATCGGGTTTCTCCACGAAAGGCTGATTCTCTTTCATGGCGTCTGTATGGACGACGAGGATATGCAAATCTGTGCCGATTACGGCTGCAAAGTGGTCCACAATCCGGAAAGCAACATGAAACTTGCCTCCGGCATGGCTCCGGTGGGAAAGATGCTGGCCCGGGGCATAACGGTGGCCCTGGGTACGGACGGCTGCGCCAGCAACAACAATCTAGACATGTTTCAGGAAATGGACACAGCGGCCAAACTGGCCAAGGTGGCGGCCCTGGACCCCACCATCCTTCCCGCCCCGTTGGTGGTTAGGATGGCTACCCACTATGGAGCCCGTGCCCTGGGATTGGAGCAGGCGACGGGCGTGCTGGAGGTGGGGAAAAGAGCCGACATCATTTTGATCGACATTCGGAAACCGCACCTGACGCCGCTGTATAATGAGTATTCCCATCTCGTTTACGCGGTAAACGGTGCGGATGTCGAAACGGTCATTATCGATGGCCGACCGGTGATGGAAGATCGCCGCCTGCTCACCATCGACGAGGAGGAGGCGATGACTCGGGTAAACAACATTGCCTCCCAGGTAAGAGGAAGCTTTACTTAAGCAGCGAGGGAAGAAAATGCAGAGTTGCCGCGCTCCCCTTGATATCCTCATTCAGGGGGGGACCCTCCTGACCATGACCGGCGGGGAAGAAATCGTTGTCGAACCACAGTTAGGAATTCGGGATGGCAAAATCCTTTTCATTGCCCCCGCCCACGATCCCCTGGCCGCTCTCTATGCCCCCCGGGAGATCATCGATGCCTCGGGATGCCTCATCCTTCCCGGCCTCGTAAACACTCACACCCACGTCCCAATGGTCTGTTTTCGCGGTCTGGCGGACGATCTCCCCCTTATGGACTGGCTCAACAACCATATCTTTCCGTCGGAAAGAAGGTTCGTCAGCCGGGAAATGGTCCGTGCCGGGGCGCTGTTGGGGATTGCGGAGATGATCCTTTCCGGGACGACCACCTTCTGCGACGGCTATTTCTACGCCGGTACCATTGCCCGGGCCGCCCAAGAGTCCGGCATCCGCTGCGTCGCCGGGATGGGAATCTTGGATGCCGACATCAACCGGGTCGAGGAGGCCGAAGTCGCCGCACATGCAGCGGCGGCGGAGAAGTTCCTGACCAAATGGGCTGAAGCAGGGCCGGCAATCGTTCCGGCCCTCTTCTGCCACGCCCCCTATACCTGTTCTCCCCAGACGCTGCTGGCCGTCAAGGAGGTCGCCCGCCGTCATGACTCCCTTTTTCTGATCCATCTGGCGGAAACGGCGGAAGAAAAAGACATTGTCATGTCCCGCTACGGCGCCGGACCGGTATTCCATCTTGAGGCATTGGGCATCCTCGACGCCAGGACAGTGGCCATTCATTGCAACTGGCTCGACAAAGAGGAGATCGATTGTCTGGCGAAAAATCACGTCAAGGTGTCGCATAACCCCCAGAGCAACATGAAACTGGCCACCGGGGTCGGGCCTGTCCCCGCTCTTATCGCCGCCGGAGTAACAGTCGGTCTGGGTACCGACGGATGCGCCAGCAACAACAATCACGACATGTTCCGAGAGATGGACGGTGCCGCCAAGCTGCACAAGGTATTCCAGAAGGACCCCGCTGTGATGGCCGCCCCGCAGGTGCTCAGGATGGCTACTTTGGACGGCGCCGTGGTCCTCGGTCGGGAAGATGAGATCGGTTCACTCTTACCAGGTAAACGGGCTGACATCATCATCGTCGATATTCGGAAGCCCCATCTTACTCCGATGTACAATCCCTTCTCTCACCTTGTTTACGCCGCCTCCGGCGCCGACGTCAGGACCTCCATCATCGACGGAAAAATAGTCATGAAAGATAGAAGGATTTTAACCATGGACGTGGATGCGGCCATGGATGCGGTAGCCGAAATTGCATCTTCCATCAGGAAAAGTCGATGGAATGCATAAGGTGAGAGCTTTGCATAACCGTGGAAAAATGGTTCGCAAGCGGCGAATCAAATGTTTATCGCCGTGGCATGATTGAGCTTAACACCAGGTAATAAATATAATTATACGTTACCCATTCAGAGGCGAAAAAGATTTCTAAGCCGCGGCGAATCCATTTTTCAAAGCTCTCAAGGTGTCAAGAAAAAACAGTTGGCCTGAATTAGGAGAAAAACCATGAGAAAGGCATTTTCCATTTTTATTACAGGACTTGTGATGATATGGGCGGTGAATCTTCTTCTTACGTCATATGTGATGGCCGCGCCGGTAGAAGTTATGCTGTATCCGGCCTCGGCACAAATCACCGAAATCCAGAAGCTGCCGCTGAAGGCCGTTGACGGCAAGACCAGCGAAGCCATATTTTTCATCCCTGGCC
>Ga0302249_1000557_pt1 | contig 31676 bp, 29 predicted proteins | sample AAG_UR_Val_MG_FD_193531 | JGI IMG/M metagenome (GOLD analysis project Ga0302249, IMG submission 193531) | Enriched activated sludge microbial communities from anaerobic digester in WTTP, New Holstein, Wisconsin, United States - AAG_UR_Val | ecosystem: Engineered > Bioreactor > Anaerobic >... | reverse complement strand
TTCATCGCGCTTTTTATGAGAAACCCCGATTTTGAGACTTTATGCTCGTTTTCGGGGTTTTGTTTCTGCAAAGATACAACTTAATAATTTATAAATCAAATATTTAAGCCTTTTCTGAAAGTGCCTATTTAACAGCACTGTTTCATCGTCAACATTAATCGGCTTACCACTGAATTGCTGTAAATAATCCTTAAGATTAATATCAGTCTTCTTGCTTATAATGATACTATTCATCACAGGTTTTGTGATCAGAACCGGATGCCCTCCCCTGCCCTTATATACCGGGAAAACATAATTAAATTCACCCAACCCGTTAATCAGCAGATTTAAAGTTTCAGGATTAAGTAACGGATTATCAACATTCTGAATAAAAACAAGATCCTCACTTTCCAAAGCAGCTATTCCTGCCTTTACTGATGAAAAACGTCCGGATTCGGGATGATAATTGATTACAAATTCAACGTTATCAGGAAAATTTAGCTTCAGGTTTTCAATAATATTAGGTGCTTCCGGTTGTACAACTATCACAATACGCCTGCAACAAAAATCATGAAACTGATGTGTAAGATTTTCAAGGAATGTAGCGCCATTTTTTAATTTCAGAGCAAATTTATGCAAGCCCATACGCTTTGAAAAGCCTGCTGCAAGTATCAAAGCCGAAGTTTTCAAATCAGAGGTCGTTTGTAAAATTCCATTCAATTTTTCGGGCACCATCATCAATGCTAACCTCATAATACAAAGGTTTCTCACCAAACTGCATTTCAAAATCAGTATTTACTTTCTGCCTGAACTCATCATAAACCTTTTCAAAAACCAGATTGATGGTACAGCCGCCAAAACCGCCTCCCATCATACGGCTTCCGATAACTCCATCAAACTTTTGAGCTATTTCAACCAAAAAATCCAGACGGTCGCAGCTAACTTCATACTGAGTGCTTAATCCATGCTGTGAACCATACATTTCAGTACCAAACGCAATAAGATCATCATTTTTCAAAGCTTCGCAGGCTCTCAGCAAACGTTTGTTTTCCTGTATCACATAATGGCAGCGCTGAAACACTATTTCAGGCATATTTACTTTTGACTCAAACAGCATATTTTCAGAAACATCACGCAAATTAAGTACTTCGGGATGCCTTTTCCTGATAATTTCAACGCCTTCCTCACATTGTTCCCGCCTTACATTATATTCCGAACCTGCCAAAGCATGTTTTATACGGGTATCAATTAAAAGCAGCTTATAGCCTTCAGGGTTGAAGGGTATCATTTCATAATCCAGAGAACGGCAATCGAGCCTGATCAATTTGCCTTTTTCACCATGCAGCGAAGCAAACTGGTCCATAATTCCGCAGCGCACTCCGGCATAGTTATGTTCAGCTAATTGACCAATTTTTGCAAGTTGTTTTTTAGTGATTTTAAAATTCCAGATATCATTAATGGCAAAGGCAAACGCAGATTCAAGTGCCGCCGACGACGACATTCCGCCACCGAGCGGTATGTTTCCCTTAAAAACACTGTTAAAACCGGGAACTTCATAACCCAGTTTCTTCATTTCCATTACTACACCGATAACATAATTTGCCCATGATATTTCAGATCTCTGAGCATCGGGTCTGAAAATAATTTCTTCATTAAGGTCGGCAGCAATTACGTGGTAATGATCACCGTCGTTAGGTGAAATTTCAAGGGTTATTGTCTTATCAATAGCTCCAGGCAAAACAAAGCCATCGTTATAATCAGTATGCTCTCCTATCAGGTTTACACGACCGGGAGCAGCATAAATAACACCGCTTTTCCTGAATTTTTCAAAAAATAAATTTCGGATCTCGTCAATCATAGCAATAAAATTTTACCACCACATGATATAAATAACTGAAAGAACGATAACTATAATCAGCGAAGCAATCTTAAATCCTGTACTTGTGCTGAACTGAGCTTTATCAATTACAGTGAATTTCTCTGATACCGGTTTCTTTTCAACCATAGCAGAGATCACCATTATAAGAACACAAATTATGAATACCAGACCCATCCTGTCCATGAACGGCAGTTCAGGCATAAAATACCGAAATGCAGCAGAAAAAACAAAGGTTCCAAGAGCAGCAAGTAATGCGCCGTTTGAAGTAGCCCGTTTCCAGAAAAAACCAAGCAGGAAAATAGCCAAAGCGCCGGGGCTTACAAAACCAGTGAACTCCTGAATAAACTGAAAAGCCTGATCAAGATTCTGAAGCATTATAGCAGTGGGAATAGCAATAAGCAATGCTACTGCTGCGGTAATACGCCCGACATTTACCAGACGGGTCTCGGAAGCGTCCTTTTTGATATAACCATGATATATATCCATGGTAAAAATGGTTGAGATACTGTTCATCATAGAGGCAAGGGAACTCACTATAGCTGCAACCAGAGCAGCAAATGCAAGTCCTTTAATCCCATTTGGGACAAAATTGTGAAGCAGCCAGGGATAAGCAGCATCGGGTTTGCTTATTTCATTGTAATGTGCTCCTGAAGGGTCGGTAGTAATAACAAAAGCAACGATCCCGGGGATTACCACAATGAGTGGTAACAAGAGTTTCAGAATTCCTGCAAAAGCCAGTCCGCTCTGGGCTTCTTTTACACTTTTGGCTGCCAGTGCGCGTTGTATGATATACTGATTACATCCGAAATAATATAAATTAGCCACCCACATACCGCCTATCAGTACACTAATACCGGGCAGGTTCTTATATTCAGGATTATCTTTTGAAAGTATCATATCAAATTTTTCGGGAGCCTTCTGAGTCAGTTTTATGAACCCATCAACAGGATTCCCATTATCGCTGAGAAATTGCAATGCAACATATGTTGTAAGCAATCCGCCACCGATAAGGAATATTACCTGAACCACGTCTGTTATGGCAACTGATTTCAAACCACCTGATATAGAATAGGCTGCAGAAAACAAACCCAATATTATGATGCCTATCCATAGCGGATCAACGGTATTGCCCATTAACACCACATCGCGTCCTTCGAATAAAACATTTTTAATAGTAAGAGCGCCAAGGTATAATATGGAAGCAAGGTTCACAAAAATAAAAACTGCAAGCCAAAAAATAGCCATTGTTGTTTTCACACGTTTGTCGTAACGCCGCTCAAGGAACTCAGGCATTGTAAAAATGCCCATTTTCAGAAAAATAGGCATAAAAAAAACTGCCACAATTATCAGAGTTATAGCTCCCATAAATTCATAGGAAGCAATGCCCATACCTATTGCAAAACCTGACCCCGACATACCTATGAATTGTTCGGCAGAAATATTGGAAGCAATTATGGATGCACCAATTATCCACCATGGTAGCCCTTTGCTTGCCAGAAAATAATCGGATGCGTTTTTCTTTTGCCCTTTTTTGGTTCGCGATACCCACAAACCAATGCTGAGAATCAGCAACATATAGGCTATGAGAATTCCGTAATCAAGTGTATTGAAAGTCATGCAGGATTAATTTTATTAAAGTGAAACTGAATGAATTCATGATATTGTTCGCCGGGTCTCAGCAAGGTTGATGGAAAGGAAGGAATATTAGGCGCATTTGGGAAGTGCTGTGGTTCAAGGCATAAAGAACCATGTACAGGATATATTTTCCCTGATTTACCTTTGACCATCCCGTTATCATGATTTCCGGTGTAAAACTGCAAACCCGGTAAGGTACTGTAAACATCCATGCTTATCCCGCTTGAGGCAGCACGCAAACTGGCACAATGAGCCGGCTCCCCTTCTTTCCTGTCAATTACAAAGCACTGGTCAAATCCCATAGTTTTTTGCAGAACAGAATATTCTGAAAAGATCCTGTCGGCAATTTTAACTTGTTTTCTCAGATCCAGAGGAGTTCCATGAACGTGCAGAAATTTTCCGGTGGGAATTGAATCGTCATCAACTTCCAGAAATCGGGGTGCATTGATGCTTACCTGATGATCCAGAATGCTACCGTTATCTTCGCCATCGAGATTGAAATATGAATGATGAGTGAGATTAACATGAGTAGCTTTGTCTGTAATAACCTTATATTCAAAGGATAATACCAGATCCTCAGTCCATTGGTAAATAATTTCAAATGTTTTATTTCCGGGAAATCCAAACTCTCCGTCTGGGCTTTTATAAATAAACTTTACAAAATCATTTCCAATTTCATAATCCCAAACCACTGATTCCAATGCGCTGGTTCCACTATGCAGCAGGTGTCCGTTAGCATTTGGCTGAAATTTATATTCAATCCCATCAATCACAAAACGCGCATTACCAATCCTGTTCGCAAATGGTCCAGGGTTCGAACCGAAAAAACGGTTTCCATTGATATAATCCTCCAGTTTATTATAACCCAGAACCACATCCCTCAATTTCCCGTTTTTATCCGGCACAAGCAACGACGCCAGTTTGGCTCCATAACTAATAAGGCTTATCTGTCCGGCATTTTCATGTTTCACTGAAATCATGTCAACCTGCCGGGCTGATGGCATATATCCGAATTTCGCTGTACTAATGAGCATTTTATTGTTAAGGTTCAGACCAGTACATTATTAAGGCAAAGAAAAGAAAATACTGCGAAATCTCAATACCCTTGCATTAATATTTGTGATAAAATAGTTTTTCAAGATTGCCAAAACACTGTATTTCAGGAAGATATTTTCTGATTAAAATCATTGTCTGATAATATGCCAATCCTGTGTTCAAACTCCAAACTCAGATTAAAGTTATCTTTATAACTTAGCGAAATAATTCACCGATATGCTTACCGATAAGTTCTACCCCACAGCGCTTCCTGATTTGCTTCAAATCATTTTCAAACAATATGAGTATCGAAGGAATATTTTTGGTATTCCTGAAAATTTATTTTTCCGACCTAAACCCGATGATCCTTTCCGGACAAGAATATACAAGCACCTGCTTGAAATACCTCTTGGAGTGGCGGCAGGTCCTCATACCCAGCTTTCACAGAATATTGTAACTGCCTGGCTGACGGGCGCAAGGTTCATTGAGCTTAAAACCATTCAAACGCTTGATGAACTTGAGGTTTCAAAGCCATGTATTGATATACAGGACGAAGGCTATAATTGTGAATGGTCGCAGGAACTTAAAGTAAATCAGTCATTTGAACAATATCTGGATGCATGGATACTGATACATGTTCTTAAAGATAAATTAAGAACCGGAACCCCTGATGAACCAGGATTTATATTCAATATGAGCGTTGGTTACGATCTAAAAGGCATACTTAATGATAATGTACAATGGTTTTTTACGAAAATGCAAGATGCTTCGGCTGAGCTGGAAGCTAAGATAAACTCCCTGAAAACTATTTATCCCCGCATTAAGGAATTGAAGATAAGTTCATGCCTTACTGATAATATAACCCTTTCAACCATGCACGGTTGTCCGCCCGATGAAATAGAACAGATAGGCAAATACCTGCTGAGTGAAAAAAGACTTCACACAAATATTAAGCTTAATCCCACTTTGCTGGGAAAAGAAACGCTTATAAAAATTCTGGAATCTTCCGGATTTGAAACCCGTGTGCCTGATATAGCTTTTGAACATGATCCTGTGTTTGCTGATGTCGTTAACATAATTACAGAATTAAGAAAAACCGCCGCCATTCATGATCTGCACTTCGGTATAAAGCTGACAAATACCCTTGAAAGCATTAACCATAAGAACGTGTTCTCACCTGAAGAAAAAATGATGTATTTGAGCGGCAGGGCTTTGCATCCTGTTTCGGTTGCTATTGCAGCTAAATTGCAAAATGAGTTTCACGGCGAACTAAATATTTCGTTTTGCGGTGGTGCAGATGCTTTCAATTTCCCTGATCTCATTGCCTGCGGTTTAAGCCCTGTAACTGTGTGTACGGATCTCCTCAAACCGGGCGGATATGGCAGGTTGCATCAATATATCGAAGAATTGAAAAACGCTTTTAAAGAATTTCCGGCACTGAATACTGAAGAATTTATCAGGGCAAGATCAGGTGACAGATCATTGGAAACTGCTCAGGCATCACTGATAAACCTTAATAAATACACTGCCGGCGTTCTTAAAAATGAAAAATACCGAAAAACCGATTTCACCGACCCGGATATCAAAACTAACAGACCTTTGGAATGGTTCGACTGTACACATGCGCCATGTGTGGATACCTGCCCTACTCATCAGGATATACCAAACTACAATTACTATACCGCAAAAGGCGATTTCAGGAAGGCTACGGAAGTGATCCTGCAGACTAATCCTTTTCCGAGGGTTACCGGTAAGATATGCGATCATTTATGTCAGTTTAAATGCACACGTATAAACTACGATCATCCTGTGCTGATCAGAGAGATCAAACGTTTTGTGGCTGAGAAGGAGACTGACAATGCCAATACTCACAGTTCAGAGTTCACGATTGAACATAAACACAAAGCAGCAATCATAGGTGCCGGTCCTTCCGGTCTGTCTTGTGCATGTTTTCTCGCAAGGGCAGGCTTTTCTGTAACAGTGTATGAAAACAAACCTGAACCCGGAGGAATGGTAAGCTCAGGAATTCCATCTTTCAGACTTGATAACGAAGCTATCCGGAATGATATAGCTGAAATTGAGGTATCCGGAGTTAAGATTTTTTACAACCAATCAATAAATAAAGCTCGTTTTGAAGATTTGCGCCTTGAAAACGACTACATCTACATAGCTGCAGGCGCACAACTATCTGCCACTCTGAACATTGAAGGCAGTAATGCCACAGGTGTGCTGGATCCGCTTCAATTCCTGGAAGCAGTAAAAAAGAGCAAAGCTCCTTTTGTCAGTGGTAAAGTCATATTAGTAATTGGCGGAGGGAACACAGCTATGGATGTGGCTCGGACAGCATTCCGCCTGGCTGGCAACGAGGGGAAAGTGATAATTATTTATCGCCGTACAATAAGGGAAATGCCTGCAGATAAAGGCGAAATAAGGGCAGTGCTTGATGAAGGTATAGAAATTATGCAACTTCTGGCTCCTGTAAAGATCAACACTCATAATGGAAAAGTTAACTCCCTGGTTTGCAGAAAGATGAAGCTGGGAGATAAAGACTCTGACGGAAGAGCCAGACCTGTGGAGATCCCGGGTTCGGAGTTTGAAATTGATGCCGATATTATCATCCCTGCCATAGGGCAACAGCTTGATATTGATTTTTGCGATACTGAGCTGTTAAGAACCCAAAAAGGTTCGTACGAAACCCTTATCTCAAATGTGTTTATCGGCGGCGATGCCATGCGTGGCGCTTCTACTGCTATAAATGCAATAGCTGACGGCAGAAAGGCTGCTCAGGAAATTATTGACAGTGCAGGTATTAATTTCAGTACCAGAACTGAGAATCAGAGAGAAGCGGCTGAGTCAAACCATATTATGACGCTCAGAGCCAAAAGGGTATTTCCTGTTAAAGTTAATGAAACCCCGTTGAACGACAGGATGAATTTCAAACCTGTGTCATACACTATCACAGAAGAAGAGGCAAGAAGCGAAGCTTCGCGATGCCTGCTGTGTGATGAAATATGTAATACCTGTGTTACCGTTTGTCCGAATCTTGCATTCTTTTATTATGAAACAGAACCTATTGAGGTTCAAACAGAAAAGCTAATCAGAAATAAAAACGGATGGACACGGGTTGCAAGTAAAAACCTGAATATCAGTCAGAAATATCAGATACTACATATTGCCGACTGGTGTAATAACTGCGGAAACTGTAATACTTTCTGTCCTTCGCATGATGCTCCCTATATAAATAAACCCCATCTTTTTCTGAGTGAAAAAGCATTCAGAGAAGAGGAAGAAGGCTTCCGGGCTGAGAAGATCAATGGTAAATGGGTATTGCATCAGAAGTCAAAGATTGAGATTACAACTCTTACAAAGGAAAACGGAAAACTGATATTTACATTTGATAACAATCAAATTGTTTTAGATGCCAAAGATCTGAATATCCGGCATTTTGAAATCAATACCAGCAAAACTGATATTACTGAAACCAAACACATTATTAAAATGAGCATAATATTACAAGGGGCAATCAGCTTGCTGGAACCTGCAAATCTTTGATCTTGATTTATTTGAGGAGAATAACTGGGAAAAATCATTCATTTTTAAGATAATTTTCCTTTCTAATATCATGGGATGGAATGAATGGATAATTGATAATGAAAAGAAAGGGAGCGTTGAGTTTATCGAAATGCTCTATGAAGGTTTCAATTCAATTGCGGTACTATTAAAACCAATTAAGAATTAAGAGAGAGCTGATTTCAATTCCATTATGGTACGATTAAAAGAAATATGTAGATGCTAAAACCCAAAATTTAGGTATACAATTTCAATTCCATTATGGTACGATTAAAAGAACTTTACCGGAACAATAAAGGCAGAAATCTTAATATTTCAATTCCATTATGGTACGATTAAAAGAATTATTGGAGCAACTGGAGCAACTCCACCAATTATATTTCAATTCCATTATGGTACGATTAAAAGTTTGACCCTAACGTCACTACACCATTTACTATCGAATTTCAATTCCATTATGGTACGATTAAAAGCTGTCGGCTGCGGGGTTAGCGTTTGAAAGGATTACTTATTTCAATTCCATTATGGTACGATTAAAAGTACGTTTGTTAGAAATCAGACTGATGAAATCTGCCATTTCAATTCCATTATGGTACGATTAAAAGTGATGGATATGTTTGGCAACAAATGGGCGTTTCAATAATTTCAATTCCATTATGGTACGATTAAAAGTCCATTTCAACGTTCAACTCATGACTTATCATATATAATTTCAATTCCATTATGGTACGATTAAAAGCTTCAGAGGCAACCAAGCCCCCACCGAGCTGCTGTATTTCAATTCCATTATGGTACGATTAAAAGATAAAGAACTTGCAACTAAAACAGCACCCACCTTCATATTTCAATTCCATTATGGTACGATTAAAAGTTCCCTGTAGGATCATTGCTCTATGTAAAAGATGAATTTCAATTCCATTATGGTACGATTAAAAGTTCTGTTTTTGCAGGCGAATATATAAATGAGTGCCCTGATTTCAATTCCATTATGGTACGATTAAAAGAGGTTCAGAAATACAATTTTGACAACTCTTGACACATTTCAATTCCATTATGGTACGATTAAAAGAGCGCTCAACTTCGAAATTTGATTACAGAACAGCGATTTCAATTCCATTATGGTACGATTAAAAGTTAAAAAATGAAAGCACAAGCACAACCACACGCAAATTTCAATTCCATTATGGTACGATTAAAAGAAGTTACAAGGTGTATTGTTGATTTTCTTAAATTTAAATTTCAATTCCATTATGGTACGATTAAAAGACTGAAATGCTGATATTTCTTTGTTATAGCAACCGAATTTCAATTCCATTATGGTACGATTAAAAGTCACAACCTGTTAAGCCATGTCCAGGCAATACTTATCATTTCAATTCCATTATGGTACGATTAAAAGTCACCTCTGTTCTCTACCCCCGACAACAAAATACCATTTCAATTCCATTATGGTACGATTAAAAGGTAAACATTAATCCTGAGCGTAAAGATATAATCATCGGATTTCAATTCCATTATGGTACGATTAAAAGCCATAAATCCAGCGTTTCGAGAGGCGCTGTTTTTGAATTTCAATTCCATTATGGTACGATTAAAAGCTGATTATAAATTTCATTTGCAACTATTTGATATTCAAATTTCAATTCCATTATGGTACGATTAAAAGAGATTGTAATTTACAGGACAGCTTTTGGAATACCGTCATTTCAATTCCATTATGGTACGATTAAAAGTAGTCAAAACACGGGATACAATTATTTATAAACAAATACATTTCAATTCCATTATGGTACGATTAAAAGGGTTTTAAGTTGCCTGAAACGGCAAAAACTATTTATATTTCAATTCCATTATGGTACGATTAAAAGCATGTACAAAGGAATAATTCAACTTGCAATTAGATCATTTCAATTCCATTATGGTACGATTAAAAGATGGCTTGATGATTATAAATATTATGACAAGAATATTCATTTCAATTCCATTATGGTACGATTAAAAGAAAACGAAAGATACGAAAAATATCTTCAAGTTATTTCATTTCAATTCCATTATGGTACGATTAAAAGTCCGAGATGCTATTTATTTTCGAGTGTTTTGGGGCAATTTCAATTCCATTATGGTACGATTAAAAGGTAGGTTTTTTGATTTTAGATTTATTCCTTGGAAGATTTCAATTCCATTATGGTACGATTAAAAGTGTGGTATCGTTTATCAGAGTAGTGGATGGCTATATTTATTTCAATTCCATTATGGTACGATTAAAAGGGATCGGTCCTGCGCTACTAGGTGCGCAGGGCCTACTATTTCAATTCCATTATGGTACGATTAAAAGTTGCCGTCTGTCCATGCAATAGAGCCGTCCGTTGTGCATTTCAATTCCATTATGGTACGATTAAAAGCTGCTTTTAGCGCAACTTAATGACTTTGCATCAACAAATTTCAATTCCATTATGGTACGATTAAAAGAATGAAAAAGGCAGGCCTTAATCCTGCATTAATGTAATTTCAATTCCATTATGGTACGATTAAAAGTAGTCGAATCTTACGACCTAGCAAATCAAAAACTACTTAATTTCAATTCCATTATGGTACGATTAAAAGCTGCTTTTAGCGCAACTTAATGACTTTGCATCAACAAATTTCAATTCCATTATGGTACGATTAAAAGAATGAAAAAGGCAGGCCTTAATCCTGCATTAATGTAATTTCAATTCCATTATGGTACGATTAAAAGTAGTCGAATCTTACGACCTAGCAAATCAAAAACTACTTAATTTCAATTCCATTATGGTACGATTAAAAGTGCGAAGAAAGTGAAGCAGCTTGACAAAATTTTGAAATTTCAATTCCATTATGGTACGATTAAAAGGTGCCATCAACTTTGCTGTAACAATGATTTATAAGTGCATTTCAATTCCATTATGGTACGATTAAAAGTTTTCCCGCGTGCGTTCCTTGTATACCGATTTGAATATATTTCAATTCCATTATGGTACGATTAAAAGACAGATTATGTCGTATATGATGACGATGAAACAGACATTTCAATTCCATTATGGTACGATTAAAAGATATACACGAAAAAAACTCAATTGTCAATTGACAAAATTTCAATTCCATTATGGTACGATTAAAAGCTCAACGATAGACAGTTATACGTCAAAAAAAGCAAATTTCAATTCCATTATGGTACGATTAAAAGCCTTGTATGTGCATAATAGCAGAAGTTTTCATCCGCATTTCAATTCCATTATGGTACGATTAAAAGATTCAGAAGAAAATGACAACAATCAGTAAAAACTTATTTCAATTCCATTATGGTACGATTAAAAGCAGTGGCAACTCTCCTGTCCCTTAACACTAACTTACATTTCAATTCCATTATGGTACGATTAAAAGCATCAGAGTAGCTCTATTTAGGGCTGCTCTGAAAAATTTCAATTCCATTATGGTACGATTAAAAGACAGAAGTAAAAATCCGGTCGCCAGCTCAAAAATAATTTCAATTCCATTATGGTACGATTAAAAGTTCACACGATGCAGTATTCGAAAGAATTAAATCAAATTTCAATTCCATTATGGTACGATTAAAAGTAAGTGCTACTGTTCCTGTTGCATTAGGTAAGGTTAATTTCAATTCCATTATGGTACGATTAAAAGCAAATACAGCGCCGGGTAAGCCGGCGCAAATCCAGCATTTCAATTCCATTATGGTACGATTAAAAGTTTGATAAGTATTCCATTAAAGAATTTTTACTTGTAGAATTTCAATTCCATTATGGTACGATTAAAAGCTTCGCCATCTTCGCCATCTTCTACCCACAGCAGCTATTTCAATTCCATTATGGTACGATTAAAAGAACGACGCTAAAAAACTCCTCACACTCACAGGACATTTCAATTCCATTATGGTACGATTAAAAGTTCCATACTCCGTCAATTAATATTTTAAGTATTCCCAATTTCAATTCCATTATGGTACGATTAAAAGTAGAACAGCACACGTTGGCGGAGCTGTATGAGCGTGATTTCAATTCCATTATGGTACGATTAAAAGTACCTGCAAAAATTTCATTATTCAATAAGATACTCATATTTCAATTCCATTATGGTACGATTAAAAGTACGCGAACGCTAAAACCGTTCATATCCCAAGCGCATTTCAATTCCATTATGGTACGATTAAAAGAGTGTCTCAAGAGTCATTAAAAGAATTGAGGCAACGGAATTTCAATTCCATTATGGTACGATTAAAAGCGCAGCCATGAACGCATAACTTATCGGCGGTCCCGGATTTCAATTCCATTATGGTACGATTAAAAGAATGGTGTTGATACTATAGAATACTACATTGCTGATAAATTTCAATTCCATTATGGTACGATTAAAAGGCAGCGGGCACACCAGATTTGATTTACAACGATGACATTTCAATTCCATTATGGTACGATTAAAAGTCTTGCGCTTGTTAGAAATCAGACTAACAAAATTTGCAATTTCAATTCCATTATGGTACGATTAAAAGGCGGGTGGAGAATATAACCCAACCGAAGCGCAAAACAATTTCAATTCCATTATGGTACGATTAAAAGTGTTGCTTGGCTGAAATCTTTCAGCAATGTAACCTTATTTCAATTCCATTATGGTACGATTAAAAGGCTTCCACTGGTTCGTTAGGATTATGTTGCTGTGTTATTTCAATTCCATTATGGTACGATTAAAAGACTATGAACACAATTATTGAAGCGATGGATGAGATGCCATTTCAATTCCATTATGGTACGATTAAAAGATTATTCGGAAACGTGAATGTGAATACCTTCGCAGATTTCAATTCCATTATGGTACGATTAAAAGCTGAATAAATCCACCTACTAAATTCATATGCTATCGTAATTTCAATTCCATTATGGTACGATTAAAAGTACCATTTGTTGCCGTTCCACTAAAATATCCCATGATATTTCAATTCCATTATGGTACGATTAAAAGAGTTTTCCTGTCTTGGAAAACTTTTCACTGCCCTTGCTATTTCAATTCCATTATGGTACGATTAAAAGCTAACAAAGAAAGTAGGAGTTTACAAAGACTCACGTATTTCAATTCCATTATGGTACGATTAAAAGGGCAATATATAATTTGAAAAGTAATAAACCATATGGTTATTTCAATTCCATTATGGTACGATTAAAAGGCGCATGGCTTGATGAAAATTTTCCGCACGGGGTAAGAAATTTCAATTCCATTATGGTACGATTAAAAGTTCGATTATGATAAAAAAGTATCTGATAAAATTATATTTCAATTCCATTATGGTACGATTAAAAGTAAACGTTCGGATAAAATTTTGAGTAGGTGTTCATATTTCAATTCCATTATGGTACGATTAAAAGTGTTACCATTTGCGGTAAATACTGTTCGCTTGAATAATTTCAATTCCATTATGGTACGATTAAAAGCATATTTTGGCGATGTGCTTTCGGCATCGGTTTATGGATTTCAATTCCATTATGGTACGATTAAAAGTGTCAAGCTGCAAGCCGTGATTTGCATTTAACTGATATTTCAATTCCATTATGGTACGATTAAAAGGAGTAAAAAATGAGTCCTGAAAATTGGTATTTTACGTTATTTCAATTCCATTATGGTACGATTAAAAGTATGCCTGAGCATATGCAGAGATACATTTGCTCACAAATTTCAATTCCATTATGGTACGATTAAAAGAATGAATTGGATAATGTAGACAAGGCTATTAAGATTATTTCAATTCCATTATGGTACGATTAAAAGTCGTCATTGTGTCCCGTGTAATCATAGTTACTAAGATTTCAATTCCATTATGGTACGATTAAAAGGCTGACAACGCATTTTCTGGCAGCGCTGCGACACAAATTTCAATTCCATTATGGTACGATTAAAAGTTTCTAAATCATACGTTAGCAATGTTACTTCTCAGTCAAATTTCAATTCCATTATGGTACGATTAAAAGTACTTCTATAAATTCAGTGAATTCAATGATTACTTATTTCAATTCCATTATGGTACGATTAAAAGACCTCAAAGGGTAGTATAGGCAGCAAGCATAAAGGATTTCAATTCCATTATGGTACGATTAAAAGGCTAAAGCGGTTTTGGACAAATACATAACACTAGCGGGATTTCAATTCCATTATGGTACGATTAAAAGCTACAAGCCTGCCTGAGTAGTTTATCCCAAATTCTTATTTCAATTCCATTATGGTACGATTAAAAGATTTGCAAAATAGTCAGCAGCTTTCAAGTCAGGCTCAAATTTCAATTCCATTATGGTACGATTAAAAGACTTGTTTATCAGCGAAACACGAACCTGAAGCAAAATTTCAATTCCATTATGGTACGATTAAAAGCTGCGCTAATTTATGGAGGAGGGGCACAACCTGGAGATAATTTCAATTCCATTATGGTACGATTAAAAGGTCTACTATTTTAAAGGGTCAAATAGCTAAAAGAAATTTCAATTCCATTATGGTACGATTAAAAGTCCGGATCAACGTGTTAAATACGTACCCGTTGGTTGATTTCAATTCCATTATGGTACGATTAAAAGCTTCAAGCAGGTATTTCAGAGTGCTAAGCTCTGACATTTCAATTCCATTATGGTACGATTAAAAGCTTACGATGCTGTCACTTATAAAGAATCAGCAATATTTCAATTCCATTATGGTACGATTAAAAGTTTCACATGATGCTGTATTTGAGCGCATTAAATCAAATTTCAATTCCATTATGGTACGATTAAAAGACTTCAAGCAGGTATTTCAGAGTGCTAAGCTCTGACATTTCAATTCCATTATGGTACGATTAAAAGTACACATTATTAATGAGTTTATCAGAAGTAAATAACCATTTCAATTCCATTATGGTACGATTAAAAGAATTGTTCTCTTTGTTCCTCAGTGTATAAGTGATTTATTTCAATTCCATTATGGTACGATTAAAAGAACCTGGCATTTCTCAACGCTCAACAAAGGTCTCAATATTTCAATTCCATTATGGTACGATTAAAAGTAAATCTTCATATGCAAATCTACTATTGAATAGTGAATTTCAATTCCATTATGGTACGATTAAAAGGCATTGATACTAAAGAATACTATATCGCAGAAAAATTTCAATTCCATTATGGTACGATTAAAAGAATCAGTAAAAATTTAGGCGGTGACAGACTAGGCTCATTTCAATTCCATTATGGTACGATTAAAAGTGTATCAAAGCGCACTACATCAAAACCTTCTTAACGTATTTCAATTCCATTATGGTACGATTAAAAGTGTTCAAGTGAATGAATTTTGAATCATAAATCATATTTCAATTCCATTATGGTACGATTAAAAGATCTGTTGAACAATACATGAATCGCATACTTGTAAGATTTCAATTCCATTATGGTACGATTAAAAGTCCGGTTATAACAAAGAAGCCCGGCTACATTGTAGTCCATTTCAATTCCATTATGGTACGATTAAAAGTATTAATCGTATTCCTAGATATCTTTGATAAGTACTCATTTCAATTCCATTATGGTACGATTAAAAGACAGGTTGTGATCCATCTCGTCTTTCCACTCAAGTATTTCAATTCCATTATGGTACGATTAAAAGCATTCGCCGTCAGCAAATTGTCAACATATAGCTTGCATTTCAATTCCATTATGGTACGATTAAAAGGGTAACAACGTTAACAGTGCCTGCAAAAATTTCATGGATTTCAATTCCATTATGGTACGATTAAAAGTAGATGTATTTGAATTTCACAGTGAAATTTACAGGGATTTCAATTCCATTATGGTACGATTAAAAGTTTCGGTGATGGAAGTGCACAAGTTTGAAGATACAAATTTCAATTCCATTATGGTACGATTAAAAGTGAGAATATTGAGCTTGGATTTATTTGTTGTACTTCAAATTTCAATTCCATTATGGTACGATTAAAAGTAGATTTGCATATGAAGATCTCAGCGCACAAAACTTCATTTCAATTCCATTATGGTACGATTAAAAGACTTTTCAAGATTTACACACAACGACCGCGACCAGAATTTCAATTCCATTATGGTACGATTAAAAGCACTATTTTGTCGCAAAGAAAAATAAACCTGTTCGCAAATTTCAATTCCATTATGGTACGATTAAAAGTTAAATACCAGGAAGACCATATGAAAAATTATCTACACGATTTCAATTCCATTATGGTACGATTAAAAGTTTGTCTGGAGGCTGTGAGAGAAGATGGCTACGCCTATTTCAATTCCATTATGGTACGATTAAAAGTTTCAATGGAGCAAGAAGTGAAATGACGGATATGTTATTTCAATTCCATTATGGTACGATTAAAAGTTGGTTGATGAGATGCTGCCATCTGACATGTATGGGCATTTCAATTCCATTATGGTACGATTAAAAGCAGGAAGCTGCAACAGAATTACACAGACGTAACCACATTTCAATTCCATTATGGTACGATTAAAAGTTAGCACATGCAAAAATAGGAGACAGGATAGCGCTATTTCAATTCCATTATGGTACGATTAAAAGTAGGTACATATTTAACACGTTCATCATGACACAAATTTCAATTCCATTATGGTACGATTAAAAGTTTGTCTGGAGGCTGTGAGAGAAGATGGCTACGCACATTTCAATTCCATTATGGTACGATTAAAAGTCGTAAGGCACTACGGCACTTCTTTATTACTGAATTATTTCAATTCCATTATGGTACGATTAAAAGCTTTTACGGATTCTTTCCTGACGGGTCGGAAGAATATTTCAATTCCATTATGGTACGATTAAAAGAAGCAATATTTAACGACCTTGTTGAGTCTTATCACTATTTCAATTCCATTATGGTACGATTAAAAGGATTTGCTTATGAAGACCTATCTGCTCAAAACTTTATTTCAATTCCATTATGGTACGATTAAAAGAAATAAACCACAACAAGAAGGTATTATCCACATATATTTCAATTCCATTATGGTACGATTAAAAGAGTAATAGCTAAAGCGAACGAAATTGGCTATCTCATATTTCAATTCCATTATGGTACGATTAAAAGCCGTCAGATTTACCAGCAAATACAACTACTAATCAATGGCTTATAAAGGGCAAATATAGTAAAAACTAATAATAAAATCGTCAATGTCTGATAACAAGTTTTTTGCCAGGCAGCGACGATGTTGATAAACATCTGTGTTTTAACAAAATACATAAAATACTTAATAATTATTCGGTTAAAATGTCATTTTATTAATTTTAAAAATCTCACAGACGATTATATTATGTTTTCCAGTCCACTACGCTCAATGCCAACAATTTGTTTATCAAGCCATTTCTCTTGTCTGGCTTTAAATATGATAATACTATCTTTTTCAAGATCCATAATATGTTTTGCCTTAATTTCTAATTCTGTTAGCTTTACTTCAGTTATTTCGCCCTCAAATACTGAATTTTGAATCCAATTAAGATATTTACGACATAATTTAAGCATCTTACCAACACGCTTCTCTCCAACATCATAAACCAATATAACATACATAGTTCATTCCTTCCTACCACCAGGCTTTAAAGGGTTTATACTCTTCTATACCCAATATATGTTTGCTTAATTTATAACATTCAAGTTTTATAAGATGACGATAACTTACATTCCGATTTAATGATCTGTGTTTTATTGTTTCATTCAGCCTGTTTTCGAAAGAAGACACAAATGTTTTCTTTCCTTTTTCAGTCAGTATAATTCTGTTTAGTTTCTGTTCAAAATCCGTGCTTTGTATTTCTCTTTTATTCAAAACTTTAAAAATCGTGCGATCTACCAACAGAGGTTTAAATATTTCAGCAATATCCAGCGCAAGTGAATATCGCCTATCACCAGGCGAATGAAGATAACTAATTGTTGGATTTAATTGTGTTTGATGAATTGCCCTCAAACATTGCGAATAACACATCATATTACCAAACGATATTAATGCATTTACCTCATTTTGTGGCGGTTGCTTAGTTCGGATGCCCATCTCAAAAGTATTTATTATCAGGTTAAAAGCATCGTAATAATACTGTCTGATATTTCCTTCAATCCCCATTAATTCATTTATCCTGTTATATGAACCAATTGAAGAAGAAAGATTTTCAATCGCTGTAATTATTTCTGTAAGATCTTTTCCGCGGTTGTGATAATATTTTAGGTTTTTTAAAATATTAAACACAGCACCTTCAACAATTTTTCTGGCAATAAAAATACGGGAAGATGATCTGGTATGTGCTTCAACCTGCTTTACTATCATGCGTCCAGCCAATAATCCATCACGTGGCATAAATGAACCTGTATAATTTTCGTAGTAATCAAAATAATGAACACTTATACCATGCCTTCCAAGAAAATTATATAAACTGCTGTTTGCATCAAGAGAGCCGAAAGTATAAAACTCTTCAACATTCTCAACAGGAAGATATCGTGGAGGTCCTTCATTGCCTTCTTCATCAAAAGGAACAAACTTCAGTGTGTTGTCTTTGCGCGATAAACGACCAGGGTTAAACAAGTAATAGGTTTGCTTCATACTGAATGACAATGTATTTGCTAAAACTTCTTCTGTAATTAAATCATCATAAAATTATTCCACCAGTCTGTTATTATACATCAAATCATTTTCCTTTAGGGTTATAATACCAAAATTATTTTATTATATCACCGTGATATTTTCATAAACCATTTTATACAAACCCTATAAGTACAATCAATTTGGCTGATTGTGATAAAGATCACTCCAATTCCGTTGACCAGCAAAAATCGTTATATGCACAATTTTTACATATCCCCTTTTTAATTTTATCAGGGCAGTATTCCTCTTGGATAATTGCTTTTATGTTACTAATTAGTGCCGGAAACTGCTGTCTATCAAAATCGCTCAAATATATTTTTTCTGTTTTTCTAAGCTTTGGGTATTCCAGTACACCAATTACATCCTCAATGCCATGCTGTTCGAGAACCCAGATGTAGTATTTGAGCTGCATTTCATGGGCTTGCTCAAGTTTGTCAGATTTTTTTATTTCGTGAATTACCCTGTTTTTTGAATCGTAGAAGTCAATTTTAATACCACCAATTTCTACTTCTTCAAACCTTGAAGGACGAGCCGGATAACTTGTTTCATGAATCAGTTTACCCATTTCTACCAGTTCAGAAGAATGTTCCATCTGTATTCCATTAGCAAATAACCACAGTTTACGATGGCATACCAAAAAGTAGTTGAAATGGGTTCCTGTGATATTCATAAACCAGGTCATTTTCCACTTTTATATACTCGTCGAAAAGCGTAACAGATGAACTCTTCCTTCCCATCATAACTCATCCTGGATAAAGTACAAAGGATGTTTCTTTCCCGGTCCTCATCCATAAAACTAACACAATCAAGACAAAGGTCAGGAATATGAACAGTCAAAGGATCTACCTGAGTTCCGTCATCGCGAAAAAAACCTCCACATCCTGGTTTAAAGATTTCATCAGAATGAATAGCTTCAGGGCTGCAAAACAGACATTTTTTTCCATAAGGACAAGTTTCATTATCACCCGTACAACACTCAAACTGATAACCTTCAAATGGGATATATAAAATTTTCTTATCCCAATTATCCAGTATTAAAGCAATAAAATCATCATCCGGAAAATCATGTGGCAAATCAACGATGCATATATTTAAAGCCTCAAACAGCTTTTTAAATGCTACAGCTAAAAGATGACATTCCTCTTCATTTAATTCAAAAACAGCAGGCATAGCTTTGGAAAAGATTCCGGTTAACTTTTCTAAAGTTGTAGTATAGGGAAATTCCACATCTTCCATACAATATCTATTCTCCGGATCAATATCAAGCCCGAGAACAGGTGAAGCTGGTGGCCGGCTGATTAAAGCATTGATTTCAGTAAGAAGGGGTGGAAGAGAGGGGTTCATGGCTGATAAAATTACAACATTAAAATTGGCTTTCTTTTTTGTACAATTGGAAATTTAGAATTCATCCTGAATGGCTTAAAAATATCAGACCTCAAAAGTGATTCTTTTAAAAAAAACAAATCATAATATTGTCATTCCTGACAATAATCAGCAAAAAACATTGAGTTACTTTAACTGATTTTCAAAATCAAACGCCTGAATTTTTTTAATGAGTTCTTGTTTAGCCTCTTCCATTGCATTAACCGATTCAGTTGTAACAGGTATATAACCGGCTGCCTGCAATGTAACAAAAGTACTGACACCTTCCATATTTTCTTCAATAATGGGAATTGCCTTTTTGTAATCTTCTTCTGAAAGTTTAGCTCTGATACTGCCTCCAATTAAGCTGGCATTATTGCTTATACTAATAGCCAAAGTGTCCATCAAGCTAAATGTTCTAGATTGATTTGAAGTAATTTTCCAGTTCATAATGGCATGAGCAAGACCTTTTATCCACTCTTCCCTTAATGATTTAGGTGTTACCAAACAGTCTCCAAACACATTTCTTGATTCAATCCAGCCATCATTTCTTAGTTTTTCAATAGTATCATCAGAGATTTCAGGCTCAAATGTATTAAGTGAAACGCAAAACAGCCTCCTTAAATCAATCGCCATGTCCATTACAAAAAGGCCTGTTGCCCTTTTTTGATTTGGAATCCATTTTCTACTCAAACTTCTGTCTTTCTTTTCCAAGAAAGCGATAATCTCTTCTTTGGATAATATATTACCATCAGGACCACGAACAATAACCTCATTATTTGCCCGATCACTACGATCAAATGAAACATTATCAGTGTCAATACCAGCTAAAAGTGGGTGTAATCCTCTCATAGCCGAAATTGAAAGCGGGCTGCGTCTTTTGAGTGTTCTGTCTTTTCCACCCTTTGCTGCTTTCATCCATCCTCCAAACAATTGGTCAACATAGCTGGGGTCACAAGTTGCATATACTTCGCCCTCCTTTAGTTCTCCTTGTTTTGTAACATCAAATAAAAATGTGGTGGGACTAGGTGTAGCATTTAGATTTTCGCACAACGAGTCTATAAAAGACCTTTTTACTTGCTGCCCACTGGAAAAAGGCATATATCTGTTAAAAGTTGTGTCGTAATAGAATTTTTGTCCGTCAGACACATTAAAAACAGTATGTTCAGCTCTTTTTAAAGTGCGGATGTAAATTGTATTTTTCATTTTTTTATGGTTTTAATTGTTATTAATTTCTTTCAGTGTAATTGTAATCAAATTTAAGAAGCGTATTGAAGTAAGTAAACTCTTCATTAGTCATCAAATGAACTTCGTTTCGTAAGGTTTTTATCGCTTCCATATCTGAATCATTGATGTCTTTTACTATCACAGCAAGTGCATCTAAAAATGCTTTTTTTGAGCTTGCCGCTAAAAGATCTTTGTCAATCAGATTTTTGCGGGTTGTCTTGCTGTCACCCGCTCTGTACCTCAGTAGCAAATTTGCTATTTCCTGGGTATAATCCGTAATTTCCTCTTTGTTTTTACTTAACATAGCTATTAACCAGATTTTAAAAGATTTATAAATTATTATTTCTTCTTCTTTCTTAAAATTCAAGCTTTTATCATTGTGAAAATATTTTCTCAGGTTTTGTGGTCGTAATGCAAGAAGCCCTATACTGCCCAATTCACATGCTCGTTTTATTTCTAAGCCAAAAAGAGACTGAAAGGCATGAGAATCAAATGTACTGTCAGAGCCATATAGTTTTCTCCAAACGTCAATCAGTTTCTTGCCTGAACTTAAATAAACCGGTATAAAACCTATTGTTTTATTTGTTTGTCCGAAGCTGTATATATATGAATTTAATATCTGTGTCGGATAATTTCTTGAAAGACTAAAAAACAAGTTTGTCCATTTGACGGTATTAACCTCAATCAACTTATCATCTATTTTGAAGAAACCTTCCTGTTCAAGATCACGGAAAACAAATTCTTCTCTAAAGTTTTTGCCTAAACGGAAAGTGAGCCATTGACCGTTCCATGTGTTTATCTGATTACCACGGATGTTTTCTAAGGTTTTATCATTGAGGTATTTTCTGTAAATGCTCCAACCCTCAAAAGTTTTTAAAAGAATTTCGGGGTCATTTATTAAGAAGCTATACCCCCCGGCAACACCAATTCCTAATCCTGACCCAAACCAGGAATAATAAATATCGTCTTCTGTATATTCAATAATTAGGTCGCTAACTAAGCCAGAAGTAGCAGCGGTTATCTCTGCAGCAGGATAACCCGGAGCTATACCCATATCCAAGATCCCCATTGTATTTTCTGCCTTCTCTATAAATTTCACTAATCGTTCTCTTCTTCTTTCTTCACTTTCATAAGGCATAATACCTTTTTGCATTTTATCCCAACTAATCTTTGGATTTTCAAATGAAGAGTTTCCACCAGACATCAGGTATTTATTATGATTAAAAAACAATTCAAAATAGACCTCCTCAAAAAATTGCTTTGAAGAATAACTTGTTTTATACTTTTCATTGTAGGCTTGTAAAAATGTTCTGCCTATTAAAGAAGTAATCATAAAAAGAAGTGTTTTACATTTAATTTTTCAGTTTTGATTTTTTGCATTTCTAGGCCAAATTCAGAATCATAAGCAAGGTCAGGGATAATAAAAGGCTTATTTCCATTTTCAAGTTGGTCCAAATCCTTAACACTATAATATGAAGCAGGTATTTCAAGCATCATTCGTTCAGTCAACGAACCTTCTCTATATTTTGAAATATCCGATTCAGTAATACAAACCACACTATCAATTTCCAGAAGCTTCATTAAAACAGATTCTTTGCTGTGAGTTAATTTATCAATAGTGATTGAGCCATCAGATTTGAAGATACTATGTTCTTCAATGCTTAACATGTTTAACTCAGTAAATACAGAATCAATCTTTTCCTGTAAATCTGATTCACTTAAAAGATTATTATGATTTAGTACCTCGTAAGACCGGTTAATAATTTTCATATCATACGGCTTTGCATCTTTCTCGTTATCAGGAGGTGCTATCACATAAATATCTTTGTATTTTCCGATTGTTTCTTTGGTCCTTTTTCTATTGATGCGACCGAATCGCTGAATAAGAGCATCTAATGGTGCAGCCTGAGTAAACATCACATCAAAACTTATATCCAGGCTTACCTCAACAACCTGGGTAGAAACAACGATACAAGCATCGTGTCCGGTATTGAAATATTCCAAAGATTCGCCTTCTTCGTTTACACCGATTAGACTTCTCTCCTTTTCATTCCGATCGCCTCTTTTGAATCTACTATGCAATAAAAGTGAATTAATATTGGGATAGCGTTCTTTAATTTGAGTAAAAACTAATTGGGCTGTTTTAACTTTATTCAGTACAATAAGAATTTTATACTTTTTTTCTATAGCTGAATCAACTATGTTCCAAATGGAATCAAAAGAATCAATTTTATGAATGATATGACGATTAAATTCTTCTAATTTAATTTTGGGTAAAGCGACTTCTAAAACATTCTCATTATCTAATATCTCTCTGATTTTATTGTATAAAACCGATGGCATTGTTGCAGTACCAACATGGATTCTGCAGTTATTCATTTTCAATATTTCAATTAATTTTATAACCAGGGATTGTGATATTCCTGAATAAGTGTGAACTTCATCTAAAATAATATCACAGTCTTTGGTATCGATCAGAACTGTTTCGAAACCTTTCAATCCAAAAACTATTGTTGCTAATTGATGAGGGGTTAATACAGTAACAGAGGAACCAAATAATCCTTGCAAACTTGTATCATCATCTTCTTTTCTCTTTATTATTTGCGAAGATGAGTGCAGAACACGTAAATCAATATCTGGATTTTCTTTTTCCAGTTCATGTCCTAATCTTTTATACATCGCATTTATAGAGGCTTGAAATGGTAATGTGTAAAATACCCGCCCCTTGCAACGCCTCAATAAAAAATCAGTTTTTCCCGCACCTGTTGGAGCCACAACGAGTGTATGTTTCTTATCACTTTTTGTATCAATTTGAGAAAGGGGATACATTGGACTTTGTCGGTTGTAAAAATTAAGATTGGCATTTTTAAATAAATTTTTCATTTTCTTCTCAGTCTCACTTAATTGTGCTGAGGCAAAATGATCACCACCCATCAAAATTCCACGCCACGGCGAAAAATCTCTTTCTCTGCTTACTTTTTCACAATAATTAATGGTGAAATTTAAATTTCTTATTGCCTGTTCTCTGGTAGGAATATTGCCATCACTTATGTCAAATTCATTTAATATTGGAATAATATATCTACTCCATTCTTCCCATTTTCCCAGATGGAAATCAATATAATCTTCCGTTTCCTCAAGATCAAGTAACCCTAATCCAGAACCATCATTTCTTACTGATTTATGATGACCAATTACCATCTCAATAAGTTTATGCCATTGTTCTGTAGGAAAAATTGAGAGAAAAAATAATGATGAAATTTCGTGTCTAAAGATCCTTTTTTTGTTTGCTTTTCCCAGTAATCTGTCTTGGAAAAAGTTATGTGCCTTTCCCAAATCGTGCAAAATTGCTCCATTTGCAGCAATACACTCATCATAGCCAGCATATTGTGCAATTTTTTTTGTAGCCATAACCACTTGCTTGGTGTGTTCCAGTAAAGTGGTCCAGTCAGGAGCTGATTTTGCAAAAATCGTTTTCATTACATATTGCTTTGAATCGGAGTTCCAACAATTTTAAGCCACCCATACATTGGCTCATTTGTTAATCGGTTATAACCAACAAGAAAAGAGTTTTCGTTTTTCTCAAACATTAACTCAAAGCCAGGAAATAATGTATCACTGTCAAATTCTTCAGTTGATGTTTCAATTATATCCTTTGGAAGAATAATATCTTCGTTTCTTATCAAACATATGTGTTGAGTAGATGCAATTTCTGCATCACTTTTTTCTTTAAAAGCTAAATATAGTGTAGGATTTAATAGAACACCCCGTATTATTACAGCTGTTGGTCTTTCAAATAAATATTTACTGCCTTTCTTTGTCTGATTCCAGCCTCGAGTCTGAATAACTTCCTGTTGTTGCGTAATTTGATGGTAAGTAAGTCTGTGTCTGACAATCTTTACAATTTGTCCTTTTTGCTCTAGTAATTCTGGAAATAGTTTTTTCTCTATTCCCTCAATAATAGAAGGTGTTAAAAACTGTTGACTAAAAGTTTCACCATCTCGTACTGCCGTCCATGGTTTTATAAAACCAAAAGGTCCTGAATATTTTACAACAAAAAGCTCCATATTAATCTCACAATTTATAATCACTATTTATCTTATTGCACCAAAACCAATCCCTGTCGAGTGTCCCAATCCAACATTCCAAGCAAAAACTTTCACTTCATTAGGCCCTTTTATAGTGACCGGGCACCAATTAGTACGATTTTGGATACTATTATAGTTAATCATTTTTGTTCCAGCATTATGATAATTGGTTATAAACTCAATATTAAACCCAGGATTCTCAATACCAGCCAGTTCCATTTTTTTAATTAAAATCTTCTCCATAATCTCGTTCGCTTTGGGGTTAGAATAAATTAAATGATCTGTTTTTAATTCATTCCGGCTTTTTATCAGAATAGGGCTTGCTACCTTAAAAAACTCAATATTATCAAAACCAGGATCCTCCTGAATGATTGCTTCTTTCACTATCAATTCATTAAAGAGTATTGGGTCCTTCATAATCCCATTAAGAATTATTTTAATTAGCGAAGAATCATAACTACTAAAGAAGAAAGAAGAATCTTTCTCAAAATATAATCCAACTTTGGTGGTTTTTGCATTTTCAAGGCGGGAAAATGAATATAAGGACAAGCCTCCATGTATGTTATTTTCCTTACCCAGCCATTTATGGATAGTACCAACCAGCCTGGGCTGATGATCAAAAGGAATTGTAATACCTTTAGCTTTAACCTTTAAGTGTAATCTCATAAGTCAATTTATTAAACTATTTTACTTTTCCATTTTAATTTTTCTTATAAAGTTACGTTCTAATTTATATAAAATGCTTTTCAAAGCTACAAAAGTAATATCAATCTTTGACAACTTATGTCACTGATGAAAATATTTTTAATTTTTTTAGTCCGGTCTCAAGTTTATGAACCAGAAACTGTCTAAATTCCTCTGGTTCAATACTTTCAATTTCACCAATCAACCCATTAACAAAACGTCCAATGCCTTCATAGCTGCATACTTCGGTTTGTAATATCCAGCAGTTATCGTTAATTCGTTGAAGGTGTTTTTCTGCGAGGGGGTATTCTTCTATCAGCAGGTTTGCAGCCCTGAGCGACATCTCAATTTTTACCGGAAGGCTTTCTTTACTACTGATCCTGAAAATATCAATCTGGGTTTCGATATGCATTTCTTTTGACTGCCAGGAAGTTTCACTTACTTCTACTTTGTTTATTCGCGAAACTTTGAACAATTTATTGGTTTCCGAAACAGTATCATAAGCCCAGATTTGAATATAATTGGTTGTAAAGGCAAAAGGTTCTACAAGCCGGTCGCTCACTTTACTACTATGTGCTGAGCTATAGCCTCTGAGCATCACCTGTCTTTCTGCTTGTATTGCCTCAACCAATGAATTTATGTTTTGAGCATTCTTACCTTTGGTAATCGTTTCAGCCAGAATGCGATAATCGTAAACCGTATATAGTTTCTTTTTCAAGTTTTGTTTTATCAGATTGTTCTCATCTATGCTTTCTATAGCACTCTTCAATACCAAGGCTTCCTCTTCAGTAAAGTGTATCAGACTGCTGATATTTTTAAAATAGCGTGATGATTTGTCAATTCTGTAACAATTATTATCCTTTTTAATGATAAAACCGGCTTCCCTTAAGGTATCAATATACCTATAAATAGTCCGTACAGTGGTATCAAGACGATAGGCAAGATCGCTCACAGTATAGGTTCGGTTTGCCGTAAGCAGCATCATTAGCTTTAGTAGTCGTTCCATTTTAGGTTGATCCATAATTCAATTTTTTACTAACAGTTACTTATCATAATTTCAACACATTACAATGTTTGAACACAACCAAGTCCAAGCGAATTCTTTTCACCAAAACCTGCCAGATAACCTATTTTAATAAGTTCAACCGGTGCCGTAATCCTGAAATCGAACATATACCCTATTATTTTAGTTTGCTCACGGGTTCCTGCTTTTATTGTCAATCCTTTCTTCCTTGGTTTGCTCATTATTTCAATCTTCATATCATAATTGGCTGAACCATAATTATTAGTAATAAGTTCGGCATTCAGAGCAGCAGCATATTTTCTTACGAGATTATCAAAAAAGATTCTTTCAAAATTACTGTCTTCAGGCACAAGATATTTTGCATAACGGCTTTCTTCCACATCCTGGCTTACAATTAATGGTGAAAGCGTCCGAAAAATCATATATTCCTTAAATTCCAACAATGATTTTACTTCTACTGTCCTGACAATAAAAGGAACCTGAGTTTTAGTATCACCAATAGTGAAATTCTGATTTTGAAACAAACCTTCAATAAAATATTGCAGGGCATCAGGTATTAAAAACGATAATTCAAGCCATGTTTTTTTATTAAGAATACTTAAACGATCGCCATTAATACTATAACCGCCTTTATCAAAACCAAGCATTGAAAAGGTAAAAAACTTAAAGGATTTTGACCCTGCCTCAAATCCTTTATTATGCAGGAACTCCGCAAACTTATGATCTCCTTCATGTATTGTTTTATATATCCATGCCGATATAGGGTATTGATAATTTACAGGCAGGATATTTTTGTCAGAATTTTGCAATTCAAGCTCGAGAAGAATACGCATTTGAATATTTTTTGATCTTATTCTGCAAAGCTATAATTTTATTGTAAAAAATCATACTCCAATTAAAACATTACCAACAGCTTTGATCCAAACCATTGAATCAAAAAGGATAACAACTCGCAGGCAAGTTTGAAAAATGTATAAACCAGTTTTTTACAAGCCTTTGTGTAAGACGGTTGCTAAAGCAAACATAATATTCCGCTATTCGTCTTCTTTAAGTCCGGAATCAAGCTCCTGCAGGATCTTATTTACATCTTCCTCAGTAGTGCTGAGCTTAGTTTTGCAGATCTTGATAAGTTGTGCGGCTCGTTTTACTTTTTCTGAAAGCTCATCAACAGTTATCTCACCCATTTCAATTTCAGTAACTATCTTCTGAAGTTCCTCAAAAGCTTCGGTATAATCTATTTGCTTACTCATTTTCATTCTTTTTAGTTAAATTAACAATGCTGATAATTTTCCCTTCATACAGGGTAGTGTTTAAAATGTCGCCTTCCCCCACCTGCATATAGCTCCTGACAGGCTTTCCGTTAAGAAGCGTAATACTGTACCCACGCTTTAAAACATTTTCAGGACTCATATTCTGAATGTTTTTCTCAATATTATTCAATTTCGTTAAATTCTCCCTGAACACAAATCCACTCCTGAGTTGCAGACTATCTTTAAATTGAAAAAGGATAAAGATAAAACGTTTCAACTGTGCCTTAGCGTCCTTACTGATTGTTAGTGCAAAATCCTTAAGGTCTTGTCCGGCATCTTTGATGAACATATTCGTCCATTTAACAATTTCCGATCTGGCTGTTCTCAGGGATTCTTCCCTGGTTCTGATTATGAATCTGACATGCTGAAGCAATGAATTTGTAAGGCTTCTGACCTTGCTCCGGTTCATTGAGAGGACATTTTCAGTGACTGAGCGAAATAATTTGATCTCAGATTGAAATCTGACATTTTCTTCATTTAGAATTCGCTTAGCCCTATCAGTTATTATTCTTTCGGCTTCATGAACCGGTACTGAGAAATTATGAAACGCCTGCAGCAGATATTCTGCCAGTTTGGTTGGAGTAATGGCATTCATATATGATATCATTTCCGAAACTGTTTCATTTGTCGCATGTCCTATGCCTGTTATCACAGGTAATGGAAACAATGCTATCTCTTTTGCCAGTTCATAATTATTATAGCATGAAAGTCCAACATCGCCCCCACCCCCGCGAATAATTGCAACAACATCAAAATGATCCCTGACTTTTTTGATCAGGCTCAACTGATATATTATACTTTGAACTGCATTATCGCCCTGCAACAGGGAAGGAAACAAATGATGAAAAAACTTATAATTCCAAGAATTCGTTTCAATCACTTTTATAAAATCAGCGTATCCCTTACTTGTTTCAACTGAAATAATTGCGATACGTTGCGGAAGCAATGCAATTTTTAGAGATTTATTTTTATTATAGACACCTTCTTCCCTGAGGCGTTTTATTGTTTCCTGTTTTTCTTTTTCCAGATCGCCAAGCGTATAGCCCGGGTCAATATCCATAATCCAGAGGGCAAGTCCATAAACCGGGTCGTAGGCTACTCTGGCAAGAAACAGAATCTTGATCCCGTCTTTTAATGGTTCATTTAAGACCCTCAGGAAGTTGCTGTTCACTCTGAAATAATCGTCCCTCCATAAATGCGCCCTTATCTGAGCTATGACTTTCCCGTCCTTCTTCTCAACAAGATCGGGATAACAATGACCGGAGTGCTTGTAAAAGTTGAGTTTGCTCATCTCTGCTTTTACCCAGAATGAACTTTTATATCTGTCGGCAAGAGTTCTTTCAATACTCTGAGTTACCTCAAGCAAAGAAAAGACCTTTTTATCATTTATTTCTTCCGGCATTGCAAGTTAGGTTTATAACAGCGCAAAATACTAGCATTAGTGATATCCTGTTTCACAAGCTTTGGTAAAAAATCACCAAAATCTTTTTAAGCAAAAGTAAGGAGTTTTCAGAAAATTTTATTCAAGACAACGGATTATCCTTTTCTGTATTTCCAGGATCATGGAACAGAGATCAATGAAATCGGGATTTTCACTACCAAAATAGTAAAGACAGCATCAGAACCCTGAAGTTAGCAATATAGCTATTAAAAGCACCAATGCGCTATGAATCAGGTATTTGCATTAGAGAAAGGCAGTAGTTACGGGCATATATACTTCCCCATACAATAAAAAGGGCTATTTTTGCAAAAAATATTTTATCTGAGTAAATTAAAATACCACAAATTTAAATGCTTAATTATGAGAGAAACCTTTAAAAGACTTAGTAAAATCAAAGCACCTGTTTGTGTTACTGTAATTCTGAAAACACATAAAACACATCCTGACAGCCAACAAGATCCTATTCTTCTTAGAAATTTAATTTCAGAGGCATCCACACGTTTAACGAATGAATATAGTGCTGATATTTCTAAAAAATATACTGAGAAACTACAGAAGTTAGCAGAAGAAATAGATCACAGGCACAACGATCTGGGATTACTGCTTTTTGTTAATGATGATGTTGCAGAATATATTCGTCTGCCAATAAATGTAAATTCACGACTGATCGTTGACGATACATTTGCTACCCGCTCAATTGCAAGGGCGTTGAACAGAGATACAGACTATTATCTTTTAGCTCTTTCCAAAGGAAAAGCAAGACTTATCCTTGCAAGCAGCGATGCTGTAGTAGAAGAGATTAAAAGGGATGGTTTCCCTTTTGAGGATAAAGCCCTGCTTTCCATGTCAAAGGCTGAATCAGCAAATGCAAACAGAGTGACTAATTTAACTCAGGAGCTTTTTAACAGAGTTGATAAAGCACTAAATGTAGTCAGGAAACAGGAGCCTCATTCTGTTGTCATTTATTCAGAAGAGACTAATTACCATCAGTTTTTAAAGGTAGCTGATTATCCGAACACCATTTTAGGTCATATTTTATTGAAAAATTTCGATGAAAAGGCAAGCAATCTGATAAAAGAAGTATGGACTGATATTAAAGAATTAGCCATACAAAAAGAACGTTCCCGTGTTTCCGAATTGGAAAAGGCTCTGGGAACAGGAAACTATCTGGCTGATCTTAATGAAATATGGAATGCCACTCTGGAAGGGCGGGGAAAAACAATTTTTGTTGAAGAAGGCTATTATCAGCCGGTAAGAGAAGATGACGGAGTATTTACCCCTATCGCTTATGAAGAAATTTCATCGAAAAACGATATTGATGATATAGTGGATGATATGATAGAAAACAACCTGAAAAATGGTGGTGATGTAGTATTCCTAAAAGAAGGAAGTTTAAAAGACTTCCAAAAAATCGCACTTATCACACGCTATTGATTTTCAAGTAATAACAGTATTCTGTAATAGTATAAGACCCCGGATGATGGACATTAAATCATTGCCCGGGGTTTTGTAATATCAGAACTCCTGATCTCACGCAGGCGGCAATGTCGCAGTTTTGTAGACCAGCTTGAGTTTTGTACCTGGAAAAATTGCTTCATAATCGTTTATGGTTTGACAAATTTCTCGTACTGCTAAATTGTCCCTTGGAGTTGCCAGACTATTCAATCTAACCGTAAGAGTATTTGTCTGATAATTCGGATACAAGTCAGCCTTTGCAAAAATAATACTCTTTACCAATGCCCTTATTTCATCTGAACTTTTTCGATAATAGCAAGATAGTAGGTTGGCTATTGCCGTTT
>Ga0302249_1000545_pt1 | contig 32356 bp, 20 predicted proteins | sample AAG_UR_Val_MG_FD_193531 | JGI IMG/M metagenome (GOLD analysis project Ga0302249, IMG submission 193531) | Enriched activated sludge microbial communities from anaerobic digester in WTTP, New Holstein, Wisconsin, United States - AAG_UR_Val | ecosystem: Engineered > Bioreactor > Anaerobic >... | reverse complement strand
GATGTGTTGATTTCTTCTTCATATATACCTAATTAGGTAGTGCAAAATAAATACAAAAAAACCGGATAAACAAGCTTTATCCGGTTTTTTGTAGAAAATTACCTAATTTTTGTTAGGGTTTGGGTTTGAAGATCGTAGTGACTATGCTGGAGCAAGTTCAGTGCTGAATTACTGTGTTGTGGAAAAAGGAAATGACTACAATATTTATTGTGATAACACCAATTCAGTTTCATTAAACAACTGCCAGATAAAAAATGCTGTAGTTGATGGTATCAGATACAATCAAAGTCATGGAACTTATGAAAATTGCACATTCAGCAATAATGGCAGATATCCGGTGTATTATCTTAACTGGTGGTCGTCACCAGCTCATTCAAATAATACTTTCACTAATAATGGAGTTAACCGTATTGCTCTTTCCGGCGGACATTTTAGCGAAAGCCGAACTATTACAAAAGATAATGCAGAATATCTTGTGCTTGACAATATTCTTATAGGAAGATGGGGAGAAACTTGCAGAATAACTGTTGAACCGGGAGTGATTCTAAATTTCAGCTCTGGCAAAGGCATCCAGGTGGGTTTTTTTAGTGGTAATAATCATGGAGGTGAACTTTATGCTGTTGGAAGTGTCGGCAATCAGATAACTTTTACGCCATACAGTGGAATAGCTGGAGACTGGAATGGAATATTTTTTGCAGATCAAAGTGATTCTTATGGAGCAAGTTCAGAGATGAACTATTGTGTTGTGGAAAAAGGAAATGACTACAATATTTATTGTGATAACACCAATTCAGTTTCATTAAACAACTGCCAGATAAAAAATGCTGTAGTTGATGGTATCAGATACAATCAAAGTCATGGAACTTATGAAAATTGCACATTCAGCAATAATGGCAGATATCCGGTGTATTATCTTAACTGGTGGTCGTCACCAGCTCATTCAAATAATACTTTCACTAATAATGGAGTTAACCGTATTGCTCTTTCCGGCGGACATTTTAGCGAAAGCCGAACTATTACAAAAGATAATGCAGAATATCTTGTGCTTGACAATATTCTTATAGGAAGATGGGGAGAAACTTGCAGAATAACTGTTGAACCGGGAGTGATTCTAAATTTCAGCTCTGGCAAAGGCATCCAGGTGGGTTTTTTTAGTGGTAATAATCATGGAGGTGAACTTTATGCTGTTGGAGCCAGTGATAGCAGAATAGTTTTCCGTCCAGCCAGCGGAACGAATGGTGACTGGGAAGGGATATTTTTTGCAGATCAAAGTGACTCTTATGGAGCTACCAGCATACTGAAATACTGCAACGTTAATAAAGGAAATGAATATAATATCCGGTGTAACAGTACTACACAACCCACTATTGATAATTGCATATTTGCAAATTCAGCCGGTTACGGGATTTTGATTGAAAGTTCAACAATTAATATGTCCAGAACCCGTGTAAACCAAAATGCGGGAATAGGAATATACCTTACTGGCTCGTCATCTCCTGTCATAGGAAATGCTGATTCTCTGACATGCAGCTTTTTCAGCAATGGCGATTATGAACTTTACAACAATACCGCAAATAATATTAACGCCCGCTATAATTTCTGGGGAGCTGTTGATTCAGCAATGATTGCAGCAAGAATTTATGATAAATCCGATAATCCTGCCAAAGGTATAGTATATTTCAACAAAGCAGCATCAATTCCTTCTTTGCATCTGCCCACTACAACTATGTCGGGTTGGGTTAAATATGCCAATGCAGGAGCAAATCCTATGAAAAATGCTGCCATGAAGATCAATAACTTTGGCGGAACTACTGTTGCCTCTACAACAACCAATACATCAGGTAATTACAGCTTTGCTGCTTTTGCTTCAGGCAATTATCAAATGACAATAACCCCATCAAATGCCTGGGGTGGCGTTAACGCTACTGATGCACTGAAAATATTACGACATTTTGCACGCCTTGATACACTTGTAGGGATGAAACTGGCTGCTGCTGATGTAAATAAAAGTACAACAATAAATGGTACCGATGCCATGCTTGTAATGCGAAGGTTTGCCGGTTCTATCCAGTCATTCCCTGCAGGTGATTATTTATATCATTCTGAAACCATCAATATTACTGGTAATGCGATAACAAATAACATAAGAATGCTTTGCTTCGGAGATGTGGATGCATCATACGGTCCAAGTAAAAAGAGCGGTGGTTCTGTTTTACTTGAGTTTAAAGATACTTTATCAGTTTCTTCATTCAATGAATTCGATTTACCGGTAAGAATCCGGACAGGATTGGATATTGGAGCTATTTCCCTGGGCTTTTATTACCCGCAGGATCTTTTTGAGATACTTAATGTCCAGCTTGCTGATAGTAATGAGGATGTTATTTTTAATGCCGAAAACGGACTTGTAAAGATTGCATGGTGTAGTCTGAACCCACTGAGTTTAAATAATGATGAGATTATGCTTAATGTAAAAATGAAAGCATTGGATCTTAGCGGATTAAATTCAGGGATACGGTTTGTATTATTTGAAGAAAGTGAATTTGCCAGCGAAGAAGCTGTAAGTATGGAAGGGGTAGTTCTTGAAATCCCGGAAATCCAGTTTAATGTTACCGGTGTCGAAAACATTTCCGAAGATGTTCCTTTCAGCGTGTTCCCCACAGTTATCAGAGGTAATGAACCTGTTCACCTTATATTAAATGGTGATTATCATGTTACAATTGACCTGATTAACTATCTGGGACAACAGGTTGAGTGTGTTGTTGAAAATAATTTCAGTGCCGGCAGTCATATTATTCCTTTAAACCTGAGTAATTTCAAATCAGGAATATACATATTAAGGATCAAAGCACTTAACCATGACAATTCTTATATAAGCGTTATTAAGATGGTGGTATCCAATTAATTATATGAGCCATGAAAAAGCTTATTTTAAAAATACCACCTTTGCTGCTATTGTTGCTAATACCATTATTAGCACATACGCAAACCATTAATACAACTGCTGGTTCAGTTACGAGTTGTCCGGGGCAGATTATTATACCCATTGAAGTAACCAATTTTAATAATATTGGAGGGGTTTCGCTGGTACTCAATTACAATCCGGACGTGCTTGCTTATAACGGATATCAGAATTTACATGCAGCTCTTGCTGGCGGAGAGCTTATTGTAAATGATGTCAGCGGCAGGATTTATATAACATGGGCTAAAAGTAGTGGTGCAAGTATAGGTAATGGAGTGTTGCTAAAACTAATATTTACTGGTATGCCGGGAACTTCTTCTCTTTCGTGGGATACCCAAACACCCGGTTCATGCGAGTACAGCAACATCAGCGGAAATATAGTACCGGCTTCTTTTATTAATGGTAATGTTACGATCCATCAACCTCCGGTAATAAACACACAACCTGATAACAAAACCGTACTGGTAAACCAGAGTACTACTTTCAGTGTTAATGCTGCGGGAACCAATCTGACTTATAAGTGGCTTTTAAGTACTAATGGAGGCAATACCTGGATACAGGTAAATAACGGAGGTTTATATTCCGAAGCTACTACTGCAAATTTAAAACTTACTGGTATTCCATTGTCTTTCAACGGTTACCTTTATAAGTGTGAAATTAGCGGAACTTGCAGCCCGCCGGCAATAAGTTCCAATGCGTTGCTTACCGTTATCAGACCTTTAGCAACTTCATTTGTTACTGAAAATGTATGTCCCGGGGATATCGTTATCCCTGTACTTACATCCAATTTTACCGGGGTTGCCGGTTTTTCACTTGTTTTTAGCTTTAATCCGGATGTTCTGTCTTTTAATGGATATCAGAACCTGAATACCAGGATTGGCTCTTCAAATTTTGTATGCAATGAACAGGATGGTAAGGTCTATATGAGCTGGGCTTCAGGTACTGCTGTAAACTTCAGCACCGATACCACTCTGGTAAAGTTAAAGTTTACTGCCTCTACCGGTTCTGTTAATCTTGTATGGAATACAGATGTTGCAGGAAATTGCGAATATGTTAATATTAATGGAGATAAACACGTTACAGCTTTCTCAAATGCTTCCTTTGTTGTTTATCAGAAACCGGTTGTAAATACTCATCCTACTGATAAGCTGATTGCAGAACTTACCAACACGAGCTTTAATGTTTCAGCCTTAGCAACGGGAATTACGTATCAGTGGCAGGTAAGTACCAATGGCGGTAATTCTTATTCAAACATTAGTAATGCCGGAGTTTATTCCGGTGCAAAAACTGCAACTTTATCAATAACAGGTGCTCCCCTTACAATGAATGGTTATTTGTATCGATGTGTTGTAGGCGGAACCTGTAGCCCTTCTGTAATTTCAGAATCTGCTTTGCTCATGGTGTTGCCAAAAATTACAGTTACAGCCGGCACAATTGCGGGATGTCCGGGAAATACGCTCGTAGTACCGATAAATGTTCAGCGGTTTATTGATGTGGCATCTTTTTCATTAATACTGGCATATGATCCGGCAATACTGACCTATACCGGTTATCAATCGCTTAATGCTGGTATCAGCCCCTCAGGCTTTGTTGCCAATGCAAAAGGGGGACAGGTTTTTCTTACCTGGTATTCAGCAAATCAGGTAACTATTGGAGATGGTTTGCTTCTGGAGTTAAAATTTACCGGAGATCCTGGGATTTCTTCTTTAAACTGGAATCAACAAACATCCGGCGGATGTGAATTCAGCACAGTATCAGGTCAGATCATATTTAATCAATTTGTAGATGGTAAAGTAACTGTGAATCAACCGCCTGTTATCAATACCCAGCCTACGGACAAAACTATTTATGCGGGAGGAAGTACTTCATTTTCAGTTGAAGCCTCAGGCACTGGCTTGAGTTACAATTGGCAGGTTAGTACCAATGGAGGAGCCAGTTACAGTGCTTTGACCAACTATACCCCTTATAGCGGAGTTAATACTGCAAACCTGAGTATCAACCCTGCTTCAACCGGGCAAAATGGTTATAAATACCGTTGTTATATAACAGGCACCTGCACTCCTTATGTTTATTCTGAAGCTACAACACTTACTGTAACTCAGGCTGCTATATCAACTACAATTGGTAGTGTTAGCAATTCATGTACCGGAAATATCAATGTGCCGATAAGTCTGACTAATTGTGTTGGCGTTGGAGGTATATCACTTGTGCTGGAATATGATACTACCAAAATGAGTTGGGCAGGTTATCATTCCGTTCATTCAGCATTTGCCAATGGCTTGCTGGTAATTAATGGTTCAGGAAATAAGGTAATTTTCAGTTGGGCAAGCCTCAATCCGGCTCAGATGGGTAACGGAACATTGGTAGAATACAGATTTATAGCCAATGCTAATATATCATCCACTATAGCATGGAGTACACAAACCTCCGGTAATTGCGAATTTAGTGATATAAATGGCTCAACTATTACAGGATTGTTTTATAATGGTACAGTAAAGACCAATGCAAATGCTTTGGTTGTGAATGCAGGTTCTGATGTAGTTATTACTCCGGGCAACTCTACCCAGCTTCAAGCTACTCGTACCGGCGGAGTTTCGCCCTATACTATTACATGGACGCCCTCAACCGGGTTGAGTAATCCTAATATTCTCAACCCTGTTGCATCACCAGGAACAAGTACCACATATAAAATTACGGTGAAGGATGGCAACAATTGTGTTGCATGGGATGAAGTAACAGTTGCAGTAGATGCCGGTGTTCCGCAAAATCGCAGCTTGCAAAATGAAACTGCCAGTGCTGTTGCATGTTATGATGCTATCCAAACAATTACTGTTGCTGGTAACGGAACGTATTTTAAAGCCCTTAACGGCTCCGATGTTACTTTTCTGGCAGGTCATAATATATGTTTTCTTCCGGGAACATCTCTGCAAAGTGGTAGCCATGTAAGAGCAAAAATTGTGACTAATGGCATGTATTGCGCTGAAAGAAGCATTGTTGACGCTGGTGGTGATGATGAAGAAGTTACCATTCCCGAAAGTCTGACCCTTGTAGGAGTTAATGATGAAACGGATGTTACTATTTATCCTAATCCATCAAATGGCATTATTACCATTCAAACAGGTCAGAGATTTAATTCTGAGGAATATGATCTGGAGATCATCAGTGTTTTTGGAGAAATTGTGTGCAAAGAAAAACATTCTGGCAAGAGTCTTCTTAAAATCAATCTGTCACATCTGCCAAAAGGAATGTATTTTGCCAGAATTTATGTTAAGACTGACATGGTTGTTTTCAAGATCATGCTTCAGTGATGTGGTTCAGAAATTTATCAGGCTGAAAAATATTATATCAGCCTGATAAATTTCATAATTGCTTGTTGTTTTCTGGAAAAACAAGTTTGTTTTTGTAAATAAACAATTGCTTTTAAACAATTTTATTATTTAGTTGTTTAAAGAGGATATTTATGAATTTAGTTGAAATATTAAGTTTATATTGAAGATTATTCTAAAAATGAGGAGAGAAATCCGAAAATCCTGAAAAGAGTAGGGCGTGTTATCCTGAAAAACGTAAGAGTAAGGGCAAACTAAAATTAATTAAAATGAAAAGAATTAAAACATTATTGATTGTTATTTTGGCATTTGTTTCAATAAGTACATATGCCCAGTTTTATGTTGGTGCCACTGTAGGACCACAAATTCCACTAGGAGATTTAAGCGATGGTGGTAAAACCGGTTTTGGTTTAAATTTATCAGGGAAATATTTGCTGAATGATAATATGGCTGTTGGATTAAATTTGGGTTATAATAGTTTTGGAACTGATCTTAAAGGCTTTACATTCTCATTTATGCCCATTACAGGTTTATTTGAATATCATATTAATCTTGATCAATTCACACCTTATGTAGGTGCAGATCTAGGATTATATAATTATAGGTATAAGATGAAAGGAGAAATAATGGGAGAAAAATTCAATAATTCAGATTCTGAAATTTATTTTGGCTTTGCACCAACAGTGGGCGCATTGTATAATATTAATTCTGATATTGCACTTACCGCAAATGCAAAATATAATTTTGTTTTGACTGAAGATGACCCATCCTCCTTTTTGGGAATTAATTTTGGCATTGTGTACAAAATAAAGTAATAAACTTTTATTTGCATTAATTTGCAGAGAAGAATAAAAAAGTTCTGAAAAGCCTGGAAGCTGATTGTATGCTTTCAGGCTTTTTAGTTATTGTGTGGTTTGAAAATAGTAAAACTATACTGCAATGGTCTATAATGCTTTTTGCATAATATCTATCTTACGGGGTAAGGCTCTTAAAAAGACCAGGTAGTTTTTGAATAACTGACAGAGGACACGAATATTCATTCTGCTACTTTGTAAAAATTTGCAATATTTGCGCAATCAATTTATTAAACACAAAAAAATCAGAAACATGATAATGAACTGGATACTTTTAACAATAGGAGGGCTTTTTGAAGTAGCATTTGCATTTTGTCTTGCAAAAGCTAAAGAAACAACCGGAAACGAAATGTATTTATGGTATGTGGGATTTATTGTGACCCTGGCGATAAGCATGACACTCTTAGTAAAAGCAACCCAAACATTGCCAATAGGTACAGCTTATGCTGTTTGGACCGGAATTGGTGCTTTTGGAACTGTGCTTGCCGGAATAGTGTTTTTTAAAGAACCTACAACATTTTTCAGACTGTTTTTCCTGGCGACATTAATAATATCAATAATAGGATTGAGGGTTGTATCGCCCTAAAGAGATTTGAATTTCTAATAAATTTTTGACATAAACATTGATTTAGTCAATTGACTTTCATATATTTGCCGATTATGCATTTCAAATGTCTGTAACTCAGTTAAATAATAATATATTATAGATGACTGACTACCTTTAAAGAGTGCAGTTAACAATTATAAAGGCTTTAATCCATGCTTTTAAGCAAGGATTTCTTAACTAATTGAGATGAAGAAATTATTTATTCGGACTTCTGTTATTGCCGGAATTATAATAATTCTGATTCTGCTGGTTTGTTTTATACGAATTCCATATTATGTACATTCTCGTGGTATTGTTATGCCGGTAAAGGAATGGGTACTGAAAAAGGATGCCAAGGGTACCTTGATTTCAGTATTTAAAAATAATTTAACCAATTCTGCTACACAATATACAGTTACTCAGTTTCAAAGGGGAGATCTGGCTCAGTTTCAGTTAAAAGAGAATTTATTTGACTCTGATAGAGTTTTTTTAGGTGATACTATTGGTTTGATAAGTTCTACTGAAGAAGAAAAAAGATATGTGGAGCTTATGGCTGAATTACAGGTACAGCGCAGTTTGCTTAAAGTATATACTTCGGGTGAAAAACCGGAAAAGATCAGGATGGCATATGAAAGCATGGTTAAGGCAGAACAGGAATACAACACTCAGAAACAGCTTACTGAACGTCAGGAGGTATTGTTTGATAAAGAATATATTTCTGTTGAGGAATATGAACTATCCTATAACGAACTTTTAGTAAAAAAGCAGGATGTTAATGTTGCCAAAGCAAATTATGAAGCTCTGATTACCGGAGCAAAACAGGAAGAAATTGATTATATCAATGCTTCTATCCATGCTCTTGAAATGCAGATTGAGCAGGCTGAAAAACGGCTTTCTTCCTATTATGTTACCTCACCCATTGATGGAAGGATAGTAGGACAGCACACCATAATTGATAATGAGGATATTTTTCTGACCGTTGCTGACTGCTTGCAGCTATTAGTGGTTTTACCGGTAGAGATTTATAAACTGCCTTATGTAGATAATGATCATGAACTTGTACTAACGGCAAATACAATAGGATCAACTTATAATGCCCGGATCGCATCAATTGATAATTCTGTTCAGATGCTTGGTCAGCGGCAAAATGTATTTATTACTGCCATTTTTAATCACGATAGTAGCGATCTGCTTTCGGGGATGATCATGGATGCCACCATTGATGCCGGTTTGGTCACAATACCGGAATATATCAGAAGATTATTCAGAGTTGTAAAATCAAATTAAAAATGGATAAGCTCCGATATGAACGCAAGTACCTGGTACCAAATGATTTAATTCATGATCTGAGATCCAGGCTTATGCCCTTTGTTGAGCATGATAAAAACATGCTTAAATCAGAAAGTGGTCTAATGCAGTATACGGTTCGGAGCATTTATTATGATAACAGAAGCCTTGATTTTTATAATGAAAAAAGTGCGGGAGTACTGCTTCGCCGAAAATTCAGGATCAGAAGTTACAATACGTATGAACCGGATAAGGTTGTGGTTTTTGAAATAAAACGAAAGATTGAGAACAGAATTAAAAAACACAGAAGTTATTTTAAGTATGAACATGTAAATGATGTTTTACAATCAGGCTGTATTGAGGACTATATTCTGAATCCTAAACAGAATGAAACTCAGGTGGATGATGCCCGGAGGTTCATGTATCATGTAAAAAAAGATTTTTTGCACCCCAGTGTGCTGATAGTTTATGAACGCGAGGCGTGGCATGGAAAATTCAATCACGGGGTTCGTATCACTTTTGATAAAAATATCAGAAGCATCAAATATCCTTGCATTGAAATGCTTTTTGAAGAAGGTAATTTCAGTTATTTGTTTGATAGGCATTTTGTTTTGGAGATTAAATATTTTAAAGAACCTATGCCTGTTTGGGGAAAATCGTTAGTGAAGGAATTTGGTTTAAGACATGAGGCAATTTCAAAATACACTCTCGGCTTTGATGCCAGTATAAAGCGTAAAATGATTACTTACTAAATTCATGGGAGGTAGTATGGTCAATGATTTTTATAACATATTTGTTTTCAGTATTTCCACTGTTGAGGTAATTGCGAATGTGCTTGTATCTCTTGCGTGTGGGATCATAATTGCATTAATTTACAAGTACACATACAAAGGACTTAATTATTCTGCATCATTTACCATTTCGCTGATACTGCTCACTATGATCACTACTATTGTAATTATGGTTATAGGAAATAATCTTGCACGTGCTTTTGGAATGGTTGGCGCTATGTCAATCATACGTTTTAGAACAGCAGTAAAAGATGCTGCAGATATTATGTTCATTTTTTTCTCCTTATCTATTGGCCTTGCAGCAGGCGTAAAACTATATTCTATTGCTTTTATCGGAACCCTGTTAGTTGGAGGAGTGTATTTACTATTGAGTAAATTTAACTTTGTATTACCCCGAAGCAGGGAGTTTTTATTGCAAATCACTGCTTTTGCAGGTGATCTTGCAGATAATCCTTTTGTTGAAGAGCTTAAAAGATATTGCCGTAAATACAAATTAGTCAATGTAAAAACTCTGGGTGAAATGGAAAATGAAATCATGGAGTTTTCATATTATATAAACCTGAAAAATGAATCAATGGGAAAAAATCTGGTTGGCGATATTAAAAGAATGCAAGGCGTTAAGTCAGTCAATCTGTTTTTTGATGAAGATTGATGTGTAAAGCGGTTTACATGACCAGGATTAAAGATTCCTAAAAATCAGATGTGCTTACTTTAAAAACTACCGTAGCTCCTATTCGGCAGCTTCTTTTTCATATTCATTATGGAGCTCTTCCCAGCGGCTCATTTTCTTTTCAATACCGGCTTTAAGTTCGTTGTATTGCTGATAGGTTTCGGCATTGTTCAGTATTTCTTTATAGCGAAGCGGATTGGCAAGCATTTCATCCATTTTAGCCAGTTCGGCTTCCATTGCAGCAATATCGTCTTCAAGTTTTTCAATCTGGTTTCGAAATTTACGAAGTACCTTTTCCTTGTTTTTTCTTTCTTCCCATTGCTGTTTTGATTCTGATATCTGGCTTTTAGAAGCCTGAACCCGGCTTGTTTGCGATTGTTCCAATGATCTCAGTGATTCTATTTTGCGTGTTTGAAGAAAATCATATACATCACCAAGATATTCCCGGATATTATTATTTTTAAACTCAAACACTTTGTTTGTAAGTCCTTGTAAAAAATCCCTGTCGTGCGAAACAATGATCAGCGTGCCGGTATATTGCATAAGAGCCGTTTTCAGTATGTCCTTCGAGATCATATCCAGATGATTCGTAGGCTCGTCGAGTATGAGTAGATTTACAGGTTTTAGCAGCAAGCGGGCGAGAGCCAGCCTGGCTTTTTCACCACCCGAAAGCACCTTTACCTTTTTATCAATATCGTCAGTTCCAAACAGAAAACTACCCAGTAACCCTCTGACTTTGGGGCGCATATCGCCAACAGCCACATCATCAATGGTCTGAAATACAGTTTTATCGCCATCAAGCAGTTCTGTCTGGTTCTGAGCGTAATAACCAATATGAGTATTATATCCAATATTCAGTGAACCTGTATTGTCAAGTACTCCGGCAATTATTTTTGAAAGTGTGGTTTTACCTTCACCATTACGCCCTACAAAAGCAATAAAATCATTACGAAGGACGGCAAAATTCAGATTTTTCAAAACCTGTTTATTTCCGTATGCTTTGCTCAGATCAATAGCTTCAACTACTACTTTTCCTGAACGGGGAGCAGGCGGAAAACGCAATCTGATAGCCGAACTATCAGTTTGTTCTATTTCAACAAGCTCAAGTTTTTCAAGCATCTTTATCCGAGATTGTACCTGTCTTGCTTTAGTACTTTTATATCTGAACCTTTCAATAAACCTTTCAATCTGTGCTATTTCGCGCTGCTGATTTGTCATGGCAGCCAATTGCAGCTCAAGTTGTTGTTCCCGCATTTCAACATAACCCGAATAACTGGCTGTAAAGTCGTAAATTTTTCCAAGCGAGATTTCAATAGTGCGGTTTGTAACGGCATCAAGAAAAGCACGGTCGTGAGAAACAAGAATAACAGCGCCGGGATAATCTTTCAGAAATTCTTCAAGCCATTGTATTGATTCTATATCAAGATGGTTGGTAGGCTCATCGAGCAGTAATAAATCAGGTTTTTGAAGTAATATTTTTGCAAGCTCCACACGCATTTGCCAGCCTCTGCTGAATTCCTTCAATGAGCGGTGGAAATCTTCTTTTTTAAAGCCAAGTCCAAGAAGTATTTTTTCAGTATCAGCTTCACGGGTTTGACCACCGATAAAATGGAAACGTTCGTTGGCATCATTAAGCCTGTTGAGCAAAGTAATATAGGCTTGTGTTTCATAATCGGTGCGGGAAGAAATCTCTTCAGTGAGCTGTTGAATAGTAGCTTCAAGCTGTAAGGCTTCATTGAAAGCAGTTAAAGCTTCAGCAAAAACCGATACCTGGCTGTTTGTTTCAAGCTCCTGCGGCAGATAGCCTGTTGTTTTTCCGTTTGGTACAACAACAATTCCTTTTTCCGGCTCCATCTCTTTAACAATAATGCGCATAAGAGTTGTTTTTCCGGCTCCGTTCCTGCCTACCAATCCTATACGATCCCTTTCGTTTATAAGAAACGAAACGTCGTCGAACACATAATTGCCCGTAAAATGAACTGATAAATTACTAACAGAATACATGGCGCAAAATTAGGGCTTTTCGGTGAAGTTCTGAATTTAAAGCTGATTGTGTTTTAGAGGTTGCTATTGTCGAATTATTTGTAATGTTATTTTTCGTAGAATTTGTTCATATTTTTGCTTGAGTGATTGTTTTTTGAAATAAATATTTATGAACCAATTGAATTTAACGAATAAGCAAAGTTTATTTCCGGTATTAATAAAAAATTCATACTTTTATTGAAAATTTTAAAAGGCCATTCATTTTACTAAAATTAAAAATTTAACATGCTTGTAAAAACCTATGGCAGTGCAATATACGGTATTAACGCCGTGGTTATCACGGTAGAAGTCAATATAGATATAGGCGTTCAGTTTATGATGGTTGGATTGCCCGATAGTGCCGTAAAAGAAAGCCACCATCGTATTGAAGCAGCGCTCAGGAATAATAATTACAAAATTCCCGGAAAAAAGATTACCATTAATATGGCACCTGCCGATATCCGCAAAGAAGGCTCAGCTTACGATCTTACACTGGCGATTGGTATATTGGCAGCTTCTGAACAAATACGGGGAGAGCGCCTTAACGAATTTATCATTATGGGTGAACTTTCGCTGGATGGAAGCCTTCAGCCAATTAAAGGAGCTTTGCCTATAGCGATTGAAGCACGCAAGCAGGGTTTCAAGGGCTTTGTGCTACCTGTGCAAAACGCCCGTGAAGCTGCTATTGTCAGCGATCTTGAAGTATATGGTGCTGAAAATATCAGGCAGGTTATTGATTTTTTTGATGGTAAGGCAGGACTTGAACGGGCATTAGTTAACACCCGTGAAGAATTTTATTCTCAACTTAATCATTATGAGCATGATTTTGCTGATGTAAAAGGTCAGGAAAACATAAAGCGTGCGCTTGAGATTGCTGCTGCGGGTGGTCATAACGTTATACTTATTGGTCCGCCGGGTTCAGGAAAAACCATGCTGGCAAAAAGGTTGCCGTCAATACTTCCACCGCTGAATCTGCATGAAGCTCTTGAAACTACAAAAATACATTCTGTTGCAGGAAAAATGAGCAAGGAAGCTTCATTGATTTCTGTCAGACCTTTTCGTGCTCCCCATCATACTATCAGCGATGTGGCTTTGGTTGGCGGAGGTTCAAATCCTCAGCCGGGCGAAATATCACTGGCTCATAACGGGGTATTATTTTTGGATGAACTTCCCGAATTTAAGCGTACTGTCCTTGAAGTGCTCAGGCAGCCTCTGGAAGATCGAGTTATCACCATTTCACGGGCAAGATTCACGGTGGAATATCCCAGCAGCTTTATGCTGATAGCCGCTATGAACCCATGTCCTTGCGGTTTTTATAATCATCCCGAACGAGATTGTGTTTGTCCGCCTGGCACGGTTCAAAAATATCTGAATAAGATCAGCGGACCTCTGCTCGACAGGATTGATATTCATGTGGAAGTAGTTCCGGTTCCATTCAGGGAATTAACTGAAATCCGTTCTTCAACACCAAGTTCTATAATTCGCGAAAGGGTTGAAAAAGCAAGATATATTCAGGAACAGCGCTTTGCCGGTCAAAAAAACATATTCTGCAATGCTCAGATGAGCAGTAAGCAGTTAAGAACCATTTGTGTAATAGATAGTGCAGGTATGGCTTTACTGAAAACAGCAATGGAAAAGCTCAGCCTTTCAGCACGGGCTTACGATCGCATTTTGAAAGTATCCCGAACCATTGCAGATCTTGATGGCAGTTCAGAAATACGACCTGAACATCTGGCAGAAGCAATACATTATCGCAGCCTTGACAGGGAAACATGGGGCGGTTGATAATATTTTGTTTTGAATATCAGTTTAATTTCGAACCATAACCCAAATAACTGATCTGATGTTAAATTCAGGTATTGCCGGGAGTTACATATCATATTTGCTGAAAGCAAAAACCAGGCATGGTATTCACTCTCCATTTGTGTATGATTTTGTTACTCAGGTTCTTAATGATAATAACACTTATGAAGAATACAAGCAGATTGATGAGGTTGTGCGACAATGTAAAAGGTCAGAAAAAACCATTGAAACAACCGATTTTGGAGCAGGCTCGGATAATGAACCTTTTAAAAAACGCTCTCGGAAGATAAGTGATATTGCTGCTTCATCCGGAATAAGCAAAAAAATGGGACGTTTGCTGTTCAGGTTGGTACGTTATTATCGGACAGAAAATATTCTGGAGCTTGGAACTTCGTTGGGTATCAGCACTATGTATCTGGCTCTTGCAAATCCTGAAGCTAAGGTAACTACAATTGAAGGTTGTGAGAACACTGCTGAGCTTGCTAAAAGAAATTTCGGGGCAGTTGGCATTAATAATATTGAGTCTGTAACAGGCAATTTTCGGGAGGTTCTGGGCAATACATTTAAAACCATACCCCGCCTTGATTTTGCTTTTATTGACGGCGATCATCGCGAAGAATCCACCTTTGATTATTTTGAAACCTGCCTGACAAAAGCACATAACGACACTATTATGGTATTTGATGATATTTACTGGTCGCGGGGTATGACACGGGCATGGAAGAAAATAAAAAAGCATCAGAGTGTAAGTGTAAGCATTGATCTTTTCAGGATAGGAATTGTGTTTTTTAGAAAAGAACTGAGCAAAGAGGATTTTGTGCTGAGAGCTTTTTGAAATTGTTCATCTGAAAATAAATTATTCAAATCAGTTAAATATATAATTGATTTAAAAAACTGATTATCAGTAATGTAATGATGTTTATTTGATTTTTTGTGAGTATCGGTAATAGTAGAAAAGGTATAAGAAAAATTTAAACCTCAAACTTTCTTATTTTTGCATTTCAAATAATTTAAAAACCATGAATCAGGAAGTCATTCAGCTTAAGAACATTGTCAGGAACTATCATGTTGGAACAGAAACTGTAAGAGCATTGCGCGGAATTGATCTGACGATCAAAAGAAATGAATTTGTTGCTCTGATGGGACCTTCCGGTTCGGGTAAATCCACTCTGATGAATATCTTGGGTTGCCTTGACACACCTACCTCCGGTCAGTATTTTCTGAACGGAAAAGATGTCAGCAAACTCGATGATAATCACCTTGCCGAGATCAGAAATAAGGAAATAGGTTTTGTATTTCAAACCTTTAATTTACTACCACGTTCCACAGCCCTTGAGAATGTTATTCTTCCGCAGATCTATGCAGGTATCAGTAAAGCACAGCGGATTGAAAGAGCTAATCAGGTTATGAGTTCTGTGGGGCTAAGCGATCGTACTCATCATAAACCCAATGAATTATCGGGCGGACAACGTCAGCGTGTTGCAATTGCCCGCGCCCTTGTTAATAATCCTTCACTCATACTTGCCGATGAGCCAACAGGTAATCTCGATTCTAAAACTACTATTGAGATCATGAATCTCATCAGGGACATTCATCGTGCAGGAAATACCATCATAGTGGTTACCCACGAAGAAAATATTGGGCGTCATGCTCGTCGCATCATAAGACTTATTGACGGGCAGATTGCATCTGACGAGATAAATCAGGATGTGCCGATACCTGAATAAAAGCGTAATTTTGTTTTTATACCCGGAGGATTTTCTTCAGGAATTTTGTATTCTGAACTTCACAACAGAAATCTGAACAAAGTTCCGGTATAGATCGTTTTTTATTAAAACTATATTTGGGAAATATGGAACAACAATGGAAAGTTTATACTAAAACCGGTGACAAAGGTGAAACATCATTATTGGGCGGAACACGTGTGCCTAAATTTCATGATCGCATTGAAGCCTATGGCACCCTTGATGAGTTGAATTCTTTTATTGGATTGATAAATGATGAAACAGCCGATGAATATATAAAAGCCGTACTTCTGGAAATCCAGGACAGGATCTTTACTGCTGAATCACTTTTGGCAAGCGATCCGGATAATCCTCCAAAAAGGGAATTACCAAAACTTACTGAGGATGATGTTAAAATGCTTGAAAGGGAAATTGATAAAATGAATGAAACTCTTCCTGAATTAAGCTCATTCATACTTCCGGGCGGTCATCGTTTATCATCAATGGCACATATAGCCCGCTGTGTATGCCGCCGTGCCGAGCGTTTAACAATTAAATTAAACATACAACATACCGTTGATCCTGTCGTTATACGCTATCTGAACCGGCTTTCTGATTATTTATTTGTTCTTTCACGTAAATTTATTTATGATAATAATGGCAAGGAGGTTCTCTGGAAAGCCAGAATTTAGGTTTATGTGATTGATAATCATGAGATTATCACAATTTAAACAAAACACTTGATTTAATTGTTAAAAAAACTACTTTTGCAAAAAATTTAAAAAAAACTTTCATAAATGTATTGGACATTAGAATTGGCTTCGAAACTCGAAGATGCTCCCTGGCCTGCTACCAAGGATGAACTGATTGATTATGCAGTCAGATCGGGTGCTCCACCGGAAGTCATCGAAAATCTTAATGAAATAGAGGATGAGGGTGAAATTTATGAGAGCATCGAGGACATCTGGCCTGATTACCCAACCAAGGAAGATTTTTTCTTCCACGAAGATGAATACTAATCTTATATGAAGCCGCCTGAAAGCGGCTTCATTCTTTTCTGTAATTTTGCAATATCTGACTTTTTGTCAAGTTTATATCGTATGAACAGATCATGGTACGTTTTTTATCCTGATTATACCGGGGTGGGGTATCTAAAAATTTTATAAACATGGCTACTTTTTTAAAAAAGTTTTTCAAAACAAAATCGCAGCGCGACGTAAAATCGTTGCTTCCCGAACTTTCTGATATCAAAGCTGCTTATGAGGTTATTAAAAACCTAAGTAATGATGAGTTAAGAGCTAAAACCACTGAGTTTAGAAAAAATATTGCAGATTATATTTCAGATGAAGAAAATCGTATTGCTTCTCTGCGTAAGCGGCTCGATGAAGAGTACGAAATGGAAATTTCAGAAAAAGAAAGAATCTATAAAGAGCTTGACGAACTTGAAAAAACCAGTTATGATAAAACTCAGGAAATGCTCAACAGGATACTTCCTGAAGCTTTTGCTGTTGTTAAAGAAACTGCGAGAAGATTCAAGGAAAATGCCAAGGTTGAAGTTACTGCTAATGATTTCGACCGTCATCTTGCTGCTTCCCGTGCCAATGTTGAAATAAACGGCGATAAGGCATATTATCATAACAGTTGGGTAGCCGGCGGAAATAAAATTACATGGGATATGGTGCATTACGATGTTCAGCTTATTGGCGGAATGGTACTGCATCAGGGCAAAATTGCTGAAATGGCTACTGGTGAAGGTAAGACCCTTGTTGCTACTTTGCCTGTTTATCTGAATGCACTTCCGGGTAAGGGTGTTCATATTGTTACTGTGAATGATTATCTGGCACGTCGTGACTCCGAATGGATGGGTGTGTTATTTGAGTTTCACGGACTTAGAGTTGATTGTATTGACAGGCATGAACCCAATTCAGTTGCCCGCCGTAATGCATATCAGGCAGAAATTACTTATGGCACAAATAATGAATTTGGGTTCGATTATCTGCGTGATAATATGGCAAGGGGTGTTGAAGACCTGGTTCAGCGTCCTCATAATTTCTCAATCGTTGATGAGGTTGACTCCGTATTGATTGACGATGCCCGAACCCCGCTGATCATTTCAGGTCCTACGGCTATGGGAGACAAACAGGAATTTGAAGAGTTCAAACCTGAAGTTCAGAAATTATATAATGCTCAAAGAACGTTAGTAACAAAGATCCTGGCTGACGCAAAAAATCTGCTTGGCGGAACAAATATTACTTCTGAAAATGAAAAATTAGGTGGTGAATTGCTTTTACGCGCTCATCATGGATTGCCGAAAAACAAGCCTCTGATCAAGTTTTTGAGTGAACCCGGCATGAAGGCACTGCTGCAGAAAACTGAGAATTTCTATATGCAGGAGCAGTCAAAACACATGCACATCATTGATGATGAGCTGTATTTTATAATTGAAGAAAAAAATAATTCAGTTCAATTGACTGATAAAGGTATAGATCTGATTACCAAAGCTTATGACGAACCAAATTTTTATATAATTCCTGATATGGGGGCTGCTGTGGCTGAAATTGAAAAGCTGAATCTGCCCGAAAAAGAAAAAATTGAAAGAAAAAACGAATTACTTCAGGATTTTTCAATAAAATCAGAGCGTTTACATACTATAAATCAATTACTTAAGGCTTATACCCTTTTCGAACTCGATATTGAATATGTGGTGATGGACAATAAGGTAAAAATTGTGGATGAGCAAACCGGACGTATTCTTGAGGGAAGACGTTATTCTGACGGATTGCATCAGGCAATTGAAGCCAAGGAAAATGTAAAGGTAGAAGCAGCTACACAAACCTATGCCACTGTTACCTTGCAGAATTATTTCCGTATGTATAAAAAGCTGTCGGGTATGACCGGTACCGCCGAAACCGAGGCAGGTGAGTTCTGGAATATCTATAAGCTGGATGTCGTTGTAATTCCTACCAATAAGCCAATTATTCGGGATGACCGTGAAGATCTGGTTTACAAGACTAAACGTGAAAAATTCAATGCAGTAATTAATGAAATTGAAGAACTGATAAATCACGGACGACCTGTACTGGTGGGAACTACTTCGGTTGAAACATCTGAGTTGCTTAGCCGTATGCTTTCACGAAAGAATGTCAAACATAATGTTCTTAACGCCAAATTGCACCAAAAGGAAGCAGAAGTTGTACTGGAAGCCGGAAAAGCGGGTACAGTCACAATTGCTACTAACATGGCAGGTAGAGGTACTGACATTAAGCTGGGTTCCGGCGTTAAGGAAGCTGGAGGATTGGCAATTATCGGAACTGAGAGACATGAGTCGCGCCGTGTTGACCGTCAGTTGCGCGGGCGTGCAGGTCGTCAGGGTGACCCTGGAAGTTCGCAATTCTTTGTTTCTCTTGAAGATGACCTGATGCGTATGTTCGGTTCGGACAAAATAGCCAGCCTTATGGATAGAATGGGAGTGAAGGAAGGAGAGATGATCCAGCATTCAATGATTACCAAATCAATTGAGAGAGCCCAGAAAAAGGTAGAGGAAAACAATTTCGGTATTCGTAAGCGCCTGCTTGAATATGACGATGTGATGAATACCCAGCGCGAAGTGATATATGGCAAACGTCGTAATGCTTTATTTGGCGAAAGACTTTCAATTGATATATCAAACATGACTTACGATCTGTGCGAACAGATTGTTGCCGATTATTATGACGAACGCAATTTTCACGGCTTTAACGATACTCTGATCAAAACATTATTGCTTGATAATCCTGTTACCGAAAAAGAGTTTCAGAGTTTAAATCAACATGCAATCACGCAGAAGCTTTTTGAAACTTCTTCAAAAAACTATAAAGAGAAATCAATAACTATTGCTGAGAGAACCTATCCTATCATAAAAGAGGTTTTTGAAAGAGAAACCAGATATGAAAATATAGCCATTCCCATTACTGATGGTATTAAATCAATGCAGGTTGTTGCCAATTTGCAGAGAGCCTATGAGGATAAAGGCCGCGAAGTCATTACCTCAATTGAGAAAGGGATTACCCTCGCTATTATTGATGATTCGTGGAAAGATCACCTGCGCGAAATGGACGAACTGAAACAAAGTGTACAGTCAGCCACCTACGAACAAAAAGATCCCTTACTTATTTATAAGTTCGAGTCGTTTGAGTTGTTTAAGAACCTGCTTCAAAAGACCAACCGTGAGATAATTTCATTTTTGATAAAAGGCAAACTACCCTTGCAGGATGCTTCGAATGTTCATGAAGCCAGAACGCCAAAAGGGATTGATAACCGCCAGCTAAAAACCGGGCGTACCGATATGCTTTCACAGGCTCACCGCACAAGTGAACAACAGGTTACACAACCAATCAGGGTTGAGAAGAAAATTGGCAGAAATGATCCTTGCCCATGTGGCAGTGGTAAGAAGTATAAACAATGCCATGGAAGGGGAGCGTAAAATTTTAATACAGGAAAGTAAATTCAGTTAAGATTTTAGCAAATACCAATAAAAAAGCCTTGAAATTCAAGGCTTTTTTTGTTGTCCGACTAGGATTCGAACCTAGACAGGCAGAACCAAAATCTGCAGTGCTACCATTACACCATCGGACAAGATTAATCCGGGTCAAACTTTGGATATATTATAATGCTAACCAAAGTAATTTTGAGGGTATAACGGTTTTAGAAATATAACATCAGTTTTCCTGACTTTAAGTTTCTAAATCGTTTACAATGCCTCAAATATGTTACTAAAATTTAAAAGAACAAAAATGAGGGTGCAAAATTATAAAATCTTTTAATACAAAACCCTAAGCCATTAATAAATTCAATCAATATATCTATGTAATACCTGAATTTACGCACTAAGTATCTCATGAAGCACTTCGGGAGTCTTAAGTTCACCAAATTCCGGAATGTGTAGGCGATAATAGTGTATCAGCCTGTTTAACAGCATTGCACGGGCAGAGGGCGGTATTGAAAATGATGGTTCGCACAAATTATCCATGCAAAGCAGGTCGTTTAGATAACCTGTAAATTCAGGAGCAATATATTCTCCGGAATCTGAGCGGCGATCTTCAAATATTCCTTCATGCAGGTTAAACCATGAGTTGTGGGTATAGTTTTTTCTGGGTTCGAACCCTAAAAACTTTGAAAATTTCAGCATAAACCGCAAATGAAAATCAGGAGTGAAAAAATCCGGATCATCAAGATCAAGTACCATCTGAAACAGAAAATCAAAAAGAGCAGGATTACTTTCCTCTTCTTTTATTGACTTGCTGATAACTTCATTGATGAACAAAGCCAGAGTGCTTTTCCTGATATCGGTATGCAGGGTCGTGAAAAAATGAGCCGGATGCAGTTCCCTGATAGTTTGCAGGTTTTTTCTTTCGCGGTAATAAACCACCATTTCAAGCAGGTTAAGACATTCAAACATTGCCAGTTTGATCTTAGCTTTTGATGAACCAACACCTTTTACAAGATATGATTGAAGTCCAAATTTATTAGTATATATCTTTGCTATGACGCTTGTATCAGAATAGCGCAAATGATGCAGAACGATGCCACGAACCTGATGAAGCATGACTTTAGTGCATAAATAAAATTTTGGCAACCATGGTTTCGCTGCCATCATTATTGGAAATGAAAACAAGATAAACTCCTGATCTTGCCCTCTGCCCGTTAAGAGTTCTTCCATTCCAAATGGTTTGACCGCCAAAAACTCCGGTGTCGCGCTGGTAAGCTGAATTTGTAGCATCCTGCTTCCAAACAAGATTTCCTGCAATATCGGTTATCTTAATATCGCTTCTGCCAGTTAAGCCTTTTATGGCAATAGGTCCGTTGTATTCAGGACGCACAGGGTTCGGAAAAACCACAACATCAGTGAGTATTGGAACAGTTTCAGTGGCAGTAGAGCGGAAACTGATGATACCACGGGTGGTGCCGAAATAGACTTCTCCATTTTCATCAATGGTAATGGAAGTAATAGAGTTTGAAAGTAAAGGGCTGTTATCTTCGTTGAAATTATATATCTGCTCCATGCCATCAGCCGACATAAGGAAAACACCCGATTTATCAGTTCCAAACCATTTGCGGTTTGCACCATCAACAGCAATGGCTGTAATAGCCTCAGTAACAAGAAGGTTTGCCCAATAACCATCCTGGTTGATTAATGGCTGATAGGCATCAAAATTAATTCCGGTGAACACATTTTCAGGATTTCTAATCACAGCAACTCCTTCGTTGGTGCCAATCCAAAGTTCTCCATTCAGGTCAACTGCAATGCTTTGTATTATTGAACCTGGGATGTTACCATTACCGGCAACACCTGTGAGCATTCTTTTCTGGTCGTCGGCAATATTGTCAATAGTTCCATTATCATTAAAAACAAGCAATCCGTGCTGACGAAGCAACATCCATTTTTGGTTGCTGTGGTCAATGACAATATCCCCAAGCTCAATGGCTGAAGCTACAGGACTCAGATTAAATGAGCGCCATGTTCCATCGGCTTTTCTTACTGAAAGTAAATCTGTGGAATGGTTATTTGTAACCCAGACATTACCCTGATTATCAAAAGCAATGCCTCCTACACCTATCCAGTCGTTACGCAGGGTGTGAAATTTGAGAGAGCTGTTTGTTTCGTTATATCGTGCAACTATTTGTTCATCAAGCATTTCAAACATGCCTTTTCCCCATGAACCAACAAATAAATGATTATGATCCAAAGGATCTACAGCAATACTCAACAAGTCGTTGAAATTTTCCATACCCGATGTATTATAGGGATGCCTTGTTGTCCAGCTTTGACCTTTGAAAATTGAAAGTGAAGGCGATTTCCATGTATTATCCCACCAGCTTGTTCTGGCACCCGGAACCATATAAACATTTAATTTTGCAGCCTGCATTGCAAAAACCTCATGAGTGGCAGGTCCATTTGGTCTTATTGATTCAAAACGGAAATCGTTGTCAGCCTGCCTCATTAACCCCGAACCCATATCAGCGATATAAGCCTTTCCATCGCCGGCAATAATGGCATCACGCGAGTTTACCGTACCTGATTTGTAATCAGATATTCTTACAAGTTCCGCAAAGCTTTGATCATAAATAAATACTTCGTTATAGCGTGTGACGAGCAGTTTGTTATTACTTGTCTTTAACCGTTTAACACTTCTGGTATGGCTGTTATCAAAGTGTTTCCACGATGAACCGTCAAAAACAAACAATGTATCATTATTCTGATTGTTCCCGGGTTTGTTTGCAATGAGTTTGTTTTGAAAACTAATTATATGATTGAACGGGGCTGAATAACTTCCGGGAATATTTGCAGAGTGCCAATAAATAAAATGAGCCAGATTAGGACTGTTAATATCAGCATACAAAATACCCGATTCAGTAGTGGCATAAATACTTGAATCAGGCGAATAATAGGCAATATCGTATATATTGATACTTGTTCCGCTGGAGCCTATATAATATGTGTCAACGATTTCATGCCTTTTTATATCCAGTTTTACAATACCAAATCCGCATGACAGGTAGGCATATTCACCGATAAAGGTAATATTGTTAATGGTTTTATTTCCCATAATGGGTTTGCGCTTTATATCACTTATACTGATGATATTGCCCTGCTGAAGCAAATCAATATTAGCATTTGAGTAAGCAATAATAAGTGTGGTTTGATCAGGATTGGAAGCTATAACGCTGATATTCACATCCGACAATCCGTTGACTTTACTCAGCCTCGATATGCTTGCATCTGAACGGTTATAGTAAAACAGGCTGTAAGGTGTTGCAGCATATATCAGATCACCGAGTTCGGCTATTGAAATTACATTCTGATATGGCAAATGCTCTCTCCATTGCCCGATCCCAACTCCCTGAGAATTTGTGGCTTTAATTAAAAACAACCACATAAGAAGAAAAACAGGGAGTGATTTTAATATCTTCATGCTAATATATTGTTTGTCAGTTAATTATTAAAAAGGAACAAAGGTATGAAACCAAAGTAGTATTATTTTTATTGGACGTTAAAGATACCACTGATCTTTAAAAGTATTACCGGTCTTAAATAAACTGTCTGAAATTATAAATATTGTTTAATCAAGCGGTTTACAAAACGAAGGATGCTCGTAATTGTAGGATATATGATAATGAGAACAGGAATGAGAAAACGTGAATTATTAAGTAAAAACCAGTCAGGGAATCAAATTTTTCTATAAACCATCTGCTAATGAAAAAGTTTTCTGTATTTTTAAACCTTTAAATAAATATTTAAACAATAAACAGAAGCTAATGAATGGTAAGGTTCATAATCAGATAGTTAGTTTTATATGGAGCATAGCAGATGATGTTTTGCGGGATGTATTTGTAAGAGGAAAGTACCGTGATATCATCCTGCCTTTCACTGTTCTCAGGAGGCTGGATGCCCTTTTAGTACCTACAAAAGAGAAAGTACTTGATGCCGTACAGTTTATGAATGAGAATAAGATTGATGACCACTCGGCTTTAAGTGCAATCACAGGTTATCCTTTCTGGAATACATCTAATTTTACCTTTGAAAGTCTGCTGAATGATTCTGCCAATATTGACAGTAACTTAGAGGTCTATTTAGACGGATTCAGCCCCAATGTGCAGGAGATTATCAGTAAGTTCAAACTGAGAAATCAGCTTGAAACCATGAAAGAGAATGGTATTACATGGCTTTTGATTGAAAAGTTTGCAGCCAAAGAGATCAATCTGAGCCCTGTTGAAGCACGCAATGGCAAGGGTGAACTCATGCCCCCGCTCACCAATTTGGGTATGGGTTATGTGTTTGAAGAGCTGATCCGTAAATTTAATGAAGAGAACAACGAAGAAGCAGGAGAACATTTTACCCCCAGAGAGATTATCAAGCTTATGACCCATCTTGTCTTTATTCCTGCAAAAGAGCAGATCAAAAAAGGTACTTTCCTGATTTATGACCCTGCTTGCGGGAGTGGTGGAATGTTGACAGAAGCTGAACAATTTGCTTCCAAAATTACAGAAAGAAAGGGCGGTTTTAATCTTTATGGACAGGAAATTAACCCTGAAACCTATGCTATCTGCACATCCGACATGCTGATTAAAGGGGATAAACCTGAGAATATTGCTTTTGGCTCTACGCTCTCAAAAGATGGTTTCCCGCATTTGCATTTTGACTTTATGCTCTCTAATCCACCTTATGGCAAATCATGGAAATTAGATGAAGATGCCATTGTTTCCAACAGGGGAAAAAAAGGTTCAGGTGAAAATGCTGAGAATATAAAAGACCCTCGTTTTCAGATTGGCTTACCCACTATTTCTGATGGACAGTTGCTCTTTTTGCTCAATATGGTTAGCAAGATGAAACACAACACCGAGTTAGGCAGTCGCATTGCATCGGTACACAATGGTTCTGCACTGTTTACAGGCGATGCAGGTAGTGGTGAAAGTGAAATAAGAAGACATATTATTGAGAATGACTGGCTGGAATGTATCGTTGCTCTGCCCAAAAACATCTTTTATAATACAGGTATTCCTACCTATGTATGGATTCTGAATAACAGAAAACCTGAACATAAAAAAGGAAAAGTACAGCTTATCAATGCTTTGGATCTTTATGTAAAACTACGTAAAAACTTAGGAGATAAAAACTGTGAGCTGACCACAGACCATATTAAGCAAATCACAGATTTATTTATCAACTTTGAAGAAACTGACCTGTCTGCCGGACAGGCAGGTATTTCCAAAATATATCCTAACGACTATTTTGGTTATAACAAAATAACAGTAGAGAGACCACTTCGTCTCTCTGCAAAGTTTACAGATGAAGCCATTGAAAGCTTGCGTTTCAGCAAAGCTATTGAAGATGAAATGCGCTGGGCTTACAGCAAGTTTGGCAATCAGGTTTACAGCTCATTGGATGAACTGAAACCAGAGATTGAGAAATATTTGAAAACCAATGAAATTAAACTTAAAGCAGGCAATAAAAAGAATTTGCTGAGCAAAGAGTTTTGGAATGCTCAATTAGAACTGCGCAATGAAGCAGAGAAACTGATAGAGCTTATTGGTTCTGAGCAGTATGATGATTTCAACAGCTTCTCAAAAATATTTTCAACTACTATTGAGGAGCATAAATTGAAACTTGATAACAGAGCGCAAAAAGAGATTCTTGATGCCATTACATGGAAAAATGAAGATGCAGAAGCTGTTATCAGGAAAAAAGAGAAAGACGGAACAATCACTTATGAGGCAGATAGCGATTTACGAGACACGGAGAATGTGCCTTTGAATGAAGATATAGAGACCTATTTTGAGCGTGAGGTATTAGAACACGTCAAAGGTGCCTGGATTGACCACAGCAAAACGGTGAAAGGCTATGAAATATCCTTTACCCGCTACTTCTATAACTATGCGCCACCCAGAAGTATTGAAGAGATTGCAGCAGAAATTTTGCAATTGGAGCAGGAAACTGATGGTATTTTACAAGAAATTATTAGCAACTGATATGAGTAAATTAAAACCATATACTACCTATTATCCTGTACAGTATGATTATGTTTCCCAATTACCTGAAAGCTGGAAGCTATTACCTAATCTTGCTATTTTTCAAGAAAGAAAAGAAAGAGGCTTTGAGCTAGAAGAATTACTTTCGGTAACAATAGGTAAAGGTGTTATTAGACAATCTGACTTGGATAAAAAGGATTCTTCTACACTTGATAAATCAAAATATTTATTGGTTCATCCTGGTGATTTGGTTTATAGTATGAGATTTCGTCAAGGGGCTTCTGGATATAGCACCTATAAGGGAATTGTTAGTCCTGCCTGTACTGTACTAAGACCAAAAGCAGAAATAAACCAAAGATACTATCACTATTTGTTTAGAACTGGCTTTTATAAAAATTATATTGAGCGTTTTTCATATGGAATTGCAGATGGACAAATTCCATTAAGATACGTTGATTTCAAACGTATGTACAGCATATTTCCCCCAATTGAAACTCAAAATACCATTGTAGAATATCTTGACCAAAAAACAGCACAAATTCAGGAGTTTATTGCAAAGAAAGAACGGTTGGTGGAATTGTTGGAGGAGCAGAAGCAAGTTTTTATTGGTAAGATTTTTCAAGATTTTGATAGTTCAAAAACACCATTAAAATACTTGATTACTAAAATAGGGTCTGGTTTAACACCACTTGGCGGAGCAACTACTTATGTAAATAAGGGAATTATATTTTTAAGAAGTCAAAATATTCACTTTGAAGGATTGCATCTTGATGATGTTGCATATATATCAGAAAATGTTCATTCTCAGATGAAAGGTAGTCAAGTTAAATTTAAAGATGTATTATTAAATATTACAGGTGCTTCAATAGGCAGGTGTACTGTTTTTGATATGAAAAAAGAAGCAAATGTAAATCAACATGTTTGTATAATCAGACCAAATTCAAAGATGAGCAGTAGATTTTTAGCCTACTATTTATCAACTACTGAGATACAAGATGAAATAAAGAACAGTCAAGATGGTGCGTCAAGAGAAGGATTAGCTTTATCTAATATTAGAAAGTTTCAAATCCCAAACATTGACAAACAAAATCAGCAAATTATAGTTGAGCAAATTCAAAACAAAGCTTCTGAAATTCAAAATTTGATCTCCAAAGCAAAACTTGAAATAGAAAAAGCCAAAGAGTATCAGGAAAGTTTAATAACACAGGTGGTTACAGGGCAACTGCAAGTACCAATGTCAGAATTAGGATTGGAAGGATTAAAAGAAAATAGGATTATCAAAAGTTCATCATCCGGGCAAGAAGTATTAAAGTCATCAAATCCCCAAATCCTAATATCATCAAATCCTAAAAATCCAAATCCGGACAATATATGAAGCACGAAGATATTACACATAAAATAATAGGTTGTGCTATGAAAGTGCATGCCACCCTTGGCAACGGGTTTCAGGAAGTAATTTACCAACGGGCTTTAGCAATTGAAATGCAAAAGCAAGGACTTGAGTTTCAGCGCGAAATGGAAATGAGTATATTTTATGAAGGCTACAATATAGGAACACGAAGGGTCGATTTCTTTGTTGAAAATAAAATAATGGTTGAACTAAAGGCTTTAATAAAAATTGAAGAAGTTCATTTGGCTCAGGCAATGAACTATTGTCAGGCATACAATTTACCCGTTGGGTTGCTTATTAACTTTGGGGCAAAAAGCCTTGAATTCAGGCGAGTATACAACATAAACCATCCCGAAAACAGGGATTATAAGAAAAAGTCGGGAATAGAATCGGAAGAAATACAAGAGGAAAGGACTCATACAATCCTAAAATCATCAAATCCTAAAAATCCAAATTCAGACAAATGATTACATTCACCGACACATCAGAAAAAGGATTTCAAAAATACATTGCTAACGAACTTGTAAAGCAGAATAAGTTCTGTGAAAGTGTATCGAATGATTTCGACAAGGAGTTTTGCATTAACCCCCATCAGTTATGGGAGTTTATAAAAAGAACCCAGCCCGAAACTCTCGAAATGATCCAACGCAAGGGGCAACGCTCTTTTCTGGTGCGGTTGGATGAGAAGATTCGAAAACATGGCATTATTGAGGTTTTGCGCAAGGGTGTAAAGCATTTCGACAAAACGGTGGAGCTATTTTATCGCCAGCCCTCGTCAAATTACAATGTCAAAGATCTTGAAAAATACCAGGCAAATATATTTTCAGTCACACAAGAGTTAGTTTACAGCTCCGACAATAACAACCGATTGGATTTGACCATTTTTTTAAACGGGTTACCGGTTATTACTAGCGAATTGAAGAACCCGTTAAGCGGGCAAACCGTCCACTATGGCATACGCCAATACCAAAACGACCGGGACCCAAAGGAAAAGATATTCAGCTTTGCCCGTTGCATGGTTCATTTTGCCGCCGATACCGAGCTGGTTTTTATGACCACACATCTAAATGGCCAAAAAACATTCTTCATGCCATTCAACAAAGGCTTGAACGATGGCAAACCCGTTGCCCCGTTTGGCGCAGGAAACCCCATAAACCCCAAAGGGCTTAGAACCCATTATTTTTGGGAAGATATTCTAACAAAAAGTGCTCTTTCCAATATCATTGACAAGTTTGCTCAGGTAATTACTGAAACAGATAATGAGACAGGCAAAGAAAAAAAGAGAATGATTTTTCCCCGTTACCACCAACTGATGGCTGTAAGGCAGATTCTTGATCATGCAAGGAAGAATGGTACAGGTCAGAAATATCTGATTCAGCATTCAGCAGGTTCAGGCAAATCGCTTTCCATAGCATGGCTGGCTCATCAGCTTCACGGACTTTTTGATATTTCGGGAGAAAAACATCTCTTTGACAGCGTAATAATAGTTACAGATCGCATTGTACTTGACAAACAACTAAGCGGTGATATTAAACAGACATCACCCCAACGTGGAATTGTAGAACATATAACTGGTGTGGGCGTCAGCAAAACTTCTCAGTTACAAGAGGCACTTGCCAATCGTAAAAAGGTTATTGTTTGTACTGTGCAAACCTTCCCATTTTTACTGGATGAAATGGATGAAATGCCTTCCATGAATTTTGGAATTATCATTGATGAAGCACATAGCGGGCAAAGTGGGCAAACTTCATCCAAAATGAATGCGGTATTAGCGGATAAACATACAGAAGATGCAGCAGAAGAAAAGACCCTGGAAGACAAAATAAACGAGCTGATAAACAGTCGCAGAATGATTACAAACGGCTCATACTTTGCGTTTACCGCTACACCAAAAAATAAAACGCTCGAAACATTTGGCATTAAATCACCAGAAACTTATACTGATGAAAATGGAGAAATAAAAAATAAATTCTATGCTTTTCATGTGTACAGCATGAAACAGGCAATTGATGAAGAATTTATTTTGGATGTATTAAGGCATTACACCACGTATAACAGCTACTACAAACTAATTAAAGCTGTTGAGGATAATCCTGAATTTGACACCAAACAGGCTCAGAAAAAACTACGTGCTTACGTTGAAGGGCATGAATTTGCCATTGCCGAAAAGGCAAAAATAATGATAGATCATTTTCACCGTGAAGTACGCCATTTGATTAACGGCCAAGCTAAAGCAATGGTTGTTACCAAAAGCATTGAATGTGCTATTAAATACAAAATGGCGTTTGACACCTATTTGAAAGAAATAAAATCACCATACAAGGCAATTGTGGCATTTTCAGGTACAAAGAATTATCAGGGAATTGAATACACCGAAGTTACCATGAACAACTTTAAAACTTATAAAACCGATATCCCTAAAAACTTTAAAAAAAATGAATACCGTTTTCTGATAGTAGCTGAAAAATATCAAACCGGATTTGATGAGCCATTGCTGCACACCATGTATGTTGACAAGAAACTGGCAGGGGTTCAGGCAGTTCAAACTCTCTCGCGTTTAAATCGTGCAAAAAGACCGCATAAAAAAGACACCTTTGTTTTAGATTTTTTCAACGAAGCAGAGGAGATAAAACTTGCTTTTGACCCTTATTACACGGCAACCATTTTAAGCGAGGAAACCAACCCAAACAAGCTGAATGATTTGGCGGATTCATTGGAAGAATTTGAGGTTTACAGCTCTTATCAGATTGATGATTTCATTGAAAAATACATTAAAGGCGAAGACCGCACAAAGATTGATCCGGTTATTGACAGCTCGGTAGATATATTTGAAAATGATTTGAGCAAAGATCAGCAAATTGATTTCAAAGCTAAAGCAAAATCATTTATTCGGGTTTACAGCTATTTGGCTAAAATTTTGGATTTCAATAATCAGGATTGGGAAAAACTGTTTTGGTATTTAAAATACCTCGTACCCAAATTATACATTGACCAAACCGACGATTTAGCTGAAGGTATTTTGGAAAGTATCGACATGGACAGTTACCGTACGTCAAAAGATATTACTCGTAATATTGCTTTGGAACCCGAACCAGGCGTAGTTGGTCCGATTCCAGTTGATGTTAGAAGTGGAACTCAGGAACCTGAGTTAGATACCTTGGAAAATATCCTGAGTGCTTTCAATCAGCGTTTTGGAGACATTGAATGGTCGGATAAAGACAAAGTAAATCAGATTCTTACAAAACACCTTCCGGATGAAATGAAGGCAAACATAGATATACTGGATGCCATAAGATATTCTGATAGACAAAATGCTAAAATTGCTTCCGACAATAAGTTAGAAGAACTTATAAAGCAATATCTTTACAGCCAAACTGAGATTTATACTAAGTTTATGAACGACAAGGATTTTCAAAGAAATTATAAGGAGTTTATATTTGGTATATTGGTTGACACAAATAAACAAACAGGCGTAAGTCCCTGATTGTTATTTTGTTATCATATATAAAAATACAATTTAATAATTGGCTAATCAATGTTATAAGCAAACAAATGTAATAAAGTATTGATACTTCGGGTAAAAAACTGTTATTACATCTCGCTTATTTAGGCACTTTCAGAAAAGGCTTAAATATTTGATTTATAAATTATTAAGTTGTATCTTTGCAGAAACAAAACCCCGAAAACGAGCATAAAGTCTCAAAATCGGGGTTTCTCATAAAAAGCGCGATGAAGATACAACCTTTTTCCGGAATCCAGAGAGAATTTCAATTTTCCCTTATAGATGACCTTGAACTTTTCAAAAATCGCTTTTACCGAAGTGATTTGGGCAAGCTTTATACTGCCATCCCTTGGAAGAAATTAATAAGTGATTTGGGAATACGTGAAAAGAAACTGGGCAGATGTTTTAACTTTCCTCCACAAGCAAGATTAGCGTTGATGTTTTTAAAAAACTATTCGGGGCTTTCTGATCGAAAGCTCATCGAACAACTTAATGGTAATATAGAGTGGCAATTTTTCTCTGGTATTTATCTTGGTCATAATCGTATTGAAAACTATAAAATAGTCAGCCAGATACGTAGTGAACTCTCTGAGAAGCTTGATATTGATAAGCTTCAAAAGACACTTTATGATTATTGGCGTCCCTTTATTGAAGAGCCTGAAAAGATAACCATGGATGCTACTTGTTATGAGAGTGAGGTACGTTATCCTACAGACGTAAAACTATTATGGGAATCTGTGGAATGGTGCCATAATCGCATGCAGAAAGTCAGCCGAGCACTTGGTGAGCGACAAATACGGAGCAAATATATTAAATGGAGTAAGCGCTATATCGGTTATAGCAAGATGCGCCGTAAGACCAATAAAAAGAAACATGCTCTGCGTCGTTCGAGTCTTTTGTTGATTAAAAAATATATGGATTTTTTATTTCTCCACT
>Ga0302249_1000537_pt1 | contig 32713 bp, 14 predicted proteins | sample AAG_UR_Val_MG_FD_193531 | JGI IMG/M metagenome (GOLD analysis project Ga0302249, IMG submission 193531) | Enriched activated sludge microbial communities from anaerobic digester in WTTP, New Holstein, Wisconsin, United States - AAG_UR_Val | ecosystem: Engineered > Bioreactor > Anaerobic >... | reverse complement strand
TCTTCCACACATGATTTCTAGGATAAAAAAATCTCCCTTTGGGTATTTTTATCCAAAGAGAGATTGTTGAAAGCTGTTTTTAATCCCAAAAAGTAGAAATTATTCTATTTTCTGAAAGTGCCTAATTAACTCTGATCGCCTCCGGTTTTGAACAATAAAGCCGGAGGTGATTTTTTTGTTATTGCCAGAGCTGAATTAACCAAAACCTGACTATTTATTCCTAAACCGCATATTTGGTTAATTTTTTTTAATATTTTTTTGCCGTATTGATTAGCTTAGTAATTTTGGCGGATGATACTTAACAATTTGTCATCAGGTTTGTTAGTTGCCGGAAAAATATTTTGGAGCCTTTATTTGAACCTGCTGATAAATAAATTAAACTATAAAAATGAAGCTAAGGATTACTGCTATTTTAACAGTCCTGATACTGATCCCTTTTTACATATCGGCTCAGGATTTTGACAGGTCAGAAAAAACAAAACGCTGGTATCTTGGGGGGAATTTTGGTTTGCAGTTTGGGACTATTACCCTTATTGACATATCACCAATAGTTGGTTATAAACTAACAGAAAAATTAGCGCTTGGCGTTGGCGGAACCTATAAGTTCTATAGTATCCGCTCGATATATAATCCAAAAGAACGCTATAAAACCAATATCTGGGGTGGAAGCTGCTTTGCCAAATATTCTATATTTCCGCAATTATTTGCTCATACTGAATATGAATATCTGCTATTCCGAAGGGAATACCATGAAAATATTGATTTTCACAGTTTATTCATAGGTGGTGGATACAGGCAGTATTTCAGTGAGCATAGTGCTCTGGAGATCATGCTGCTATATAATCTGAATGAAACAGAAAATTCCCCTTATTCCAACCCTGTTATCAGAGTAGGTTTGGTTTTTGGCATTTGACTACCTGTAAAACGAGTCTTTACTCGTCTGAGATACTTTTCAGTACTTCAAGTGTAAGATCCCAGAACTTCTTTGTGGTATCAATATTGAGACGCTCATCAGGTGAGTGTGCGCCCTTGATGGTAGGACCATATGAAATCATGTCCATGCCCGGGTATTTTTCACCAATCACACCGCACTCAAGCCCTGCATGAATAGCTAAAACTTTTGGTTCGGTATTGAAAAGCCTTTTATATGCATTTTTTGTGATTTCAAGGATTTCTGAGTCCGGATTAGGGGTCCATCCCGGATATCCTGATGAATGTTCTGTTTGAGCTTCTGCCATAGCAAAAACACTGGCAAGTTTATTAGCGGCACTTTCTTTGGCACTTTCAACCGAGCTGCGCTGACTTGTACTTATTACGATCTTCCCACCCACCATTTTTATTGAAGCAAGATTGGTGCTTGTTTCAACAAAGTTTGGAATTTCACGCGACATGGAAAGAACTCCGTGAGGTAGTGCATAAAGGGTGTTCAGAAGCTTTTCCTGAAAAGACTTTTCAAACAGTTTTGAAGGAAGTCCGGTTTCCTCAATTTTGATGCTCAAATTAGGTTCAGTTGAACGGAATTCATATTTAATGGTCTTTTCCATTTTTTTAACGTAACTTTCAAAATCGCTAATTAACCCGTGCGGGACAATAACTGTGGCAAAAGCTTCGCGTGCAATGGCATTTCTGAGGTTTCCACCGTCAATGTCTGCAACACGCAGACTATATTGTTTTGCTGCAGTCCATAAAACGCGGTTAAGTATTTTTATAGCATTGCCAAGTCCTTTATTTATATCATCGCCCGAGTGTCCGCCTTTAAGTCCGCTAACCTTGAGCAGGTATGCCTTTCCATCAATATCTGCAGGCACGGTGGGGCAGGGCAGGGTACCAACAGTATCTTTTCCACCGGCGCAACCAATAAAAAGCTCGCCCTCGTCTTCTGAATCAAGATTAAGTAAGATTTTGCCTTTTAAGAAGCCAGGCTTCAAGCCAAATGCACCGGAAAGTCCGGTTTCTTCATCCACAGTGAAAAGACATTCTATAGGACCATGAGGAATGTCATTTGCTGCCAGAATTGCCAATTGTGCTGCAACACCAATACCATCATCGGCGCCAAGGGTTGTGCCACGTGCCTTTACCCATTCCCCTTCAATGAATGGTTCTATGGGATCAGTATCAAAATTATGGTCAACGTCACTGTTTTTCTCACAAACCATATCAATATGACTTTGAAGTACAACAGTCTTTTTCTTTTCGTAACCTGGTGTTGCGCCTTTTTTAATTAATACGTTACCCACTTCATCAGTATCAGCTTCAAGTTTATGAGCGGCAGCAAATCTTAAAAGATATATAACAATTTTACCTTCTTTTTTTGAAGGACGTGGAACTCTGCATATTTCATAAAAGTATTGCCATAGGGCATCCGGTTTTAAATCTTCGAAAACATCACTCATAGTATCAGTTTTTATAGTTAAAATAATGAATTTACAAACGTACACTAAAAATTTTTTATAAAACCATTTGGAGTGATTTATTTTATTACAGGGCTTCAAACATTTTCTGTTCAGGCTTGTTTGTGCAATACCAAATTCCGGAACATGATTTAATTGGTGTTCTGATAAAAATATTGGTTTTGCTTTTTTAGCTCTGAAATTTTAAAGATTTTACAGTAATAGAAATTGTATTAATTGCTTTTTGAAGATATACACATTTTGTGAATATGTAACTCCGTAAATTTAAATTGAAATTCCCTGAAATACAAGTGTATGTATCTTATTCACCTTTTAAAAAAAAATGCAGAGATTGCGTTTTTGAGTGCTGCTGCTTTCAACGTTATTTTAATAAGAAATATTTGAATATATATGATAATAACTTGAATAACAATGAGTTGTGTTATTAAAGACAATATCAGTGCATTAACTCATAATAAAATAAAGACGATATCAGTGCGTTACCCCATAATACTGAACATATTTATTAACAGGTAGTTAATTAAATAATCCGAAAATGCTCAACAAATTAGAAAAATACTAATTTTGCACTCAATTTTAAAAATCAGAAAATGGAAAGTAAACTTCAGGAGCTTACAAGCAAAATCTACAACGAAGGCATAGAAAAGGCAAATAAAGAAGCTGCCGCTATTGTTGAAAACGCCCGTAAAGAGGCGGAAGCTATTTTGGAAAATGCTAAAAAAGAAGCTTTGGCATTGAAGGAGCAATCAAAAAATGAATCAGAAGAATTGCGTAAAAATGTTGCTAATGAAGTGACCATGTCAGCAAGGCAATCAATTCTTGCAATAAAACAGCAAATCACCAATCTGGTTGTTTCCCGTCTTGTTCACGAACCTGTTAAATCGGCGGTCAGTGATAAGGATTTTGTTAAAAAGATCATTGAGACTGTTATTAGAAACTGGGATCCCAAATCAAGTGCAGCTTTTGATCTGGCTCTTACATTGCCAAAAGAAGATGAGAAAACACTTGGTAATCATTTTGCCCAGAAAACTAATGAATTGTTGAAAGGCGGTCTTGATGTTCAGTTCGATGATAAGTTGAGCAGTGGTTTTCGTATTGGCCCAGGCGATAAAAGCTTTTTATTAAGTTTTACTGATGAGGATTTCGAAAACTTCTTTAAAAATTATCTCAGACCAAGAACTACCAAATTGCTTTACGGAGGCGAATAATGCACAGGAGGAATTATTACTACCTGGTAGCAGGTATGCCGGATATTGTTCTTGATCAAAGCAAGATTTCAGTTACTTTGTCTGAATTTAAGGAGGAACTGAAAGTAAATCTTCATCCGGCTGATTATAAATTAGTGGAATTATTATTTCTTGAAGCTGATAATCGTAATGTTCTGAATATCATTTCGCAGAATATTGGTAAATTCGACAACTCAGGAAAATTTTCTTTCGATGAGCTTGAAGAAGAGATCAGGGAACCTAAAAATCTGCCAGCCTATCTTAAGACCTTTATCATCAGTTATAAAGCAAATACTCCAATTGAGGCTGAAATGAGCTGGGAAGATCAGCTTGCAACCCTTTATTATGAGTATTTATTTAAAGCCGACAACAAGTTTTTAAGAGACTGGTTTGAGCTTGAATGTAATATCCGTAATATACTTGCAGGTTTTACTGCACGGCGTCATAAAATCCCTGTTGAGAACCTTCTGGTTGGAAACAATTTTATTAATACTGCCATTCGCAAAAGCAACGCAAAGGATTTTGGTTTGCTTGACGAATTCACATATATGGAAAAACTGATGCAGATTAACGAATATGCCAATCTGCTTGAACGCGAAAGAGCTATTGATCAGTTAAAATGGAATTATCTTGATGAGCAGAATACTTTTAGATATTTTTCAATTGAAGTTATTCTTGCTTTTATAATAAAAATGAAGATGGTGGAACGTTGGCTGAAACTTGATAAAAAGACAGGTGAGGAAATGTTCCAAAAATTGGTTAAAGACCTGGAAAATAGTTATAAATTTTCAAAAGAGTTTAATATATAATGAACAGCAACAACTTAACTCATGGTAAGGTAACAGGCATAATTGCCAACCTTGTAATTGTTGAGGTAGATGGCCCGGTAGCGCAAAACGAAATTTGCTATATCAGCCATGAAGGTACTGCACTTATGGCCGAAGTTATTAAAGTGTTGGGTGACAAAGCCTATGTACAGGTCTTTGAAAGCACCCGTGGATTAAAACCCGGAGCTGAAGTGGAATTTCGTGGTCATATGCTTGAAGTAACCCTGGGACCTGGCATCCTGTCGCGTAATTACGATGGTTTGCAACACGACCTGGATGAGATGAAGGGTATTTTCCTGAAACGTGGTGACTATACCCGCGCTCTCAATCCGGATAAAGAATGGGATTTTGAACCCATTGCCAAAGAAGGCGATATGGTCATTGCTGCCGATTGGCTTGGACAGGTAATGGAAAATTCAATTCTGCACAAGATCATGGTCCCTTTTTCCTTTGATGGAAACTTCAAAATTAAAAAACTGGCAAAAGCCGGTAAATACAAGATTTATGATGTCATTGCAACACTTACCGATGAAAAAGGCAGAGACATTGAAGTAACAATGGTTCAGAAATGGCCTGTGAAAAGAGCAGTCAAGAATTATAAGGATAAACCAAGACCATTTAAACTGCTTGAAACAGGAGTTCGCACAATTGATACGCTTAACCCAATTGTTGAAGGAGGAACAGGTTTTATCCCCGGTCCTTTTGGCAGTGGAAAAACTGTTCTTCAGCATGCTATTTCTAAACAGGCTGAAGCCGATATTGTGATTGTGGCAGCATGTGGCGAACGTGCCAATGAGGTTGTTGAATTGTTTATTGAGTTCCCCGAACTTGAAGACCCGCGCACAGGTAGAAAGTTAATGGAACGTACTACCATTATTGCGAATACTTCTAATATGCCTGTTGCTGCCCGTGAAGCTTCGGTTTACACTGCAATGGCAATTTCAGAATATTATCGTGCAATGGGTTTGAAAATATTATTGCTTGCCGACTCTACATCGCGCTGGGCTCAGGCATTACGCGAAATGTCGAACCGTATGGAAGAGCTTCCCGGACCTGACGCTTTCCCTATGGACCTGCCTGCTATTATTTCAAACTTTTACAGCCGTGCCGGTTTCGTATATCTGAACAATGGCAAGACCGGTTCTATTACTTTTATAGGAACAGTTTCGCCAGCCGGTGGTAACCTTAAAGAACCTGTAACCGAGTCAACTAAAAAAGCTGCCCGCGCTTTTTATGCTTTATCGCAGCAGCGTGCTGACAGTAAACGCTATCCGGCTATAGACCCTATTGACAGTTATTCAAAATATCTTGAATACCCTGAATTGCAGGAAACTCTTAAAAAGAATATTGCGGATGATTGGGTGGACAGAGTAATGATATTGAAGAATATTATGATCCGTGGTAAAGAAGCTTCGGAGCAGATAAATATTCTTGGAGACGATGGCGTTCCACTTGACTATCACCTTGTTTATTGGAAAGCCGAAGTATTTGATTCAGTGATACTTCAGCAGGATGCTTTTGATAAAATTGACTCTAATTCACCAATGAACAGGCAGAAATTCATGCTTGACAAAATCTATGACATTTATCATACCGATTTTAATTTTGATAATTTTGAAGAAGTAAACCCATATTTCAAAAGGATCATCAACCTGTTGAAACAGATGAACTATTCAGTTTTTGAATCGGAAGATTTTCACGGTTTTGAAAAAGAATTGCATAACATAATTGATGAAAGGAAAGTATCGTAATGGAAACCAGCGCTTTTCAGAAAATATATACAAAAATTACTCAGATCACTAAAGCTACCTGCTCACTCAATGCCACCGGAGTTGGTAACGAAGAGCTTGCATTGGTGCATGGGCGCCTTGCTCAGGTAGTAAAAATTATGGGCGATAATGTTACCCTTCAGGTTTTTTCAGGAACTGAGGAAATCCCTACCAATGCCGAAGTAGTATTCTTTAATCGTCCGCCAACATTAAAAGTTAGTGAAGACCTGGCAGGAAGATTTTTCAACTCTTTTGGCGAACCTATTGACGGAGGTCCTGAAGTTGAAGGCGAAGAACGTGAGATCGGCGGTCCTTCGGTGAACCCGGTAAGACGTATGCAGCCTTCAGAGCTTATTGCAACGGGTATTGCCGGTATTGACCTTAACAATACTCTTGTTACCGGACAAAAGATACCTTTCTTTGCCGACCCCGACCAGCCTTATAATCAGGTGATGGCTATGGTTGCTCTGCGTGCAAAAGCTGATAAGATTATTCTTGGTGGTATGGGGCTTACAAACGATGACTACCTGTATTATAAAAATGTATTTGATAATGCAGGAGCACTTAACCGTATCATTAGTTTTGTGAACACTACTGAAGACCCTCCGGTTGAACGACTGTTGGTTCCTGATATGGCACTTACTGCTGCAGAATATTTCGCAGTGGATAAAAACGAAAAAGTACTTGTATTGCTTACTGATATGACCCTGTATGCCGATGCTTTAAGTATTGTTTCGAACCGTATGGACCAGATCCCATCAAAAGACTCAATGCCGGGATCATTATACAGCGACCTTGCAAAACTTTACGAAAAAGCAGTTCAGTTCCCCGATGGAGGATCAATAACCATTATTGCTGTTACAACCCTTTCGGGCGGAGACATTACACACGCTATTCCTGACAACACCGGATATATTACTGAAGGTCAGTTGTTTTTACGTCGTGATACTGAAATCGGGAAAGTTATTGTTGACCCGTTCCGAAGCTTGTCGCGTCTGAAACAATTGGTTATAGGTACTAAAACCCGTGAAGACCATCCGCAGGTGATGAATGCTGCAGTACGTCTTTATGCCGACGCTGCAAATGCACGCACCAAGCTCGAAAATGGTTTTGACCTTACCAACTATGACCAGCGGACTCTGGACTTTGCAAAAGAATATTCAGATAAATTACTGGCTATTGACGTAAATATTGATACTGAACAAATGCTTGTTATAGCATGGAGCCTGTTCAATAAGTATTTCTCACCTGCCGAAGTAGGTTTGAGAAAAGACCTGGTTGATAAATACTGGCCTAAGGATAATTAAGAATAAAAGTGATAAATTAGATTATTTAAGGTTTAGAATAATTAAAATTTCATATATTTAATCAGGTAAATATTAAAAAGTAGCCCGTTAAAATTGAGTTAAATGGATTTTATATATCAGTTCTAATCAGCGATTAAATGGCAATAAAATTTCAATATAACAAGACCTCATTACAGGATATGAACAAGCAGCTACGTATTCGTTTAAGGGCGCTTCCAACCCTGAAAAACAAGGAGTCGGCACTGCGTGTTGAGGTTAAAAGAGCAAAGGATGAAGCTTCGAAGCTTGATGAAAAACTGCTTGAAAAAATGGCTGCTTACGAAGAAATGACCAGCCTTTGGGCAGAATTTGATGCTTCGCTCATTATTATTAAAGATGTTGATTTAAGTATAAAAAAGATTGCCGGTGTAAGAACTCCTGTTTTGGAACAAATTCATTTCTGGATACGCGATTTTAGTCTTTTCAACAATCCCTTCTGGTATATGGATGGTATTGCGATTTTGAAAGAACTGGCTATAATTGCTATTGAACATGAATTTTTTGTACGTAAAATGAATTTGTTGGATCATGCCAGAAAGAAAACTACTCAAAAAGTAAACCTTTATGAGAAAGTTCAGATACCCGGCTACGAAGAGGCAGTTCTTAAAATAAAACGTTTCCTTGAGGATGAAGAGAACCTTTCAAAATCATCCCAGAAGATTGTAAAAAATCGTCTTTCACAAATGGAGGAAGTGGCATGATAGTACCAATGAAAAAATATGCGTTCCTGGTTTACCATGCCGATTATCAGATTTTTCTTGAAAAATTACGGAAAGTCGGGGTGGTGGATATTGTGGAGCGTACTAAAGACATGGATGACGAAACCCGTGATCAGTTGATGGAGCAAAAGGCAATTAACGATACTATTAAATTACTCGATCGCCGTAAAGTTACTCAAATAGACACTCCTTCATCTGAAACCGATGGATTTGCAATTGTTGAAAAAGTAAGGGAATTACTTAATGAAGAAGATAGTTTTGAACAACACCTTACTTCGGTAAACAAGGAAATAGCAAATCTTGAGCCCTGGGGCGATTTCTCACTCAATACAATAAAGAAGCTCAGAGATGCAGGTTTAAACGTTTCGTTTTATGTTGCTTCGGCAAAAAAATACAATCCTGAATGGGAAAAGCAGTATGCTATTGGAGTGGTGAACTCAACTCCGCCCAACGTGTATTTCATTCTTGTCAGGGATAATGATGAACCTGTTGAACTTGATGCCGAAGAAGTAAAGGCTCCTGAAAGATCTGTTACTGAAGTGATTAAGCGCCGTGATGCTATTCTTGACCGCAAAAAGCAAACAGCCTTAATGCTCGATGAATATGCAGCTACCTCAATACCTCTTCTGAACGAGACTTTACAAAAACTCACAACCAGAACTGATTATAAGCGTGCTATATCAAATACACGTGCCGAAGCAGACGAAAAAGTGATGCTTCTTCAGGGTTATGTTCCTGAATCGGAGGAATCAAAACTTGTTGAGTTTTGCGAAGAAAACAAGATTCTTTATGTGGAAGGAAAGCCGGAAGAAACAGATAAAATACCTGTTTTACTGAAAAACGGACCTTTCGCCAAATTGTTTGAACCTATTGGCAGGCTTTTTTCATTACCATCTTATCATGAACTGGACCTTACCGCGTTTTTTGCTCCGTTTTTCATGATGTTTTTTGGGTTTTGTGTGGGTGATGCAGGTTATGGACTATTAGTTTTCCTTTTATCCATACTGTTGAAACGAAAAGTAAATCCTTCATTAAGACCTTATTTGTCGCTGGCTCAGTTTCTTGGAATAGGTACAATAATTTTTGGAACAATATCAGGAACGTTTTTTGGCATTAGCCTTATTGATGCTAATATTCCATTCCTTTCAGGTATGCGTGAATATTTTCTCGACAGTCAGAAAATGTTTTATCTTGCTTTGATCTTAGGCGGTGTTCAGATACTTTTTGGATTATTTGTGAAGATACTTAACATCACCAAACAAAGCAGTTTTAAATATGCTTTATCAACTCTTGGATGGCTCATACTATTCGTAGGTTTGATAGCACGTGTACTACTGGTTCAGGCCCAAATACTTCCTGAAGGCGAAAAGATCGTATTATACAGTGTTCTGGCAGTAAGTGGTGTGCTTATTTTATTGCTGAATGATCCTGATGTAAATGTTTTTGTGAGAATAGGCAAAGGTGTCTGGGATGTTTATGGAATGATAACAGGAGTATTTGGCGATATGCTTTCATACATTCGTTTATTTGCTCTCGGTATTGCAAGCTCGATACTTGGACTTGTTATCAACAGTGTAGGGCTTAGTATGCTTGAAACCCCATACATTGGTCCGGTTCTTTTCGTTATATTCCTCACCCTTGCACACACTCTTAATCTACTTATTGCATCACTTGGGGCTTTTGTACACCCTATGCGTTTAACTTTCGTTGAATTTTTTAAAAATGCCGGATTCAACGGGGGAGGTAAAGAATATAAGCCATTTACAGAAAAGAAGAAAAAATAAAATTTGTATTTCAATTAACTAATAATAAGAATCAATATCTGAAAATTTTAAAATAAAAATTAATTAATAATCAAAAAACTAACTTTAAACAATTAAAAATCAATAAGTATGACAACAGCAGTTTTCCTGGCCTACATAGGCGTCGCATTAATGATTGGTTTAGCCGGAATCGGCAGTGCAATTGGTGTTACAATTGGTGGTAATGCTACAATTGGGGCACTGAAAAAGAATGATGAAGCATTTGGTTCTTATATGCTATTAAGTGCTTTGCCCGGTACACAAGGGCTTTATGGTTTTGGTGGTTTCTTTATTATCAATGCAAAACTTACACCTGAGTTTGTTGCTGCAATGACTATGGGACAGGGATTTGCAATTTTTACAGCAGGAATTACCCTTGGCTTTGTTGGGCTGATATCAGCTATTAAACAAGGTCAGGTGTGTGCAAACGGAATTGCAGGCATTGGCGCAGGTTACGATGTTTTTGGCAAAACCATGGTTTTAGCCGTATTCCCCGAGCTGTATGCTATTATTGCTTTTGCCGCTACCTTCCTTATCAGCGCAGGCTTATAAATTATTATAATCAACAGGCTGTAATTGCAAAATGCAGCAGGAGATATTACTGGATCTTTTAATCCAGTGTTGTTTAAGGTAGTACCTGTGTAATATGCACTGTTCCTGCCAGGTATTTTATAAATTGCTATTTATCAGCAAAACGTTGAAATAGAAGAGTATCTGTTGTTTTTTTGATAGCAATAAATTTACTCGTGGCTTACTGATTTGAATGCGGATCAGTATCCGTATTCGTATTCTTATCCGGATCTATGGCGGTGGTGTTTGAGTAGAAATAAGTGCCGGTGCTGACATCTGGTTTTATATCTGAGTCATCATCCTCATCGTCTTCCTCAAGTTCATCCCATTCCCACTGGTAGCGATCACGCTGTGGTCCTTTATCACGATGATACCATGCCAGGGCAATACCGGCCAGCATTCCCATAAGATGACCTTCCCATGAAATTTTTTGTTTCGGAAAAAAATCAGGAAAAAGCCCCCATACCATACTTCCATAAACAAATAACACAAGTAGTGCAAAAGCCAGTAGATTCTTGTTTTTCTTAATTAATCCTGCAGTGATATGAAAGGCTGTTAGTCCGTAAACCAAACCGCTGGCTCCAATATGAATGCTGCCATATTCGCCTAAAAGCCAGAGCCAGAACCCTGAAATAATGAATAACTGAATAAAGATAATGAAACTGGTTTTACGGTAAAAATAAAACAAAGCAGCTCCAAGAAAAATCAATGGTAGAGAATTGGAACTTAAATGACTGAAATCTTTGTGAAGAAAAGGGTAGGTGAAAATGCCAATAAGTCCGCGCCATGCTTTTGGTGCCATTCCATATTGCGCAAAACTTGTATCTGTCAGTAACTCAATTGCTTTAACTATCCAGAGAATAGCTACAAAAATTGCCGGCCATACCAGACTTCGTAAAATCAGTGATTTTTCAATTGCTTTTTCGCTATGGTTATAATTATGCATGCATATCAGCATTAAGCTGACAAATGTACATTTTTATTAGCTGATACTAATTTTTGTACTTGTGTAATAAGGAAAACCTTGCTGTTTTATTTCAGAACATATCTCTAAGGGGCAAAACAACAAAATTTAGTTTTTTTGGTGTAATGATACGAGAATAATTAGGTTTTGAACTTTTAATAAAGATAGACAAAATGCTAATTAGTTCGTAAGTGTCTGAAATACAGTTAAATGTAGGGGTGTTTGCAATTGTGCATGTTTTGAATATTGAAAAATAATCTATTTTTGGCTTGAATTACATGATTTGATGAATTTGATTTTAGTTTACTTTGTGGAATATAAATAATTGAAACGATTGGAAATACTGATCTTGTGAAACCACATTAACCTTATCCGGATTTGATTGAGGATGCAGTCTAATGATAATTGTCCGATCAAATTTTATTAAATAGGAACAACAGGCTTTCCGGAGATAAGGTTGCTGAAGAATAATTAAACATGAAAAAAGATAAATCAGAAAGGCCGGGGAAGGATTTAAAACCTCTCATAATTGAAAGTGCCCGCGAGATATTTAGAGAATATGGTTTGAAAAAGACCACAATGAATGATATTGCCCATAAAATTAATAAAGCTAAAGGAGCACTTTATTATTATTTCAGTAGCAAAGAAAAAATTTATGAGGCTGTCATTGAAGATGAAGCCGATATTTTCAGAACTGAATTGATCAGTGCAGTTAAACAACAGACTACGCCGGCTGCCAAACTCAAAGCTTATGTATTGACACGAATCGGTCTTTTTAAGCATCTGGCAAATTTTTACACAGCTTTTCAAAAGGAATATTATGAGCATTATGCATTTTTAATGCACTTTCGCGAAAAATATGATAAAGAGGAAATTGACCAGATAACAGCTATTTTGAACGATGGAATCGAAAAGGGTATTTTTGAAATCGAAGATGCCCCGCTTGCAGCAAACGGAATCTTGCTGGCAATCAAAGGGTTTGAATACCAGTGGACTTTGGAAGCCGATGAAAAAGAAACGGAAAAAAAGATTGACTTCTTCCTTCAGATCATCCTAAACGGCATAAATAAAAGATAGTCGCCGGAATTTATCAGCCTGATATTTGTTTTAAATCGCTATTTAACATTTTTTCTGAATTATTTAATTGACCATTTGTCTGTTTTAGTCAAATGGCATTATCTTTGCTGATAATTTCCAATAATATGAAAAAGCTCGTAACATTTGTCCTTAAGCACAGAATTGCTGTTATAGTCATAACTATAGTCCTTACTTTACTTTCAGTCTGGGAGCTGCGTAATATTTCAATCAATAGTGATGTTACCAGTTATCTGCCTGCCGATGATCCTTCGGTAAAGCTATTTAACGAAATCAGTCAGGAATATTCATCAAGCTGGACGGCAGTACTAATTCTTGAAAGTCCCGAAGTTTTTACTAAAGAAAACTTTGAGGAGATAAGCTTATTAAGCCAGGAATTACAAAGGCTTGAAGGAATTGATTATGTTGTAAGCCTTACAAATATTCTGGATATACGAACAGATGAATTTGGTTTTGAAATCGGACGTCTGGTTGATGAATACGAGCTGCCCTCTACTCCTGAACAGCTTGCACATCTGAAAGAATATGTTTTAGGACAGAAACTTTTCAAGCATCTGGTTTCTGCTGACAGTAAGCACACCTTGATAGTTTCTCAGATAAATGCCGATTATGATAAAAACGCTATAGCCAGAGAAATAAAGGATCTGGTTAATAATCTTGAGGTCAGTCAGACAGTATATTTTGAGGGGATTCCTTTTCAGGTATTAAATATAATGGATTCTATAGTACAGGATCTGCTCCTGCTCACTCCTCTTATTATTATTGTGATCCTGATAATGCTTTATATTGGATTTCGCTCTTTCAAATGGGTCGTTTTACCTCTTGTTACTGTTGCGATAGGCATAATATGGATGATGGCTTTAATGAGTTTCAGCGGTATTGCACTTACTCCTATTTCTGATGCACTTCCGGTAGTGCTTTTTGCTGTAGGTAGTGCGTATGGGATACATGTGGTGAACGCAATACGGCTAAATGTACCCGGAAAAGAAAACACCAGAGAAGCACTTATGAATGCGGTAAAAGATATCTCTTTGGCTGTTATACTTGCCGGTGTAACCACCTTTGCCGGTTTTCTTTCATTCGTTTTCAGCTCTTACCTTACCATTATCAGGGATTTTGGGATTTTTGCAGCAGTGGGTGTTTTAATAATTCTGGTTTTATCCATTACCTTTATTCCTGCCTGGGCTTCTTTCTTCAAAAAGTATCCCGGTAAGACTAAAGAAAGCGAACTTCCCGAATTGATAACCAATCCTTTCAAAAATTTAATCATTAAACGACCCGGACTTATTCTTACCCTGAGTGTAATATTGTCAATAGTAGCTTTTACCGGAATTCCAAAAATAGAACGGAAAGTAGATATTCTTGAGTATTTTAAGCCGTCGTCACCATTGAGGCAGTCTTCAAATATTATGAATAAAAGCTTCGGTGGCTCTTTACCTGTAATGATAAGGATAAGCGGCGATATTTTTGAACCTTCAACCCTGACACTTGCAAATGAAGCAACAACATTTCTTGAATCAATTGATGGACTTTCGAATCCAAGATCCCTGGCAGAATATTTTATGCGTCTGAACGAAGCTATGGGAGAGGGTGAACAGATACCCGATTCGAGAGAAAAATTACAAAACCTGTGGTTTATGCTCGAAGGTGAGGAAATGATGCAGCAAATGGTTAATTACGATTTGGATGAAATTATCGTTTATGCAAGCATGAAAAATATGGATGCAAAATCAATGCATGATATTTATGATAAAATTGAAGATTATGTAAAACAATTTCCTGACAAAATGGAAGCTACCGGCATGCAGGCTATTTATTCAAAACTTGGCGACAGTATGATGAATAACTTGCTGCAAAGTATGTTGCTGGCATTTATTTTTGTTTTTATTACCATGATTTTCCTCATTGGTTCGGTTAAAGGTGCCATAGCAGGTTTTAGTACTTTGTTTTTCTCGATGCTCATGGTTTTCGGACTTATGGGATATACAGGAATTGCACTTGATATTGCAACTTTACTGATAGCCGGAGTAACAATAGGAATTGGAATTGACTATAGCATACATTTCACAACAGCATATAAAAGGTTTATGCGTCAGGGAGCTAATCATGAAGAAGCTGTGACTAAAACTCTTGCTACTTCAGGTAAGGCTATAGTGATAAATGTGGTAACAATTATTGCGGGATTTCTGGTATTACTTTTTGCTAATCTCATCCCATTGCAGCAGTTTGGCATACTTTTTTCAGTAAGTATGCTTTGCGCCGGAATAAGTGCTCTTACACTGCTTCCTGTTTTGATAAGAGTTTTTAAAGTAAATAATAAACTTAAGAAAAATAATCAATAACTAATTAAAATCTAAGAAAAATGAAAAAAATCTTTGTTTCATCAACTTTAATTTTTGTTTTTATGATGATCCATGGAGTTTCGTTGGGTCAGGCAAATGAAATGAAAATTTTACAGAATGTTGACAATATCCTGAATGCTCCTAAAGACCAGATTCTTACGATAGTAGCTCACATTGTTGATCGAAGAGGAAATGAAAATACACGAGAACTGAACATGTTTCAGAAAGGAAGCGACAAGCGTTTAGCGAAATTTCTTACTCCTGCCGATCAGAAAGGGATTGGATTTTTATCGTTACCGGGTGATAATCTTACTTTGTACATGCCTGCTTATGGTAAAACCCGTAAAGTGGGCGGACACGTTAAGAATACCAAATTTGCCGGAACTGACTATACCTACGAAGATATGGAAGCAAAACGCTATACTGAGAGATATGACCCCAAACTTATTGAAACCAATAACGATAACTGGGTATTGGAACTTATTCCGAAAGACGGCATCAGAACAGATTATACCAAACTGCATATGACTATACGCCGCAGCGATAATTACCCTATCAAGATTGCTTATTTTGATAAGGCAGGTGTAATGGTTAAAATTCTTGAAAGCTCCAATATTCAGAAAACCGGTGATTACTGGCTTGCACGTCAGACTAAAATGACCGATCTCAAAACCAAAACATCAACAAAAATGGATATCACTAATGTGAAGTTTGATACCGGTATTGATGATGATATTTTTACTGAACGCTATCTCATGCGTTAAAGCAGACTGATATGTTACGGATTTGAATTTTTAACAAGTTTTTAAAATTGTTTTCTGATTTTGTAAAGCATATTATATATAAGGTAGTGTTTTGTGTTCGAATATTAAAGCAAGAATAAAATGAAAAAAACATTTTTACTGCTGTTATGGCTTAGTTTGCAAATCCTTGGCTTTGCTCAGGAATACGGCGGCGCTGGCGACTACTTTGGTTCAGTACTTGAAAACCTGAACTGGGATGGATATTTTTATTCCGATGATCGTTTTGGAGTGACATCGCCAAATAAAAAGATGATGTTTCAGGAGTATCGCCTGTCACTTAAACCTTCGGTAAAAACAAAAAGAACTGCATTCAGCAGTGAAATATGGGTCAGGAGCATGCCGGGAGAGAGCATTACATCGTACACCCAGTTAAGCGACAGAAAAAAGACATTTCCCACTGATGTGGAACTTCGCGAAGCATGGTTTGAAGTGTATGATATTTTTGCAAAAGGTCTTGATCTGAGGATAGGGAAGCAGCGTATTGCATGGGGCGCTGCCGATCGTTTAAATCCCACGGATAATATAAATCCTTACGACCTTGAAGATATCTGGGATTTTGGCAGGCATCTTTCGTCGAATAGTGCTAAACTTACCTATTATAAAAATAATTTTTATGTGTCGGGAGTATTTGTTCCTGCTTTTTCTCCTTCGGCGGCACCGGATATGGAATGGATGAGTGCATTTATGCCGGAGTTCAGCATGCCGGATGAATATGATTTTAACGGCACAAACTATAAACTCATTAATAAAGGTTTTGATGATATTCTTCTGATACCCGATAAGACTATTAAAAAATCGTCAACCATGGGGCTGAGAACTGGTTTAAATATTGGCCGTTTCAATCTTTCAGCAAGTTTTGCCCATAGCTTTGATGTTATGCCTTCGCCATCTAAAGCGCATCTTACCGATGTTGAGCGTGTTCAGGACAAAAATATTCTGAGATACAACCTTGATGTGGAGCTTAAATATCCTCGTATGAACATCCTGGGATTTGATTTTGCCGGCTCTCTTGCAACAGTGGGAGTATGGGGTGAAGCAGCTTTGTTTTTTCCTGAGAAAATCCAGATGGCTGTGGATATGAGTTATATGGGACTAAATATAAGGGTAATGGATTCAACGGTAATTGATAACAAGCCATATCTTAAATATGTGTTAGGCCTTGATTACACTTTCCCTCATAATATTTATGCTAATTTCCAGTATCTGCACGGTTTTTTTCATGAAAACGGAACCGCCGGACTAAATGATTATTTTGTACTGGCTGCCGACTGGAAGGTCTTTCAGGATAAGCTAAAGATATCGCCTTTTAACTTCTGTATTCAGGTTAATGACTGGTCGGATCTAAGTAATGAACACGCATGGATACTTCTTCCTGAAGTTACCTATCAGCCTGCCGGAGGTATTGAATTAACTGCCGGCGCACGTATTATCAATGGGACAGGTTCAACCATGTTTGGGAAGTTAAAAGATAAGGATCATGTGTTACTGAAATGCAAAATCAGTTTTTAGAGGATGTTTTCAGCCTTTAGCCGGATTTTTAGAAATCGTAGTAGATATTCCTTTTAAAGCAAAAGCCACTGACATTAGTTTGTAAGTGGCTTGTTTTTTAGTGACTCCGACAGGATTCAAACCTGTAACCTTCTGATCCGTAGTCAGATGCTCTATTCAGTTGAGCTACGGAGCCATTTTATTTGCGGGTGCAAAGATACATTATTTGAATAATACAGCAAAAACTTCGAATTGTTTTTTCGTGCCGGGATTCAGATTTTAAAAAATATTTGAATTTGAATATGTCAAATTTCAGATTTGGGCTAAAACCCATAGGGTAGGAGGGTTTTATTTAATAAACTGGCTAAAGCCCGTTCCTATTCCTAATGAAGTAAATCATGAGTTGCCGCTGGCTTTAGCCGGTGGTAAAAAAGGGGTTAAATCAATATATTGGCTTTAGCTAAACCGGTATATGTGGTTTGTCGGATGTGGATTTTTAATTAGGTGATCCATTAAAAATGAATTGAAATTATATGCTGAGTTGATTTGAAAAATGTCATTATAAGCAATTGAATTCTAACATTGTTTAAAAAAATAATAAAAAAAGCTTATTTTCTAAAATATCGTTGTATATTAGCAGTCCCAATTAGCAGCAGTAAGTTTTAATTTGTTCATGAAAATTTTATTCATATAATTGATAGTCAACCCTTTAAAATGCTATTATTGACTGAATTAAATAATAATTTAAACATTTAATAAATCCATTAATCATGAGACATATTTTACTCCCAAACAATTTTAAAGATAAAACCATAGCTGGTTTTAAGTGCTTAATTGCAATGTTTGTGCTTTTTTTTCTGTTTGCAAATCAATTAACATTGTATGCGCAAAACTGCTCGGTGAATGCGGGTATACCTGCAAGTATCTGCGAAAACGAGAAGTTATTTTTGTATGGTGGACGCACTAGTTTGGTACCAGATGTTCCAGTAATTACATGGACACAGGTATCAGGTCCCAGTGCTATCATTGTTGATCCACATAATCTGACTACTGAAGTTATTGGGATAACAGGAGGTGATGATTTTGTTGAATATAAGTTCAGACTTTCAAGTAAATGCGAGGATGGGTCATTAGTTTATCAGGATGTTGTAAAAAGAGTTTATCGTATTACACAGGCAAATGCCGGTAGCGGTTTTACTTCATGTCCTGGCTTAAATATTGGCAGTTTATCGGCAAATGCTCCCGTAACAAATGAATCCGGACAATGGCTCATTATTGGAGATAATAATGCAGGAGTAACAATTGTTGATAATACTATTCCAAATTCCGGAATTAATCTTGCAGAAACATTATGTGGTTCAACAAAACTTGTATGGCAAATATACAATGAAGAAACCAAATGTGCCACACAGGATACAATAGTGATTACTAATCGTGGTGGGGTAACAAATATTTCTGCTGGTGAAGATCAAACACTTTCTCATTGTTATTCAACAACGCAAAGTACTAATATAGAAGGTTCTTTTGCCGGTTGTGGAATTGATGGGCAGCAAGGAGTATGGACTGTGATAAGCGGTCCTAATGTTCCTCATATAGTAAACCCCGGATCAAATGATTCAGAAGTTAAAAACCTGATAGAGGGTACTTACCGGTTTCGCTGGACAGTTACCGGTACCTGCGCATCAGGTACTGATGAAGTTGAAATTATTGTACTTGCCCCCACTGCCGATATTACTAAGGCAAATGCCGGTTCAAACCAGGTTTTTTGTGATGACAGAGAATTAACAGTGCTTAGTGGTAATGCGCCGCTTTATATAAATGAAACTGTAGAATGGGAGCTAATTGAAGGTCCTGAAGAAGATATAAATATAGTAAGTCCTAATTTGCCGGTTACACTGGTTACAGGGCTTGATGGCCATAGTACATATACTTTTAGATATACTATTATAAATTCAGTAACCAAATGTTCCAGTACCGGTACGGTTACGATTTCATATCTTGCTGATGCACCCTCATTGCATATCACTGAAAAGCCCATTTTGCTTCCCTGTGGAGAGACAGTTGCCAACATACCATTTATATTTGGCGGTTCGGGAGTTAATCAGTATCGGATTTTTAACGGACCTCCTAATGAAAAATTTACTTATCCAACAGAATGGACAAGCTCCGGAGGTACCAGCCCGGCAATTATTCCCAACCTTACTAAATCAGGCGAATATCATATACAGATGAGGCGTTATACTGCTATAGGCGTTGGCTGTGAAGGAGCATTTGATGATGTTGTTGTTACAGTGTCAAATATAGCCGTTGAAGCAAATGCCGGTACACTTCAGATTTTAAATTGTAATGTTACAAGTACCGCACTTGTAGGTAATTTAGTTACAGACTCTTTCTCTCATACATGGTCACAGGTAAGTGGTCCCAAAATAGTGAGTTTGGTTGACATTCATGCCCATGATTTACATATAAAGGATTTGATACCAGGTTTTTACACTTTCAGATGGACTATTTCAGGAGGTCCGATGTGTGAAAATAAGTCGGATGATGTTACTGTGCTGGTTTCAAGCGAAATCCCTCAAGCCAAAGGTGCAGGCGATGATCAAAATGTTTGCCATGGCAGCCCTGTTTATCTCAATGCCCAACCCAAAAACTTTGTTTTCGAAATAGGCACATGGAGTGTAGAACCCAATGAAGAAGGGGTTATGATCTCTGATATACTTGATCCTAATGCTGTGGTTACAGGATTAAAGGCAGAGACTGAATATGTTTTTACATGGACTGTGAAAAATGGCTGTGATTCAATAAAGAGCACCGTTACTATTACTGTAAGTGATGATCTTGGACCCGGTATGGCGGAAGCAGGACCAAATCAATGTATTCCTGTTGGTCAAACAACTGCTACTTTATCTGCTGATGCTCCCGGTACTGATGAAACAGGAACATGGAGTTTTATAAGTATTGCAGGAACAACCACTCCGACTTTTTCACCCAATGAAAAAAATCACAAGGCTGTAATTTCCGGACTTGTAGAGGGAACTTATAAACTTAAGTGGGAACTAAGTACCGGCAATGAATGTACACCTACTTGGGATACTGTTATGATAACAGTTGCAGATATTACCCCGGCTGTTGCAGGAGATAAAATCTGGGTTTGCAGCAACGAATTTGAATTGATTGGAAACGATCCTGGAGACATGGAATCAGGACTTTGGACACAGGTATCAGGTCCGGGTGCAAAAATTGTCAGTCCTACGTTTTCAACCACACAAGTGCAATACGCTTCCGATGGTGTTTACACTTTCAGATGGACTATTATCAATGGTGCATGTATGAGTTTTGATGACGTTAAGGTATTTGTATCAGACAATCCACCATCAACTGCAACAATAACACTGGCAGATGATGTATGTGGACTGACAACCAATACTTTAAAAGCTGAGAAGCCTACGGCTGGTAATGGTAAGTGGTCGCCGGTCAGTGGACCTAATACTCCCGTTTTTTCCAGTCCAAACTCTTTTCAAACCGAAGTTACAGGGCTGATAACCGGTGAATATGTGGTTAAATGGACTGTTGAAGGAGGTCTTTTCTGTGAACCCTCAGTTGCAACTGCTTCATTCACAGTTGTTGAAAAAGCCGATGCAGGCGCTGATCAGGCTTATTGTGATGAAATAACTGCCGTGAACCTTACCGGTAATGCCACAAGTGAAGGAGTATGGTCGGTTGTATCAATGCCTGTTGGGGTATCAACAGTTACAATTACTGCCACATCCGCCAATACAGCGGTAGCTTCGGGTTTATCACCCGGCACAGATCCGGAAAAGGGAACTTATAAGTTTCGATATACAATTTCTGCTGATGATTGTGAAAGTTACGATGATATGGAGGTAACACTATGGCATCCACCAAGTGAAGCTGCTGCCGGAAATGACCAGATATTGTGTAATGAAAGCTCTTTCTCTTTGGAAGCAACTCCACCGGTTTTTGGTACCGGTACATGGAGTATATTATTTGGTCCTGAAGGGGGTGTTTTTGAATATCCTAATATTGCATCAACAACATTTACAGGTGCAGTCCCCGGAGTTTATGTATTCCAGTGGACTGTTGCCAATGGTGATTGTAGTAATGCCGATCAGGTTAGGATAGAAAACTTTGCTAAGCCTTCAGATTCTAAAGCTGGCGAACCTCAGGATCTGGTTTGCAGTACTGAAACTATTATGGCAGGAAATGATCCGGCAATAGGCGTAGGCACATGGACATTGACTGCGAAATCAGAAACAGCTCCTGATCCTACCATAGTATCTCCTATTTTATATAATACACCTGTAACAGGTTTGGGTCCCCAATCGGATGGTAAGCCCGGTGTTTATACTTTTTCATGGACTATCAGCAATGGTAACGTATGTACCCCTACTATAAGTTATACATCAATAACTGTGTATAAGGCACCTACTCCGGCTGTAGCAGGTCAAGATCAGGAATTTTGCGATCAGGCTTCCACAACTTTAAGTGCAACTGTGGTTGGAGTTGGTACTGGAACCTGGACAGTTATCAGCAAACCTTCTGCTGCAGAATATCCTGAATTTACACCGGATATCAACGCCCATGATGCGGAAATCTCCGGTCTGAAGCATAGTGTTTATGTTCTGGAATGGAAAACAAAAACCGAGTTCTGTACTTCTACTGATACCATGACCATAACTAATTATGAGGAGCCTTCTGTTCCTTATGCAGGAGAAAATGCTCAGATATGCCAGTTTGATCCTCTTGTTCTGAATGCAACGCCGCCCCTTGTTGGTACAGGCGAATGGACGCTATTAGAAGGTCCAAACACTCCTTATATTATTGATACAGCTTCACATACAACTCAGGTAGTGGGCACAATTACCGGAACTTATCAATTTGTGTGGACAGTGAGTAACGATGGGTGTGCTACCAAATCAAGCACTGTAACAATTACAATAAATCAGGAGCCGGAACTAGCTGTTATAAAGGGTGGAGACAGGGATTTATGCGGCGTTACAAAAGTGGAATTAGAAGGCAACGTACCTGAATCGTTTGCAATAGGAACATGGAGTATTGAAAGTGTAATACCAGAGCAAGATTCTGAAATTGCATTAATTAAAGATGGCTCAACAACTACCGTTAAGCATATTGAGCCTGGCTCTCCACGTACTCTTGTTATAAGATATACTGTTTCAAATGGTGATTGTATAAAATACGATGAGATAGAAATACGGAACTGGTATCCATTACCCGACCCTGCTAATGCAGGAGATGATCAGGTTGTGTGCGATGTGGGTACTGTTACTCTTACAGCAAATATGCCTGTGGAGGGAACCGGAAAGTGGCAATTTAAAGCAGGAACGATTACTCCAACTATTAATAATCCAAATTCTAACATAACTACAGTTACCGGATTAATACCTGGAACATATACTTTTTCCTGGGTTATCAGCGCCACTGAAGGACCTTGCAAATCAGAAGATGATGTAAGGATTATCAATCGCAGTCAGATTATTATTACAGATCCTGATGACATAACTGTGTGCGTAGGTGCTGAACCTGATCTGGTGGCTAGTGCGATTGGAGGCTCAGGTACTTATACCTATCAATGGCAGCAAAGTGATAATGATTGTGATGGCACCTGGAGTGATATTCCCTCTGCTACCAGTTATACATATACAACAGTAGGTCTGGCTACAGGTACTTATTATTACAGGGTTATTGTAAAAGATACTGATCCGTTTGCATGTGAATCTGTTTCAGACTGTGTTATTGTTACAGTTGTAGATGATCCTGCAATTGATACCCAGCCTGTAGATGATGAAATATGTGTGGGTGGTTCGGCAGCATTTTCTGTTACAGCTTCAGGAGGAATGCCATTTCTTGATTATCAATGGCAGTATTATGATAATGGTACATGGAGTGATGTTGTAGACGACACACCGGCAGAAGTTACATATCAGAATGCCACATCTACAACTTTAGATATAGAAACAGCCATTGGTGTTAGTACTGGTTCTTACCAGTACAGGGCATTGGTTTCTGCTACCGGTTTGGATTGCAATGAAATTAGTACAAGAACTGCTACTTTGAACATAGTTCCTGATCCGATTATTAATACCCAGCCCGAGGTTGCCAATATATGCAGTGAGCAAACTCATACAATGATCATAGATGTAACAGGACACGCATCCAGTCCTGTTAAATATCAATGGCAAACAAGGACATCGTCTTCAGAGCCATGGGATAATGTGGGTACTGATACCAATACATATACAACACCGGTACTTACTGCAACAGCACCTGATGCTACTGTATGGGAGTATCGCGTTATAATTACACAGACCCAATCAGGATGTGAAACAATATCAGGAACAGCTACTGTAACTATATATCCTATTCCTGCTGTTACAAGTGCAGCTACACGCCTTATCTGTAATAATACTGAATTAAATTATAATATTACTTCAGACGTACCAAGTACAACATTCACCTGGACGGCAGCTCAAACAGTTGCTCCGGCGGGTGGAGAAGTAACCGGATTCAGTGATTGCGATAATAGTAGTTGTGGGACAGAAATTAATCATACTCTCACAAACAGTGGTACTTCTCCCGGTGTTGTAGAATACTATATTACACCAACAGGTCCTGCTCCTACCAATTGCGTGGGAAGTACGTTTACCCTTACATTAACCGTGCAACCAACACCGGTGGCATTGGCAACACCAACCTATACTCTGTGTGATGGAGATGATACAGAAATCCTACTGGGAACAAATGTTACCGGTACTACACCCCCAGTTACATATACCTGGGAAGCTTCATCGGATAAATTGATCGCTGGAGAGCATTTTACACAATCATGTAATGCTAACTGTGAAGAATTAATTAAGGAAATAATCAATAATCCATTAACATATCCTGTAACAATTACTTATACTATCACACCGTGGATAGGCGAATGTGAAGGCACTCCGGTAAGTGTTACGTTAACTGTGAATCCTTCGGCACAGGTAAATGAATTGGATAACTTGGTATTTTGTCATGGTAATCATTCAGATGGAGTTAATTTCACTACTGACAGAATAGAAGGAATTACTACCTATACCTGGACAATAGATAATGAAGATATATGGGACTTAGGTTTATCTGGTAACGGACATATCCCTAAGTTTATAGTAATAAATACAACTAATTCACCTGTAACAAGAAATATAGAAGTCCATCCATTTTATACAAATAATGGAGTACCATGCGAGGGTAAGTCTGAAAAATTTACTATTACCGTGAACCCGCTTGGGCAGGTGAATAAGCCTGACAATCAGGTAGTTTGCCACGATGATCTTACTGAAGTGAATTTTACATCTGAAAATACAGGCGGAACCACCAAATATGACTGGAAGCACACTAATTCGGCAATAGGGTTGGCTGCTTCAGGGTCTGGAAATATCAGCTTTACTGCTAGTAATACTTTTACAGCACCAGTTAGCTCAACCTTTACTGTTACCCCAACATTTACCTATTTAGATAAGGGCTGTACAGGTCCTTCAGAAGAGTTTGTGATTTGGGTTAATCCGGCAGGGCAGGTTAATGAAATTGGTCATCAGCGTTTATGCAATGGAGAAATTACAATTCCTGTTATATTTGAAACAAATAATACTGGTGGAACAACAACTTATGCCTGGAGTATTGATGAAAACATAGGCAGCCCTCTTATTGGAACCGACGACATGCCTTCATTTACGGCGGTAAATAATGGAAATACTCCTGTTGTTGCAACCATTACAGTAATACCTACGTTTGAAAATGGAGGTACTTCATGTGAAGGTGAATCTAAGGAATTTACCATTACAGTTGATCCTACTCCTGTTATTACAAGTCCATCTTCTATTACCATATGTAGTGATGAAAAAATTGATTATGAGATTAAATCCAATGTTGAAAATACCACTTTCAGGTGGACTGCTCAAAACACGGTTGGAACGGTTGCAGGCTGGCCTGTCGGTACGGTTACGGGCACATATATAAACGACCTTCTTACCAATATTGACCAAGCTGACGGGGTTGTTATTTACAGCATTCAACCTATAGGTCCGGATCCCCTGTCCTGTGCAGGTCCTCCATTCTATCTTGAAGTAAATATAGTTAACTGTAATCCTGTCATAGGTGTTGCAAAACAGCTTGTAAATGTTACTAACAACGGAAATGGCACACATGATGTTAAATTCAATATCAGGGTTCAGAATTATGGCAATGTACAATTATATGATATTCAGGTTAGCGAAGATCTTGATAATATTTTTGGATCTGACAATTATGAAGTACTTGAGCTTTACAGTACATCATTTGATGTAAATATGAATTATACCGGAACACAGCCGGATACTCTGTTGCTTGATAACGAAGGAACTTCAAATATACTTGCTATTGGAGCTTCTACCAATATAGTGCTTAATCTCAGGATTTTAAGTGCAGGTGAATATGAAAACTCTGTTTTTGCCAGAGCTGAAAGTTTAGCAGGTACGGTAACCGATACTTCACAAAATGGCAGTGACCCTGATCCTGATGGAGATAAGGATCCTACAAATAATAATGATCCAACTCCTGTTAGCTTTGATGATTGTATTTTATCAATTGAATGTCCTGCAGGCAGTCCTTATGAATTTTATGTTACACCCGGGTACTGCGGTTATCTTGTTCCGGATAATAGTCTGGATGCAACAGCTCAAACAAATTGTGATCTGGTAAGCCTGAGACATGATTTTGGAGCTTGCTGCTATCATACTCTTGAAGATAAGCTATTACCGGTGGGAACAACTGATATTATCTGGACGGCAACTGATGCTTCAGGTAATGTTGAAACCTGTGCAATTAAAATTACAGTTATTGATAACGAACCTCCTGAATTTATTAACTGTCCTCAGGGGAATACTATTACAGTATCTCTTTTCCCCGGAATATGCCAAGGAGGAGCCAATTGGAGCATTCCGGTAGCAGTTGATAATTGCGGAGAAGTTACTGTTGAGCAAACCAAAGGTCCATCCCCCGGAAGTGTCAATGCAGTTGGTGAATACCTTATTGAATATACTGCTACAGATGGAAGTGATAATACTGCTGTCTGTACTTTCACACTCAAAATTATAGATACTGAAGGACCACTGATTGTTTGCCCGGGTAATATATTTGTAGAAACTGCCGATGATGGCTGCATATGGGCTTCGCCTGCAGGAAGCCTGACCCCATTGCTGGCAAACAGCAATTGTGATGCATCTATTGGCTGGAGTGTTACAAATCCTGGTGGTAGTAAAATCACAGGTTCAGATGATGTTAGTGGATACACCTTCAGCATAGGCACCAGTACAGTAACTTACACAATAACAGAGACTGTTAGTGGTCAAACCTGGAGTTGTACTTTTACGGTAGAGGTAGTTGACACTACTCCTCCTGTTATTAATTGTCCTGAATATCTGGAAGTAACTGCGCCCGCCGGGACATGTACTGCAACTGTTACTCTTCAACCGCCAACTGTTAGCGATAATTGCACTGTAGAGCCAAATATAAAAACTCATTACGTTATTAATAATGAATTTGGATATATTGGTGAATATCCTGGTTCACAGCTTGAGGTTGTTTTGCCTCATGGCTATAATATAATAAAGTGGTTTGCAGAGGACGAATCCGGCAATATTGCCTCCTGCGATTATGGCAATGTTATGGTAAACATTCTTAAACCTGTATTAGATGCCGGAGATAATCAATCGGTTTGTGAAACGGCAGGTTCATATATATTCTCTGGAGCTAAAGCAGAGAATGTACTAAGTTATGAATGGTTTAGTTTCGGTAGTGGTACATTTACAAGCGGACAAGGTACACTTACACCTACTTATCAGTTCAGCAATGAAGATATTAATGCCGGGATGGTAATAATTGGGTTATATGGAGAAGGTTGCGATCATGGTGAAGATGATATGATGATTTTATACATCTGGAAACAACCCACGGCCAATGCCGGACCAGATACATCAATATGTCCTAATGAAGATTTTGTGCTTACAGGAGCAACAGCAACCAATTACGGAAGTTTAACATGGGAAACAAGCGGAAACGGAACTTTCAACAATCCTCATGCATTGAATCCAACTTATACACCGAGTCCAACTGATATTTCTGCAGGTTCAGTAAAATTAACTTTAACAGCCGATATTGAAAGTGGCTCTACATGTGTTCCTGCAGTAAGTTCAATGACATTGACGTTTGAAGATAATGAGCCACCAGTCTTTGTAAACTGTCCTCAGGGGAATACTATTACAGTATCTCTTTTCCCCGGAATATGCCAAGGAGGAGCCAATTGGAGCATTCCGGTAGCAGTTGATAATTGCGGAGAAGTTACTGTTGAGCAAACCAAAGGTCCATCCCCCGGAAGTGTCAATGCAGTTGGTGAATACCTTATTGAATATACTGCTACAGATGGAAGTGATAATACTGCTGTCTGTACTTTCACACTCAAAATTATAGATACTGAAGGACCACTGATTGTTTGCCCGGGTAATATATTTGTAGAAACTGCCGATGATGGCTGCATATGGGCTTCGCCTGCAGGAAGCCTGACCCCATTGCTGGCAAACAGCAATTGTGATGCATCTATTGGCTGGAGTGTTACAAATCCTGGTGGTAGTAAAATCACAGGTTCAGATGATGTTAGTGGATACACCTTCAGCATAGGCACCAGTACAGTAACTTATACAATAACAGAGAATTTTAGTGGTCAAACCTGGAGTTGTAGCTTCACAGTCACAGTAGTTGACGAAGAAGCCCCTGTAATTACCTGTCCTACTCATATAGAAGAGGTGGTAGATGCCGGAACCTGTTCGGCAACTATTAATCTTACTTTACCGGTTGTATCTGACAATTGCACAACGACACCAAATATCACTTACAAGATTTATTATTCCGATGACTATTTTAATGGAGTTGGACCGTTCACTTCTACCCAGCTCGAGCAAACTTTCTCGTATGGTTGGAGCACAATTGAATGGATAGTTAAAGATGCTTCAGGAAATATTGCAACCTGCTATCAAAGTGTTCATATAACGGCTCCTGCACCAGTTGTTTATGCTGGAGGTAATAAATTGGTTTGTGAAACAGAAGGTTCATATACATTCTCTGGAGCTAATGCAGAAAATGTACTAAGTTATGAATGGTTTAGTATGGGAAGTGGCACATTTACAAGCGGACAAGGTACACTTACGCCTACTTATCAGTTCAGTGCTGATGAAATCAATGCTGGTATGGCTGTAATCTCACTGGTAGGGATAACATGCGATTATAATATGCAGGATATGATGATTTTATACATCTGGAAGCAACCCACGGCCGATGCAGGACCAGATGCAGCAATATGTCCTAATGGAGATTTTGTGCTTACAGGAGCAACAGCAACCAATTACGGAAGTTTAACATGGGAAACAAGCGGAAACGGAACTTTCAACAATCCTCATGCATTGAATCCAACTTATACACCGAGTCCAAATGATATTTCTGCAGGTTCAGTAATATTAACTTTGACAGCCAATGCTGAAACTGGTTCTGCATGTGTTCCTGCAGTTAGCTCAATGACATTAACCATAAATCCTGAAGTAACAATCACCATTGATGAGATTGTTCATACACAATGCAATGCATCAGTAGGTAAGGTTGTGCTTACAAGTAGTGATGGCAGTGATATTACTCTAATAGGTATTGGCACACAAAGTTCAACGGCGACTTTTGAGAATCTGAGTGCGGGCTATTATATTGCAAGGACTTCGGGTAATTGCCCTGCTGAGCTTGGTTTCAATATTAACAATATCAACAGTACACTTGCAGCAACACTTGATGTAAACGATCCATTGTGTTATGGTGGTAGAGTTACAGCCACTATCACAGCTACAGACGGCACTCCTCCATACAGCTATAAGCTTAATGGAGGCATCTCACAGACATCAGGTATTTTCACTGATCTTGAAGTAGGTAATTATAATGTATTGGTTACTGATGCTAATGGATGTACATATTTCATTGCTTTTGATGTTGACCAGCCAACACAGTTGATACTTTCACTTACAAGTCAAACCAATATTGGATGTAGTGGTGCAAATACGGGCAGTGCCATTGTTCTGGCTTCAGGCGGTACTACTCCTTATTCTTATGCTATTACCAGTGGTCCTTCAGGACATAGTGCCAGTATTACCGGAAATGTTATTACTAATATGATAGCTGGTACTTACCGTATAACTGTTACAGATCATAATGGCTGTACTGATTATTTGGATGTTAAGATTAAAGAAATAACAGACGGAGATTTATTATTGTTATGTCCTCCGGATCTTACCGTACATGCTGAACCCGGTTCTGATACATGGGTATCCACTCCAGGCAGTCTTACTCCGATAATGCAACATAGTTCATGTCCGGCAGATCTTAGTTATGAAATTCAGCAGCCTGGTCACACAATTATACCAAATGTTAATGTGGCAGGATGGAACTTTGAAGATGCAAGTAAACGAGTAGCACCTCATTTACCTTACACCGCTGATACAGGCACAGATGATAATAAGGATATTTCAGAAATAAGCCTTATTGGTGGTTCAACATTTTCAGCATGGGATCAAGGTAGCGGAGGCAGTGGCACTTTTGCTCCAAATTCTGTAAATTGGAATGATGGATCAGGTGTAAAATACTGGCAGATAGTCATTAATACCGAAGGATTTGAAAATCTAAGGTTAAGTTCAAGACAACGGAGTAGTAATACCGGTCCAAGAGACTTCAAGGTTCAATACTCATTAGATGGTACAATATGGGCAGATGTGTTAGGTGCTAATAATATAACAGTAGCAAATAATTTTACCACCGGAGTTTTAAATAATGTGAGTTTACCGGTAGCCTGTGAAAATCAGAGCACTCTATATCTGAGGTGGATAATGACTTCTAATATTTGTGTTAGAGCTGGTACCGGCTCAAATCCTACTAATGACCTTGTTCAAAGTGGAGGTACAAGCAGAATTGATGATATAGTAATACTTGGAGATGAAATTATTCCAGTAGTTATTTCCGGTAACGGAGATGTTAGCGGACAAAGCTTCCCTATTGGTACAAGTACAGTAACTTATACTTTAACTGAAACCGGTTCGGGAAGATATGTTGAGTGTTCATTTAATGTTACAGTTCTAACAGATACTGAACCACCAGTATTTGTGAATTGCCCTTCGGGTGATACATTAACAGTGGCGCTTTTCCCCGGGATCTGTGAAGGAGGCGCTATATGGAGTAAACCGGTTGCTGTTGATAATTGGGGTCCTGTCACGGTAACACAAATTGAAGGACCAGCACCAGGCACAGCAACCATGACAGTAGGTTTATATAAAATAACCTATCGTGCCGAAGATGCCTATGGCAATACAAGCGATTGTTCTTTCTATATTAATGTAATTGATACAGAAGGACCTGTAATTGTTTGTCCGAATAATCTGACTGTCAGTGCAGGCTCTGATTGTGAATGGGAGTCGCCGGCCGGCAGTCTTACTCCTTTACTTGCCAATAGCGATTGTCCTGTTGTGATTACATATGACATTTTATTACCGGATCATATAGTAAATAATGATAAAATCGCTGAATGGAATTTTGAGGATCCGTTGAAACGGGTAGCGCCTCATTTGCCTTATACAGCAGATGATGGAAATAGTTTAAACATAGACCTGTCAGAGATTACACTTGTAGGAGCTTCGCTAAAGCTTACTTCATCTAGACCAGAAGATAATCCGCCCTGGTTCCAGGGAGCTGGTGGTCCGGGAACATACGCTGTTAATGCTGATTATTGGGATAATGGTGCCGGGATAAAGTATTGGCACATAGAGGTTAACACGTTAGGATATGAGAATCTGAAGTTAAGCTCAAAACAGCGTAGCAGTTCTACCGGTCCAAGAGACTTTAAAGTTCAGTATTCACTTAATAATCTGAATTGGTTTGATGTACCTGGTTCAAATATAACTGCAACTGAAGATCTTGATAACTGGACTGGAGTTTTGGATAATATCTTGCTCCCATCAATTTGTGAAAACAAGCCGACTGTTTACCTGAGATGGATTATGACTTCGAACATATGTGAAAGAGCAGGAACAGGAAGTTATCCACCTGATGAGGCTGTTCAAACTGGAGGAACTAACAGAATAGATGATATAGTGATATTAGGTGATAATAAATTTATTTATGGAGAAAATGATGCCAGTGGTGAAACTTTCAGCATAGGCACCAGTACAGTTACCTACACCATAACCGAAACAGCCAGTGGTCAATCCTGGAGTTGCAGTTTCACAGTCACAGTAATTGACGAAGAAGCACCAGTAATTGATATCTGTCCTGAAGCAATATCTCAGAATACCGATACCGGCGAATGCGCAGCAACCATAGCGTTGATATTGCCGGATGTCAGCGACAACTGCACAGCTACTCCAATTATCAGTTATCGTGTGTTCAATCCCGATCACAGTCTGAGTCCATGGTATGGCAGTGCTTCCAATACCTATACCTTCAGTTTGGGTATCAGTCAGGTAGAGTGGAAGGCAGAAGATGAGTACGGCAACACCACAACTTGTCTGCAGGAAGTAGAGATCATAGATGATGAACTTCCACAGATCGTCTGTGCTTCAGATAGTCCTTTCACCCGCACTACAACAGAAGGTGTTTGCGGTTATCTGGTAAATGGAGATGAATTTGACGCCACAGCCGGCGATAATTGTACTCTTGTAAGTCTGACACACAATTATGCACCGTATAATCCCGGTACATTGGCAGGAGCTACCTTCCCTGTAGGAACCACCATTGTGACCTGGACAGCATTTGATGCCTCAGGAAATTCTACAAGCTGTTCAATAACTATAGAAGTTGAAGACAACGAACCTCCTGTATTTGTAAACTGTCCTGATGGTCAGACATTCACAGTAGGCTTGTTTGATGGTATTTGCGAAGGCGGAGCAATCTGGAGTATTCCTGTTGCCTATGATAATTGCGGAGATGATACAGTTACCCAAATTGAGGGACCTGTACCCGGCACAGCAACATTGGCAGTAGGAATTTACACAATAACTTATCGTGCCGAAGATACTTCCGGTAATGCAGCTACCTGTACTTTCTATATCAATGTAATTGATACCGATGAACCTCTGATAGTATGCCCCGGTAATGTAGTTGTAAGCACAACCGATACTGAAACATGTGAATGGACTTCACCGGCAGGCAGCCTGACACCACTACTTGCATCGAGCAATTGTCCTGCTACTATTTCATATGATATAACAGGAGCAACAACTGCAA
>Ga0302249_1000497_pt1 | contig 34711 bp, 17 predicted proteins | sample AAG_UR_Val_MG_FD_193531 | JGI IMG/M metagenome (GOLD analysis project Ga0302249, IMG submission 193531) | Enriched activated sludge microbial communities from anaerobic digester in WTTP, New Holstein, Wisconsin, United States - AAG_UR_Val | ecosystem: Engineered > Bioreactor > Anaerobic >... | reverse complement strand
TCTGCATCTGATCGTTGTCGGTAAAGTTCCCATACTGCCTTGGCAGGCAGTGTAAGATTAGTCACAAAGAGGCTGTAGCGGTAATTCTTGTATAGCTCCTTCTCTTCTCACTATGAATAACTATGAATAACCATCAATTACTATGAATTACTATCATCTCCTGTCCTCTGTCCTCTGACCTCTGACCTCTGTCTCCTCCCTCCGCCCTTCTTTGGGTTTCTCTGATTTGTAGAGTTTTTTCCTCGCCTTTCTGGTTTTTTGCTAAACATCCAACCTTCCAACCCTCCAACCTTCTGTCTTTCTCCACTTGACCCCTTGAATCCTTGGCTCCTTGAACCCTTCGCTTCTCTGAATCCTTCACTTTTCTGAACCCTTCGCTTTTCAAAGGGGTTTCTGTAACATTGTTTCCTAACAACTTTACCCGTAGGGTGAGTTGTTTCATCAGAACAAATCTTTCTCCTGTTCTGATGAAGATATTATAACTCAGCGTTCTCTGCGGGCTCTGCGAGAAACAACCGCCTTTCACCCCTTGACCCCGTGTCTCTGTTGTTTTGAAAAATATTCCAAGAGAACCACTTGACCCCTTGAATCCTCGAATCCTTGAATCCTTCGCTTCTCAGAGGTTTAGCCAACCTTCTAACCTTCTACTGTTGTGTCCAGTCCGTTGCCGCTTCCGTCATCTTTATCCAGTAGGCCTTTCCCTTTTCAAGGGTTGTAAGTTCGGGTACGTTGAGCGTTCCGGTAATTTCAGGCGCCTTCTTTGCCTTCCATGTATTGTTTTCCCAGTTCCAGATAATGACCCATCCGGAAGGAGGGTTGATGGTACCGTCGTTTCCGTTATAACCTATGAGATTCCATCCGGGATAAAGAGGGATTGGTGCGGTTGATGCTGTCCATCCTGTCATATCTATATTGCCTGAAGCATCCATATAGACCCAGTAGCCCTTACCGGATTCAATATTTCCTATAACGTCGAACGTCGAACCTTGAACCTTGGGTTTATACACCTGCCACTTCTTGTTCTGGTTGTCATATCCCCAGATAATCCGTACATTGGAAGACACATCCGCAAATACCTTTGTAACGGATTTGTCTGAGGGGAGGCTCGGGAAGGAGATAAAGTTCCAGCCGGCTGAAAGAAGCAGATTTGTTGCAGGTTTTTCCAAAGATCCGCTCAAATCAATACCAAACAATTCTGCAATGGTTGAGGTCGAATCGTCCATCTTCGGACATCTTACCGTGAATATATATGATTCATGGCCTGTCGTATAAGGGTAATAAAAGCTACCGTTTTGCAGAGAGGCATCCAAAAAATAGATGTTTTTCGTAAAAATATAATCTATTGAGTTGCTGGATGGGGATATTATGGCATTTCCGTCAATATCCCTAATGGAGCTGAAAAATGCCTGGTTGGCATATCCGTTGTATCCTGTAATCTTGCACTGTTTGTCGAGAACAAGCTTATGTGAATTAAAGTCATTCTGACTCTCGAAAATCCCTTTTATCGTGAAGTATTTCCCGAATGACACATCTTCGTTTAACAGCATCACAATAAAAGATTTTTCAGTTGTCTTGCCATTTGTAGATGCCTGAACGGTAATTTTGGTGGATGATTTCGCGGCAGAGGCATTGGGGATAATAGAAAGGATATTCTTTGTCAGCACAGTCTGAACAGCATTGCTGTTTGAATTGAGAACTCTTATGGTGACGGGGTCTCCATTTTCGTCACGCGCATCAATGAGGATTTTGAAAGGTTCCGTGCTTGTAACATTCAAAATGATATCCTTAAAGTCATTTCCTATAACAGGCGTGAAGTCGAGGTTTTTTGTAATTTCAGTTTTTTCGCTTTCAGAAACCGTATCAGTGACAATTGATACCGAATATGTGTCATTTGCATCGAGATTATATGATGACGAACTTGTATCGTTACAGAGGGAAACCCTGACCGTATATCTTCCGGCGGATAAATTGCCTACTGAAAACAAAGTTCCCGCATTAGCTTTATCATCCATCTTATAGACCAGATCACCTGTTGCGTCGTCGTATATGGACACAAAGAAGGCTATATTTTGAAGACCTCTTCCGGCGCTTATATACGTATTGCCTTTTAAAAATAGGGTGTATTTATCGATATCCCTCTCCATATCAAATTTTCCCGAAATAGTTGTACCCGATACCACATCACCCGCCTCAAGATTCGTATAGCAGTCTCCGATGCTGCAAGGTTTGATGTTATAATCAATACGTAAGTTAGGGGCGAACGTAACGCCCCCAGCATTTACATTATCATCAAGATAATAATAATCATTGGCATAGCCTCCCCAACCCATGTTGACGTGTATTTTCCTTCCAGACGGGTCAGAACCATATCCGTCAGCCACAGTCAAATGTCCCGGAAAATGCAGCAGCACAGGCCTCATGGCATCTATTTCGGATCGCAAGGTATTAAAAAACAGATTAATATCCGTGCTGTTGTCCATGCTTTTACTCGTGTTTGATAGACCAAAATACTCCATCATGCCAAAAACATTTATAGATGCCTCGGAGTAATCAATCCCAAACAAAGTGTTGTTCACAATACCAATATCCCTGATAAGCAGCGCAACCTCGTCAATTTTATATTCAGGAGTCGATATATCAAGCACATCAGGCATATTATCCCAGTTAAAATTCCTAAAAAGTACTGTCTTTAGTTGCTGACCATTCCATGTATATGAGTGCACCCCGCTGCCCGATAACGGGGAATTATAATATTTCATAAGCTGTGCAATGGCAACACTTACACAGCCGGCGAGCGTATTCTTACCTTCGATTTCAGGGAGAAACTTGTTATACGGAAACCCCTGATTCCAACTTGTTTTAAGGAGATACGTGTCGGGAGTATAAGCAAGGGGACTTCTGTTTCTATCTAAAGTCAAAAGAAACTCCCACCTCTTTTGATTTCCAGATGTTGATTGTGCAGTCCTTAACGTAGTCAAATATCTGATGTTGTATTCTGCCTCAAGGAAAAGAAAATTCCTGTATGCCTCAGGTAGCGCTTCAAAGGGACGTTCCAGTGAATATGCCTTTATCGGTGTTAAATTGTGCGAAGCAGATATGAGGATATATCCGCCGCCATTGAGATGCACAAGATATGCAACTGTAACCTTATCCTGCATTGAATCAAGTATATTTCTTTCTATGGCTTCGATTGAAGCGACGGTCTTTTCACTTCCCGCAAACATAAGAAAATTTCTCGCAATAACATCATACTCGGTTTCGCCGCAGGCAAAACCCGATACACCAAAGATAAATATCGATATTAGAAGTATGATTTTTATCTTATTCATAAGCTATAGACACCATAATGTCCTTTATTTCTATTGCTGCCAACTCAGGGGATTTTTTTCATGTACTTTCATCCAGTAGGCCTTTCCCTTGGATAGGCTGTTAAGTGGTAGAGCACTAAAGTCGTTGAGCGTGGAATGTTTGGCATACCATAGCCCATTCTCCCACCCCCATATGATTTGCCAGCCTTCACCAACATTTGCCAGCGCTTCAGCCGTTCTCAGATTATCTGTGCCGTTATACCCTATCAGATTCCATCCTGGATAAAGTGGGATTGGTGCGGTTGATGCTGTCCATCCCGTCATATCTATATTGCCTGAAGCATCCATATAGACCCAGTAGCCTTTGCCGGATTCAATATTTTCTATAACGTCGAACGTCGAACCTTGAACCTTGGGTTTATACACCTGCCACTTCTTGTTCTGATTATCGTAACCCCAGATAATCCGTACATTGGAAGACACATCCGCAAATACATTGGTCACCGCAGTATTGTCAATCGGAAGCTTGGGAAACGATATAAGGTTCCAGCCCTGATACATTTCGATCTTGTCTGATATATCAGGAATCAAGCTTTTAAGGGCTCCATAGGCATTTAGCCGTCCTCCTGATATAACCTTTCCTTCAAGCGATGGAATCTTATCAACAGAATTGACTATGGCATTTTTTAGCTGCTCGACCGTGGCATTGGGTTTTTTAGATAATAAAAGCGCTGCAACCCCGCTTACAAAAGGTGTTGCCATAGATGTACCGCTTAAGCTTGTATAAGGGTAGTTGATAACTGTTACAGTCGGTTTGCCATACGTGCGTAACGTATTACCATCATTCAAAGAAATTGAAACAACCGGAATCCATTCGCCCGCCTCTCCAAGGGTTCCACTGTACACGCTTCCAGGTTCGGTTGCATTGTTATTATAAATGATTGCTGCCACAGCGCCTGCATTCTGTGCATTGATGACCTTTTGTCTAAATGTAAGCTGAGATCCATCCTCACTTCCCCGTTGAATAAGGGCAATATTGCCATTCACATCAGGGGGAAAATCATCTATGCTTGCACCAAAACCACAGTTATAAAGCGCCTTTGTAATGCCTGTTGTCTGTCCTGCGAACTCCATCCCATGGGCTAAGAATTTTGTAGAACCATGTCTTACAGATGCGCCGGGGGTTAAAGAACTGCCCTGAGGTATCAATGACTTTATGTTTGATCCGGGGGCAGCCAAATGGACACTTGTCGCACCATAATTTGAAAATGACGCAAGGTTATCGTTTGAATCTGTTGCAGCCACAGATATAATATTGGGAAGTTTGTAAGATGCAGGATAACTTTTTGTCGCCCCATCGTTGTCGCTGCTTTTGTTTCCAGCGGCAACTATAAATATCACGCCTTGTTCACCAGCGTCCTTTATCGCATTATATTCTGAAACAGAAAAGCTACTTTCTCCATAACTGGCATTTATAATTTTTGCACCCATTTTGACAGCATAATCGATTGCCTTGATTTCAGATGCAACATTCCCGGTTTCTTCCATAAATTTTAAAGGCATGATTCGAACATTCCAGTTTACCCCTGTAATACCTTTCGCATTATTCCCAACAGCGCCTATAATTCCGGCTACATGTGTTCCGTGTCCACGAAAATCCATCGGATAATTATTGTTATTATAAAAATCCCAGCCATAAACATCATCAATTTTACCGTTGCCATCGTCATCATAACCGTTATTGTTTAATTCGCCAATATTTTTCCATATATTTTCAGCAATATCCGGATGGTTAAAATCTACACCAGTATCTATTACTGCAGCTATCACACCATCTGAACCCCGTGTAACATTCCAGACATCAGGCATCGATGTCTTGACTAGCCCCCATTGTTCAAGCCATTCAGGGTCATTAGGCGTAACTTCGAGGGGCATCCTTATGTAATTCGGCTCCGCATACTCCACATCGTCTTCATTTTTCAATGTGTTGATAAAATCGTGCAGATTGATACCTTCCGGAATCTTGACGTGCTCAATGCCAAGCCTTTCAAACACACGGATGGTTTGCATATAGTGCCTCTCAGCTATAGCCCTCATGCTTGCTCTCGTTGCTGAACGCCTAAACTTAACAAGCGCCTCACCTTTTTTATAATTTTTTGGTAACTCGGAGGCAAAAGACAAAAACGGTATTCCAAAAAACATTATAATCAAAACACATAAAATAGTGGCTAATCTGGTCGTTTTCATGTATTTATAAGTAATTATGCACTATAATCAGCAATTTGTAAATGATCGGTGTCACATAAATCAGACTGAAAACCTCAGTCCACACATGATGACTCACACTAAAGACAGGAAAGGAAGTGTTGAGTTTGTAAAGTGACAAGAAAAACAAACAAGCAAGAAAAACGGGAAATACCAAAAGGGGATATATAAATGGGAAAGGCGGCAAAGAAGAAAAAACTAAAAATTCAAGAAGATATGAGAAATCGGAAACCTGAACTCATGTTAAAGCAACGGATACGCAGCATCGATAGATTTGAGCTTATTGAGGATGCGGTACTTGGTATATTGTTTTTTTCTGTTGCACTCCTTTTTTCTACATCCATACATGTACATTTTACGCTTCCAAAACTTCTTGCTTTACGAATTTGTTCTCTGTGCCTTGTCGTATTGTGGATTGTTCGTTTAAGAAGGGGTAAAATGCAAATCTTACCCTCCTTTGTGTTATATGCTGGTGCAGCATTCGGATTGTGGTTAATTTTATCTACATTTTTCGCTTTACATCTTCCAACTGCGCTTCACGGGGTCTACGGTCGATACAATGCGCTTATCAACAACGAAATTTACATTGTACTCTTTTTTCTTGTTGCAACACTGCCAATGGACATCAAACGGATTTCTCGCATTACCATTGTTTTTGTTTTTGCGCTTGTACCGGTTTCATTTTATGCAATCCTGCAATACTTAAATCTCGATTTTTTCCCATGGCCATCCGGACGCTCAGCATCTACTATTGGCAACCCCGTAATATTAGGGGCATTATTATCTCTCGGATTTCCTTTTGCCCTTGTCTTTTTTCTCAGATACCGTTCGAATTTAGCTAAGACATTCTGGGGCGCCGCTATACTGCTTTTGCTTATTGCCATGTTCACAACCATAAGTAGAGGACCGGCCTTATCAATTATAATATCAAGCGCAATCATATTTTTTATAAACAAAAAAGAGGCTGTCAAGGATCTTAAAAAAATTGTACTATTTGCAATACCTGTCTTTGTTATATTTACACTCTTTATTTTATCGAGTCCCGCAAGTCTTGAAAAAATAGGTCAAAGATTAAAAGACATATCAAATCTCAAGTCAGACCGCAACATCCAGGTAAGACTTGTTTACTACAAGGCTGCATTGGAAGGTATTAAGGAATACCCTTTGATGGGCGCTGGTTTAGAAAGTTTCAGGATAGTCTATCCCAGGTATCGTCCTGTTCAAGAGGGCCAATCCAGAGATGTAATTCCCACGATGGTACACAACGGATATCTTCAATTGGCACTGACTAACGGCATCCCAGCGCTGATGCTGTATCTTTCTTTCTTGAGTACTGTATTCATAGTATTCTTAAAAAAAATTCGGCGCACATCAGAATATGTCACACGCTTAATAATGAGCGGTTTTATTGGCATGACTATAGGTTATCTTTTCCAGGACTTAACAGGGTGGATGGAGATTGCGCTAACACCCTTTTTCTGGATACTAATCGGTGCGGGCGTTGCCTTTGGTATTGCTGATAATGGTTATAATGAAATGCGCCGATGGAAAAATATCGGTATGTATATTTTTCTGACATTGGTCTCGATCGCCTTGATGTATCTTGTTTTTGACGCAATAAACAGGATATATGCGAATAGACTTTTCTGGCAGGCCGAACATATGTCTCCTGCAAAAGACTGGAAGCAAATGGAATATAATATTAAGGAAGGGCTTGCCGCTGTACCGGGAGATTTTTACCATGAAGATATGGCTGGCATACTTTACCTGAAAAGATATAACGAAACCGGCGAAAAGGCATCATACGAGGAAGCCCTGAGACTACTTGAGAATGCACACAGACATAATCCTTATGATATCTATGTGATGATACATCGTGTCGATCTTGAGACTGTAGCACTAAAAAAAGGTTTGATTCAAAAACCATCTAGTTCGGTTGAAAAACTCGTTTCATCGATGTTAGATATGGATAAAAATAACCCTTCCGTATATGAGTCCGCAATAAAATTAAGGCTTGAGGAAAAAAAGTATGAAGACGTTTTGAAACTGCTCGAAAAAGCAAGGACATTGCACCCCGAAGAGTTAAAATATTACATTTTGGAAGGGAATATGCACCGCAATACCGGCAATGTGTCAAAGGCTATCGAGGCGTTCAGAAACTGCATCAAAATTTCTGAAGCAAAAGGTATTTATGATGAAGACTGGTTAAACGCAAAGCACAACATTGCAATACATTATTTGAATAAAAAGGATTTCAATAACGCACTGAAAGAAGCCAAAGAAATATCTGAAAGAATGCCGAACAATGTTCATCCATATAACCTGCTTGGCGATATCTACGGCATATCGGGCAATTTTGACAAGGCAAGGGAATCGTTCGCCTCTGCATTAAGGTTCGACCCCGGCAATCAGAACGCAAAAAGAGGGCTCGAACAGATAAAACAGATTACGGGAAAATGAGCACTCATCGCTTTAGATGTCTGGAAGTTTGGATGTGTAGATGTTTAGCCAACCCCCTAAGACAGAAGTCAGAAGTCAGAAGTCAGAATTCAGGAGTCAGAATTCAGAAGTCAGAAGAAAAGCGAAGTATTCGAGGATTCAAGTTGTTCTCCCTTCTGTCTCCTGTCTCCTGTCTCCTGTCCTCTGACCTCTGCCCTCTGTCCTCTGTCCTCTGACCTCTGACCTCTGACCTCTGACCTCTGACCTCTGCCTTCTCCCTCTGCCCTTCTTTGGGTTTCTCTGGTTTGTAGAGTTTTTTCCTCGCCTCTCAGGTTTTTTGCTACACCTCCAATCTTCTAACCTTCCAACCTTCTAACCTTCTACGGCTGTGTCCAGTTCGTTGCCTGGCCTGTCTTTATCCAGTAAGCTCCACCTTTTTTGAATTTATCCAGTTCTGGGACAGACAAGTTCGATGATTCATGTTTTGCATACCACTGGTTATCTTTCCAGTACCACACTATTGACCATTTGCCGGATATACCGTTCAATGCAGTTGCAACATCTGTATTATCTGCTCCGTTATATCCAACAAGGTTCCATCCCTCGGCAAGAGGCACTGTTTTTGACTGGTCAGTCCATCCTGTCATATCTATATTTCCTGATGCATTCATATAGACCCAGTAGCCTTTACCACCCTCAATAGTTGTGAGTGTATTGTCGGAAACACCCGGTTTATACCTTTTCCATGCCTTGCTTGCGTTGTCATATCCCCATATAATCCGTACATTGGAAGATATATCTTTGAGCACATTATCTATAGATTCATCTGTGGGGAGGCTCGGGAAGGAGATAAAGTTCCAGCCGGGGGTGAGGGAAATGGTCTCAGATGCGCCTGTAGATTCACCAAAAAAACCTCCTTCGTTCATCGCGCCAGCATGAACAACAAATGTCCTCTGGGTTTGCATAAACGAATACCCTGGCAGCGTGACAGAAACTGTCACAGTATCCATATCGTCCACATTCAGAACATAGTAATGGCCATTGGCTGATGTTGCGGTTCCACCAAAATGATGTGGGGCATCTTCATATGTGACCGTATAACTCTTTCCTCCACTACCTGTTGCAGTAAGCGTTGCACCGCTTAATCCTGTTGATGAATTGTTGATATCCGCCACAGCACCGTTGATAACACCCTTTGTTCCTTGAATACCCCAAGAAACGATCTGCGATGGCGTAAACAGTTTAAATGGCCTAGGCGAAGTCAGATTGGATGTTGAATTAACTATCGCAGAAAATACTGGAACAAACCCATCTTTGTAGAGCCTTATTGAAAACGGTGTGCCAGAGGGAAGACCGGTCAACGTGAAATCCCCGTTTCCATCGGTCAGCGTCTTAATATTTGAATCTCCTTCTTTTGTTACTTCCGCTCCCTGAATTGCATTTCCAACAACATCTGTAATCTTGCCGGTGAAAGAGATGGTGGGTGTCGATGATGCGGTATAATTAAATTGCTCCCATGTCTGTGATTGGTTGTCTCCGATAAAGCTTGAAACGATAAATCTGTATGTCCCGGTTTGTAGAGGAGGGCCGGTATATACAATTGATGTAGAGGCATTATCGTTTTCAGTGTTCCATTTCCAGTTCCAGTTTGCATCGAACAACTCGATATGATACCTCTGACCACCAGAAATACCATTAAACGTAAATGTGATATTTCCTGAGACATCTCCTGCTGGTTTGAGATTCGTTGCATATGCCGCAACCCCGCCATTTACTGTCCTGTTATAAGTATGCTGACCGCTCGCATCAGTTATAGTAATCGTGTATGTGGCATTAGAAGGCGGGTTTGCACCAAATTCCACCGGTTGCGGAAACCAAAGATTGCCCCTTACTTTGCTAAAATTAAGCGAGCCGCCTATTCCTGTTCCTGATACTGTCGCTGTAGTGATAGAACCGTTTGGATCATCAATTGAGAAACCGGCATAATATTTATTAGAGGTTGTGTGATATGTATTATCAATATTATATTGCTGCCTGAAAGAGTATGCGTCGATACGGTATTTCTCCTGGTTGCCGTAGAGTTTCCAAGTTCCGCCCTCGTTCTTCATGTAAATATTCTCGTTCTCCCCAGTGCCCCATGTGACGTTTATTGTGGCCGTGTCAGAACCGGTGATGGTCACACCATTAACCGTGTATGTCATTTGCTGGAAATTGGGGTTAGCCCACTCGTTCTGCGCATCTGAAAGGAAAGCATTATAGCTTTGACCATTGTTGAAATAATTCTGTGATACATAGTTGGTGAAAAAGGCTTCATTTTTTTGATTATACAATCCAACAGCAGTTTGAAAAACATTCTGTATTGCAGTCTCTTCACCACAACTCTCAGCATGTACGCCCTTCATTGACGACAATACAGTACTGTTTGCGTGGGTTATATACACCCGGTCTGAAAAATTCCAGCATGCCTTTGTCGCCTTGACTGTCACAGTATCGCCTTCAGCCACATCAAAAATAGCAAAAGAGCCATTACCGTATGTAGCACTGCCAGCGACATAATTTGTTCCATCATTATACATTACACGATAGGTTTTTCCCTGACTACTCGTATAAGAGATCGTCACACCTTCCACCGGTCCAAGGTCAGGGTCATGATTGTCTCTTACTTTACCGAGAATCATACCTCTTCCACTTTGTATACCCATATTGTTCAACTGTGCTTGTGTAAAAAGTGGATAGGGCCTCGAATAGTCTGTATAGTTTGAGGTAGAATTATAGGTAACATAAGAAGGCACAAAAGTATCTTTTGTTACCTTGAGATAGAAAAGGCTGCCGGATGGAAGACCAGTGAGCGTGAAGCTGCCGTCACTTTTTGTTGTGGTGCCTGGCGTACCGGTTTGTCCGCTCGTATTATCGGTAACTTTTGCAACTGCCGCTCCACCAACGGGTGTATTGCCGTTCATAATCTTTCCGCTCACCCATATCGTCCCGGTATCGGCTGTTGCAAATAATGCGCCTGATGTTACTCCATCGGCAAAAGCCATGTATCTTCTTGACGGTATCGTGGTGCCGTCTTTTGTACCTGCGACTATTACCACGGTGTCCGGAGTTACATTCCTGACAAACCACTGACCATTGGCGAAGGTGGATTCACCGCCTATTGTATAGCCATTAATAGAATATTCGGCAGTCCCTGTTGATGGAGAAACAGTGGCGCCGCTTATCGTGCTTGTCTCCCAGTTAGCGCCGCTTTCACGGATTCTGCCATTGATGATGCCCATATTCGCCGGATTAGCCGGATTGGTAGTCCAATTGGCAGGGTAGAGACGGAAATACGTGGGCAATGTTGTGTTTTCAGTAAGATTAAAGATGGGTGTATATGTAGGAAGTGCCCCATTCATAGTAAATCTCAGAGTAAAGTCCTGACCTGACGGGATACCTGTCACCGTGTACTGCCCGTTAGAATTGGTATAGACAGCAGGTATGGAGGCATTGCCTGCAACCTCTACCTTGATACCGCCTACATAGTTCCCGCTGGGGTCCTGAACCTTGCCGGAAAGGGAGATGGTCTGCGTTGCGGGTTTTTTAACCGCTACGGCAAGGACCCTGTCATTTAAAGAATCCGGGTTCATCACGAGAAGCATAACCTTTCCATCGTTGCCAATGGCCCCGGAAAAATGGGGTGCGCTATTTGTTAATAAAAAGCTGTTAATGCTTCCATCTGCTGCCACTGATAATGTCTGAGGCGTTCGAGTTTTTGAAGCAAGAGTGCCGTCAGATTTTCTTTGCTTAAATTCCGACGTACAGATACCTGCAGCGTCGCAAGTAATAGTTCCGAATTCAGCACGTACATCCGTTGCTTTATCTCCGAAGGCACTTATTGTCCATGTACCCTGGAGGTCTGCCTGTGTGTAGTCCCTGTCATGCTTTTTCAGGGCAATAACACTCATAAAATCATCTGCAACTCCCCCGTGTGCATTTGAAAAAACCGTTACCTTGCCATATCCGGCATAGCCTGTCACCATGCCATTGGCATTGAACGTTCCATCGGTTGCAACATTGAAAATCATAGGTTCGTTATTGATTGTATATATTGTACCATCTCCGTTTAGACTTCCGTTTCTTACTACATTGACATGCGTGCCGCCATCACTCATTGTAGAAACATTGGTTTCAGCCCTGTAGTATCCTCTATCCTGGCCTTGCATATCACGCTCATACGAAACACCATAATACTGACCTATCACATCGGCATTAGAATAAGTTTTGTTGTCATCCATTTTTACCGCTGTGAAAAACAGAATTTCGTAGGCGCTAAATGTACCATCACCGATGGCCACCTTTCCGTCCGGAGACAATACAAGCACCATTTTTCCGTCAAGGGTTGCCGTACCGTCTGTATTTAATACATAGGTGTGATTCTGGGTAGCAGATGCCTTGCAATAATTTGCATCAGGACAAACGTCTGCACTTTCCTTAAACGTAGACGTCGCTGTACCGGTGCCCGATGGCCCTATGGCACCAAATTCAATCGTTCCAGCCTCTGTTTTCCAGCCATACCAGGTCGAAATGCCTTTTGAGATCAATGTATATCCCCATTTCCCGACAAAAGGATTATCTGCCGCAGCAACTGATGATGCAGAGACAATCAGAAATACTGTAAAAAATGTAAACAATAAGGTTTTAATTGCTCGCGATCTCATAATTTAACCTCCAAACACAATTTCAAAAAAAGGGAACAAGCTTCTTCTGCCTGTTCCCCTTTTTTTTAGCTACAGGAACTTAAAACCTGTAAGGATAATATAAATATCAATTTTGCACTGAAACATTTTTATAAGCCTTTTTCAAAAGTACCGCCGTCACTGCTAACACCAGCAGCACAAGCATCAAACTCCAGAATAGTCCTATCTGCAATGAAAGCGCACTGAATCCCACAAGCGGTAGAAGCATAATACGCACGGATCCTTTAAGGATTTCGCTCTTTGCAATAAAATCCGCAATCGGTGGGGATGTCCTGTAATACCAGTCAACAAAAGCCTGCCCCGCTGAATTTGTGAGAAGCACCATATCCCTGAAGTTCCTCAGAATCTTTACATAAGGCGCAAAATATGATCCGTACGCGGCTGTTGCAATGAAGCACCCACCACCACCGCCTGTTACAGATGTAATACCGCCGCCGCTGCTACCTCCAATTCCAAATACTGAAAGCGATGATACGGAGAATGTGACCGAGCCTACTTTACCGTCGCCAACATAATCGGTACTTATGATATCAGAAACAGGTACTGCTGTTGCATTGCCTGCCTCAAGGGCGGCTCGGTCTGCGGCATGGTAAATTACAAACTTTCCTGCCTCAAAGTCGCCGGGGTTTACGACACTCAAATCAAACGGTATTTTGATAATAACCCTTTTTATATTTGCCGCAGATACTGGATTACCCGTTGTAGGGTCAACAATCGATACATCATAGACGTAAGTCGGAGAACCTGTGGTTGTAGTTGCTGTTGTGGAGCCTTTTTGTATCTGTGAGATCATTACAACAGCGTTTGTTGTAACGCCACCTGTAGGTACTTCAACGCTACTCGTCTGTCCTGAAGCAGTCAACCCCACTGAGGCGCCTCCTACGTCTACATTCGTTGTTGCAGCACCTGTGGAGCCCGATTGATAACTATAGACCGTATCTGCAAAATAACCGCTCGTTACATCACGCGGTGTTTTTACAGTATCTGCCTTTATCCTGACAGAAAAATCGCCTGCGGCATCATATGCTACCGTATATTTACCGCTGCCATTCCATGTTGCAGCACCAATGGATCCGCTTCCGGAAAGTTTAGTTACAGCGATCTCTACACCTGTATTATTGAATGCAGGGCTTGCCTCGATGGTTATGGTCGTTGTTGTAGCCGTTGTGGTCACACCTACACTGACTGTTGTCTGAGGCTGGAGCGCAATATCCTGATTTGTTGCGTTTAGTGCAACATTCTGAAGGAATCCGTTTTCATAGTTATCCTTACTTGCAGATACCGTCCAACCGGTGGTAGGAACCCCAGTAGGAAGATATATCGTGTAATTGCCTGTGCCTGTTGCGGAGGTTGCCTCATACTGGCTGGTAACCGGCAGGCTTGTGTGTGTAGCCGTCATATCAGCGCCACCAATTGCAGTGCCTGTTGTTTTGTCGGTCACCTTACCACTAATTGTACCTGCCTGGGTATCCAAAGGAATAGTCAGCGTCTTTGATGAAGAGTATACATTCTTATTTATGAATGTAGGTGGGGTTGACTTATCAACTACCTGATAGAGGTTTGTACCACTGGTATCCGGTCTGTTAAATTTAACCTGCCCATTGGCATCAATATTGGCGTTAGCTGAAGGATCCGTTAATACAGCCACATTGATTGTATGTGTTGTTCCATTGATTGGAACTCCTCCACTTGTCAAAGTCACTACAAACTCGGCGACAGGTACTATGCGCATAATATCGCTATAAAAGGTCTGAAGACCTGCCGCGTTCAACGCCGGATCGTTCGTAACTATTTTCCATTTGAAGCTCATAGTCTGGGTAACTGCCGCAGGGGTAAATGTCTCCGTTGCAGTCGTTGAACCCCCTGGTGTTCCGTATTTTGGAATATCAGCCGCAGGTATTGCCGTGCAGGTTGCCGGATTTGCCGGGTCACACGTTGACACAACCATAGTCCATGTATACGAAGAACCACCAGCCGCACCGCTGACGGTGAAATTCTGAACTCCTGCATCGCTGCGGAATGTGCTCGTATTCGGCGTAAGCAACATAGGTACATTGACCTTTATCGTTGTCGTAAAACCGGAAAGTGTATCTGTTAGAGTCAATGTATACTCCCCGGCAAAGGTACCCGTCGTAGGTGCAGTAAAAGTAACTGACTTGGTGTCAGTGCTTGGAGTAAGCGTTGCTGCCGCAGGTCCTGTTACACCCCAATTAAATGTACCACTTCCGGCTGTAGCCGGTGCCTTGAATGTTGTTGCAACCCCAGCCGTTGCAGTTGCATTTGTTATGGTTGAGCCTGAACTGTTTTGAATTGCAAGAGGTACATATACTTTTGCTGTCTGTGTGGTCGTTATATTGTTGTAGCTTGCATCTGTGATAGTGATTGTCACTGTACCTGTTCCAACTGCTGTAATAACGCCGGTTGTCGGATTAACGGTTGCAATTGACGTATTGCTTGAGGTGTAGGTATATTTTCCTGTACCACCTGTGGGGTTACTGTTTGCGGTAAGATGTTCAGCTCCTGTCCCATAATCCATATACTTTGTACCCGCCGTAATATTGTCAACAACCTGAATGTTTGCCGTTGTTGCCTCGTTTGTTGCTGAAGCGCCATCGTAAGCAGCACCATCTTTCACTTTTACTGTGGTAGTTCCGTTGGCTACCGGCGTGACATTACCAGAAGCATCAACGGTGAGAACACCGATATTGTTTGACGTATAGGTATACACACCGTTTCCACCTGCAGCGCCTATAGCCAATACCTTCCCTTTTTCAAGGCCTGTAGGAGAAGTTATGGCTGTTGTAACGGGGCTATATACTGTAATATTAGCGCTATCAGTTACCGGGCTTCCGCCTACTGTGTCGTTTACCGTTATCTTATCGGTACCAGCCTTTCTGGCAGTATAAATCGAGGTTGTACCGGACGTTGCACTCAAGGTGCCCGTTGCAGGCGTGGTCTGTGTCCATGCAGTAGCCGCCGAACCACCTGTCACGTTGAAGTTAAATGTCTGGCCTTCGATTAATGTAACTGTATTCTTATTGAGAGAGAAAGGCACTGTCTTTACGGTAGTGGTTCCAGCAGTCAAGCCTGTAGCACTTGCAGTGATAACAATGTCACCTCCTGTAGCATCAACTTTTGAGGTTAATGTGTTCGTTGCCTTGCCGTCCGTCGGATTTATCGGCGTTGTCGTTGTTAATGTGCCGTATGTTGTCGCATCAAGTGTATAAGTAATTGCATTAGTCGCACCTCCAACAAGGTTGCCGTGCTGATCGAGAATGCTTGCTGTCAGGTTTGCCGTTGAGACTGTCGAACAGCTAATCTGGGTCTTATCTGAAACAACCTCAATCTTTTTAGGAGCACCTGCGGTTCCGGTTGCTGTAAATGTCACTGGCGATCCAGCAAGTCCCGTTGACGTTGCCTGCACTGTATTTGCCCCAGCCTTTGTACCGAGTGTAAGAACTGTCGATGAAGTTGCATTTCCGCTTGCATCTGTCGTTACCTTTACTGACGATTGACCACCGAAGTTCCCGCTGCCGTCCTTGACAGTAAACGTAACATCCACACCGGCAACGGGGTTTTTATATTGATCAACAACGTTAACCACAAAAGGGGCTCCGAGTGCGGTACCTACTGTTGCACTCTGTCCATCGCCTGTCCCTTTTGTCATCTCCTTTGCGTCACCGGCTACCGCTGATGCAGTAAAATTGACCTCAGTCAATGCACCTGAACCAACTTTTGCTTTATTATTGTTTGTCCCAACCTTTTCTCCGAGCGTAAGGGTTGCAGAGGCATTTCCGCTTGCATCGGTTGCTACTGTTTTGGCTGTTTCTCCCGAGAAATTACCGCTTCCATCAGTAACGGTAAATGTAACATTCACGCCGGGCACCCCATTTCCGTTTGCATCTGTTATCTGAGCAACGAAAGGATTGGCAAGCGCTGCCCCGACCTTACCGGTCTGACCATCTCCGGTACCCTTAACTAAGTTTGCTGCTGGACCTGGTGTTACGGTTATGTTTACGACATTACTGTTTACTGTTCCGGATGTTGTCACTGCGCTTGCTGTCACATTCGTAGACCCAACCTTGATACCCGTAAGATTCCCTGAGGCATCAATTGTAGCAGTGGTTGGGCTTGACGAATTCCATGTTACTGAATTTGTTATATCACCGGTAGTGCCATCATCATAAGTGCCAGTCGCCTTGAATTGTAATTTACTGCCGGAGGCAACTGTCGTTACACTCCCTGAAGCATCTATCACTATTGTTGTGACCTGAGGAGTCGTTACTATAAAGGGCGTTGCAAATGTATGGGAGGCATCATCTGGGGTGCCTTTTGGTCCGCCAAAACCCAACTTCTCACCATAATTGGGCATTATGATCTGCCCGTTTACCGGATATGCAATATTCAGCTTTTTACCATCCTTATAAATCTCGACCTTCACAGTTTCACCTGCGGTTACACCATTGGGGTTCTCACCTTCAGTCCCTTTGGTTGCAAGACCGTAACTGAATATGGTCGAAAGGCTTCCCCCTTTACAGCCAAAAGTCGTACATACTGCATCCTCTGGCTCTACGAGGGTATCGTTCGCATGTTTGAATTTGATTGAAATCGTCGGATCTGCAGAAGTCAGTTCAGCCCCGTCAAGTTTCAATTTTGCATTTACAGTAATTCCCAGGTTTGGAATTCCAAATCCGGAAGTAGTCCAGGCAAAAAATAATGCAACTATGCCCAGGAAAACTAAATACTTTTTCATATTGCCTCCCTCATAAATATAAATTAAAAATTCTTATAAACATAATCCATTCTGCATTGTTGTATTTCATAACTTTCATTACGCGCAAATCATACATTAAAATAGTCTTGGCCTAAGGTAATGTGAGAGATGCAGCCTCTTTCATCTTTATCCAATAACCTTTTCCAGCAGTGAAGTTTTGAAGATCACTGTATTCAGGGTCAGAGGGATCATAGCTCTTCCAAGTTGATGGCGGTGTAAATTCCCAAACAATTTGGTATTTTCCTGCTATACCATTAAGCGCTGTTCCTACTGTCATGGAATGTGTTTTTATATATCCTATAAGATTCCATCCAGAACCAAGGTTTATATTTTGCGATATTGCCTTACCTGTTACTGAAATATTCTTGTTTTCTTTCATCTTTATCCAATAACCTTTTCCAGCAGTGAAGTTTTGAAGATCACTGTATTCAGGGTCAGAGGGATCATAGCTCTTCCAAGTTGATGGCGGTGTAAATTCCCAAACAATTAGGTATTTTCCTGCTATACCATTAAGCGCTGTTCCGATAGCACTGTTTGTCAATTCAAGAGGAAAAGATATGAGGTTCCATCCGGAAGAAAAGGACAAATCGAAATTGAACGTGCTTTGTACCATAAATGAGAATGTTTTGTCACCGTCGCTTCCGTCGAGTTTTCCATCGCCGTTGCTGTCAAGCTGAACACCATCCGCATCGGTTATACCACTGGTACCGCCTTTTATGGTGACCGTAACGGTTGTAGGCTTCGATATAGGGCTTGTTGTAGTAAAGGTTGCTGTATTATCGGTTGTATTGTACGATACGCTTCCGGCTATTACACTGCCGCTCGCATCCTTTACAATGATATTTGTTGTTGAAATTGTTGATGTATTCATAGCTTTGCTAAAGGCAATAACAATGCTTGTATTAGATGATGAAATCGAAACAGAAGCGCCATCTGCTGGCGTGGTCGAGGTAACCTTAGGGGGCGCTGTTGTAGTAAAATTGAATGCATAGTTGTCTGTTGGAGCATCTTCTGCCTTGCCATTTCCGTTTCCGTCAAGACCATTGCCCTGCGAGTCCTTTACACCGCTTGCTCCGGAAAGGATCGTTGCCGTGTATGTTTTGCCGGCAGTAAGGTTTGAAGATGGTGTAAACTTGGCGGTTTTGGTTGCCGAGGTATATGATACCGAACCGTTGATAGCATTTCCAGAGGCATCTTTAACCGAAAAGGTTGTTGTTGTAAAGGAAGCGCTGTTCATATCCTTGTCGAACACCACATTTATGTTTGCATTTATTGGTACCCCTGTTGCGTCTTTCGCAGGATTGGTTGAACTGACCGTGGGCGGGGCAGAACTTCCTCCTGATGATTCAGGTTTTGAATTTGCCTGTGCCACCGATGAATAATTCCTTGTCGATTCTGCGCCTCTTTGATCATATGCAAAAAGCGAATAATAATAAGCTGTACCGTTAGTCAAACCTGTGTCCGTATATGAAGCCAATGCGCCGGCTGCATATTGTGTGCTGGTAACTGTAGCTACAGCAGTACCTGTTGTTGCGCTTGTAGGATATCCGCTTGTATCTCTTCTTATAACAACACCTGCAAAATCTAAATCACCTGGGTTCGTCCAATTCAATGTAAGCTTTCCATCTCCTTTCGTAATGGTAAAGCTTCCTGGGGCAGATGGGGCAGTTGCATCGATGTAGAAAGGACCAAGATGGTCGGCGACAATAGGCGAACCATCACTATATATCACCCTTATATGGAAATATATAGACTGGCTGTCACTAAGCGCATTGCTTGTAGTTGTCGTTGCATTAGACTCGAGTGTTATTGTAGCCTCGGGCATTGTGTTTGATTTTGTATCCCATACCGTTGAATAACCCACAACGCTGCCAAAAGTTGTATCATCTCCAGGCTTTGTCCATGTCACCGTTATCTTGTTGTTGTTGCTCCATGTATTTATTTGATGGCTTGTGCTGGCAAGAGATTTGTTTCCGTCCGTTCCAAGAGGACCTGCATAACTTATTCCTGCCACAATCATTGAAATAATTAATGAAAAAAATAATCTTTTTAGCATTTTATTCCTCCATGGCTCATTTTCATATATGGTTTTGTGGCAGTTATCATGCCTTTCCTCCTTAAAATTTTGAACCTTAAAATGGTATCTGTGGCGGTCTCAAATCCTTCATGTCCGTAGATGTCGTCGATTGTTGACCAGCTTGCTGTTGCTGACCACCTGGAACTGTGGAGCCCGTTGTCCCCACCGTCGGCGGCTGGGGCGTAGAAGTGGGTGCATCTGTCTGTGCCCCAGCGGTAATCACTGGAATCGATGGAGGTGTATCGCCGCCAGATAGGGATGGCGGCATTGGTGGCAAAAGAGAAGCAGAAATCTCTTTCACCGCGCCGGTTGAAGTAATAATCTTGACGGTGTCGCCGCTACCCGCTGCACGAGTAGTTGATGGAGCAGCACCTCCAGAATAAAGCGGGACTACCGGCTCAGCATCCTTTTTTTCGCCAATTTTGGCGGCTTCGGGTGGGGGGGCTATAGGTACAGATGAAGAAATCGTGGGTGGGGCAGTTGGCATTTTGACGGTTGCAGGGGGTGTACTCGGCGCTGCAACAACTATCCCTGCTACACTTGGCTCAGTATATTTTGTCCTTTCTGCCTTACTCAATACCATTAACACTGTTTTATCAGATTTATCAGGTTTTATCAGCACATAATTGTAACCCCTCATAATTTTTTTCAACATCTCTTCGAGCGTAAGATTCGATGCATTCAGCGTTACCGATTCACTGCCTACCATCGAACCTTTCAATTCCAACTTGAATTTTTCTGAGATATCTTTTAAAACTCCGTTCAGCGGTTTGTTTTCAATGTTTGCAGTAATCCTGCCGTCCTTTGTTGCATTTATAATATCCTTGTTATCAGCAAAGGCAAGGTTCAGCCATCCTGACATTAAACCTAAGAAAATAAGAAAAACTAAAAAGACCAAAAACCTAAGAAACAACCAAACCCCCTTTAAGCATCCCTCCTCCCATGAAGCAGGAGGAGGGATTATCTTTATGGCTTATGGAGCAAGCAACGTTATATCGATGCCTGTAACAGGCGTACCTGCCGACACATTGATAACATCAGCAGAATTTTTATCAGCCTTATTGTTGTACCATTTGTAGCTCGGCACAGGCGGCGGATTACCTGAACTCGACAACCCGAGCGCTTTAACTTTGTATTTGCCGGGCTTCACCTTGCTGAAACTGTATGAAGCAGTTCCTCCGTTCGCTATATTCTTCTTGCTTGTGCTTGCCTCGACCTTAGAAGACGAGCAGGCATCGTCCGAGCATACATAAAGAATTACCTGAATTTCGTCTCTTGTCACTCCTGAACTATTCGTAATGGTTCCGGCAATCGAGCCAGGCTTGTTTGCATCAGGCATCTTGAAGCTTATGTCGATATTCGTTAAATCAGCATTTGAAATCTCAATCTCGATGTTGCCAGATTCTATTGCCTTGTTTTTATCTTTTCTGTATAGAGTTTTTCCTTTGCCTTCCTTGTTTGCTGCCACAAGATATTTACCAGGGAATAAAGGCGGTGTTCTATAATAGCCTGCGCCATCCGTAATCGGCGACCAGTAGAATGTGTTGTCGTCCATGTCGTTCGGCGTCTTTTCTTTTCCTGTTCCATCATCGTTTATGCCAAATACACCTATAAATGCGTATTGAACGGGTGTTGTTCCATCATCATCGAGGACCCTGCCACTTATTGTATAGCCCTTTGACACCACAATATCTATTCCTGTTGTGCCTGATGTGCTTGCAGTGACATTCGGTGCTACCCAGTTTGTAGTGCTGGAATTTGTTGAATTAGGGTCATAGAATGTCGGCGTATAATCAAAAGGCGTCGCCTGCACGGTATATTTCGTATCTACCGTAAGCCCATTAATATTGTAAGTACCGTCAGGTTTAATCGGAGACCCCTGAAACTCCCCTTTGTCAGGATTCATCGCCTGTACCCATCCATTTCTGATCACATTAGCGGCATCTTTGTTTGTATGATATATTGTTCCGCTTATTGAGCCGCCCGAAGTCAGCGATATCGCATTTGCGAGAGTCACGTCGTTTCCGTTAACAGTAACTTCGGTTGCCTGACCCCAATCGTTTGTTCCGTCAGAACCGTTCTTATAGAACCTGTTCCCGAAGTTATCCGCCATTACATGAACCTTGTAGTCTGTTGCAGGAGGCAGGCCCTTTAATGTAAATTGTTTTTCAATATCTCCAGCGTTGTATTTCAATGGTTCGCCCCGGCCAATCATCAATGACTGGGAGAAAACATCCACAAAAATATTGCCGGAGAGACCCCCTGTTGCCTTTACTGTGCCTTTAATGCTCCCGCCAGTTGACAGTTTTATATTCGCTCCGGTCTTATCGCCGCTTGTTAAATCAATAAGGGTTGCATCGGTAAAATTAGTCGTCCCTGTTGACGAACCTTCCTTGTAAAATGCGTTTGCATAGTTAGCTGTTGGGTCGTTTGAAAATACCTGAACCCTGTAACCCGTTCCGACTGCAAGGCCTTTGATAGCATATGTACCATCTTGCTTTGTCATCTCACCGCTTCCTGCCATTAAATCTTCAGACCATGCATTAACCCAAGCACCAATCTTGCCATTTCCATTCTCATCTGTGATCTTACCGCTTATAGATCTTCCCGATGAGAGATTGAAGTCAATGCTTGTAACATCACTAGTGGAAGCATTTACAAGCGTTGCCATATCCCATCTTTGTGTATTATTGTAAAACTGTCTACCGTAATCAGGATGGAAAACCTCAACCCTGTAATCAGTTGCCGGGCTGACCTTTATAGAATATGTGCCGTCTGTCTGAATTGGTCCACCAGCACCGCTTCCGGTCTTTTCAGAGAAGGCATTGACCCAGCCTTTGTTGTCCGTGATAGCGCTGCCGTCTTTTTTCACGGTTCCTTTTATTGATATTCCCTGGCTGAGCGCAAAGTTAATGTTGTCTCTTGAACCGCTTGATGTATCAACAAGGTCAGCCTGCATCCAGTCTGCCTTATTATTCCACATCTGAGGAACATAGTTAGGATGCCATACGCCGACCCTGTAATCTGAAGCTGGTTTTACATTTATAGAATATTTACCGGCCGAATCGGTTTCAGCACCGCCGCCGGACATATTCGTTTCAGAATGGGCATTTACCCAGATTCCTGATACAGCATTGCCGTTATAGGTTACAGTACCTGATATTTGATTGCCGGAGGAAAGGTTGAAGTTGATATTTGTCCTGTTTGGACTCGCATCACTTACAAGCACTTCGTCAGCATCCATCCAATCATATTTATCGTTGTAAAACTTTCTTATGAGTCTGTCCGCAAATGCCTCTACTTTATATTTGCAATTGTTTGGCAGTACCTTGAGTGTATATTTGCCATCCGCTTTTGACGGCTCTCCGACTCCGTACATGCAGTTTTCTGACCATGCGTTTATCCAAGCACCTGACACAGGAACTTTGCCCGCCATAACAGTACCCGAGATAGTGCCCATCACAGTCGTTTTAACTACAAAGTCAACACCCTTTGCGCCGCTTGAGGAAAAATCAAATACCGTTGCATGACTGAAATCCCCTGTGGGGTCAGCATCTGCACAATCGGTCGAGCAGGTGTTCACATTGGTAGTTACATAAAACAGATTAGGATATTCTGGATGATTCATATTTATCCTGTAGCCAGTAGCCGGGGGCACGTTGAAACTAAATTCTCCCTTGCTGTTTGTCTGTCCTCCACCCCAAGTCATAGCAGTATCAGAGTTTGCATTTACCCATACGCCTGCAAGCGGTGTATTATCATCCTTTTTTACGCTTCCGGACACAGTAACACCGGTTTTCATGATTATATTTACACCGGTAACACTGCCTTTCTCCGTGCTAATCTCAGTTGCCTCATTCCATAAGGTTGTACTTGCAGAGGCCAAGCATGTCTCGCCGGCCTCATAGATGTTATTTTCGGTATTTGAAATCGTGTTGCATTTCCACATCACCCTCGGGTATGAGTCGGAAAATGCCTCTACCCTATAGCCTGTACCAGTGGGGACATTGATTGTGAAATTACCGCTTGTATCTGTCACAGCATTACCCCATCCTGTCGGTCCAAAGGCATTAACTGTTATATTTGCGATCCCAGTACCATCATCCTTTTTTACGCTACCCTTTATTGTATTGCCTGAAATCATCCGTATATCAACGCCCGTTGCATTATTGGCAGTAACATCTACAAGAGCCGCCTTGTCATAAGAACTCGTCGAAGGCTGGCCGCCATGCCCTCCAAAAAATACCTGTGGAGAACCAGGCTTGTTCGCCATTACTATGTAGTCAGGCGCAGGCGAAACAGTTATAGTATAAGTTCCATCCTCTTTGGTGTTAGAACCACTATCCGAACCTGTACTGTTAGAATGTGCATTAACCCAAATATAGGGCACAGGTGTTGTGCCGTCAGATTCCGTTATCTTACCCGATATGCTTTTGCATGAAAGGAGATAAAAATCGATACCCGTTGCGTTTCCATTTGTTACATCAACCAAATCAGCTTCCATCCAGCCTTTCTTGCTATTGTAGAACTGCTGGGCATAACCAGAGACAGAAACATCTACCCTATAATCCGATGCTGGTCTTACAGAGATTGAATAGTTACCGTCAGCGTCTGTTGATGCGCCTGCACTGTTTTGCAAGCCCTGTGAAGACGCATTGACCCATGCATTTGCGACCGGGCTGCCGCCCGCATATACTTTCCCGCTTATCGAATGGGCGGGGCTGAGAATGAAATCGATGTCTTCTGTGGTCTGATTTGCACCAACATAAATGGGCGACGCAAGGTCCCATCTGTCAATCGAATAATAAAACTGCTGAGCATAGCTTGCTGCCGATGCCTGAACCTTGTATCTGCCTACAGGTAAACCCTTTATTTCATATAAACCGTCAGTTCCCGTGATGGCGCTTACCGGAACTCCGAATTCTGGCATTGCTGTGACAGTGGCTCCTGGAATTGCTGTACCATTTTCTTTTGTAACCTTTCCCTTTATTGTTCCAAGGCTTGTTGCATCGGGGGTAATAATGATATGTCCAAAACTCACTTCACCTGCAAATATGGGGTATGTCATAGTCGGAACAACAAGCCCATCTACCTCTACCGTTATTGTTCTGGTCCCTGGAGTAATATTGGGAATCAGATAGGCACGGCCTGGGCTGATCTCATAGTACTGGCCAGGAGGTATCGGTCCATTGCCATCTACATAAAAACGTACCTGCTTGTTATATGTTTGTGTCGCATAGTTAAATATGCCGAGGTCTGAATTGTCGCTACTTGTCAGTTCCACAATTACATGACCTTCGTTTGAGTTAAAGCTGATCATGCTCCTGCTTTCAATATCCGTTTTCATCGTATCTGATATCGCCATCAATTGATACAGGTTGCAAGGCGGATATGGGGGCATGCCGCAGCCAGAGGGAACAGAGGTGTCTATGTTTGTTGAACCCACCTGCACCCCTATATTGGTATTTAAACAGCCGGTTGCCGTTACTTTAAACCAATGAAGCTGGTTTGCAGGAATACCTGTCAGGGTGAATTTACCAAGTGTAGCTACAGCGGACGAACTGGTTGTTGAGATGCCGGGGTTGCTTATCAGACTTACGTTTGCACCTCCGAGCATCTGTGGCCCTGGCGTCCCTCCTCCCTCTGGAGGAGTAGTCGGCGGCGGCGACATTTTCCTGACAAAACCGGTCAGGGATATTGTGTCAGCACCCTGAACCTTTACAACCATGCCTGAAAAAAATACAAGGCATACAATGAATGACCAGATTAAAAAATGGTGTTTCTTTTTCATTTTTTTCCTCCCTGGTTATTTACCAAAACTTCTCATATAGTTTATAGTTGAAGACATCTTGTTATAATAACTGTAATAGTTGTAGCTTCTCGATTGTGATGTGAACTGGTAATAGCGAGATTGCATATTTGCCGACCAATTATTGTAACTTGACGGCGACTGATATGAGGTTATTGTTTGCGCTTCTGGGGCACCCGCAGATGTGTTTGACTCATTGGCGCCTCCTTGTGAAACACCTGCCATTGACAAGGCCATATTCTTATTCTGCTGGATTGCGGCAAGATTAACGGCGTCTGTTAATGGCTCCATCTCTCTTTTTGCGTATTCTCTGCTGTTTGCCTCAACCTGTTTCTGTGTCCTCAAATTTTCCGCCTCCTGCATCCTCTTTGCAACCCACATGCCGACCTCAAATCCTCTATCACCTTTCAGAACAACCGTATCAGGGTTATCTGTGTTTCTTTCGTTCCCTTGAAGGGAGGCATTAATTCTGGCTTCAGACACTGAATGTGAATCCTTTGTGTCTCCATCGTCCTTATCTGTCTTACCCATGCTCGATCTACCCTGGTTCATCCCTGAAACAACAGTTTTACCATCGTCTTTATCTAAACCAACAGTCTTTTTTTCTACTGCACCGACAGTTCGTCCTCCCTTTCCCGCAAATACGCTGTACTGCCCCTGATTTAAACCTGGCGTTTTAAATATCAGAAGTTCTGTCGCATTACCCTTTGCATCCCTGAAGATAACATAGTTGAGCGGATAGGCGATCATCTTTATACCCTTTTCAAGAGGAACACCTTTAAAGTCCACACTAATTTTCCTGTTTTCCTGAGTCCTGTCGATAAAAATCTTAATATCCAATGCCCTGCTGACTTCTGATGCTATGGACGAAAGCGCTGCATCGTCCGCATAGACATCCATCATATTTTTATTGAAATTGATTTTTAAAGTAGAGCTGCTTGCTGATTCAAGCGATACAATAAAGAAAAAAACGATTGTGATGATAAGTATCTCTTTTTTTAGCATGAATCACTCATAATGTATCTAATTTTAGTATCGGAAATCACTTTTGTCAAATACAATATCCGCCTCTCAATAATTCAAATCCAGCATAACACTTATATACTAAACGCTCTGATTTGTATATGACGTATATCACATTTTTTAAATAAATTTTGCATTCCAGTGATGACATTCCATAAAATAACATACAAACTCGTTTGAAATGATTTATAGTGTTATGGATATGTTTTTATGATATTGTTCACTGTTTATATTTTGATGTATTTTAGAAATATTCTGTTATAATATAAAAAATATAGGGATGTAAATATCGACAAAATGAGCATAAAATTAGTTACTTTCAACAAGATACCACACAAAGATAAAATTTTGTCACTATTTGTTCAAAACAAGAAATACTATATATATTTCGCAATTATCACTGTCTTGGCAGTTTTATTTTCTATCGTCATGTTGATTGCAGTAAATGCATCGATCATGAAAATACCTGTTCGTTTTTTTGACAAAAATGCATATGCAAAAACAACATCTGTCAAAGATGCTTCTGAAAATATCGTAGCAACTGTCGCTGCCATTGCGGAAAGAAACCTGTTCAGAGCAAAACTTGAGATAGAGTTGCCTAAACCAAAAACCGAAGAAGAAATAGAAGAAGAAATGCTTACATCCATCGTTAGTGATTTGACTTTGAAGGGTGTATGGCTTGGACAGAAAAAAGGAGATTCTTATGCGGTCATAGACAGAGGAAAACAAAAAGGCGTCTGGACTTATGAGATTGGAGAAATTATAGAGAAAGGATTGTCCGTATCGGAAATCAAATCCAATGCGGCTATCCTGAAAAAGGATGAATATGCGATATTAGTAAAGCTTTTTGCGAAAGGCTTCGAATGGATAAGCAAACCAAAGGTCATGACTGCTGCTGCAAAATCTAAAACAGCAACCGATGCTTCGCCTGCGCCGAAAAAGGAAAAAACTGAGCCTCTAAAACCAGACTTGACAAAAGAAATCAAAACAGATGGCAACAAAGTAATCATCTCTAAGGCGCTTGCAGACCAGATAAGGGCGGATAACAGCGTCATAATGTCACAGGTTGCCATAAAGGGATCTCTTGACAGTAAAGGCAAATCAAACGGTTTTAAAATTGTATCGGTTGACAGGGGTAGCGTTGCCGAGAAGATTGGAATAAGGACAAACGACATCGTACATGAGGTTAACGGCTTCGCTTTACGCTCTTCCGATGATTTGAAGAAGGCTCAACAGACATTTAAAAATTCCGGCAAGTTTGAGGTAAAGATATTGAGAGGGGGTCAGACGAAAACGCTTTATTATGAAATACGTTGAAAATAAAATGAATAACAGGAAATTGACAGTAAGGGTTTGCGTGTATTTTTTAATCTTCTGGCTGGTTCTTGCCGGCATTCCAGGCGTTGCCGGTTCTCAGGGCGGGAACCTGGTCCAGATGAATTTCGACAACATTGAATTACGTGATTTAATCAGGTTTGTCAGCAATGTTATGGGTAAAAATTTTGTTTTCGACGAAAATATTGTCAAGGGCAAGGTTACAATACTTGCACCCAAGAGCCTAAGCAAAGATGAGGTATACCGGGTATTTGAGACAGTTATTTCATACTATGGCTTTTCTGTCGTATCTACGCCGGAGGCAATAAAGGTTGTAAAAGGGGCCGACGCAAAAGGTATGGCAGTTCAATTGCTTGATCCAAAGCAACTGGAAAAAATGCCTCCTGAAAATATGATTGCCACATATATTCATCGTCTCGAGTATCTCGATTCAAACATCATGGTTGGTGTACTGCGTCCAATGATGTCAAAGGAAGCGTATATTGTCAGCATAGCGGCAACAAATACTCTCATTCTTATTGATACCGCGGCAAATATCCAGAGGTTACAGACAATACTTAAGGAAACAGATATACCGGTGTCTAAGCAACTCGGTGCCATAAAGGTTTATAATGTTCAACACACAATGGCTACAGACCTGGCAAAGACCTTGCAGCAACTCATGGCAGAAGGGAAAAAGGCTCAGACACCAAAGGAAAAAATATTCATTACTGCTTACAACGCAACAAATTCATTACTTATAAGCGCACCACCAGAGGATATGCAGGAAATTGAAAGGATCATTGCCCAAATCGATACACTTAGACCACAGGTGCTTGTAGAGGCGGCAATCGTAGAAATCAGCACAACAAAAGGGCAGGAGATAGGTATAGAGTGGATGACCGGCGCAAACGACAATGGAGTCATTGGCGGGTTTGTTCAAAGCGGTGGGAGTCTGCTGAGCGTTGAAAACGCCATTATCAGTGGAGACTATTCAAATGTAAGCAAAAGCCTCAAGACTGGGTTTAATGTCGGAGTATTCGGCAGTAATATCACATGGGGAGGCAAAAGATACCCTTCTTTAGGTGCATTTATAAGGGCATTAAGCTCCATGGACAATGTCAACATACTTTCCACCCCTCAACTACTCACAATGAACAATGAAGAAGCTGAGGTTCATGTCGGTGAAAACAGGCCATACCAAACAAGCACAAGGATGGATTCTGCAGGAAATCCTATTTATTCTTACGATTACAGGGATGTAGGTATAAAGCTTAAGATCAAGCCATACATAAATAAAGATGGTTTTGTTCACCTCAACCTTTATCAGGAGGTAACTAAAGTAATAACAAGCGGAGCAGGGGCAACGGATATCCTAACACCAACAACACTGAAAAGATCCACAAAAACTACTGTCGGCGTCAAAGACGGACAAACAGTCGTTATAAGCGGTCTTATAAAAGATGATTCTGCTGGTGTTTCCCAGGGGATACCATTTCTAAGCTCTATTCCGATAATTGGTTATCTTTTTGGTTATAAATCTCAGCAATACGAAAAGACAAATCTGCTTGTATTTCTGACTCCGAGGATCATCTATACATCTGAAGAATTAACTGAACTAACGAGACAGAAAAGAGAAGAGCAAGAAAAACTTTTGGGAACAGAGAAGGTGCTCAAAAATAAAAAGGAAGCAGAGAACAAAGAAAACACAACTGAGCAGCAAATACATTATGAACCCTCCACAAAATAAGAGTTATGGAATATGAATACAGCGATTGCAAAATTAGAAGAGCTTCAGTCTGTCCCTAACAGGATTAGTCGCATCCACTATACATATTTCCAAAAAAACAACATTGTTCCCATTGGATGTAGAAATAACCCTGAAACCCTTATTGTTGCTGCGCCAAATGGACAAAGCATCGAAACATCAGACATCCTCAGCATCCATGCAAGGATGCCCGTTGAAACAATCTTTGTTTCTAAAGAAGAGTTTCTTAACTATCTGAACACTTTTAAGGAAGAACAGGGAAGGGAGGTGGTAATAAGCGTTGTTGAGGGTCTTGGTGAAAGCGCTCTTTCAGAAATTGCACAGGAGTTGCCCAATGGACACGACCTCCTCGATTATGCCGCAAGCGAGCCTCCGATCATTAAACTTGTTAATCTGCTTTTCTCGATCGCTGCCAAAGACAGGGCAAGTGATATCCATATTCAACCATACGAAAAAGAGCTAAGGATAAGGTTCAGGATTGATGGGTTACTCTACGACACTTATAAGCCCCCTAAAAGGGCGCAGGATGCAATCATATCAAGGATAAAGGTTATGGCCGGCCTCGATGTTGCAGAGAAGAGACTTCCACAGGACGGCAGAATAAAGATAAAGGTGAATGAAAAGGATATAGACGTAAGAGTTTCTATCATTCCTTCCTCATTCGGCGAACAGGTGGTAATGAGATTGCTCGACAAGACGTCTTCGATAATGACACTTGATTATATAGGCATGGAGCATGAGCTTGAAAAACAGATGGTTTCGCTAATCACCAGACCTCAGGGCGTGTTTCTCGTTACAGGTCCTACCGGCAGTGGAAAGACAACAACGCTTTACGCAAGTCTGCAACTGATAAATACCCCAGAAAAGAATATCCTCACCGTTGAGGATCCTGTTGAATATCTGTTGCCCGGTATCAGCCAGATGCAGGTTAATCCAAAAATTGAACTCAATTTTGCAAGGGCGCTCAGGTCTTTCTTAAGACAGGACCCTGATGTAATAATGGTGGGAGAGATAAGGGATGAAGAAACTGCAAGAATAGCGATACAGGCAGCCCTTACCGGACACCTTGTGTTCTCCACATTACATACAAATGACTCTTCAAGCGCATTGACAAGGCTTATCGACATGGGAATAGAACCTTATCTGCTTACCTCCTCGATAACAGCAATCCTTGCACAGCGTTTGATACGCAAAACCTGTCCTTATTGCAGAGAGGTCTATAATTTATCAGATTTCGAGCAGGAAATACTAAGTGACTACAAGATCGGCCAGGGAAAAAAATTCTACAAAGGCAAAGGCTGCGATGCATGCATAAACACAGGTTTTATGGGAAGGGTTGGCATATTTGAACTCCTTATCGTGAGTAACAAGATCAGACAAATGGTGCAGGAAAAGAGGTCTTCCGAAGAGATCAAGGCTCAGGCTCAAAAGGAAGGAATGAAAACCTTAAGAGAAGACGGTTTAAATAAGGCAATAGAAGGTGTTACCACTCTGTCTGAAGTGATACGAGTAACAATAGAATAGCAAAAGACAAAATAGAAAAAAGCAGACTGTCTTTGCTAAATACAAACAAGAGGCAAAAAACCCTGACGCCTTTGCAAAGAAAAGGTTGATGATTAAAAGATGAGATTCAGGTATACCGCACTAAACAACTCGGGCAAGACAGAAAATGGTTTTGTAGACGCGGATGGAGAATTTACAGCCAAAGACAGGGTCAAAAATAAAGGACTTTATCTAATTTCTATAAAAGAAGAAGTGGAAAAGACTGATAAGAAACATTTTGTCTTTTCCTCTGGTATCCGACAAAAACTACCTATTCAACTGGCACGCCAATTAGCTTCTTTGCTTAGGGGCGGTGTTCCGCTCTTTCAGGCGCTTACTATAATATCTAATCAACTCGATAGCGATGAAGAGAAAGAGATTGTAACATACCTGAAGGACGAGGTAAAAGGTGGGGCCTTCCTTTCCGACGCCCTTAAAACGTACCCGCACATCTTTGATGAATTGTTTATATATTCGGTGCAGGCAGGTGAAAGAAGTGGAGCGCTTGAAACCATATTGAACTACCAGGCAAACCTGTTGGAAAAGCGTTCAATCATCAGGGGCAAAATAAAAGCTGCTATGGTGTACCCTGCTATTATGGCCATAGTTGGAACCGGGGTTCTTTTGTTTCTCATCGGCTATGTTGTCCCTATGGTAATAAAAATATTCGAGAGAATGAACCAAGGCTTACCTACATCAACGAAAATATTAATTGGCGTTACAAACATTATAAATAATCACTATTATCTATTTTTTATAATTGCAGCAATTTTGTATGGGGCATGGGTATGGATGAAAAAGAGCAATGAGGTCCAGAGGATATGGTATAGATTTCTTCTGAGAGCGCCAATATTCGGCGACTTCTATATGATGGTTGCTGTAAGTAGGTTTTCAACCATTATGGGAACGCTTTTGAAGAGCGGGATACCAATGCTGCAGGCTTTGCTCGCAGTTAGCAGGACGGTAAAAAATACCATAATCTCTGAGGCCATAGTTAAAATTGCTTCTATGGTTGAAGAAGGCTCTGACCTATCTGCATCAATAAGGGAAACAGGCGTTTTTCCGACATATGTTGCAGATATGATTGCCGTGGGTGAAAGTAGCGGCAATATAGAGGGTATGCTTACAACTGTCGCAGATTATTATGAAAACAATATCAACACAAAAATCACGTCTTTTACCGCGATGGTTGAGCCTTTAATAATTCTGATAATAGGCGTAATTGTAGCCTTTGTCCTTGTCTCTATCCTGCTTCCGCTGTTTGAAATAAACAAGATTATAATGAAAAAATGAAGGAGGTATTCATGGATAAATTACAAATACCCAACAATAGAAAGAGTTTTCTGTTTTCGAAATTCGAAATTCGAAATTGCATAAGGGGTTTTACCTTGATTGAGTTGATGATTGTTATTGTCATCATCGGTATCCTGGCGACACTACTCGTTCCCAGAATTATGGACAGGCCTGAAGAGGCGCGTCGCATCAAGGCAAAGACCGACATCAAAACAATTGAAAGCGCACTTAAACTTTATAAGATTGATAACGGAAACTACCCCACAACAGAGCAGGGTCTCGATGCATTAATAAAAAAACCAGAAACATCCCCCCTGCCACGAAAATGGAAAGAAGGTGGTTATATCGAGGGAAATGCCGTGCCCAAAGATCCTTGGGGTAACCCATACTATTATACCTCTCCAACGTCTGAGGGAAAAGATTTTGAAATAATAAGTTACGGTTCTGACGGCGAGCAGGGCGGTACAGGTAAAAATGCAGATATATCAAGTAAAGACATTGAAAAAGATTAACGGATTTACACTTCTTGAGCTTCTCCTTGTTTTATTATTGCTGTCAATCTTGATCACCTTTGCTTCTGCAAGGTGGGATATACTTTCAAGGAACGGGAAGGAAAGTTTTTTAGAAAAGCTTTCTATAGAGGCATCGCTTCTAAGGGAAAGCGCTATATCGGATTTCGAAAAAAAGATATTACGATTTGATATTACAAAAAACACTATTGAAATCGGCATAATGGATCAAATAAAGGGTTTTTCTGTCGATAGGAACTTTGTCATACCTGATAAGTATATCTTAAAGGATGTCGTAATAAATGGGGAAAAATATGCAATAGGGCAGGCCTTAATGTCTTTCTACCCTAACGGCCTTGTTGACAGGACAATAATACATCTTGAAGGGGAAAAGGAAGGTTTCTATACAATCATTGTAAATCCACTAACAGCACGTATTACTGAGGAACATGGATATATCGAAGAAACTACGTTCGACGAAGGGAGTAACGTTACTTGAGGTAATGGTTGCGCTTGCAATTACCTCCATTGCCCTTATATCTCTTATTTCTCTCGTTACAAGTTCAATGGAGATGGAAGAATACGCAAGAAGATTAACCGATGCCTCAACCATAGCTGATAACATGCTAAAGGATATCGAACGCATCGGTATACCTGAACCTGGCACAACCGAGGGACTCGTAAATGATGAGGACCTTCAGGGGTATGAATACCGGCAGACCATAAGTGAAACCCCAATCAATGACGTCTTTCTTGTCGAAGTCGAGGTATTCTGGGACAAGAAGATCCGATCGACAAAGATAAGTACATATATGTTAAAAAAATGAATGTTTTATGGGTGTTATTTTATCTTTATCCAGTATGCCCTTCCCTGTTCGATACCATTTAGTTTCATGCTGGGCTGGTTTATTGTAGCATCAGAATAGCTCGCCTCCCAATTGTTTGCCCTCCAACCCCATATAGCATCCCAACCCACAGATATTTTTGTACCGAACATTGTCGCAGAAATCCCTTCTCCCTCAGAATTGATACATTTGATGGAACCTACATAGCGTCTCGGAACTCTTCCTTTTTTTACGGTTGTTGTTTCTACTGATGGGAGTATCGTTGCCGCAGTTCTGATACCGGCAGGCTCAACCGGGCTGCATCCAACAAGGTTCCAGCCTGACACCAGATGAACATCAACTGATTCGTCACTGCTCGGTATGACAAGACTCGCTTCCTTGGTCAGATTTATCCAGTAGCCGCTTCCAGCCACCATTTTATCAAGGGTGTTGTTATCAGCACCAGGTTTATACTTTTTCCAAGACTTGCTTTCATTGTCGAATCCCCACACTATATTTATTTTAGATGAAATGCTGCCAAAAATTGTTTCGATTGAAGTATTTGCTGGTTGCAAAGGAAGGGAAACAAAATTCCAGCCCTTAGCAAAATTCAGCGTAATTTCGTACAGCTTTTCAGCGTACTTGCCATTCAGCACAATCTCTGTATTCGGATTATCAGGGTCATTCGAAGGTATCGTTATCTTTGCCGTTTTTACACCGGCAGATGTGGGCTTAAATGTAACATCGAACGTAGCACTTTCCTTTGGTTGAATAATACTCAAAGAAACATTGTCACTCACACCCTTTACGAATTCTGTTGCATTTGTTCCTGATATAGATATCTGCCCTACATAAAGGTCTGTATCTCCGCTATTGGTAACTGTAAAAACCTTAGTTGCAGACTGACCGTAATTTAATGTGCCGTAATCATAACTTTCGGACGGCGAAACAACAACAGTAGGTTTTTTTACTATATCCTTTGCAACATAAAAACCGATGGAGTTTAAGCCCAAAACATAATCAATGC
>Ga0302249_1000489_pt1 | contig 35253 bp, 34 predicted proteins | sample AAG_UR_Val_MG_FD_193531 | JGI IMG/M metagenome (GOLD analysis project Ga0302249, IMG submission 193531) | Enriched activated sludge microbial communities from anaerobic digester in WTTP, New Holstein, Wisconsin, United States - AAG_UR_Val | ecosystem: Engineered > Bioreactor > Anaerobic >... | reverse complement strand
ATACCATAATAACACGTTACCATATTGACCCTTCAAAAGTCATCACTGTTCACAATGCGGTGGATTTCAGCACCGTCGAGGACCGTGAGATAACCAGGGGGGTTCCGGAAAAAATCGTCACTTTCCTGGGCAGGATCACCTTCCAGAAAGGTCCTGAATATTTCATAGAGGCTGCCTACAAAGTTTTACAGAAAACAAAAGACGTGAGGTTTGTAATGGCAGGCAGCGGCGATTTGTTCAACCGCGCCATAAGGCGTGTGGCAAAACTGGGGATTTCCCCTCATTTCCACTTTACCGGCTTTTTGCGCGGAGAAGATGTGAAGAATATGTTTGCCTATTCCGATGTATATGTCATGCCCTCGGTTTCTGAACCCTTTGGCATATCTCCCCTTGAAGCCATGAGAGCGAACGTGCCCACTATCATTTCAAAGCAATCCGGGGTGGCCGAAGTATTGCGCCATGCCATCAAGGTGGATTTCTGGGATGTCAATGCCATGGCAGACGCCATATACGGGTTGCTGACCTATCCGGCCTTATCTGCCATGACCGTACGGTGCGGCCTGGAAGAGGTCAATGCGTTAAAATGGGATAATGCCGCTCTGAAGGTCAAAGAGATCTACGAATCGGTAACAGAAGAGAAATAACAAAAAACCAATCATATGAAAAAGACACTCTGTTTGTACTTTCAGGTTCATCAGCCTTACAGGTTACGGCAATATCGTTTTTTTGACATAGGCAAAAATCATGATTACTTCGACGAATTCACCAACAAAACCATAATGGGGCGGGTTGCATCAAGATGTTACATCCCGGCCAACCGGATCATACTGGATTTGATCAAGGAATTCGACGGAGCCTTCAGGGTCGCCTATTCCATAAGCGGGATCGCCCTGGAACAAATGGAGCAGTTTGCCCCCGCGGCACTTGAATCCTTCCAGGAGCTCGCCCGTACAGGGCATGTGGAATTTCTTGCCGAAACATACTCCCATTCCCTGTCCTCACTTATCTCTCCGAGAAAATTCAAAGACCAGATAAAGGTACACGTGAAGGCGGTCGAACAATACTTCGGCCAAAAACCAAAGACATTCCGCAACACGGAATTGATTTATTCCGATACAATTGGTGAAATGGTGGGTGGTATGGGATTTACCACCATGCTCACTGAAGGGGCGCGGCACATCATGGGATGGAAGAGTCCCGATTACCTGTACGTGAATGCCCTGAATCCCAAGCTGAAATTATTGCTCAGGAACTTCAGGCTAAGCGACGATATTGCTTTTCGTTTTTCCAACAAAAGCTGGGCGGACTGGCCCCTGACGGCAGAAAAGTATGCGGGCTGGATTGCAGGAGCTCTTGAAAAGGACGATATCGTCAATATTTTTATGGATTATGAAAGCTTTGGAGAACACCAGCCGGCTTCATCCGGGATCTTTGATTTTCTCAAAGCTATGCCCGGAATGATACTCCACCACACAAACCTTGAGATCCTGACCCCGTCACAGGCAGCAGACAAGCATCAGCCCATAGCCCCTCTTAATGTACCCTACGCCATATCATGGGCCGATGAAGAACGGGATATCAGTGCATGGCTGGGCAATGAACTTCAATCCGAGGCCTTTAAGAATCTCTATAAAATTGAAGACCAGGTAAGGCAAAGCAACGATCCTGACCTCCAGCGTGATTTTCGCCGCCTGCAGGCGAGCGACCATTTTTATTATATGTGCACCAAGTTTTTTTCGGATGGGGACGTGCACAAATATTTCAACCCTTATGACACCCCGTACGAAGCTTTTATCAATTATATGAACGTATTGAGCGACATTACGTTACGTGCAACTAAAAAATGATTATGAACAGTGAAATGAATTTGAATCCCGATTATTTGTTTGAGGTAAGCTGGGAGGTTTGCAACAAAGTAGGAGGGATCCATACCGTTATTGCCACCAAAGCACTGCATATGTCCCGTGAGATGGAGAACAGGCATATTCTGATAGGTCCTGATGTGTGGAGAGATACCAATCAGAATCCCGAATTCCTGGAAGATCCCCGTCTGCTTCGTTCCTGGAGGGACAGAGCCGTGCAGGAAGGGTTGAGAATCAGGGTAGGACGTTGGAATGTGCCCGGGAATCCCATAGCTATACTGGTGGATTTTTCATCGCATATCTCAAAAAAAGACGAAATATTTACCCAAATCTGGAAAGAATTTAAAGTCGACTCCATCAGCGGCCAGTGGGATTATGTAGAACCGGCACTGTTCGGATACGCCTCGGGAATTGTAGTTGAAAGTTTTGTTCGCTTTAACCTGGCGCCTCATCATAAAAGTGTAGCACAATTCCATGAATGGATGACCGGAACAGGGCTTTTGTACCTGAAATCGGCCAAGATCCCCATTGCCACGACATTTACAACTCATGCCACTGTTCTGGGACGCTCCCTTGCAGGGAACATGATGCCCCTGTATGATAACCTCGAAAAGTACAATTCGGTTGAAAAGGCACGGGAATTCAATGTTGTTGCAAAACATTCCCTGGAAAAGACGGCTGCATACTACGCCGATGCCTTTACAACGGTAAGCGACATTACCGCCCGGGAATGCAGCCATTTTCTGGAAAGGGAAGTAGACATCGTGACTCCCAACGGGTTTGAAAACAGCATTACCCCCTCGGCCCAAACATTTGAGCAGAAGATGAAAGAAGGCAGGCAGACCTTGTTGCAAACGGCTTCCCTGATGCTGCACCGTAAAGTGGATGACAATGCTTTCCTGGTGGGCATCAGTGGCCGCTATGAATTCAAGAACAAGGGCATTGACATCTTCCTGGAATCACTCGCATGGCTGAACAGGGAAAGAGGACCCGAAGACAGGCAGATACTGGCCTTTATCATGGTGCCGGCCAATCATAACGGTCCCAGAAAAGAATATGATAATCCCTTTACCTCCCATTACCTGAATGATCCTGAATACGACCCGGTTATGAAAGTAATACGTGAACAGGGGCTGACCAACCTGAAGGAGAACAATGTGAGTGTTTTTTTCATTCCATGTTATCTGAACGGAGATGACGGACTGATCAATAAAACGTATTACGAACTGCTCATAGGCCTGGATCTCACCGTCTTTCCTTCTTACTACGAACCCTGGGGCTATACCCCGCTGGAAAGCCTCGCTTTTCATGTGCCCACTGTAACCACATCCCTGACCGGCTTCGGCCACTGGGTCAACACAAACTACAAGGAACCACATCCCGGGATAGAGATCGTATTCCGCAACGACAACAACCACGCCTCTGTGGTGAATGATGTGGCCGCGGTGATCCGCCGTATGAGCATGCTGTCAGCAGAAGAAGCGTTGCGCATGAAGGAGAATGCCCGCCTGGTATCAACAATTGCCTTGTGGGAGAACCAATTGAAGTACTACAAAAAAGCCTATGAGATCGCCCTCGAAAAGCTGATTGGGAACCTGGGAAAATTCCAGACGATCAAGGAAGAATCCACTATATGCCGCCCCGACCAGCTGAGGTCCGTACCAACCTGGTCTCCTGTGACCATCCAGAAACAGCTGCCGCAACGTCTGAACTTCCTGGAAGTATTATCCAGGAACCTCTGGTGGTCATGGAATCAGAAGGCAAGGAAACTTTTTTCAGGAATAGACCACAACCTGTGGAGGGATGTGGAAAAAAACCCTATCGTCCTGCTGGAGAAGATCCCTTACAAGAAATACAAGGCCCTGGAAAGAAGCAAGACATTCCTGGAACAACTGGACAAAATAGAGGCATCGTTCAACCAATACATGAAAATGCGCGAAAAGCTGACCGGTCCCAGGGTAGCCTATTTCAGCATGGAATACGGTCTGGACTGGACGCTGAAGATATATTCCGGAGGCCTGGGAATCCTTGCCGGGGACTACCTGAAAGAATCATCCGACAAGGGAGTTCCCATAACGGGAGTGGGACTGTTGTACCGCTACGGGTATTTCCGCCAGGTCCTGTCCGCACAGGGAGACCAGGTGAGTGAGAGGGAAATGGTCGATTTTCAGAAAATCCCTGCCGTTCCCGTACGTGACAGCCAAGACAACTGGACCACCATCAGCATAGCTTTCCCGGGACGCAACATCTATGCCCGCATCTGGAGGGTGGATGTGGGACGGACCCCGCTCTATCTGCTGGATACCGATTTTGAGGACAACCTGGCCGAGGACAGGAGCATCACCCACCAGCTATACGGCGGTGACTGGGAAAACAGGCTGAAACAGGAATTGTTGCTGGGTGTGGGCGGAATACGTGCCCTCCGTGCCCTGGGCATTCAGGCCGATGTTTACCACTGCAACGAAGGACATGCTGCCTTTACCGGAATGGAGCGGCTCAGGGAATATGTTGTGAACGATAACCTTTCCTTTGAACAGGCCAGGGAGGTGGTGCGCGCATCATCCCTGTTTACCACCCATACCCCGGTACCGGCAGGTCATGATGCCTTTACCGAGGAAATGCTCCGTCCCTATTTTTCGCATTACCCCGAAAGGCTTAAAACCTCATGGGAAACACTCATGGCCCTGGGCAAAACGGATGTCTGCAATCCCAATGAAAAATTCTCCATGAGCTTTCTGGCTGCCAATCTTTCGCAGGAGATCAATGGAGTAAGCAAATTGCACGGACAGATAAGCCGGGAGATACTCAATCCGCTATGGCCTGCATATTTACCCCAGGAATCGCATGTGGATTATGTGACCAACGGGGTGCATTACCATACCTGGACGGCTCCGGAATGGAAAGAAGTCCATGCACGCGTTTTCGGGCCGGATTTTGGGACGCATCATTACAACAAAGAATGTTTCACGGGAATCCTCAACGTGCCGGACGCCGAAATCTGGAATGTCCGCAATGCTTTGCGGAAAAAACTGACGGACAGGCTGGTCCTGACCCTTACCCAGACACGGAATGCTCCGGAATTTTATTCACCCAGGGAAGTGGTTGCCATCAGGGCAGCCTTGAACAAGGACATTCTGACCATTGGTTTTGCACGACGCTTTGCTACCTATAAAAGAGCTCACCTGCTTTTCACCAACCTGGACAGGCTGGATGCCCTTGTCAACAATCCCAGGCATCCTGTTCAGTTTTTGTTTTCAGGCAAAGCACATCCTCACGACAAAGCCGGCCAGGACCTGATAAGGCGGATCATTGAGATTTCACGTATGCCCCGTTTTCTGGGCAAGATCCTGTTCCTTCCCAATTACAACATGGAATTGGCAAAGCGCCTGATCCAGGGGGTGGATGTCTGGATGAATACGCCCACACGTCCCCTGGAGGCATCGGGGACCAGTGGAGAAAAGGCGGCCATGAACGGAGTGATGCATTTCAGCGTACTGGACGGATGGTGGGTGGAAGGGTACCGAAAGGGTGCCGGATGGGCATTGCCCGAAGAAAGGACCTACGAGAGCCAGGAGTACCAGGACGACCTGGATGCCGCAACCATATACAACATGCTGGAACACGAGATTGTTCCCATGTTCTACAAGAGAAACCAGGAAGGGATCCCTGTTGAATGGGTGCAGCATATCAAGAATACCATAGCCTTTGTAGCAGGGAATTTCACCACCAATCGCATGATGGAGGATTACGAAGAGAAATTCTACAGACCGCTGGCCAAACGTCATACGGACATGGTTGACGGCAATTATGCCCTGGCAAGGGAAATGGCTTACTGGAAAAGGAAGATGGAAAGAGAATGGAATTCCCTGGAAGTGATTTCCTATACACATCCCAACGACAGCAAGGATATCCTGGTACTGGGAAGTGAATGTGAATCACGGATAAAACTATACCTGGGCGCTCTTTCCAAGGATGATATCAGGGTGGAAATGGTGATTACCACCCAAAATAATGACGGGAAGGTTGTCATAGACGAAATTGTTCCGTACCGCCTTGAAAAAGCTTCCAATGGTGAGGCCACTTATGTGTGCAAACTGGTTCCACAGACAGCCGGATCGTATTACATTGCCTCCAGGATCTTCGCGTATAATTCAAACATGCCTCACAGGCAGGATTTCCCACTCGTAAAATGGTTATAGCAGCTACCGGATTTTTTGATGGTGTCCACCTTGGCCACCGCGCCGTACTGACATCCCTGGCGGATACAGCACGAAAGATGGGTGGAAAGAGCCTGGCGCTTACCTTCTGGCCCCATCCCAGGGCTGTCTTGCAACAGGATGCACAAAAATTCCGCCTGCTCACATCCCTTGATGAAAAGAAGAAAATGATGTACGACCTGGGTGTCGACGAGATACAGATCATACCATTTACCAGGGAATTTTCCATGGTCTCCTCACGGGATTTCTTCAGGGAATACCTTGACCGGAAATACAATGTCAAAGTCCTTGTGGCAGGCTACAACCACAGGCTGGGCTGTAATGGGGCATACGATCCTCAGCTCATGGACCGGGAAGCAGAGATGGCCGGCCTTACGATCATACGTGTACCGGAATATGTGTCCGATGCAGGTGAACATATCAGTTCCACCAAGATTCGTGCGGCCCTGACTGCCGGTTCCATGGAAACGGCCAACCGGTGGCTTGGTTATCCCTACAGCCTCCACGGGGTGGTGGTATTGGGAAACCGGATGGGAAGGACACTGGGTTTTCCTACGGCCAACATGCAATTATACGAACCGCTTAAACAGTTGCCTGCAGACGGTGTTTACAAGGTTGAGGCAGAGGTCAACGGAAGATGGTACCGAGGCATGATGAATATAGGAGTCCGTCCTACGATAGCCAATAATTTGGAACGTATCATTGAAACGCATATCTTTGATTTTGAAGATAATATTTACGGACTCGATATCCGGGTCCGAATACTGAAATTCCACAGGCAGGAAATTGCCTTTCCTTCCCTGGATTCGTTAAAAGAACAGTTGAATAAGGATAAGGAAGCCTTATTATGAAATCAGATACACTAATCACCATACTGTTGAGCATCCTGGCCATCGTATTCGGGATCATCAACGCACGCTCCAAGAAAAGGAGAACAGAGTCCCGCATCCCCAGGCATATCGACGAGGAATTGTACACCCTTCCTGAAGAAAGGCCCCAATTCCGGTTTTCCGTTCCTGAGACCCCCGCGGAAAATATCATGGAAGAGGCAATCAGGACGACCTCAGGCAATGAAGATGTCGGGTTGCCGGTCAGACCCGCGGAGCAAACAGTCAAAACCTCCCGGCAAGGTGAACGTAAATTTGGCTTCAACGCTAAGAAGGCCGTTATATTTTCCGAGATCCTGAAACCAAAATTCGACGAATTTGGTTGATTCATAAAGAAGTATTATATTTGTGCTGAGAAGAGTCCTGCCAGCGCAGGATTCTTCTTATTCTTTATTTATTCTTTAAGATTGTGATATGACCAAAATTCATTATATAACAGCCGAGGGTCTGGAGAAATTAAAAGAGGAACTGAACGTGCTGACCACGGTGGAACGGGTAGCGGCGGCACGTGCCATTGCCGAGGCCCGGGATAAGGGTGACCTGACTGAAAACTCCGAGTATGATGCTGCTAAAGATGCTCAAGCCATGCTGGAAATGAAGATAGCCAAGCTGCAATACATGATAGCCAATGCCAGGATAGTGGATGAATCCCGTCTCAACACCAATGTGGTACAGATCATGAACAAGGTCAAAATACAGAACCTGAAGAATAAATCCATCATGGAAGTCACCCTGGTGGGGGAAAGTGAGGCAAACCTGGAGCAAAGGAAACTGGCTATATCGTCTCCCATTGGAAAGGGGCTGCTGGGGAAGAAGAAAGGAGAAATAGCCCAGATAAGCACTCCCTCGGGTATTATTGAGTTTGAAATACTGGAAATAGCGCTTTGATATGGCTACAATATTCTCACGCATCATTTCAGGTGAAATCCCTTCCTACAAGGTAGCAGAGGACGACCGTTTCTACGCCTTTCTTGATATAAATCCCCGGAAGCCCGGCCACACACTGGTTGTCCCTAAACAGGAAACCGACTATATATTCGATCTGGACCCTGTCATGTTGGGTGATATGTTCCGCTTTGCCCAAAGGGTGGCAAGGGCCATTGAATCTGCTATCCCGTGCAAAAAGGTGGGTGTCGGGGTTTTGGGGCTGGAAGTCCCCCATGCGCATATTCATCTCATCCCTATGGACTCGGAAGGAGATATGAACCTTAGCCGGCCTGCATGCAAGATCCCGGAACAGGAGATGCAACGTATCTGCCGGATGATAGCCCAACAATTCGAATAATCCCATCATGAAAATCCACAGACTTTATCTTGTGGCAGCCCTACTGGGTACCACCTTATTTTTCTCATGCACCGGCAGCAACACCGTACGCATCAGCGGCACGGTACATCAGATTACCGAAAAAGAACCGCTGCTGTTCAAACGGCTGGACTTTACATCGGAAACCCTGCTTGACACGATTTCCGCCGATGAAAAGGGCAACTTCAGCTATGACCTGGACAAAGGAGTGGATCAACCCGGTTATTATTACCTGTATGCGGGGGAACGCAGGATTGCCTCGCTCATACTCAAGAAGGGAGACCGGGTGCATGTTGAGGTCGGGACAGATGGCAGTCCTGTCAGCATAGAGGGATCGGAAGAATCGCTGCTGCTGCAGCAGGTCAATGACCGTCTCTTTCAAACGGTAAGGCAGTTTGATTCCCTGTATGTGTTGTATGAAAAAGCAGCCACCGGGGAAAAAGACGATCTGAGCCTCAAGCTGGGTTCACTTTTTATTCGCTACAAGCAGGATGCGATCCGTTTCCTATACCAGCATCCCCGTGCCTTTGTCAATACTTCACTGGTATTCCATGAATTTCCCGGCCCGCTGTATGTCTTTGCCGACACAAAAGATGCTCCTTTGTTGCGCAGGGTATACGATTCGCTATATCTGGACTATCCTCTTTCCCCCTATGTGATGGCCATCAGGGACAGGTTTGAAAGCATGGAAAAGGCCCTGCGAATGGAGCAGGCTTTTGACCGTGCCGATGTAATAGGTTTTCCTGACATCTGTCTTCCCGGTATTGACGGAGCCCCGGTGTGCCTTTCATCCCTTAAGGGGAAAACCATAATCCTCTCTTTCTGGCATAGCGCCAACGTCGAGATGCGGCTGGACAACCGTGAATTGATGGAAATATATGATACCTATTCGCCGAAAGGGCTTGAAGTCTTCCAGGTGGCGATAGATACCGACAAGACAGCCTGGGCTTTGGCCGTAAGGGAACAGTCCCTGCCCTGGGTCAGCGTGTGTGACGGACTGGGGGGGTATTCTCCTGCCCTGGTAACCTATAATGTGGGGGAACTCCCGGCTTATTTCATCATTAACAGCGATGAGGAAATCCTTGCCAGGACAGCCAGTCTGGATGAGGTTGCCAGGATAGTCAAAAGTCTGCTTTAGGACGGATAGCCTGAAACTCTTTCAGATAGAAGGGCGTATAATTGGCCACATCTTCAAATTTCTTCTCCCGGAAGGCCTTCATGGCAGCCCTGGCCATACCGCTGGCATGGGATTCCAACGGGGCGATTACTGCGTTGGGATGTTGTATCACCTCCCTGCATTTTGAGGCACCGTTCCCGGTAAAGACAACAAGCCCCTGTTCAAGGTCTTCTGCAAACCGTCCCGCTATTATGGTTAGGGCCTCAACCGGGCCTTCCATGATCGCCACGCGGCCCTTGTCATCTATGGTTCCGGCAGAATAAGGAGCAGTATAAACATCCATCCTCCGGGCATCTATCATGGGGTAGATGCGCCGGGGATTTACAGAAGTGTTGTGATCAAGGTATGATTGGGCGATCAGCTCCAGTGAATTCACCTGTATCAGGGGCAGGGAAGCTCCAAAGCACAAGCCTTTGGCTGTGGATACTCCCACCCGTAATCCCGTGTATGAGCCTGGACCGCCACTTACTGCAACGGCATCACAATCCCGCACGCTCAGGCCGCATTCCTGCAGGATATCGCGAATGAAGACAGCAAGAAGTGATGCATGGGCTTTTGGCATGTCCGTCTGGCGACTGGCAGCGATCCGGCTACCTGCGGTCAGCGAGACAGAGCAAACCTGCGTGCTTGTTTCAATCAACAGTATGTGTGGTTGCACGTACCTGAGTGACTTTTGTTTCCTTTCCTTCAGCCTTTTCTTCAATGGGTTCTACCTTGGACCCGTTTTCAAGCGTTGTTGCAATGGCTGAATAGGGACCTGTCACCACCTTGTCCTGTGGTGTCAGCCCTTCAAGAATTTCTATATGGATATGGTCCTGCAATCCGGATCTGACCTGCACCGTTTGCACGGTATTGTCTTCGCGCAATACAAAAACCTGTTCTACCAGTTCATTGGGCCCGAGTTGCTCCCTCAGACTGTCTGACAGTAATTCGGGACGTGTTGTGATGCATTGGATGGGAATGGCGATGGCCTGGTATTTTGTTTCGGTCTGGATGGAAACCGAGGCCGACATGCCCGGCCTGAAGGGAGTGGACGATTCCGTAATGAGCAGGTCGCTGTAAGATTCCGGGAGGATAAAGACCCTGACTTCAAAATTGGTAACCTGTTCAAGGGAAGAACCGATATTCTTGGCCGAGTTGGCTATTTGCGTGACCACACCCGTGAACTTGCGGCCGCGGTAGGCATCCACTTCCACTATGGCCGTATCAAGCTGATTGATCCGGACAATGTCATTTTCATTCACATCCACCAACACCTCCATTTCCTCAAAATTGGCAATGCGCAGCATCTCGGTCCCAGCCATCTGGCTTGTTCCCACAACACGCTCCCCGCGCTCCACGCTCAGCTTGGAAACAATACCGTTCATGGGGGAAAAGATGGTGGTTTTGGCAAGGCTTTCCTCTGCTTCGGCAAGGCCTGCCTCGGCACTCTGGACATTGAAGCGGGCTCCATTCAATTGTTCACCGGCTATGGAATATTCAGAGGAAGAAGCTTCAAATTCGGCTTGTGATATGGCGCCCTGCTCATGCAGTGACAAGTTGCGCTTGTAGGAAAGCTCCACTTGTTTGAATTGGGCCTCCTGTTGCGCAAGTTGTGCCCTGGACTGGTTCAATGCGGCTATCATCCTGTCACGGGCAGACCTGTACTGGTCCTGCTTGATCTGTATCAACACCTGTCCGGCTTTCACGCGATCGCCCTCGGCAACGTTCAATACAACAATTTCACCCGATACATCGGGGCTGATCTTAACCTCGGTTACCGGCTGGATCTTTCCGTTGGCGGGAATGACCTCGGTAATATTCTTGACAAGAGGATTTGCAACGGTTACTTCTATGCCCTTACCGGAACGGTTCTTGCCCACGATGATCAGGATGACAATAAGCACGACCGCACTTATGATGATCCACAATACTGATTTTTTCATGTAAATGATAATTTTATAACGTAATGGGAATGCCTTTGTAAAAATCCAGGATCTTCAGTTTGAACACATGTTCGTATTTTGCCTGTATATAGCTGCTCTGGGCTTTGAACAAATTGGTTTTGGAAACTATATAGTCTGTACCATTGAGCATCCCGATATCAAATTTCTGTTGCATGTAACGGAACGATTCCTCCATGGCTGCCACATTCCGTTGTGCAGCCTGTGTCCTGAGGTAGGTAGAGGTGGCATCGTTGGCGGCCTGCTGCACTTCCTTAAGCAGAACCTGCCGGGCATTCTTTATTTCCAGTTCTGCCATATCCAGGCCCAGCCTGGCATTTTTCACATTGGTATTGACCTGCCACTTGCTAAAAATGGGGATGGTAAGCGAAAGGCCTATGGAGGGATTGTTGTTGTTTTTCATTTGTTCCCAGAAGCTGGCCGATGATCCGCCAAAAAGATCCCCCACCGTTCCGGAGCTGGTTTCATCAGTGTCGTCATCTTTTTTACGGTTTGCGTCCGAATAAAACGAGGAATACCCAAATGACAGGGAAAGCCTGGGATAGCGGCCACCCTGGGCAATGGCCAGTTCGTACTGCCGTTGCTCCTTTGTATGCTCTGTCTTTTTTATCTGCGGCAGGTCCAGTGACTTGTAATAAAGATCTTCAATGGAAACAGGCTCCATTTCACCGGGGTCTCCTATGGCAGGGGTAATGATCTCGAAAGATTCCTCCATGGGAAGGTCAAGCAATTGTTTCAGCGTCAGCAGATAAGTACGCAGGTTGTTTTGGGCGTCTACCACCTGGAGCTCTTCTGATGCCAGCTGGGATTCAACCTCCAGCAGGGCACTCAGGGGCTGACTTCCTGCATCAACCAGTTTGCGTGTACGGGAGCATTGTTCAGCCACGCTTTCCCGGCTTAGAACGGCAGCGTCCAGGATTTCACCGGTCAGCAGCACGTTCAGGTAACTGCGGGTTATCTCTATGGAAATATCATTCCGGAGTTTTTGCACTTCCTGTATGGCCACATTGACCTTGGACCGCTCCTGCTTTACCGTGTTGAGTTTCTGAAAACCTGTGAAAAGATCCATATCGGCATAGATCCCCACTCCTGTATTGCTGCTTCTGACGTGGTTCAGTATGGTCAGTGTTGACAGGTCAACCGACTGACCCCAGTTGACGTTTTCACTGACGCGGGCACTAAGGGAAGGGGTAAAATCCATTTTTGATTGAAAATGAATATTTTCCGATTGTTCCACCCCCAGTTCCTGCTGTTTGATGGTTAGGTTGTTTTCCCAGGCATAACGAATGCAATCCTCCAGCGACCATTTTTTTTGAGCCTGTAGGGAAAGGGGAAGCATGAAAACCAGGAACAGAATGAGACCTAAACTTTTTTTCATAGTGCTAGTTAAGAATATCCGACAAATTTACTTTTTTTTATAGAATATGCAACAACGATGCCTAAAAGCGAAAGCATGCACAACAACACATTGAGCGCAGCGCGTGATGCTGAATATAACGCTGTTACATCAGGCAGCGAATACTGGAAAGTGTAGAGGATCATGTTGTAGACCCAATGTGTTGCCATACAAAGGGCGATATCCCTTTTTTTGAGATACAGGAAGCCGAAGCAGGTCCCAAGGACAAAGCGCTGCAACAACAATGAAAGGGATTCCGGTCTGTGACACAGGGAAAACATAACCGCCGGAAGTATAAGTATCACCCAGGCAGGTATCCTGGCCTCCTGCATCCTGGTGATGAGGAACTCCCTGAACAGCAATTCCTCGCAGCATGCAACCCAGAAAAACGACCATGTGCAGTTGATGAGCCAGGGTGTCAGTGGAATTTGTAAAAAAGCCTTTCCCGTAAGAACCGCGGTAAACGACACTACAGGAATCATCATGATCCCCGTCAACAGGAACATTCTTTTCCATGGCATCGCAGGCAAAGTTGTCATTTTCCTTCGCTTGCGCCGCATGTGCAACAGGGTTATTCCCATGGCCCCGACGGAATTGGCCGTCAACAGATCAATTCCCCCGGAATAGAGTATAGCGGATAACAGCAGGACAGGTAAGCCAAAGATAAGATATAGCCCTACGGGATAGGCTATGAATAAATACTTTCGCATCTTTTTTAGATCAAGAAAAGAGACCAGCCAAACTTAGTTGGCCAGTCTCATTTTCATCATGCCGGAACGCCTGATTTTTTCAATTTTCCAATCAGATTTTGTCCCAGATCGTAGAGAGCACGGAATGCCTGTCCCAGGATTTCACCCAGTTTGTATGCCAGTTCCTCATCCACTCCCGGTGAGGACACGCCTGCGATGACTGCGCAGCAGGCTTTGTCGCCCAACGACTCAAAGCCCTGTAAATAATCAGCACTTCTCATTTCTTCCAGCCGTCTCTGAATCCGTCAATGAAACTGTCAATGTTTTTGGCCAGCAATGCCACAAGGAATCCTGCCTTGCCCATTTTCGAGGCCAAACCGTTGAGGAGGTCCTGGAGTAATTCTCCAAACATACCGTACTCGGAATCTCCTCCTGTTATTACACACTGGACTGAAGCCTCCAGGGTAACAAACCCAAAATCCCGCATCTCAAAATCACTCATAATTTTCAGGTTTTTTAAATATTCTCTCACCGTTCAGGCGCGTGAGATTCCGCCTGCAATCGCGCGTTTGCCTTATATTCCCTGCTGCCTGCACCAGGCAGCATATTTTCCCTTCTTTTGTATCAAAACAGCATGTGATCCTTCTTCTGCGATTTTTCCTTCATGCAACAGCAGGATGTGCGAAGCGACAGAAAGGGTGGACATCCTGTGCCCTATGATAATGATACCGGTTCCCTGGTGGCTCCACCTGCGCAAGGCGTTGAGCACATACAACTCCGATGTGCTGTCCAGCGAAGAGGTGGCCTCGTCCAGGATTATCCAGGAGGGGTCCCTGTAAGCCGCCCTGGCCAGGGCAATCCGCTGGCGCTGCCCTCCTGATAGCTGGATGCCCTGTTCCCCCAAAGGTGTGAGGATCCCGCGCGGAAGGGAAGAGAGAAACGGTTCCAGTCCCAGTTCACTGCAAAGGGAAGCCACCCGCTCCAGATCGGGCGAGGTATCTCCCAGGGTGATATTCTCCAGGATATTGCCTTCGAACATATCGGCCTTTTGCGGCACGATACCCAGTTTCCTGCGCCAGGTATCCAGGGGGATGCTTCCGGCTTCGGTACCGTCCAGGAAGATGGTGCCCCCGTCCGGGTTGTACATGCGCATGAGCAAGGAGCCAAGGGTACTTTTACCCGACCCGCTCTCTCCTGCAATACCGGTGATACTGCCCGATGGAAACCTGCAGTTGAAATTTTCAAACAACATCATCCTGCCCGGGTAATGGAACGACAGGTCTTTCACGGCAAGGTCTCCACCCCTGCATCCAGAACCTTTACCATGCCCTGGACAAGCCGCATGGGCCTTGACCATACCGGCCTTCCCACCTTCCGCACCCGCCTTGTGCCGCACCGGATCTTCCTCGGTTTCCAGCTCCATGATCTCGAACAGGCGCTCGGTGGCAATACGTGCATCCCTGTATTTCTGGCTGAAAGAAATGATTTCGCTTACGGGGGAAGAAAAATATGCAGTAAGGGCATAAAACGTAAGCAATTCCCCGAAGCTCATAAGGTCCCGTGTCACGAAAACCGCCCCTGTCCACAGGATGGCCAGGCCCATACCACGGGTTATGGTATCCCCGCAGGTGGCAGCCCACAACTGATTCATTCCTCCCTTCCAGGCATGGCGGACATACGTTCCGAACCGGTCCTGTATTTTTCCTGTCATTTGTTCCTGTGCCGTGCTGTATTTTATCTGTGCAACGCTCCGCAGCGAATCTACCAGTCCTGTCTCAAGAGTTGCCTGGGCTATCATGATCCTGCGCTGTGTGTCTTTGTTCCTCAGGTCGAACAAGTAGTATATCGCTGCGTACAACGGCAACGCACCAATACAGATCCAGCTCAGTCCGGGATTGAATAGGAACATGACCACAAACGAAATAATCAGCGTGAATACGCTCAGTGCCAGGTTCAGCAAACCGGTGCTCAGGAATGTGCTTACCTTGAAGGCATCGTTGATGCGTGCCACCAGTTCTCCAGACTGCCTCTGGTCAAAGAAACGCTGGGGCAGGTATAATATATGGCGGTAGAAACCGTTCACCAGTCTGGAGGCCGTCCTGAATCCTGTTTTCAGCAGGAAATGGACCCTGAACATGTTCAGGGCCATGGCGCACAATGCAATATACACCATGGAAAATCCCAACAAGCGCAAAAAATCACCCGCACCCTGCGGGATGATACGGTCTGCAATCTGTTGCAGGAACAAAGCCGAGATGATCCCCGTGCATGTATACAGCAGGGAAGCTACAAGCGCGGCCAGGAACATTCGTTTTTCCCCCTTCATCAGTACGCCTGTCCTGTAAAGGAATCCCGGGATGTGATTGCCTTTCCTGAAATTTTCACCGGCAGACAATGTGACCACCACGCCGGTCCACTGTTGCATGATCTCTTCCGGTCTTCTGCGGTGCATCCTCCCGTCCTCAGGATCCATGATGCGGTATTTTCTTTTTTTCCCGGTAATGGTTCTGCATGGTCCGTAAAACACCACGAAATGGCTGTGCCCGTTCTCTTTATGCATATGAAATACAGCAGGGACGGGAAGGCTGTTCAGCAGATTATGGTCCACTGCCCCTGAACCACTGCAACGGCGGTATGCCATCGCCTCCAGGCCCAGTGCCTGTGCGCCCTCTTTGATCCCCTGTACCGAAATGCCGTGAGTCTGTGTTCCGCTCCATTGCCTTATCTGCTCCAGAGGAAAGCGCAATCCGAACCAGGCAGAGACAGACGCAAGGCAGGCCGCCCCGCAATCACTTATATGGTGTTGCCTGACACGTATCTTCTTCATATCCCTCTTCCATAATAAACGGAGCTGTCCTTTCTTTCTCTCTCCTGCTGTAACCGGGAAACAGAGCCCGCATATTCCCTTTTTCCGCGCTCACAGGTTCTCTCACAACAGACAGCTCCGTAGCAACAAACGATAAAAAGACAATCATGCCCGAAACAGTAGCCAGCACTATCGCGATGAAAAATACGCCAAACCCTATGCTCCCCTTATCGCGCAAGACATGATCACCAGCTGTGTCCCGGGACAAAACAGGATAGGAAGGTCTGCAGATTGTCTTCATACCACAAACCTAGACCCTAGACAGGGAAATTAACAGACAAATAGGATAAATGATTAAACAGCTGCCGCCAGACGCCGGCTCAATCCAGGAAGGGGAGGTAGGGAAGCAGTATGGAGGAAAATTTCTCTATCACCTGAAACAGCCGTGATGATTCAAAAGCCTCTTTCGGCAGGAATGGGATATAGGCATCAACAAGGCTCAATACGTAAACCAGGATTACCAGCAGGATATTCCATTTGATCCATCCGAATATTGCCCCTGTCAACCTGTTCAGCCATCCAAGCAGGACAATTTTCAGGAGCTTGTCCAGAAGATGCCCTAAAAGCAGGACAACAATCAGCACAACAATGAAAGTAACCACAAACGCCACTATGCGTAACCCTTCTCCGTTCCAGTTGAACCAATCCACTATCCAGTCCGCTGCGAACCCGCTGAAATGAAAGGAACAGTAAGCGGCCACGATCAGGGCAAGAATTCCAACCACCTGTTTGATGAGCCCTTTCATCAGACCCTCTGTTATGGCTATGAGCCATACCAATAAAAGTATGATATCAATGTAGTTAAAAGAAAATTTCTCCAACATGCTATCAAAGATAGGTAAGATTCGTATCTTTGCAAACTATTTTTATTGCCTTTTTTTATGAAGTTCCCTGAATATAAGAATCTTGACCTGCCAGCCATCCAGGAGGAAATCACCGGCAAATGGGACCAGGAGCAAACCTTCCGCCGGAGCGTCGAAGACCGTCCTGAAGCACCCGCATTCGTGTTTTTTGAAGGACCTCCTTCTGCAAATGGAATGCCAGGTATCCACCACGTGATTTCCAGGGCTATCAAGGATGTGGTCTGCCGGTACAAGACCCAGCGCGGCTTTAAAGTGGAAAGACGTGCCGGCTGGGATACACACGGACTTCCCGTGGAGCTGAATGTCGAGAAAATGCTGGGAATCACCAAGGAAGACATTGGGGTTACCCTGACAGTAGAAGAATACAACGCGGTATGCCGGAAAGAAGTCATGAAATATACCCGCGAATGGGAACTCCTTACCCGGAAGATGGCATACTGGGTGGATATGAGCCGGCCATACGTCACCTACCATAACTCGTATATAGAAACTGTCTGGTACCTGCTAAGTGAGATATACAGGAAAGGCCTGTTATACAAGGGATATTCAATACAACCCTATTCTCCTGCAGCCGGAACGGGGCTTAGCACCCATGAACTGAACCAGCCCGGTTGCTACAAAGACGTAAAGGACACCACGTGTACCGCCTTGTTCAGGATTACGAAGGATAACAATAGTGACTTTCTTTTTGAAAGGGAGGATGAACCGTTGTACTTTCTTTCCTGGACCACCACCCCCTGGACACTGCCCTCCAATACGGCCCTATGCGTAGGACCGGCTATCCAGTATATCAAACTGCGCACATTCAACCCGTACAGCGGGGGTCCCATATCGGTCATCATGGCCCGCGACCTCAGGGAAACCCTCTTCCCGGAAAAAAACGGGGAAATTCCCATGGACTCCTACAAACCCGGAGACAAAGCCACACCCTGGATACATACAGGTCCCGTCTTTACAGGAAAGCAACTGGAAGGCATACGTTACAGCCAGCTCATCCCCTGGGTGAATCCCGGAGAGGGGGCTTTCAGGGTGATAACCGGTGATTTTGTAACCACACAGGAAGGGACAGGTATAGTACACATAGCTCCAACCTTTGGAGACGATGACCACAAGGTGGCCAAAAAGCATGGCGTACCTGCCCTGATCCTTAAAGACAGCCTTGGCAACCTGTGCCCCATGGTAGACAAGACAGGCAAGTTTTACAGGTTGGAAGACCTGGATGCCCATTTTGTGGAAACCAGGATAGACAGTGGATCCTATGCACCTTTTGCGGGCCGTTATGTGAAAAACGCATACGATCCCCACAAGGATGGCCAGTCAGGAGAGGCAGCCGGAGCAGACTCCCTGGATGTGGAGATCTGCATGTGGCTCAAGAAAAACAATGGGGTGTTCCGTATTGAAAAGATGGTGCACAATTATCCCCATTGCTGGCGTACCGACAAACCGGTGCTGTATTATCCGCTTGACTCCTGGTTCATCCGCACCACAGCGGTCAGGGAACGCATGATGGAGCTGAACGACACTATAAGATGGAAACCGGAATCCACCGGGACGGGGCGTTTTGGCAAATGGCTGGAGAATCTTCAGGACTGGAACCTCTCCCGGAGCCGGTATTGGGGGACACCGCTGCCCATTTGGCGCACGGAAGACGGGAAGGAAGAACGCTGCATCGGCTCTTTGCAGGAATTGTACCATGCCCTGGATGACTCGGTTGCCCGTGGATTCATGAAGTCCAATCCCCTAAGGGACAAAGGTTTTGTTCCGGGGGATTACAGCAAGGAGAACTACGAAAGGATAGATTTGCACCGGCCTTTTGTGGATCAGTGGGTCCTTTCCTCGGCAAGTGGAAAGTCCATGCGGCGCGAGCCAGATTTGATTGACGTGTGGTTTGACTCGGGCTCAATGCCCTTTTCGCAGGAAGGCCTGGAAAAGCTGGGGACCCCCGCTTTCGGCCAGGTTGCCGATTTCATTGCCGAGGGAGTGGACCAGACCCGGGGCTGGTTTTTCACCCTGCATGCCATTGCCACCATGGTCAACGACCGCGTCTGTTTCCGGAACGTTCTCTCCAACGGACTCATCCTGGATAAGAACGGCAACAAAATGAGCAAACGCCTGGGCAATACCGTGGATCCCTTCAAAATGCTGGATCTGTACGGAGCCGATCCTTTGCGCTGGTACATGCTGACCAACGCACAACCCTGGGACAACCTGCGTTTTGACGAAACGGGCGTGGATGAAATCCGTCGCAAATTCTTCGGAACGTTGTACAACACCTATTCGTTCTTTGCGCTGTATGCCAACGTGGACGGCTTTACGGCAGATCTTGCCCGGGAAGACAATCCCGGATGGGTGCCTGTAAAGGAGCGATCCGAGATGGACCGCTGGATCATTTCTTTGCTCAACACACTCACAGCTAATGTTCTCGATGCCTACGAGAATTACGATATCACAACGGCAGGCCGTCTTATCCAGGACTTTACTGGGGACCACCTGAGCAACTGGTACGTACGTCTGAACCGTAAGCGTTTCTGGCGCGGTGAACTGGATGATGACAAACGCGCTGCCTACCAGACCCTGTATACCTGCCTGCGGACCATAGCCCTGCTGGGAGCACCCATTGCCCCCGTCTATATGGAACGTTTGTACATGGACCTGGGTGCCGGTGATTCCGTGCACCTGGAATTAATGCCCAAGGTACAGGACGAACTCATTGACAAAGCCCTTGAGGAACGCATGGACCTGGCACAGCGCTGCACTTCCATGGTGCTGGGCCTGCGCCGCAAAGTCAACATCAAGGTACGGCAGCCCCTGAGCAAGATCATGATTCCTGTGTTGGACAAATCCATGGGAAAAAAGCTCGCAAAGGTCAAATCCATCATCTTGAACGAAGTCAATGTCAAGGAACTCGAGTTCATTCACGACACGGCAGGATTAATCCTCAAGGGAATCAAGCCGAACTTCAAGGTGCTGGGCAAGAAGTGCGGTCCCCGGATGAAAGAGATCGCCTCGGCACTCAACGCTTTCAGCCAGGAAGAAATTGCCCTGGTGGAAAAAGCGATGGAAACGGGAAGCTACACCTTATCCCTGGATGGGGGAGAGGTGCTGCTGGAGCGGGAAGACGTAACCATTACCTCGCAGGATATGCCCGGATGGCTAATTGCCATTGAGGGACCACTGACCATCGCCCTGGATGTGACCATCACCGACGCGTTGCTGCGTGAGGGTACGGCCCGGGAACTGATCAACAGGATTCAGAACCTGAGAAAGGACACGGGACTGGAAGTGACGGACAAGATACGCCTGGTGATCGAAGAGCGGAAAGATGTGGCAGATGCGCTGCAGGATTTCAGGCAATTCATTGCCAGCCAGGTGCTTGCCACGGATATATCCATGGCTGCCACACCCACTGCAGCTCACGCTGTTGAATGGAAAGAAGGTACCCTGTCCATTCATATTGAGAAATCATAATTTAATATTAACTTTGTTTTTCCTAAAAAAAAGAACCATGACTACTAAAAAAAGCAAAACCGATGAAAAGGTTACAGAAGAGGTAAGGGAAAAGGTTCGCTATTCCGACCAGGAGCTCCAGGAATTCAAGACCCTGATCAACGAAAAACTGGCCCAGGCACGGGCAGATTATGAGGAACTTAAAGCAATAGTCACCCATAGTCTGAGCAACGACACGGAAGATACTTCCCCCACATTCAAAGTGTTGGAAGAAGGAGCCTCGGCACTTTCCAAAGAAGAGGCGGGACAATTGGCTTTGCGTCAACATAAATTCATCCAATCCCTGGAAATGGCCTTGATCAGGATCGAAAACAAGACCTACGGGATATGTCGTGAAACCGGCAAACTCATCCCCAAGGAGCGCCTTCGCCTGGTTCCACATGCCACCCTATCCGTTGAGGCGAAGAATAACCGTGAGTAGTACGGTCTTATGGGGAAAAGAAAGTTATCCAGGGGAAAGATACTGGCGATAATCATCACTTCAATCCTGGTTTTGGATCAGATATCCAAGATCTGGATAAAAACCCATTTCGCGCTGCACGAAAGCGTCAACGTATTGGGTAAATGGTTCCAGTTATATTTTGTGGAAAACGATGGCATGGCCTTTGGCATGGTCTTCGGAGGTGACAGCGGGAAACTGATCCTTAGCCTGTTCCGGGTGGTGCTGAGCATTGTCATCATGTGGTACATATGCAAATTGCTCAAAAAGCCGGATACTCCCATGGGCGTCCTGGTCGGGCTGTCCATGGTTTTTGTAGGGGCTATTGGAAATATCATTGACTGTGCTTTCTATGGACTGATCTTCAATGAATCGGGCGTGACCGAAGTAGCCACCCTCTTTCCTCCCGAAGGCGGTTATGGCACCTTCCTCCACGGCAAAGTCGTGGACATGCTTTACTTCCCGCTCATAGACACTGTCCTGCCCGAAAATTTCCCCATATGGGGAGGCCGCCGCTTTGTGTTTTTCCAGTTCATATTCAACTTGGCTGATTCTGCCATCACCTGCGGCGCACTCTATCTCTTGATTTTCAAGTACAAATTTTTCTCTAAAAAATAAAAAGATTCCCTACCTTTGCCAACCCTTACGGGAGGACTGCCGAACGGCGGGCGCTGCAAGATGCTGAAAGGCAGAGCTACTGAACGGCGGACGCGGCAAGATGCTGAAAGGCAGAGCTACTGAACGGCGGGCATTGCAAAAGCCCATAAGCGTAGCGCAGCAAACTGCCTGACACAAGCCTTCGGTTTAGCACCCGAAAATGAATGGAGAGATGCCGGAGTGGTCGAACGGGGCGGTCTCGAAAACCGTTGAACCCATCTGGGTTCCGGGGGTTCGAATCCCTCTCTCTCCGCCAGTTCCAAAAACGCAAAGACACGGACAATGTCCGTGTCTTTTTATGACAGCAGGTCCGAAAAACAAGCCAGCTTGTTTTTCGCGGCCTGCTGCCATAAAAAGCTGTGCCTTGCTGCTTTGCGTTTTTGGAACTGAAGCCTCCCCCAAGGGAACACCGAGCGCTGCAGGCGCGAAGGTAATCCCGAGGGCAGCCTTGCTGCTTTGCGTTTTTGGAACTGAAGCCTCCCCCAAGGGAACACCGAGCGCTTTAGCGCGAAGGTAATCCCTTGGTGAACTGAAGCCTCCCCCAAGGGAACACCGAGCGCTGCAGGCGCGAAGGTAATCCCGAGGGCAGCCTTGCTGCTTTGCGTTTTTGGAACTGAAGCCTCCCCCAAGGGAACACCGAGCGCTGCAGGCGCGAAGGTAATCCCGAGGGCAGCCTTGCTGCTTTGCGTTTTTGGAACTGAAGCCTCCCCCAAGGGAACACCGAGCGCTTTAGCGCGAAGGTAATCCCGAGGGCAGCCTTGCTGCCAGCTACCTCCAACGGGCAGAAGCAAGGAAGTGGAACCTCCTGCACCAAATTTGGAATAGTTATTTCTTAATTCACTGTATTACTGTTATATATAAATTTTCCATATCTAAAATGGCGCGGGAGGTTCCACCTCCTTTTGTTTGGTGCTGCGAAGCAGCATATTTTAAGCGCCAAAAGCCTTTGGCGCACCGCCTTGTAGACCACCAAGCGGTCGTTGGTGCAGCAATACGGACTAATGACAATGTCGCTGCCACCACAAGATCGGGAAGCCTCGGCAAAAAACAGCAAGGAGGTTCCACCTGTCTGTGGTTTTTTCGATCTTTGCAACTCAAATTGAAACACGTAGTAGAAATTGTAGTATGAACTGGATAATTATAGTAATTGCAGGATTTTTTGAGGCAGCCTTTGCATTCTGCCTTGGGAAAGCAAGAATGACAACAGGTACTGAAATGTACTTATGGTATGTGGGATTTGTTGTCGCACTATGCATAAGTATGGTGCTTCTGGTTAAGGCTACTCAAACGTTACCGATTGGAACCGCTTATGCAGTGTGGACCGGGATTGGAGCTGTTGGAACCGTATTGGCAGGTATTTTTATCTTTAAAGAGCCGGTTACATTTTCAAGAATTTTTTTCTTATCAACATTGATCATATCAATTATTGGATTGAAAGTGGTTTCGTAGGGGAGGAACACCTCCGCCAAACACAATTCCCAGTGACAAACTCAGGTTTGCACAGATATGGTTTGCAATCTGATTTGTCATCTTGTAATCTACTGTAAAACGAATTCTATTGCAAACCTCTACGCCAATACGAGGACATAAAACATAGGAGAATCTTTCATCTGTGTAACCCTCAGGTTCTCCTGTATCGCCAAATACTTCATACCATTGATCGGCAGACACAAGAAAACCTCCCACCGTTCCTACGCCTAATCCCACGAAAGGCACTATTTTATGGGCATGAAGATTTCTCCAGGAGTAATCACAAAATCAATGAGTGGGTACATATTGGTATGGGAGTGCATACTGTGTCCATATAAATCATTTTTTGGATTACTTCTACGAATTGAAGCATATGAAAACTGTGCGGCAATGTCAAATCCTGTATTGCCGATATTGATCCGTGGTTCAAGATAAATTCCCCATCCCGGGCCTTTTTTGCTGTATTGAACATGTGTTCCATTAGGGAAAAGCAAGAGCCCTCCAACTTCAAATTCAAATGCCCGGATTTGCTGGGCATTTAGAGAATTAATCCCTAAAAGCAACGAAAATAAAAAGACGCAAAATATTTTTCTCATAATATCATGAATTGAGATGCAAATTAGCCAAAAATGAAAATATAAAACACAAGATATTCAATTAAAAATCATATTTTGTAGCATTATTTTCTGCAACCAGGGGATGAGCCTTGAGGAGGTATCCAAAAGAACGTCGGTTCCAATAGAAATTGAATAAAAAATGTCAACAAGAATGAATCAGAACGAAATAATTGCTCCCTGCGGGATGAATTGCCAGCTATGCTACGGTTACGTGCGTAAGAAAAATCGCTGCAACGGATGCCTTAGAATGAATAATGCGAATGAACCGGATGTATGGAGGAAATGTTCCATAGTCCATTGTGAAGACCGGGCCAAGACTGCCTCGGGATTTTGCTATGAGTGCACCCGGTATCCCTGCAGGCGGCTCAAAGATCTAGACAAACGCTATACCACAAAATATGGGATGAGCATGCTGGATAATCTGCTCTTTATCAAGGAAAAAGGGCTTGAAGAATTTGTAAGGGCAGAGCAGGAAAAGTGGAAATGCAGGAATTGTGGTGCAGGATTAAGTGTTCACAGGGATTTTTGCCTGCAATGCGGCAATAAATACAGATGAGGCAAAAGATTTGCAGCTCCTGTGCAGGCACAGTGCTGGTTTTTGAGGTATAACAGTTAAAGTATAGTAAAAATCAGTCTTTCAGATATGAATGAGGAAATGTTGTTTGAAAGCCGGGATGAGTTCAGGGAATGGCTCGGCAAAAACCATGCTTCCAGCAATGGATTCTGGATGGTTTTTGGCAAGGATGGGCTTCTTAAAACCTTAAAACCGGACGAGGCACTGGAAGAGGCGTTGTGTTTCGGGTGGATTGACGGTCAGATAAAGAGCATCGACCAGGCAAAATATGTGAAGAAATTCACACCGCGCCGCAAGGGAAGCGTGTGGTCAGAGAAGAATAAAAAATTGGTGAAAGCCTTGACAGAAAACGGTAAAATGACAGCATCCGGAATAGCAGCGGTTGAGCTGGCAAAAAAGGGCGGACAATGGAACACCCGGGAAGCACTATCCATAAGCGAAGAACAAGTCGGGATCCTGATCAGCGCTCTGTCCGGTGCCAGTCTGGCACTGTCCAACTTCATGAAAATGCCTGACTCGGTAAAAAGAACCTATACCGCGTTGTATTTAGATGCAAAAAAGGAAGGAACCAGGGTAAAACGGTTGGAAAAGATCATCGGAAGGCTCAATGAAAACAAGAAACCGATGTAAAAAGTGACAACATAAAGAATGAAAAACAAGAGGATATTCGGCCTGCAAAGAAATGTCTTTTTTACCGGGTTGACCAGTTTTTTCACGGACACATCCACTAAAATGATTTACAGTGTGATGCCTCTTTTCCTGCTGTCTATCGGAGCATCCAAGACTTCGATCTCGCTGATTGAAGGAATTGCAGAAAGCACCGCGTCTTTGATCAAAGCGTTCTCGGGATACTGGAGTGATAAGATTGGTAAAAACAAGCCATTCATGATATTTGGTTATGGGATAACTGCCCTGATAACTCCGCTTTATGCTTTGGTCAGGCTCCCGGTCCAGGTCCTGTTATTGAGGTTTGTTGAAAGGACAGGCAAAGGTTTAAGGGCTGCACCCAGGGACAGCCTTATCAGTGCCTCGGTATCAAAGGAGGAAACAGGAAAGAATTTCGGATTTCATAAAGCAATGGATAACAGCGGGGCAATCATCGGACCCCTGGTAGCATTCCTTCTATTGTCCCTTTTCCCGCTAAACTATTCCAACATTTTCCTTATTGCCACCATTCCTGCCATATTGGGCGTAATCACTATTGCAATTTTTATCAAGGAAGCAAAAACAGCGAAAAATGAAAATCAGTTCAAATTTCATTTCAACCAGCTGCCTAAGAAGTTTTACTTCTTCCTGTTCATAGTTTTCATTTTTACCCTTGGCAATTCCGCAGACGCATTATTGCTTGTCAAAACAGCTGAAACAGGTATCAATAAATCATATGTTCCTTTTGTATATATGATCTTCAATACCGTTTCCGTGATCCTGTCCGTACCCCTAGGAAAGATATCAGATAAAATTGGCCGTGAACTATTTATCATTCTTGGATTTTTGATCTACTCAATCGTATATTTCTTCTTTGGCAGGTTCAATAGCCTGAACGTTTTTTTATTCCTGTTCGTGTTGTATGGATTATACAGTGCCCTGGTCGATGGCACTCAAAAATCCTTAATATCCGATATTGTAAGCGAAGACGTGAAAGGCACCGGATTTGGACTGTATCATGCCGTACTTGGAATTACACTCCTTCCCGCCAGCTTGATTGCAGGCTTGCTGTATGATCACGTAAATTCAAATGCCCCGTTTTATTTTGGTTCCTTAATGGCTTTGATAGCTTCATTGCTAATGGTTATATTTGTGATAGTTGACAGAAAAAATAAAAGTGAAATCCATACCGTACATAGAATATACAAAGCTCCAGGCAAGAGATAAAAATGCCGGCCAGTGGTATTATATGTCGCATCTGGCAAATGCCTGCGCTTCTGCCGACTATCACCGCACCTCGGCTTATGCAATCTGCCTGCTGAACGAGGGAGCGCTCCGTCTTGAGAGCGATCTGTTTGTCAACAATGCCCAAGCTCCGGCCATTTTTACCATTGCCCCTTCTGCAATAAGAAAATTTTCTGACCTTGGGATCGATTACGAAGCCCGGATACTTTTCTTCAGGAAAGAAGTATTTCTGGAAGGACAAACCGATATCAACTACCTGGATAAATTCGATTTCTTTGAGAAAACGGGACAACAGGTTGTAACGCTCAATGCCGCTCAATTTCAACAATTTCGGTCCTATTTTGACCTGATCCATGAAAAGGCCAACGAAACGGCCCCGCACACCACAGCCATTATCCGGAGCCTGATCAATATCATTCTCAACGAAATAGAAGACGTTCACCAGAGCCAGCAAGCCGGACAGCCCGTCACCACTGACAAGGGAGACCACATTCTTTCCCGCTTCAAAACATTGCTGTCTTCTCACTTCATTCAGGAAAGACAAGTCTCTTTCTATGCCGGAAAAATGCACCTCACCCCCAAGTACTTTTCTTCCCTGATCAAACAAGACAGCGGGAAAACCGCCGGTGAGTGGATCAGTGAGATGCTCCTTCTGGAATCCAAAGTAAGGTTACAGGACAAATCGCAAAGTATAGCGCAGATTGCCTACGACCTGAATTTTTCGGACCCGTCCCATTTCGGGAAATTTTTCAAAAAGCACACCGGCATGAGTCCTCTTAAGTACAGGAGCTGATCCCGGAAATCCGACTTTTATACCATAATTGCCTCCTTTCATCCTTTCCTTTGCAATGAAAGACGGTGTACTTTTGTTCCCGGATAAGAACACGTGAAAACATACTATTAAAAAAGTGAAATCATGAAACTGAGGGACCACATCAGCCGGGTTATCACGGAAAAGTATGAAAAGGTGGCGGAATTGAGTAAGGTCAAGGACCTTTCTGTTGAACAGGGCAGGGCATACGTGGACGCCTATGTAGATTACACGCATACGCTTGAAGCCATCGAGGCAGTGATCGCTCACGGCGAGCATCACTGAGAAGGGTCCGCTCGGGAAGGAGTACCGTGTACTTTTGATGTATTGCCTTGTTTAACAGGTGATTAACAAAAGAGCTCTCCCCGGGGGCTCTTTTGTTATAGTGCTGATATCCAGCATGATGAATCAAGTGTACGCGGTGCCATAAGGGCAAAGAAGTTCCCCCTCTTGTTGCAGAAAAGACAATAATTGACAAACTTTGCACTGATGGATGATTCTGCTATAAATGTTTTGTTTCTGAAACTGTTGAGTGCCGCTATCTGGGATAAGCCTGCCGATGTTACACTATTTAACAATCTGGATGATAGAACCTGGAAACAGATTTTCCGCTTGGCCAGGCTGCAAAGCGTGAGTGCGCTCATAGCATGCAAAGCATTATCCCTGCCGCAGGAGTGCCTGCCTCCCCGGCAACAGAACGCGGCACTAGTATCCCATGTGGAACAGACCAGGGCCAGGAACCTGAAGATGATGGGTGTTTTAGCCACCATCACAGACTGGTATGAAGAAGCAGGCTTCCCTTTTGTACTGCTTAAAGGACTGGCCAACGGGATAAACTACCCGGAGCCGCTCCTGCGCAATCCGGGAGATGTGGACCTCTGGCTATACCGTAAGGGAGACAGCGAAAGGGCCAAAACATGGCTGGAAAGCAAAGGGTATGAGACAATAGACGGAAACGGTATCCATTACATATTTACCGAACAGGGCATCCACATAGAAAACCATAGGCGCGTATCTTACTTTGACCATAAAAAATGTGACAGGCAGCTGGCCGCCATGGAGAAGCAAGCGGCAGAGGATGAGCATTTTCCCTTTATCCAGCTGGGTGATCTGAAAGTCCGCCAATTGCCGGTGGAAATGAACGCGTTCTTTCTTTTCCACCACATGTTCCGGCATTTTGAGCACCTGGGCGTTGGATTCCGGCAGTTTTGCGACTGGATCCTGTTCCTGAAGAATAACCGCGGGCAGATTGATCCCGTTTCATTCACCGTCCAGGCCCAATCTTACAAACTGCTGTATCCCATGCAGGTATTCGCCTGTGCCGCCGTAAAATACCTGGATGCCTCGCCGGACATCTTCCCCTTTACAGTGCCTACAGATAACGCCTTTGCCCACAAGGTGATGAAGGATGTCCTGGAAGGGGGTAACTTCGGCTTTCACCATCCCGGGAAAAAGCGGCCGGAGCAGAAGATGCGCGGCATGTGGTTTTCCTACAAGACGACGGTGCGCAAGTCCCTGAAATTCTGGTCGCTAAGCCCCCAGCACATCCTGATATTACCTGCCACCAAACTGATCCACCGCCTCAGAATCGGGTTCAAATGAACCTGCCGGCCGTAAAATTAATGCCAACAGCCACTGCTTAATGCCCGCAATAAAACAGCACCAATACTTGAACCCGCCAGCACAATGAAGTCCGCCATTCAATTCCTGCTTTACACCTCCAAAGGATTCAAATCCCGCATTGGGATGATCTTGCTTATTGGTCTTGCCGAGGTGGCTTTTTCTTTGGCGTTTGTCTGGATCTCCAAAGCAATCATCGATGTGGCCACGGGAGTAAGGGCAGGGGAGCTGCTGTATTACTCCCTGGCGCTGGTGGGCCTGGTACTCCTGCAGATACTTTTCAGGGTATTGGATAACCGGGTGCGTGCGATGACACAGGTGCGCCTGGGGAACTCGGTCCGGTACAATGTTTTCTCCCGCCTGCTTTATACCCGGTGGCAGGAACTGTCCACCCTGCACAGCGGCGACATGCTCACCCGGATCATCAAGGACACGGACGATGTGATTGAAGTCATCGTGAATGCATTTCCCGCAGCGATCCTTGCAGTGGTACAATTGCTGGGAGCGCTGGCCATCCTTTTTTTCCTGGACCCGATGCTGGCCCTCATCCTGGGGGTGGGCATGCCGCTGCTGGCCATTTTCAGCAGGTTTTATTACAGGTACATGCGCAAATACACGCTGGAAGTGAAAGAGAGCGAGAGCCTGATCACCTCCATGATGGAAGAAAGCCTTTTAAACCAAGTGGTGATCCGCACTTTTGAACGGCAGGAAAATGAACTGGACAGGTTGGGCAAGCTGCAATCCAGGCTGCATCGGAGCGTCCATAAAAAAACAAGGGTATCGGTCCTGGCCAACCTGTTCATGGGGGTCACCTTCAACGGCGGCTACATAACGGCTTTTCTCTGGAGTGCCTTCGGGCTGGCCAAAAACACAATTTCCTTCGGTACCGTGACGGCTTATCTTCAACTGGTCAGCAGGCTCCAACGCCCGCTCTTTGAACTGGCAAGGCTGCTGCCCACCCTGGTGGGCTCCAAGGCGGCCATAGAACGTCTGATATACCTGACCGGATTTTCGTTGGAAGAGAGCAAAGACAAAATACTTCTCCAGGGGAATGTAACCCTGAGGATAGAAAACCTCACCTTTTCCTACGCACCTGACACCGACCCGGTTTTGTCCAATTTTTCCATGGTGCTGGAACCGGGGACCATGGTGGCCCTGATGGGAGAAACCGGCGTGGGTAAAACCACATTGCTCAGGCTGCTGCTGGCACTGGTAGCACCGGATTCGGGGCGCATTGTCCTGGAAGATGAGTCGGGGCAGGTGGCTGTATCGGAACGTACCCGCTCCAATTTTGTTTACGTGCCCCAGGGAGGTTCGCTCTTCAGCGGGACCATCCGCGAGAACCTGCTCCTGGGAGATCCCGGGGCCAATGAGCAGGAACTCATCAGGGCGCTGGAAATCGCCTCGGCAAATTTTGTGCTTCAACTGTCCCAGGGGTTGGACACTGTGCTGGGAGAAAACGGGAAGGGATTGTCGGAAGGGCAGGCTCAACGTGTGGCCATCGCCCGCGCGTTGCTGCGTCCGGGGAAAATCCTGTTGCTGGACGAGGCCACCTCGGCGCTCGATTCCCAAACGGCACGCACTTTTCTACAAAATTTGAAGAAAGAGGCGGGGAACCGCGCCATTCTTTTTATTACCCACCAGGCCGAGGTGGCTGCCTTTTGCGACCGCCGGTACGATCTTTCACCGGCATAAGGTACGGAGTGGTTACAGCCAGAATCCGGTGCGTCTGCAAGAGCTGCAGCAGTAAGAAAAGTAGCGGTAGCTGGTAATAGGGGTTGGAGCTTGAGTACCTCTAGTACATTAAGTACTCCCACAGGGGCCCGCGCTTTTTCTTGGCACGGAAGCGTTCCATCAGTTCAGGTGATTCTTCTCCCTGGAAAAACCATTTCTGGCCCGAGGCATGGGCCCTGTCCTGCAGGGTTTCCATGTTCACGTTTTTAGAGACGTAATATTCGGGAATGAGCAGGTTGTTGTCCGCAGAGATGACCCCCTCGCGGAGTGCGATATCGTACAGTTTGGTGCGCGGGTAGATACGCATGCCCACAAAGGGGAAGAAGATGGTTTTCCCCAGTTCGCGGGAGCGTTCATAGGTTTGGTTCAAGGTCTCATCGGTCTCGCCGTAGCCTGCCAGGATCATGAAGTGGGCGTGGTAGATGCCCAGCTTGCCGGCATTCAGGCTTTGCGTTTTGACGTCGGAGAATCGGAACTTCTTGTTGTAATTCTCAAGTTGTATGTCGGAGAGGGAGTCGGTGCCCCATTCAATGTGTGTGAGACCGGATCTCTTATACAACTCCATGTCCTGGTAAGTCATGTTATGGGGCGTGAAATAAGCCCCCCATTTCACATTCACCTTGCTTTCTATCAGGAGCGAACACAGTTCCCGGTTGTATTCCTTGTGGATATTGAAAACGGAATCGGTAAAGAAAAGATAGTCAATGCCTTTGCTGTTCTTAAGCTCTTTTATGTTCTCCGCGACGGAACGGGCATCCAGCAAACGGACACTCTTGCCTTCAATGATGGGGTAGCTGCAGTAAATGCACCCGTAAGGACAGCCTCTTTTTGTCTGGATATTGAGCATCCCGCTTTTCTCAAAGTAAAAATGCGCCTTGTCGGGCTCTACATTCAATGCCAGCGTAGAGATGTATTGTTTGTGCGGATTGATGGCCACCGTTCCGTCCGGCCTGGCGTACACCAAACCGTCTATCCCTGTCGGATCCTTTTTTTCTTCCAGTGCCGAGACCAATTGGCGCATACTTTCTTCGCCTTCCCCCTGGACGCCATAATCGGGGGCCAGTTCTTTGAATATGACATCGGGGTAAATGGAAAAGCCCGAGCCGCCCATGATCACCACGGCCCGGCTGTTCTGGCGGATGACCTGCATCACCCGGCGGTAATGGCTCACAAAAGAGTATTGTTCGTAGAAATTGGTATCGTCAACATTCCGGAGCGATACCCCTATGTAATCGAAATTCCCGTTGCGGCAAAACGCGGCCAGGTCTTCATAACCGCCCAGGTTGAAATCAAAAAAGCCAAGTTGCCAGTCCGGCATTTTTTCATTCAGGTAGGTGGCAATATAGGAGATCCCGATAGGGTATATGATGTATGGATTCTGGTAATTGTTGGCAGATATGAGGGCAATTTTTTTCATAATCAGGTACTGGCCTTTTTTTAGTCACAGGATTGAGGCAGCAAAGGTAAAAAAAAAGTCCGGGTGGATTAAGTTAACCGGATATTGGCTAAATTTGTACCAAATATCAAGACTATGAAAAGAATGCCATTTGTGTTGTTAGTGATACTGTCACTCAATGTTTTAAACTCCTGTCAAAAGCCCGATTCAATAGACCCGTTCAAGCATTTTACCATGGAACGCAACCAGATCGTTGTCATCAGCGATATCCACCTGGGTGCAGACCTCGCCTATGCCGAATGCGAAAAAAACCTGCCGTACCTTGAAGAATTCCTTAACCGCGTAAGGTTTTCAAGCAATGTGAAAGAACTGGTCATTGCCGGAGACCTGCTGGACGAATGGTTTGTACCCGCAAACATCGATACCTACCAGGGCAAAGACCAGGCAGATTTTGTACGGCGCATCGCTGAGGCCAACAAAGGCGTCATAGACGTCCTGAAAAAGATCATACGGGAAAAGAGAATCCTGGTCACCTATGTGCCCGGCAACCACGACCTGACCATTTCCGAGGCCAATGTGGAACTGATCCTGCCGGGAATCAACCAGAAACGCGATCCGGAACTGGGTCTGGGTACCTATTCTCCCCAGGGTTATCCCTATATTGCCATAGAGCACGGCCACCGCTACAATTTCTTCTGCGCTCCCGATCCCATCTCCAACCAGGACATTGCTCCGGGCACCATAACGCCTCCGGGATACTTTTTTACAAGGATAGCCGCCCTTTTCGTAGCTCAGGGACATCCGGACAAAGCAGCGGATACCCTTCCGGAAGTCACCCGCAATGCAACGGGTGATGAAAGCCAGAACCTCCTCTTTGCCTATTGGAATATGTGGGCCTGGACCTTGAAGAATTTCAGGATCCTGAACAAATATGACGAACAGCTCATTATGACCAACGTGGACGGCTTTACCGGAACGTTTGCAGTCAACGACCTGATCCCTTACCAGGAAACCCCCGGTGGATTCATAGACCTGGACCTTTACAACGGTATTCAGGACAACTGGTTGCAAAGACAGACGCGCAACCGGGTGCAGGTCCCCATCCCCGCATTGCAGGCCATTTCAGGATCTGCCCTTAGCACCGAAACCGATGCACAGGCTGCAACCCAGTACTTCCTGAATCCCAGATCAACCGTTAGGATCGTTGTGTTCGGCCATTCGCACGATGCCAGGATCCAGTCCTCTTTTGACCATTTGCAGCAAAAATGCATCTATGTCAATTCCGGAACCTGGATTGACAACAACCCGGACAAAACAACCATGAATTTTGTCATCATCACACCGCAGGAGGAAGATTGTTGCTCCAAAACCCACGTAAGCCTCTACAACTTCCAGAATGAAGTCTACACGCTGATGGCAGAGGATTCGGTGCGGCTTTGAGTGCGTCGCATACATTGTCCTTTATGCTGATATACAGAGTATTACGAAATTCATACCCCCTGGGTATGAATTTCGTAAGTGATTGATTATGAGGCAAACGAATCAAGTGTGCAACGCACTTATTTTTTTTCGTATATTTAAGGGTAATACAAAATAGAGTCATCTGATGAGTAAAGAGATTGATGTACTGATAATTGGCGGGGGTCCGGCAGGAGCCATGACGGGCATTGAGTTGAGGAAGAAAGGTTACAGCACCTGTATAATTGACAAGGAAACCTTTCCGCGTCCTAAGCTGTGTGCAGGGCTTTTGACACAAAAATCCATAGACCTGCTTGCCGGGCACTGTCCTGGGCTGGACCCATCGGACTTTGTGGTAGAGAAGGCGCAAACCCTGGATTTCTATTTTCAGGACAAAAAGGTGAACAACTTCACCACCCGGGTGAACTTTTATTTAACCGAACGCACAATTCTTGATAACCTGCTCATCCAATATTATCTGAAACTGGGTGGCAAGCTCCTGCAGCAAGTGGCGCTCAAGCCCGGGTATATTGACTTTCGGAAGAGCACTATTACAGCAGGCTCGGACAAGATCACCTACCGGTACCTGGCGGGTGCTGACGGCTGTAACGGGATTGTGAGCAGGGCTGCTAAGATCAGGAGACACGATATATTATGCATGGAAGGGAATATTCCAAGAGATTTACTGAAAGAAAAAGAATTCAGGATATACTTCGGTTTAACTAGAATCGGGTACGGTTGGTATTTCCCTAAAAAAGACCATTATTGCGTGGGCATGGGCGGTGAAGGGTCCGGGCAAGCGATAAGCAAGATTGCCAGGCGTTTTTTCCATGAAGTGCAAAACCGGCAAGCTGAACAGGCTGGAGCTGCAATGGACAAGGAAAGGCGAACTGATGGCTGTGAGGGATTAAGCCGGGAAACCGGAGGGGCTGGAGATTCCGGGTTGAAAGGGGCGTTCGTTCCCTCGGGCCGTAGACTGAATACAGGAAAACTTCCCAAAAACACACTGCTGGTGGGCGATGCAGCTGGATTTACAGAACCGGTGACCTGGGAGGGAATTTATTATGCCATGCAGTCCGGGGTTCTGGCGGCCGGTGCCATAGATGCCTCGGCAAAAAGAAATAAAAGGAACGTGACCAGACGCTACAACAAAAGCGTGCGGCCCATCCGCCAAAACATCAGGGCGGCCCGTTTCTGGAAAAGGATCCTCTTCTATCCGCCTATCCTGAAGGCGTTCATGAAACACCTGGAAACGCACACGAATTTCGCGCTCTTCTATCTGGAGAAAGTCATTGCGACCGGGGAAATCAGTTACCGGAACTTTTTGTGGGTGTACTTCACCCGGGTACGCAAGCAAGGTACGTAATAGTATGGCAACAAAGAAAAAAGTCACCAGGGTGGGTGGGGAAACTGTAACTCCCGGACCCGCCACGGAACCAAAACCATTCGTGCCGACTCCCGAAAGCAAGTCCAAAGCCACCAGGCTGCGCGTCATTGCCGAGAAAGACAAGGTGCTGCCGGAAGCTGAGGAGTCGGGAATAGAGGGACTCGAGGATGTAGGGGAGGAAGTAAAGGAAAAAGTGGAAACACTGGTTGAATAAAATAAGCCGGGTCAGGCCGAGGCGATAATTTCGCCTTCCAACAGGTCTATCTGCTCACGGAGGATAGTGAGTTCCTCCAGGGAGCGGTTGTTTCTCAGGTCAATATAATCCCACTCATTGGCTCCGCAGTGCAGTGACTCTAAGTATGGGTTGTTTTTCAGGTCAAGCGTTCTAAGACTGTTGCCGTAACAGTACAGTCTGGATAAAAAGCGATTTTGGCTCACATCAAGTTCCTTTATGAAATTATTGGTGCAGCAAAGGAACTCCAGTCTTGTA
>Ga0302249_1000475_pt1 | contig 35773 bp, 36 predicted proteins | sample AAG_UR_Val_MG_FD_193531 | JGI IMG/M metagenome (GOLD analysis project Ga0302249, IMG submission 193531) | Enriched activated sludge microbial communities from anaerobic digester in WTTP, New Holstein, Wisconsin, United States - AAG_UR_Val | ecosystem: Engineered > Bioreactor > Anaerobic >... | reverse complement strand
ACGCTAATTGAAGAAGGTCCGTGTCTCTCATGAACCAACGCTCTATCACTGACACGAACCAGCTTCAAGAACTTACCCACTTGAAACAGCGAGGAACCTGTAAAAGCTCTAATTGTTAAATTAGTGCATAATCACAACCAACGAGGATCGCACCTACTTTATCTCCAGCAATTTTTATAAGTTCTCTAAAAGCTTAGTTTTTTGCTGCTTAAAATCTTCGTCTGTTATAAGACCCTTTTTATGCAAATCATTTAACTTTTCTAATTTTCCATCAACATCGGAATTTACATTTTTTTGAATACTCTTTGAGGTAAATGACAAAAACTCCTCATTTATTAAGCCTGCTTGAGTGTAGCTGACACTTTTAACTTTTTGTTTGACATCCGGGCTATACCATATCTCAACTATTCGCGCCCCCGAATCACTTGTGCCTACAATATAAAATGCATTATATTCTCCACCAGTTGTCTTGACCTTGCCATAATCTTTAACTTCGAAATTAGTAGATAGATTTAAGCTGCCCGTTGGCGTCTTCATTGTCCCAGCGGCTTTCCAAGTCTTACCTACTGTCAAAGGCCACTCATATGTTCTATTTTCTGGTATATATTCGTTTTCAATATTACCATCAGATTTCAGAGTTGCTACTAAATTTAAATCTTCATTGAGCAAAAATATCCTGCCACGATCGTTGGTAATTCGATAAACGGCAACGTTATTATGAGATTCTTTTTTTACGACCCGCAAAAATCCGTTCTTGCCGTTGACTAAATATCCCCATTCATAATCCTCTGACCAAGTAGGTCGATAGCAGGGGGGGGCTGATGTCACGGCTGGGACCAATTTAGGAGGTTCTTTTTTTCCATAATCTTCCAAAGGGATATACCCAAGAGCTGTATATTTATTCTTGCAATCATAATATGTTGCAAGCGCAGCCGTCGTTCCAATTATGCCTATACCCATACTGGCACAGTTGATCTGATGTTTGGTAGTGGGATTAATCATGATTTGCTGCGGAGCAGCACACCCGCAGAAAAAAAGAAACAAAATGAATAAGAGCAATCCGTTCCGGTAGAATGCCATTTACTCGACCCCCATATATCAAATTCCATACTTGCCGATGCGTACAGGCAAGTGCTCCGAGCAATCATGAGCCGACTGGGCCCAATCCCCCTCTGCCTTCTTTAATAGGATATATTTGTGCTTGAAAGAGTCTGAGTTACATCTAATGAATATAGATATGTTGTTCCTTGATACATGGATCCGGTAGAAGTTTGTTTGATCGTCCCCAGACCCGGAACATAGTCTGCTTCGGCAGTAGAGATAAGCCTACGTCCAGTTGAATAATTCCATGTCCTATCTACGCTTATTCGATAAGCTTCAAATGTTCCAATTGCAGTATTAACATTGACAGTTGAACCCGCAACTACATAGGCATATGTCTGAGATGTCCCATCTGTATATGTAAACGTTTTTCCGCCACTTTGCCCCAATGTTACTGGACTGACAATTTGGACATAATACCCCGGTGACGTATTTATCCAAACGTTTCCACTGCCATCATTTTCCCCGTATACGTGAATAGATCCATTTGCGTCCTGTAAGCCGTAATCATGGAACGAATCATTTATTGTTTGCCCCGAGCCACTCAAATTCAAAGTTGTAAATTTATCTAGACAGTTGGTTGAGGTAATTGGATCAAATACTGTGGTTGATAGGATTTGCTCAGATGCTTCACCAGTAAGATTATAAGTGGTAGTTGAGTCATATAACCTTGCTGTCACACTGTAATTCCAAGAATCTCCGGGAGCAAAATCGCGAATAGTACTCGTTTTCAATGCGATTACAGATGGTGGTGGTGGTGAATCATCACCGCTACTACCACAAGCAAGGGTTAAAAGAATAATAACAAGAAGAATAGATATTTTTCCTGATCGGATTGCCCCCTCCATATCCCCCTCCTTATTGGTACAAATTAAAAAACCCCCTCACTCATTTCGAGCTGGGGGGTTAGTCGTTCTTCCTTTTCATGGCATCCCCTGAAGGGTTAAGTGGTCAAGTTAGCCAACCAGATGCCGAAGCACAATGCGTATATGTATTGAACTGCCATTTTCTTGTAATGGAAGTAGGGACAAATGTCAAGAATGGAAATGGAAATCTATAAAGCGACCTGAGCGACTCCATTCCAACGTCCGATCTTATGCCGTTAGCAATGTGTTACCAAACAAAAAGAAGGGCTTCGACAAGTCGCCGAAACCCCTCAGTTTTCTGGCGGAAGTGCATGGGAATCGAACCCCGCTTTATTTGTCTTGGTTAGTGTCTCAGAGTGTTATCCCCAGTTTTTATCCAAGCGAGAGAGACCTTTCGAGCAACGAACTGACCTATATCGAGAATGAATCCAAAAAAACAGAGGGGGTGCATGCGGTGCAAAAGGGAGTCCCCTTCGAACCCTATAAGCTGATCCGCATGCACACCCTCTGGTTGGTCATCCCCAGTTTTCCTCAGCAATAAATCCACCCGTGCTCCGGACTGTAAAACTTGCGCTGTTTCATCATTGGCATCAGAAAGTCCTGCACCACCTCGTTGTACTTCATCTGTCTCTCCCAGGTCTTGAGAAAACTGAGCATCGCATTGTGAGCGCACCACCAGTAACCATAGCGCCAATTATATTTCTCAGTGGCGCCCTCCTTGATTTTTCCAGACTGCATAAACATCAGCGTTACTGCTTCCTGGAGTAAGTCTTCCTTCATGGACTGGGCAACAGGGTTCCACCGAAAATTCTTGTAGAAGACCTGCTTTGCGATTGAGTAGCAGATCTCGGGTCGGAAGTTCTCTCTGTCGATTATGACCTGCTTCTTCGAATAATTTTTTACTAACCAACCTCTCTTGAGTGCCACTCTTGCGCAATTCACTGAGATGCCATACTTCGACGTGAGCTCCTTGACGGTGAGATTGGGCGACACCTGGACCCTTTCCCTCCGTATCTCAGGGGTAGTTTCCATGCATGGATCCTCACTTATGAAGGGGACTATGATTTTCGGGGATTGTTGGATGGAGTGCTGCAGGGTGGGGATGAGAATGACGGAATCGACAGGAATGCCAGTGATTACAGTCATCCCTGCCATTCAAATATGAATGTATATAGTCGAGTCGTTATATAATGGATTTGGGATAGGTCGTTGTTAGGTTGGAAGCTAGGCTAGGTCGTTCTGTGACGAACTAACGTAGACCTAGCGCAGCGGAAGTTGCTGAATGAGAGATAAGGCATAGACTGAATCGCTGCCTTTTGTGGGGGTCTAAGTCTAAAATAGTTGCACTGCTTTAGAGATGTCTATCTCATGCAAGCAGCGCCATTACAATTTGTACAATAAAATAAATAATTGTGGTCACTCCTATAAATATCAGCATCCAGAGCAGGGCAATTGCCCCTTTTGGTAATTGCGGCGCTGGAATAACCCTGAGTATCTTTGCAAATGCCTCATCGGATTTAGTGTATGAATTAACCCTGTCCCAAGTAAGAGGTGGAAAGTATAAGTAGGATATTGTTAGTTGTTCGCCTGGTATTAATTTCGGAATTACTATTTCAGCTCCTCCTCTTGGTATTGGTTCAATCGCGTGTGGTATACTTGGATATATTTGGTAATCTGAAGGAAGTACAAAGTGTCCAATACGAACATTGTTGGCAGTTTCGCGACCGGTATTTCTAACAACTATGGCGTGTGTAAACACCTGCGTCTGATTTTCATTATTCAAGGTAAAGGCAGATACATGACCAAGATATGATATCAACTTCGGCTTTCTTGCGAATACGCGATCTAAAATATGACCAAGTAAAAGCATTAAAAGTGGAATGACAATTTTTATTATTAAATCCCAATCTATTTTCATAGTAATACCTGCAATTCAATCTTGCTTATAACGTTTCTTGATCCACTCCGTATCTTCATTCTCCTGATCACTTTTATGATATATTTCGATAAATTCAATTGTATCTTTGTCTTCATAATAAGCATAAATAATTCTGATTCCGCTTTGCACCCCTCTCCCCTTCAAAGACTTACATGCAAATTTTTTTACTTTATAAAAAAAAGGATAATCAACACTTAAGTTGGTTATCCTCAATATGCCCCCGTTATCTATCTTTTGCTTGTGAAAAAGCTTTAGTTGGGTATCTATGAAAATGTCGAGATCGTCCGGTAAAGACTGAAACCTTTTCTTGGAAAGAGCTTTCAAGTTTTTTCTAAATTTGTCACTCTCTATGATTTCGCTAAACATTGTCTTCGACATATGACCTTACTGAGTAGGGCGTAGTACGATAAAAGACTTTTTCGTAATCAATAATCTTTCCATTGTCAGTAGTAAGCCAAGGAACATCATTATGAGAATATTTACTTATTTCAGTCGCGTTATAGTCTGATAACTTATCCAACACCTCATCAATGATTTTTAATTCATGAGCCTTCAAGATACGCAGGTCAGGCACTCTCAAAGGAAGGTACTTAGTTTGCGGATATTGGAAGTATTTATCTTTAATTTTTGTAAGATCCTTTCCCTCCATTTGATCTACAATTTTCCTGAACTCCAATGGGGTGGGTCCGTGAATGTTTTTTTTATATGTTGCTCCGATAAGTTGCTCCTCGTATTTCTCATAAAAATTGAAGTCGATAAAGTAGAGCAGCTTGTATATTACAGTTTCACCAATATTTGGTTTCGAACCTACTCTATTCAGTATATAAATTAAAACCTCTTTGAATTTACCCAAGTTTTTTTGAGGCACGCTTATTCTCAATAGTTCTTTTTCTTTTTCCTCCGTCTTGCCTTCCAAGATGACATTGATGTCCTGCTTAAGATCAAGAAGATTGTCTGTTGTTGTATTAAATATCTCAGCAAGTTTGAATAACTCTTCTGCCGATATACTCCTCTCTCCGCTCTCCATGTTTGAAAGAGATATGCGGTTGATATTGAGCAGTCCTGCGAGATATTCTTGTGACATTCCGGTGGTTGTTCGCAAGCCCCTTATTTTACTGCCTATTTTCTTATAAAACATCCTCATTTCTTTTTCCCTTTCTCCCTCTAATCCTCCCCTATCATATGTAATATAATATGTCAAGTAGATGTTATATATGATGACATCGTCATTGAAATGTTATTTTGAATACATTGTCGCTATTTTTATTTGTTTGTATGCCCTCCCCACCAACCTGTCCTCCACCTGCTCATCCGCTAACCTCCAGAGCATCTCGCATTCGCATAGAAACCGATCACTCAGCATAAGCTCCATCATCTCCCGGCACCCTTCCCAGTCAAGTTCTCTTTCGTAACAGAAATGATTGAACCTCCTGAACATCACCGGTTCTGGTCTGTCATATAGTGTGCGGTGAACACATTGCCTCGGATCATTCTCGCATCCCTTCTTTTGACATAGATGCTGAGTGCTCCTGAGGTAAGCACGAAGATCCAGGATGAAGCTCTTGAGCCTGGCAGGATCCAGCAGGAAGGTCATCGTTGCTTCTCGGGTTTTGATCTTCTTGTGGGATATGGTGAGCATGAGTGGTGTCTCCTTTTTGATTTGTTCGCAGAGAATCGTCATGTTATAAACTCATGAGCTATATCAATAACGAGGGGGTAAACTATGAGTAACGGAGATATCATGGACAGGGAGGACACCCTTTATGAATCAAAAGCACGGGAGCTGCTAGTGGCAGGACGAAACTGGTTGAGGCACGGAAAGAACACCAGTGCAGGTAAAATTGATGAGATGCTTTTTGAATGGGTCACGATTGATGAATTAAGCAAGGGTTGCCATGCGCCTGTGGAGAGGATCTATGCCCATCTAAATCACCTGAGAAAAGAGCACAAGCTTCTCCTAGAAAAGAAGGACGGGAAATTCAGGTACGATCTGGAAGGAATAAAAGGAAAGGAGAAAGCAGGAAAGCAAAAAAGGAAAAAATAACGCCGCACCGCTGCTAAAGCAATTAATATGACAGGTGTTTAGGGGTGTTCATCCGGTGTTTAGGGAGTAACTAAACACGTGTGATAACTCTATGTGGAGAATCCAAAAAAGGAACTGAGACATATCGGGTGGCGTGTTTAGGTATTCATGTGAATTTTGGTGAATTAAGCTAGAAGAGTCTAAAACTGTGAAGGTATAAGGCAGGTGAAAATTACAAGATCACAGCTCGTTGACAAACCGCAAAGATCGCGTCGTCACATCGTCATTCTTGGTGCAGGTGCAAGTGCCGCAGCTTTCCCTAAAGGGGATGCTAATGGAAGAAGACTTCCGACAATGGATAATTTAATTGAGTTGCTTGATCTCGGGCCATTGTTAGAAAAGGCAGAGATTAAGAATACACGTCGTAATTTTGAAGATATTTACAGCGAGCTTTATGAGAATGATCCCGAATCTCCTTTTCTCATAGAAATTGAAAAGATTGTCTATGCCTACTTTGAAGACCTAAAACTGCCGGAATCACCAACACTATATGACCATTTATTGTTATCACTCAGACCAAAGGATGTTATAGCAACTTTTAACTGGGACCCTTTTCTTTTTGACGCATGGATTCGCAATAAGGAAAGGGTTCCAGTTCCGGAGATTATTCACCTTCACGGTAACGTCCGCGTGGCACATTGTCCAGACCACCCTGCTTATGGTGAACATGGCATGTATTGTCCAGAATGTGATAAAGTCCTTGTGCCCAGTCGGCTACTCTATCCCATCACAAAGAAAGACTATGTCAATGACAACTTTGTCAAAACGGAATGGGAAGTATTAAAGAAAATGCTGGGTCAGGCAATGACTTTAACAATCTTTGGCTACGGAGCTCCTACTACAGATAAAGAAGCAGTTGATATAATGAATATTGCTTGGAATAAGGACAATAGATTAATAGAAAGAGTGGAGATTATTGATATAAAAAACAAAGAAATTCTTTGGGAGCAGTGGGAACCTTTTATAATAAGAACTTACTTTGATCGAGAAGAAGACTTTTATGAATCTCGGATACCAAATTATCCCAGAAGAACTTGTGAGATGTTGTTAGATGCAACATTTTATGGTCTATGGGTTGAGAACAACCCAATCCCACGGGATGCTAATTTTAATGGGCTATTACTTTGGATAGAACCGTTGGTTAAGGCGGAGCAAGAACTAGAGAGTAAGAATTAGTTACAAATGCCACACTAAACCAGAGTCAACCACTCTCGAAGGCCAACTCTGGCCAGTGTATCGTTACTTTGCATTAATATTTTTATTCTTTCATGTCGACTACATCTATGTGCAGTACTGACATTTCGTTTCTTGAATTTACACACCACATACACATGTGCCCGCCTTCTTATTTTCTGCCGGACATAAAGCGCTTCGTTAATCAGAAACTTTTTCTTATCGATGTTTCTTTTTCCTTGATTGCCCTTGTTTTCTCGTTCGCTATCGCATCCTTGATTGCTTTAGTCTGAATCGGATCTGCATAATAAACCCCATTTGAATTATCCGCATAAATATTTGGAATAAAGACCGTGTATACATTCACAAATTTGGATTCGTATCTGAAGTTCTCCGTATTGAGATTGGGATATTTCTTGATAAATGTACGCCCACCCGGATATGCTTCCTTCAATGCTTTCATTATTCCATCACGATCATCAATATATCTACCGCTACTTATGCCAATTCGTGCTGCGACTAATCGATCTTTATAAAAGAACAATGCTGCGTGGCTATATTTCCCAAATTGATCAGAACTCACTCCTGCCATTTTAAATTTTGCAGATATTCTATTATCGGTATCAAGAAATAAAACGTTTTCAGATTCCGGTTCTGACGATGTCCCAAACTTGGCGTTATTCTTTATACTCACAGCTTCAGCTTCATCTACACTCATACCCCATTTAAGAAATCTCCATCCTCCCTTGGCATCAGAATATTTCTTTTCTACCTCTGCACCGCGTTGCAATTTCTGGACTTGTTGTTCTTGCTCTTGTTTGTATAACTTTAAAGCGTAATCTCTGCTTTTAAAATATTTTGGTGCCACTTCTTGAAAATAAATTAACTTGTCCATCGTAAAAGACTTATCACGACTTTGACTGCCGGATCGATCGAAATCACCTTCCCGAAGTCCCTTCACATCTCGATACAACCCCAAGACTCTTGAATATAATTGTTCATCCATGAATTTTTCTTTTTGGCTATCGTCTTTTGGATCAGTTGGCAACCTGTTGGTGAAGCTATAGAGTTCTTTGTGGTCTGCAAATCCGTGCTTTGCAATTACTTTCAATGGATCAATTTTTTCTCTTTCCCGTTTACTTGCATCTACCCATTCTTTTGCCTTCTGATATCCTCCGTCCGCAGCTCGCTTGATCCATTTATATGCTTCATCATTGTCTCGTGAAACGATTTTACCTTCATAATAGATTACTCCAAGGTTATATTGAGCGATCCGATTGCCTTGCTCAGCTGATCGCTCAATCCATTTAAGTGCTTCCATATTGTTCTGCTGAACGCCTCGGCCATGCTGATACAGAGTGCCTAGTACTAATTGCGCTTGGGCATTGCCTTGCTGTGCAAGAGGCTCGGCAATTTTGAATGCTGTCGGATAGTCACCTTTTTTGTAAGCTTCTGCTAGTTGCTTAAGTTCTTTACTTCGATCTTGATTTTCGGCGGCGCTCGCCAAAGTAAATGGCATGGCTATCATCAGCAGTAATATCCATGACATTATTTCCAATTTGTATTTATACATATTACTGCATCCCCCTTCTTAATATTGTATATAGCTTCAAAGCAAAAATTATACCGGATGTACCTATGGAACTGGTCCTTGGCAGTCCGGTCAATGGAACCAGACGATTTCACCATATGTTTAGCTGTCCACACTTCATAGGCATTTCGCTTTTTCATCTAAAAAGCTAAAGTAGAAAATTTGAGGGAGTTCAATAAGAACTTAGTCAGGTAAAAAGAAGCAGCCGACTCTTATTGATTACCATTTTTTTCTCTTCTTCTTAAAAACTTAATTCCTTGCTAAAGCATCTCACTCGTAAGGATTATTAGACCTCCATGACCCATTCTCTTTCTATAGAAAAAAATAAAAATGGTCCCACTAGAGAAAACCCGACCCAACAGGGAAGGGTTTTTGAGCATTAATATTATATTAATATATCATGTTGTTTTTGATTCCATACTAATTATGTCGGGTTAAATGTCTTTTCGTTTTCCGGACCCCCCATCATTTCTTTCCGGTCCCTACATCCTTTCTTTCCGAACCCTGCATCCTCTTCGTTCACGCTCATTATCCCTGCTCTTTCTCCTGCTTCTTTTTACCAGGTAAAACGAACACGTATTTCTCTTCGTTCAATCCTTCCAGCTTCTCATAGGACAAGATTAACCCTCTCCTGACCAGGGGATTAAGCGTGTTCATTTCCAGATTGCGTACAAGGTTAGTCATGTTCTTATCTGTAAAGTTCATTTCTCTAATAATGAGACTCATGCTCAACTGTTCCTTTGGGTAATTATGATGGAGCAGGAAGCGTCGATAGAATACCTGTGCCGATGGGGGGAGATTGTACAGGTCTGAATTAACCCAGTCGTAATTCCTAGTGAGCAGATTGTGAACGAAGAGCTCAGCGAGAATGGTATTGAAATAAAGTCTGTACTGGCGCTTCTGGACAATCCCGTCCTTTCTGACATCTGTGTTTATGCAGGCGATCTCGAAGAGTCTGCTGTACACCCTTATAACATTAGCATCGATGATGGGGATCTGCTCATCGTATGCGAAACACAATACAGCAGATGAGGTATATTCTCCCACCCCAGGTAAGGCCAATAGCTCTTCTTTATAATGCGGTACCCGTCCGCCATATTCGTTAACTACTGTCTTGGCAAAATCCTTTAATTTCTTTGCTCGATAGAGAAACCCAAGGGGATAGATAATCTTTTCTATAGATCGAATTCTTGCATTATGTAATTTCTTCACATCAGGATAACTTTTAATGAATACCTCGTAGGCTGGAACCACTTTGCGGGCAAATGTTTGGTGGAGAAGTATTTCAGCTATACATATTTTATATGGATCATTTGTGGATCTCCACGGAAAATCTCGCAGATTATCTTTTGCCCAATGTAAGAGCCGGTTCTGAAACATTATCGCACGTTCTTTCATGCATACTACCATCCATTTATTGAACATCTTTTTCTTCAAAAGGAAGGCATTTGAGATGTTAGCAAAAATTTAATGTTGGAAATGCAGCTTATAATTGCTGCTAAATATTAGAATAAACAATAAGATAAAGAAGAAAAGGTGTTAATCTACTGACAATTTGTATATAAGAGTTTCTACATCAATTCCGCTCCTCTTAGCTTCTCTTGTCAAATCTTCAAGTATTCTGTTAGTAGCTTTGTCAATTAGGCCTTCCACGTCTATTCCCAATTCCGACTTTATTTTATTGATTGTGGTAGGTAAAGCTGCAAGCACCTCGTCCATCTCCTTGTCATTCCCTGTAACATAAGCATAACTTGACTTCCCTTTAAGTGCTATTCCAACTTTCTTAACCTCTTTTTCTCCAATGCAATTTTTGTCTTTCCAGGCAATAATCCAAGCGCAGCCAGCATTGATTCCAGGGTCTCTCTTTATTAATTCCTTAATTTGTTCTGCCAGTTTAGCAGACGATGATGAGTTCATTGAATTATGCTTGCTCTTAATCTGGAGAAAACAATTTAATTTTGAATTTTTTATATCGACACCTGGTAAAACGCCATTGGGCACTTTTTCCCATTTTGAATTACTTGGTAGATGAATACAATTCCCAAGGTAATTTTCGTGAAAATCGCCGATCAAGTTTTCAAGCGCCATTTCCAGTTTATGTTCAATTTCTTTTCGAATTGAGTTCTTCAGGCCAAAAATACTGCAATTCATTTTAAAACGAAAAGGATCAACCCCTGTTTTTAAGAAATCATTGTAAGAAAAATTGGCTATTTTTTCTTTATATCCTGATAGCAATATTCTTACTGCTGCTTTAAGCGCAATATCCTGTGGCATTCATGACCCCTTAACTGTATTTAAAGAGTATTGAGCAGTGAATGGCATTCAATCGCTATCAGAAATACTGGGTATTAACTCTCCCGGAAGACACTTCAGGGCTATCGCCAGCACAGAGATGTTTTCTAATGAGACATTTCTTTCGCCTCTTTCGACAGAACCAATGTATGTTCTGTGCAATCCTGTCTCAAAGGCTAGCCTTTCTTGAGAGTAGCCCAAGGATTTCCTCCTTTGACGTACAATTTCGCCAAATTTAATTCTTAATGCTGTTTTCTTATGAGTTCTTTTCATTTGTCGAAATATTGCGAAGTAGTATCGATAAATGAACACCATAGGTCTACAGACTATGAGTAGCATTTACTTGGGAGATCGAGAATGTTAAAGGTGTACCGTAAAAAAATTCCCTTCCTATGGACATGGATTAATGTGGCGCGGATGCAAGGGGGATAAAATCCCCCTTGTTGAACTCCCACATACCCTTTGGCGAGACGTTTTAGCTATTGGATTTCATGAAGAAAATCGATGGGATTCGAGAAGATTTGCCTGGCGATATAAAAGAAAGTGCATTCAAATGTCACGCCTGAAATCCAGACTGACAGGTAGTTTATGTCAATGAAGGTGACAAGAAATCAAAGCCAATCTGAGCACTTTTACTCAACTCTCGATTAATTGATAACTCCCATTTTTTATGATCTGTGTCCCTATAGCGAGAATACTTAAAGTCCTTATATATCAACACTTGTTTGCCTTCATGATGCTCCATTATGGTTTTTCCAGCTGCTAGCCCTAGGCGAATAGGTACGGCATTACCAATTTGACGATACTGGTCGATTATTGAACCCGAAATCTTCCAATCGTCTGGAAATTGCTGGATTCTCTTATACTCTTGTATACTCAGTGGCCTATCTTCTTCCGGATGAGCAAGGTCAGTTGCTGGCATTGCAGGATGAGTAACAAGTGTCGGTGCGGGCTTATCCCACGCCAACCGTCTCAGAAATCCTGTTTTTCCACCGCCGGCATAATAAGATTTCCCTAATGCTTCTTTCTGTAATTCTTTTGGAAGATCTCGCCAATTCTGACCGGCCTTTAACATGCGATAGTATTTCAAACGTTTTTCAGGGAATTTTACAAAATCTCGAGGTGAACTGTGCAAATCTTGAACTGCTAATCGAAACGTATTCCAGCGAGGGAGGCCATATTCTCCATTTTCCGAATGTGTCGGCGTGAGAAAGGGCATTTCACTGCCATCGCGAGAGCAGAGAATAATCACTCTTTCTCTAATCTGTGGCGTTCCATAATTCGCGGCATTATATAAATTAAAACTTACGCCGTAACCGGCATTTCTCAAAATATTGAGAGCATGTAGAAGTGCGCCGCCTTTTAACTCATCAGTTGTTAACGGAGGATAACCCTTTCCTCTTTTATCATGAGGCCTATGTAGCAATGGAGCAGAAAGCAACCCTCTGACGTTCTCAATGAGAATATATTTAGGATATAATTCCAAGGCTACTGAAATAAAATTTAGAAATAAATTGCCTCGATCATCTCCAAAACCAAGACGGCATCCTGCGCTGCTAAACGACTGACACGGCGGACCTCCAACAATTAAATCAACCTCCTCTGAGGTGCTGAGTCCTGCAATTTGGCGAAGTTGTTTTGAATCATATTCGCGGATGTCACCTATAAGTTTAATATTGGGTCGGTTTTCGATTATGGTTTGTCTTGAGGCTTTGTCTATTTCCGATGCAAGAATTACCTCAATCCCAGCTTGCTCTAGCCCAATATCCATACCCATTGCGCCTGAAAAAAAGCTTAAACAAATCATGACTTTTTCACCATATTAATGTTCGTTTTACTTGCAGCTACTTAGGCTTTACGCTGTATGAAAGTAACATGGTTTTTATCATTTTTTAATTATGATTTCATGGAACTCGCTAAATTCGACCGTAAATTTTTGTTTTACTACACCATTCATGAGTAAAGTTATTTTTAGATCATTCAACCTCTTTTCAATTTCAGGGTATTTGCCTTCAAAAAAGCCTTCGGATGTCACTGGAACTTCATTAATTATGATTGCATATCCTTGGGCTTCCAACTCACCACAGATGATGCCTAATGCTGAGTTTTGGCTATCTTCTTCCAGGGCCTCGAATATCTTTTGGGCGTTCATATTGATCCTCCCAATATGGTTGACTGACAATATGATAATGAATTAATAAATTCAACATATTTGTCATGTAAATCAATATATTATCCCGGTATCCTATGTCCGGTGAGGATACCGGGATATTGACCTAATGCACCATTCAAACCGGTGACTTTGAGATATTTTTCATGGGTTTTACCTGAACAAACTCGAAGCAGGACGGGCCACCATTTTCGCTTTTTTTGACCATGTTGAATTCAGGTAACTTGCAGGCTGCAAGGAACAGGTAAAGAGCCCAGAAATGGAGTTCCATGGACGTACATGTTTTTCTTATCTCTTCAGCGGAAATACCCTCCCTTACCGGACAGGGCACTATAGCCTGATTCTGGTAATCGTTCAGGACCGATTCATCCAACTCCTTATATAAATTGCGTATTTCATCCCGCTTCCGACCGGCAATCGAACCTACAATCGCCAGAAACTCACACGGATGAATCATCCACTCAGACGAAGGCGCATTGACCCCTTCGAACGCAATTCCAACAATCATTTCCGACGTAATCTGTTTTACCAGCAATGCGAAGATGGAACCATTCTTTATCTCGAACTCGATCCAGCACTTCGGAAACGGCAGCTTCACCTGGATTTGGTCCGTTCTGAACATAGCCTGTGCCGGAGCATGTTCCTTCCACAGGATTTCCTCCATGAGCCTGCCGCTTTCTTTTCCGACATGGATCTTGGGGGAAGCTTCCAAATCTATGGCTAGTTCCACAAAATATTTGGCAAGCTGCGTGCCCTTCCTGAGCGCGGCAGTTTCCCTAAGCCAATGAATAGAGCTGTCAGCATGAAAACCCATTGGATACTCCTTTAGTTTCGTCATATTTTCCTATTTTCTCTTTTCTGTCAATTGGTTCGATATCAGACTTTGGATAGGGTCAGCGTACCTCTATCTCGGTAAGTACACTGACCCTTCTCCCTAATTCATCATCCCCAACACCATCCCCCCCACCTTCTGCAACCGGAACCTACTCTCTGCCGACAATAGCTCGTACTGCGCAGCCTTTGTGTACGTGTTGACCACCGAGAACATCGTGAACCCATATTCCTGCGCGAGGGCCCAGTCCACCGCTTCTTTTTCCTCCTTCCGGAGCTCGAACTGCCGATTGAAACTCTCAATGGTCGCCTCGGGATTATCCACCTTGCTCTCCAACGAGATCTGGAACTGCTCCCTCTGCTGACCGAATCCTGCCCGCAGATCGTTCAAGACTCCTGGGAGGCTTGAAAGGAGCTTGTCGGAGACATGCCTGTAGGACGCAGACACTTCTGTCTTGGAGATCATCCCGTTGGTGCAGACCAGCCTCAGGGTGAACGTGGAGATCGACAGAGCTGCCAATCCCACTTCAGAGTTGCTTACAGAAATGCCAGGGGTCATTTTGTCCCCGTTGATCCGGAAGGTTTCTCGATCATCCGGGACGCTGACCAGCATGAACTCGTCATCCAGCGAGCATTGAACTCGGGTGTTGGGTTTGTATCCGTGCTCGAGCAACCTATCGAGGACCTCTTTGTTGTCCGTGGGAATGTATCTGGGGGTAAAGATCGCCCTGACCTCATTAGAATCGAACCGGAAGAAGAGCTTTTCGTTCTTTTCGCGCTTGATCCAGTAGTTGAGGTTGTTTTGCTGGATATCCACTGGGCATTTCCGCAAATAGTGGATAGGGATCCCGAGTCGGTAACAAATGCTCTGCTGAGCGATATTTCGCAAATTGTAGGTCGCACCCGAGATGCAAACTGATTCTAGGTCCGCAAAGGAGACGTCATCGACAGGAATCAATCTGTCACTGTGGGTTCGGGCCATGTTCGCAACTCGGTCATAGACCTTCTCAAGGGTCGTCATGCTGGACATGTTTCTTCCTCCTTTTCTTTCGACCTAGCCCTAGGTCGCTTCCGTTTCTTCTCAGCTTTTTGGACACGGTCTGCAGCAGGCTCTTTATCGCCCTGATGATCACCTGCAGCGTCAGGATCGTTTCCCGCTGTTTGGTCATTGCTGGTCTCGCCCTCAGCCTCATCTGCATAGATACCTGGTACTCCCAGATCAAAGAGGGCAATGGTCACAGGTAAGCTGATCGTAGGTTGGAGAAGCTGAATCTCTGTCTCGACCAGTTCCTTGGTGCTCCCGAGGGGGGATTTCTCGCTTCTCTGAGAGGTCAGAAGGACAATTCCCATCTCGATCTTCTTCTTGTCGAATCCCACCTGCAGTCTGAGCAAGGCATCCTGGATGTACTCGTAGCTGGAAAAGCTGCCGTCGATGGCCACCCCATTGCGCAGACCCTTGTACTGGTAGCGGCGCCCATCCAGAATGCTCAGGGGTTCCTGTCTCCAATCCATGTCGGAGAGAGCCTGACGGAGCAGTTCACCGCGGTAGAGGGTCCCCTGCAGGCAATCGTCGAGGTAACGCATCGTGGAGAGGACCATATTGCCCATCTTCTTTTTCCTGAGGATCTTGTCGGAATCGCGAAAGTACAGTAATTCAAAAGACATAGCTGTTGCTCCTTTCTGTTATGTGCTGATTCATTGATAGAGTAAGGGGAAGGTCATAATTGATCCTTCCCCATTCGAGATAGGGGTTAAGGGAGATCTCTTGCTGTGGACGACTTGAGAAGGTTCTGGAGGGCTTTATGGGTCCTGTTTGACTCCCATAGCTTCATCGAGAAAGATGGACTTCTTTGACGGTTGGGAAAGGTAAGTATGGGACCAGCTGAGGAAGAGCAGCTTCATCGCTCTGGACATGGCCACGAAGCAAATCCGGCGCTCTTCCTCGATGTCCCCCTTCTTGGACGGGAGTATCCCCTCGACCAGTCCGACCACGAAGACGACAGGGAACTCCAGCCCCTTCGCTTTATGTATGGTCATCAGGGATACCCCCTCTGTGTCGTTGCTGCTCTCGTCTTGGAAGGTTTCCGTATATTCAAGAAATGCCCTGATACTGGAGAACCGAGTTGCTGCGAGCTGGAGCTGATTCAGGTTCTGGATCTTGGAGTCATCAGGGGTCGGGATATCCTCATCTGTCACGTAACGGTCATAGTCCAGATTGTTTCTCAGGAGATTGATGACCTCTGCTGGATGAAGCGTATGGGCAAGCTGAGTCAGGGGGTCCAGAAACGAGACGAGCTCCTTGACGTTCTTCCGGATAAAAGGGGTATCCGGTCTGAACGACTTTAGAGCTTCATAGAGGTGGACCCCCTTGCTTGCAGCCTCCTCCTCAAGCTGGGTGATGACTTTTCTGCCTATGTAGCGAACTGGGACGTTCAAAATGGATAGAAGTGCCTCATCGCCGGCATCGGAGTTTGCATCTGAGATGACCCTGAGGTAGTCCAGGAGCTTCTTCACCTCAGGGCGATTGTAGAAACCCAGTCCATTCTCGATGCGGTAGGGGATCTTGTGTTGGGAGAAGGATTCCTCCAGCACCCTGCTCTGGAAGTTTGCACGATACAATACGGCAATGTCCTTGTACTCATATCCCCTGTTCCAGATGAGCTCCTGGATCTCGTTGACCAGGTTGAGAGCCTCCCCCTCTTCGGATGAGCCCTCCAGGACAATAACCTCCTCACCATCGGGATTTTTGGTCATCAGGGTCTTTTGAATCTTCCGTTCATTGTGGTCGATGAGGTTCTGGCAGACTTTCAGAATCTGGGGGGTGCTTCTGTAATTTCGATTGAGGATGAAGATCCTCGACCCCGGAAACATCTGCTCGAAGTTGATGATGTTGCGCACCGATGCGGAGATGAACCCGTAGATTGATTGCCAGTCATCCCCGCAGACCCAGAAACTGGACCCGTTGCCTGACCCATCAATTAGCGTTTTCAGAATTTCCAGCTGCAGGGGATTCGTATCTTGATATTCGTCAATCAAAAGGTGCAGGTAGCGCTCCGTGTACTTCTCCCTGATGGAAGGGTTTTCGTTGAGCAGTCGAAATGCCCTGATCAGGAGGTCGTCGAAGTCGTATAGATACTTCTTCTCCTTCTCAGAGTCGTAGCGCTCATAGACGTCTGCCACCTTGAGCATGGTCTTGTCGCCTTCATAGAGGTTTCTGAACTCCTCAACCGGGATGAGGTTGTTCTTGGCAAGGGATATCTCCTGCATCACCATGCCGATGGAGAGATTCTTGACCTTCAGATCCCTCATGATGTTGCGGATGAAAACAAGCTGGTCTCTGCCGGAGAGGATCTCGAAGATCCTCCCTTCTGTTCGAAGTAATAGATGGCAGAAGCTGTGGATGGTACTCAATGTGACTCTCGATGCCTGATTGCCAAGTATAGGGACAAGTCGTTGCCTCATTTCCTCTGCGGCATTTCTAGTGAAAGTAAGACCCAGGATATTTTCTGGAGCTACTCCATGCTCAATGACCAGTTTCCCGATCCTCTCCATCATGGTGCGAGTCTTGCCGCTACCTGGAACTGCTATAACCGCTGCCGTTCCCTCCAGAAAGCTCGCTGCTTTCTGTTGCTCTTTGTTCAAGCTCATGGTTTGTGCTCACCTCACTTTCCAGTATATGGATGCACATGTAGATCCTCCACATGGTCGCCACCATCTCATCAAGGATGGGGCTTGATTTGTCCCTCAGGATGTATTTCCTGAGCATCTTCTCCTTTTCCCGAAGAAGACTCTTCATGAATCCAATGACCGCTTCCGTTGGATGGTTCTCCAGAAGTAGTCGTATGTTCATTATCCTCCTTCTCCGGTCCCCATAAATGACTGTCAGATAGTCCTGTGCCTCCGTTATGATTTCCGTGGTCATGATCTTCACCTCTCGAACCATTCGTCGCAGTGTTTCTTGTACGAGCAGTTCTTGCATCGCCAGTTCTGGGATGAGTCATTGGGTATAAAAATCCCGTTCGAGATGCCCCTCCAGACCTCGCTGATTTTTTTCTCTGCCCGCTTGAAGTCACTCTCTGTTCTCGACGTGTAATACTGATCAAACTTCGGTGTCTTGGTCTTGATGAGACAGTCGAATCTCAGCAGGATCTCCCTGTCTGCATGACCGTTTGCTTTGGCTGCCATCTGGTAGAGGGTCAGCTGGAAGTTCCGGTCCACTTCGTCAGCAGAATAGGCTCTCCCGCTGGTTTTCCAGTCCACGACGATGATGGTGCCGGATTCGTCCTCCTCGACGAGATCGAAGGCGCCGATGATCTTGACCGGACATCCCTCCAGGATGAAGGAAAAGGGTTCCTCTATGGAAACCACTTTGAATTGATCGTGGGGGCACTTGTGGTAGTAGGTCGTCAAAAGCTCCTTGCCCTCCATGAGAAGGGTCTTGAAGTCCTTCCCATCGGCATACTGGATTTCTTGACCCTCCACCGCTGCCTTCCAGTATCTTTCGAAGCGCTCGTGCAGCTCCTTTGCGGTCATGGTCTTTCCGTCCATCTTCTGCTTGTGAAAGTCGGCAAGGGCAAGGTGGATGCAGCTTCCAAACTCCAGCGCATCGGCACGGAATTCAGGGGGAAATCTGTCTATCCTTCCCAGTTTGTACAGAAGACCGCAGTCGATGTAGTCCCCGATGCTCGATGCCGACAGATGAGCTTCCTTTCTTAAGTCACTTAATTTCATGTCAACCTCCTGACTCAAAATACGCAGGATCCTGCGCTTTTAATGAAAGTAGGGGCAGAGACACACCAATCCCTGCGCATCCCTGCCCCGGATGATGAGGGGAACTATGTGGTTATGATGGGATTGCGGACTAGGATGACTGTTGAAGAGTTCGAATCAGTCCCGAGGCGTCCTTCTGGGAGAGATGCTCCACTTTCACACCGTAGGCATCGACGGACATCTTCTCGAGCTCCTCCACGGAGATTCCCCTGCGACGTGAGAGATTGGCGATTGCATTTGCCTGAGCGGAAGAGATCTTGGGGACAGACTCCTGCTTGGATTTGCCTTTTCCGTTGCCATTTCCATCTGTCCGAGTGGCAGCTTGGGTCTGAGGTGGATTATCCTGATTGGGTTGAGCTGCAGGCTCCTGCTTCTTGTCAGGGTTGTCCTGCTTGTCTGGAATGGACTTCGTCTCCTTCTTCTCCGCTTTGGCGATCTTCTTGGGTGCCGCTTGAGCAACCTTTCGGGTGCTTCGGTCTTCCTGCTTGACATCGATGATGTCCCCGAAATCCCCAATCTCCTCCAGCGCAGTCATACCCACGTTGGTCATGGAGCGAAGAGCTCTTGCAATGGCACGAGTACTGGCCATTCTCAGAAGATGCTTGGCAACTCGGGGATGGCAGTTTTGCGGAGTGGCATCTCCCACATCGGAAAAGACCTCTCCTGACTTGGAGACTACAATTGCCCTGCAAATGGCCATGTGGTCGTTCTCCTTCGTTGGAATCTGAATCGGATCGACGTCGATTTTGAGGATGCCCTTCTGGTGGGCAAGATCCAGTAATCCAGCATAGAGCACGAAGTCCTTGTTCTCGATTGTCGTGATAAACCGCTCGTCGAGCTTGGGTTTCCTCCTCTCCAGGAACTGAGCCTTCTCCTGATCCCCGTTGGGGACACAGCTCATGACAGCGAGGACGTGTTTGCATTTGAAGTTCTGGTCGTTTTTGATCCCTCTGGCGAAATCCCCGCAGGTGCAGGAGTACTGGTCCTCTGCTGCATAGCAGACCTTGTAGCAGATCTTGCCCTCGTCGCTCTCCACGTAGAACCAGGTCTCGTCCACCTGGATGACCCTCAGGTTCTGGGACTTCTCACTTCTTTTTTGAAGCTCCACTGTCGTCATTGTTTCCACCTCCGTTGAAGATGTCTTTGATGAGTAGTGCGATGCCGATGATGATCTCCGCAACCCTGATGATGAGCCCTATGGTCTTCTCCTGCATTGGCATCCCCTCCTTTCCATCAGAAGGGGGTGTCGTCTTTGGCTTCTCCCTCCTTGAAACCGCGTCCGTCGGTTTTGATGAACTCAAGGGTATTGGCGATGAGCTGGTAGGTGCTCTTGGATACCCCCTCGTCTGTCTCCCAGACATGGCGGTCAAGTGTGCCAATCACAGCGATTTTTGCTCCCTTGTGAAGGCACCTTGATGCAATGTCGGCAAGTTTCTGGAAGCAGACGACACGGATCCAGCAGGTCTTCTTCTTGGACGAGTGGAATGCGATGTTGAACGACGTCACGGGATTCCCTTCAGATGAATAGAAAATTTCGGGATCCGCACCAAGGTTGCCTGTAAGTACGCACTGGTTGAGCATGATTGGATTCTCCTTTCTGAATTTTTGTGTGAATTCAAGAATATCCTTGAATTATCAATGATTTATATATATAGGAGTACTCGTTATCCTGGAATTGGGGGGAGGAAGGGATGGCAAAGGAAGATCTTCTCTTTATTCTCAAGCGACTGCTGCAGACAGACGCCTACCTGGAATTTTTACTCCAACTCGATGAAGCTGATCTAAGGACTCTGATTGCCTGTATTAGGGACAGGGTGGATCGGGGAAAGCAGTAATAGGTTAGATTGAGGAAAATCCAGCAAACTAGAGATATGGGTAGGTATTCATTGCATCTTTGTGAATGATTTCGTTCTACATGTCCCTTGCAAACTTGGGGGTGAGATTGCAAAGACATTATTTAACATTGGCATTTTTTAACCCTTCTATTTATCTTACTTTCCATCAGCAAGCGGTGTGCAATCAAAAAAAACCATTTATCAATTATGATCATGCTTAAGGATTGCATATGAGCACCGAAATTAGAGACGCCTTTTACAAATATATCGACCTAGCCAAGAGCACAATTAAGAAAACCGGTAATTCAAGCAAATCGAAAGGAGTTCTCAGACTTTACTCAAATATTGACTCGCAATTGAGAGACCTTGCGAACTTATCGACTAAGAGTGATGAATGGAGAATATTAGAAAATATCACAAGTAAAAAATTCTACGAAGAGCTCTGTTATTCTGAAGAATTTGAGCATTCACTATTTAACTTAGTCGGTGCAGAATACCACTTTGACGAAACACACCATGACGAGATGAGTTTGGCAATGTTTAACTATTTTTGCCGCTCCGGTTTTTATAATAACGTCTTTGCTGAGAAAAAGATTAATAAACAGAAACTGTTTGAAAAGTATTGTGCCTCCTTTCAAAAGAAATACACTGAAATCACATATCTTGTAGCTCTAGACGGAGTGAGTTTTGACTGTCCATCTATGACTTTTAGTGATTTTACAATTTCAAAATTCAGTGAAGCAGAAATTAGTCAATTGATTGAAAGAAATATTTGTAAGGTATTCTACCGTGGATATCATTTCGACTCTGAGCAGCTTAAAGATTATTGGTATATTACCGTAAAAGAGAATTTACCGATATCCTTTGATGGCTACACAGACCCATTGGATTTCTATAATGAAGAAATCAGATCAAATAATTCCAATTTATCTAAAAAAGTTGAGGCAGCTTTAATCTACATTCTATTATATCCGTGGGATGCAAAAAAGGATTCTCTTAATTCGGATATTGATTCTTTATTTCATTCTGGAAATGGCAACACTCATGGAATGCCACGACTATTTGACACGCGTAAAATATTTAAAATTCCATTCATAATTGAAGTGAACGACCACCTCATTGATCTTCCCAACGCATTTACAATTCATTATCAATCGAGATTGACTGATAAAAAGCAGGCTGAACGGCACCAGATGGTCTTTGTTCATAAGTTTGATAAAAAAGACGCTCATTCATTCTACGAGTTTGTTCGTGATACACAAATACTTCTGGACAATTTAAAAGAAGAGAGGGATGGAACGCTGAAATTCATCAATAGAGCGCTATCTTATTATGCGAAAGCGTACTTTTCCGACAAGCTTGAAGAATTAATTTGGTATATTGTGACCGTGGAGGCTTTGATTGGGAAAAAATCAGCATCAACAGAGACAATAAACAGGAGGATTAGCAATATTTTGGGAGATTCACTCGAAGACAAAGATGCTATCAAGAAACGATTTAATAAAATTTATGATATACGAAGTCAGATTGTACATGGAAGTGCCTACAAAACAGATGATCTTGTAAAAGCTTTAGACGATGCACGAAAATTAGCTGGTGATTTAATTGTTTGGTTTCTGCATTACGTAAATTATTTAAAAAAGAATAATATGCAAGAGGCAATGCAAGACAGGGAGAAGTTACTCGCATATGTCGATTACGTAGTTTCAAAAGAGTTTCCGTCAGGATTTCCTCATATAAAAGCATGGATCCGATAGATTATTGTAATTAATCTTTTGGGGTCTGGGGGTTCGGAGAGATGGGGGAGTTGAAACAGGCATTTTTCGCGCTATCTGCGCCCATTGTCCTCTCTTTGACCCTCCTTTTAAGCCAACCCCTACATGCAGCTGACATCACCCTCCCCAAGGATACCCCTGTCCGTGTCTTCTTCAGCCCAAACGGAGGCTGCACAAAGGCAATTATCGACACCATCGGCAAGGCAAAATCTGAGATCCTCGTCCAGGCATATATCTTCACCTCCGAGCCCATAGCAAAAGCACTTCTCAACGCCCATAAGCGGGGCGTGAAGGTCATTGTCATCCTGGATAAGAAACAGAAGACGAATGGATACTCACCTGCCACATTCTTCGTGAACCAAGGAATCCCGACTTACATTGACTCTGTTCACGCAGGAGCCCACGACAAGGTCATGATCATCGACCAGGAGACTGTGATTACAGGTTCCTTCAACTTTTCGAAGTCAGCGGAGACTCAAAACTCGGAGAATGTGCTCATCATTAGGTCAACAGAGTTGGCGGGAATGTATCGGGAGAATTGGAAGAGGCATAGAGCGCATTCTGAAACGCAATGAGGTGCATTGAAATGAGTCAGGATAAAGAAAGTGGTGCGAAGGCAGTCAAATATGGGCTGGAAACAGCAAAATTAATTGCTGATAAGCTTTATTATAAAAAGATAGGATATTCAAGAAGTAATGAATATGAGAATGAAGGTAAGAGGGTAGTCATCAAGTGTGCACGCGCCAAGACAACCAGCATCGGTGTATCTTACAAAATGCTAGACCGTATATCATCTGTCTTGGCGTGTTTCGAGAGAGATAATGGTGATTACGATATTTATGAAATATCACCTCATATCTATCGCAGTGTCATGTCGCCCACGCGCAGCAAAGGTTCATCAGTTGGGAGAGTGGGAATTGTTAAAAGATCGGATATTATAAAGAACGGAAAATATATTCAGCGCCTAAGTCTTTAGGATATATGTCTCACAATAGCATTCCTACTAAACGGAGGGAATAATATGCGAATCAGCACACTATTAACATTAGTGCTTTTTCACATTTTATTTATTCCATGCGAATCGCACAGTCAGATTGATAATAAAGGATTCATGGGAGTTAAATGGGGATCCAGTCAAAATCATATTAAAGGGAATTTGGTGAGAAGCTTCGATTTTTCCGGCACAATTGAAAGCTATGAAAGACCAAGATCTATATTAAAGTTTGGAGACGTTACACTAATTGAAGGGGAAAGCTTTCGCCCTCGACAATCTCCCTCTTGGACGAATAGAAACGTTGATAAAGTAGACTGCGAACTTGAGTACTATTTTTGGAATCATAAATTTTTCAAAGCATCGGCTAAGTTCTATAATATTAAACTGACAGAAATAAAAGGAATAAAAAAATATTTATTTACGAAGCATGGATATCCGACTAATGAAGAAAGTGTAAAAGAGGAAGGAGAATCCTTAAATGAACTACCTCGCAGCAAGCTACGAGGTATCCTTATCAAAAGACAAACACTTCGCAGCAAGCTGCGGGGTATTTACCCGGTAGTGAATAAATATCAATGGAACATGAAGGATATATTCATCAGTTTTGAGGAATCCGAATTTCCAACATTATTAGTTATTTCAAAAATATTCTATGGAGAATTGCAGAAAGCTGATACGAAAAACGATTTAAAGAAAGGCATTATATATGATTACTCCTTTAGAAGAAAATATGGTTCGTTGAGTAAATTCTCAGGTGTAGACACAAAAACCATAGAGCGTTTATCCCCAGACCTAATTAGAGTTGATCTGATCTCGCTATACACTCCAGATGAAGGCTGGACGCGTTCCATGAAGGGTGTAAGTGCATCAAGAATATCGAGGACAAAATATGAAATTAATTGCGAGACGCAGATGTTTAGAAGTATTGGTAGTGATATTCGAGAATGGGAATCTATTAAACGATACTCTTCTATAGATTCTGTTCGGAAACAATACTGCAAATAGTGGGCATAAGTGAACATATATTTATAGAGACAAGCTGTTTTTAATTGCATTCCTTGAGGAAGAATAAAAATAATGACCAGAAATATTCAAGCGCCAAGAATAAAATCAGGGGAATCGCCAAGGCAGATTCTGACTCAGGATTTTAAATCACTGGGTAGCGAATTGCCTATTAGTGGAGGATGGGGGTACACTTTAGAGGATGCCGTAATAATCGATAAAAATGATCCAGTAGTCCCTGACAAAATTCCATTCGATGGTGTTGGTTTGGAGTATGTATTCGTTGAGAAACGAATTTATGAAGAGTTAATCATATTTCGCTCAAAAGAGGAAAAGTGCTCCGATATCAAATGGAATCTTCAACATCAGAAGTTAGCTAGCCACAGCGATAGGTGGTATGACAATCTCGTATTCGAGGTGACCGCACTTCCTGATAGAGATTGGAAAGAACTTAAAGAAGAATGGGGAGGACCGCATGGTTTCGGTACACCGGGATTCGACATGAATGCGCATGCAGCTAAAAGGGATTCACGGACTATTCGATATATTACCGAATATTGGTTTGATATTACAAGCTTTTATGGACTCGATTGTTTGGGGTCTAAGGTAGACGACAATGAAACGAAAGAGGATGATGCCAATGTTCTGGTAAATATATTTATTAGTGAAATGGCAGCACTAGAAAAGCAAGAACCCTTTGTCGCTAAACAATTAAAATTATTAAGAGACGGTAATCACTTCGAGGGTATGTCAACTGACTTTATCTTTTATCTCATGGATCATCGTAAGATCGGACAAATAGTACAAGATATTTACGCTAAAGAGCACAAGCCCCTTATGGAACTCCTTAGGGATAATTTCTTCGAACACGACAAAGTGTTATTTTCACTAAGTGATCAGCTATTGATTGAAAAATGTAAAGAAGAGTTAAAAAAAATGGTAAAGGAGGACCAATACGTAGATAAATGTCTAAAGATGTTAAGAGATCAAGCACTATTCCAAGATGATGATCTTTTTTTTGAGTTTCATTTATATTTATTGGGAAAACCCATATCTAATATTCTTTTACTTCTTGGGGATAGAGGAATGGACTTTGACATAATATATAAAGAGGTTGCGTCCATGCTTTATTGAATATCGTGAATCTCATTTTCGATGGATTCAACGATGCTCTGGAGAAAGGCGACAGGATCGAGATCAGGGGATTCGGCAGCTTCGTGATGCGGGAGTATAAGACCTACACGGGTAGGAACCCGAAGACAGGGAAAGAGGTCGAGGTGAAGCCCAAGAGCTTGCCGTATTTCAAAGTGGGGAAGGAGTTGAAGGGGAGGATGAATAGTTCAGTTGAAGGGATGAAATAGTTCAACATTGTATTTTACGTGATATCTAAATTGTCGCACTGACGCTTTCATTCAATTCATAGCTAAAATCAGGGGGATAAAAATGCCAATATATTGTGAACCAATAACAGAAATCAAACTGGAATCGCTTGAAGATGTCCATGACAGGCTCAGTGGTACAAAGAATTATCTAAGTCGAGTGCCAGTCGAAGGGATCATAGAAAACCGTGCCATTTTCCATGATGATGAATACTTCGGTGATGGCGAGGTCATGCTCCGATTCAACGAACATTCAATTCGGAGTTTCTGTCAGCGACTTGGCTTTCGTTTTGATCAACTGAGAATGATAGAGACGCCGTCGTTGCCATCACAAGTACTTAACGATTTGATACAGCAGTCTGCAATAAAAGAGAAGTTGAAAGATGATGAATTTGTCATCGACACAAGAAGCAACGTAATAATTGGCATGGTGTCTCGCACATATGTTGGATACACAAACGACCAGTTCCTCGAAGACATTGAGAATTATCTTCGAAAAGAAGTAAAAGACCAATTTCAATTTCACGAAGCATTCGACATTAACACTGAATTGACTATCCGTTTCCAATCTAAAATACATCACGGAATCATACAAGGGCGAACTGGGCAAAGAGAAGACAGAACTCTTCTGGGACTTGAATTTCGTAACAGCATGGTGGGTACTTCTGCCGTTAGAATCAACTATTACTTGCTTCGTCTCGTGTGCACAAACGGCATGATGGTTTCGGCAGGCAGCGCCGTGAATCGTGTATTTCATTCAGGTAATCTCGATTCTTTCAATAATCGCCTCGAATTTTGTTACAGAGAGGTCATTCGTAGAATAGACCTTGTTAAGTCAATGTTGCAAACATTAGGAAAAATCCCCTACGAATCACATCGATTGGCGGAAAACGAAATCACCAACCAACGAATATTCGAAATTATACCTGCCCTAAAGCAGTCAATCTGCGACAAGGAAAAACAATATTTACGCTACCCATCTGACTGCACAGAGGAGGACAAAAAAAAGATAAAACTGGATCATGACGCTCATATTATCGACTTGATTCCATATTATTATGGTGGAGAGGAAGCTAGCAGAATATTTAAGTCTAGGATGCGAGATAGTGTGACTATGTTTGACTTCCTTAATGTGTTCACTGAATACGCAAAAAAAAATAATTCACCGTCCAAACAGTTAGAGATCGAGGAGAAAACGGGTGGCCTAGCGAAGTATATATCTGATAATGCGAAGAAATTTAATTGAGATAGAATAATAACAAGCAGATACTATTATTTGTTACAGGCATGAGTGGATGTTACAGAAGAGGTGATTCCTCTGGATTGCTGGCAACAGTCAATTTCAGGAGGATTGCAATCATGACCACCAACGAGAAGCATATCTATTTCTGCCTCCCCGCCAATATCTCCTCCAACTGCTCATCCGTCAACCTCCAGACCATCTCGCAATCACACATGAACCGATCACTCAGCATGAGCTCCATCATCGTTCGTGCCGCTTCCCAGTCTAGGTTTCTGAGATAACAGAAATACCCAAACCTTCTGAAAAGGACTGTTTCTGGTCGATCATATAAACTTCGGTGCTTGCATTGCCTGGGGTCATTCTCGAACCCTTCTTTTTGGAAGAGATGTTGGGTGCTCCTGAGGTATGTGCGAAGATCCAGGATGAAGGTCTTGAGTCGGGCAGGATCCACCAAGTAATCCATGGTTGACTCTCGGGATTTGAGTTTCTTGTGGGATATGGTGAGCATGAGTGGTGTCTCCTTTTTGATTTGTTCGCAGAGAATCGTCATGTTATAAACTCATGAGCTATATCAATAACGAGGGGGTAAACTATGAGTAACGGAGATATCATGGACAGGGAGGACACCCTTTATGAATCAAAAGCACGGGAGCTGCTAGTGGCAGGACGAAACTGGTTGAGGCACGGAAAGAACACCAGTGCAGGTAAAATTGATGAGATGCTTTTTGAATGGGTCACGATTGATGAATTAAGCAAGGGTTGCCATGCGCCTGTGGAGAGGATCTATGCCCATCTAAATCACCTGAGAAAAGAGCACAAGCTTCTCCTAGAAAAGAAGGACGGGAAATTCAGGTACGATCTGGAAGGAATAAAAGGAAAGGAGAAAGCAGGAAAGCAAAAAAGGAAAAAATAACGCCGCACCGCTGCTAAAGCAATTAATATGACAGGTGTTTAGGGGTGTTCATCCGGTGTTTAGGGAGTAACTAAACACGTGTGATAACTCTATGTGGAGAATCCAAAAAAGGAACTGAGACATATCGGGTGGCGTGTTTAGGTATTCATGTGAATTTTGGTGAATTAAGCTAGAAGAGTCTAAAACTGTGAAGGTATAAGGCAGGTGAAAATTACAAGATCACAGCTCGTTGACAAACCGCAAAGATCGCGTCGTCACATCGTCATTCTTGGTGCAGGTGCAAGTGCCGCAGCTTTCCCTAAAGGGGATGCTAATGGAAGAAGACTTCCGACAATGGATAATTTAATTGAGTTGCTTGATCTCGGGCCATTGTTAGAAAAGGCAGAGATTAAGAATACACGTCGTAATTTTGAAGATATTTACAGCGAGCTTTATGAGAATGATCCCGAATCTCCTTTTCTCATAGAAATTGAAAAGATTGTCTATGCCTACTTTGAAGACCTAAAACTGCCGGAATCACCAACACTATATGACCATTTATTGTTATCACTCAGACCAAAGGATGTTATAGCAACTTTTAACTGGGACCCTTTTCTTTTTGACGCATGGATTCGCAATAAGGAAAGGGTTCCAGTTCCGGAGATTATTCACCTTCACGGTAACGTCCGCGTGGCACATTGTCCAGACCACCCTGCTTATGGTGAACATGGCATGTATTGTCCAGAATGTGATAAAGTCCTTGTGCCCAGTCGGCTACTCTATCCCATCACAAAGAAAGACTATGTCAATGACAACTTTGTCAAAACGGAATGGGAAGTATTAAAGAAAATGCTGGGTCAGGCAATGACTTTAACAATCTTTGGCTACGGAGCTCCTACTACAGATAAAGAAGCAGTTGATATAATGAATATTGCTTGGAATAAGGACAATAGATTAATAGAAAGAGTGGAGATTATTGATATAAAAAACAAAGAAATTCTTTGGGAGCAGTGGGAACCTTTTATAATAAGAACTTACTTTGATCGAGAAGAAGACTTTTATGAATCTCGGATACCAAATTATCCCAGAAGAACTTGTGAGATGTTGTTAGATGCAACATTTTATGGTCTATGGGTTGAGAACAACCCAATCCCACGGGATGCTAATTTTAATGGGCTATTACTTTGGATAGAACCGTTGGTTAAGGCGGAGCAAGAACTAGAGAGTAAGAATTAGTTACAAATGCCACACTAAACCAGAGTCAACCACTCTCGAAGGCCAACTCTGGCCAGTGTATCGTTACTTTGCATTAATATTTTTATTCTTTCATGTCGACTACATCTATGTGCAGTACTGACATTTCGTTTCTTGAATTTACACACCACATACACATGTGCCCGCCTTCTTATTTTCTGCCGGACATAAAGCGCTTCGTTAATCAGAAACTTTTTCTTATCGATGTTTCTTTTTCCTTGATTGCCCTTGTTTTCTCGTTCGCTATCGCATCCTTGATTGCTTTAGTCTGAATCGGATCTGCATAATAAACCCCATTTGAATTATCCGCATAAATATTTGGAATAAAGACCGTGTATACATTCACAAATTTGGATTCGTATCTGAAGTTCTCCGTATTGAGATTGGGATATTTCTTGATAAATGTACGCCCACCCGGATATGCTTCCTTCAATGCTTTCATTATTCCATCACGATCATCAATATATCTACCGCTACTTATGCCAATTCGTGCTGCGACTAATCGATCTTTATAAAAGAACAATGCTGCGTGGCTATATTTCCCAAATTGATCAGAACTCACTCCTGCCATTTTAAATTTTGCAGATATTCTATTATCGGTATCAAGAAATAAAACGTTTTCAGATTCCGGTTCTGACGATGTCCCAAACTTGGCGTTATTCTTTATACTCACAGCTTCAGCTTCATCTACACTCATACCCCATTTAAGAAATCTCCATCCTCCCTTGGCATCAGAATATTTCTTTTCTACCTCTGCACCGCGTTGCAATTTCTGGACTTGTTGTTCTTGCTCTTGTTTGTATAACTTTAAAGCGTAATCTCTGCTTTTAAAATATTTTGGTGCCACTTCTTGAAAATAAATTAACTTGTCCATCGTAAAAGACTTATCACGACTTTGACTGCCGGATCGATCGAAATCACCTTCCCGAAGTCCCTTCACATCTCGATACAACCCCAAGACTCTTGAATATAATTGTTCATCCATGAATTTTTCTTTTTGGCTATCGTCTTTTGGATCAGTTGGCAACCTGTTGGTGAAGCTATAGAGTTCTTTGTGGTCTGCAAATCCGTGCTTTGCAATTACTTTCAATGGATCAATTTTTTCTCTTTCCCGTTTACTTGCATCTACCCATTCTTTTGCCTTCTGATATCCTCCGTCCGCAGCTCGCTTGATCCATTTATATGCTTCATCATTGTCTCGTGAAACGATTTTACCTTCATAATAGATTACTCCAAGGTTATATTGAGCGATCCGATTGCCTTGCTCAGCTGATCGCTCAATCCATTTAAGTGCTTCCATATTGTTCTGCTGAACGCCTCGGCCATGCTGATACAGAGTGCCTAGTACTAATTGCGCTTGGGCATTGCCTTGCTGTGCAAGAGGCTCGGCAATTTTGAATGCTGTCGGATAGTCACCTTTTTTGTAAGCTTCTGCTAGTTGCTTAAGTTCTTTACTTCGATCTTGATTTTCGGCGGCGCTCGCCAAAGTAAATGGCATGGCTATCATCAGCAGTAATATCCATGACATTATTTCCAATTTGTATTTATACATATTACTGCATCCCCCTTCTTAATATTGTATATAGCTTCAAAGCAAAAATTATACCGGATGTACCTATGGAACTGGTCCTTGGCAGTCCGGTCAATGGAACCAGACGATTTCACCATATGTTTAGCTGTCCACACTTCATAGGCATTTCGCTTTTTCATCTAAAAAGCTAAAGTAGAAAATTTGAGGGAGTTCAATAAGAACTTAGTCAGGTAAAAAGAAGCAGCCGACTCTTATTGATTACCATTTTTTTCTCTTCTTCTTAAAAACTTAATTCCTTGCTAAAGCATCTCACTCGTAAGGATTATTAGACCTCCATGACCCATTCTCTTTCTATAGAAAAAAATAAAAATGGTCCCACTAGAGAAAACCCGACCCAACAGGGAAGGGTTTTTGAGCATTAATATTATATTAATATATCATGTTGTTTTTGATTCCATACTAATTATGTCGGGTTAAATGTCTTTTCGTTTTCCGGACCCCCCATCATTTCTTTCCGGTCCCTACATCCTTTCTTTCCGAACCCTGCATCCTCTTCGTTCACGCTCATTATCCCTGCTCTTTCTCCTGCTTCTTTTTACCAGGTAAAACGAACACGTATTTCTCTTCGTTCAATCCTTCCAGCTTCTCATAGGACAAGATTAACCCTCTCCTGACCAGGGGATTAAGCGTGTTCATTTCCAGATTGCGTACAAGGTTAGTCATGTTCTTATCTGTAAAGTTCATTTCTCTAATAATGAGACTCATGCTCAACTGTTCCTTTGGGTAATTATGATGGAGCAGGAAGCGTCGATAGAATACCTGTGCCGATGGGGGGAGATTGTACAGGTCTGAATTAACCCAGTCGTAATTCCTAGTGAGCAGATTGTGAACGAAGAGCTCAGCGAGAATGGTATTGAAATAAAGTCTGTACTGGCGCTTCTGGACAATCCCGTCCTTTCTGACATCTGTGTTTATGCAGGCGATCTCGAAGAGTCTGCTGTAAACGTTCATGGGGTACCATTTCTCTTCCATGGCAGGTTTTCCTTTTTTCCCCTCGCCCATTATCAAGCGAACAGGGAAAGCGAGTTTAAACTCGACCCTGGAAGTCTCCAGCAGGAGATTAAAGATGGAGCTGGAGCTCATTTTCATTTTAGTAAATTTTCTAAAATGCTTGTCGCTGAAAGATATGGTGTATCTACTTTTCTGTGATTCATTAGGATCTCCATTGCCATTTGCATCGAGCTCCAACTCCCTCTTCTTAATGCTGTCAAATCCATCGAATAGGGGAGAGACTTCCTGTGGGAGCTTATCTCCCCCCGACTTCAACAGAAAGATGTAACCGACAAAATCCATGACCATGTAATTCTTGGCACTCCAGTAACCGTTAGTAATGGAGCATAGCTCTCCTGATTTCTCCGACTCCCAATGAAAGGGGAGAATATTTTCGTTATTTGCCTTTCTGAGGACAGGAGGTATCGCTTTATTAATTCCCCGCTCAGATGCATTTATCCAGCTCGAGTATCCACTCGTCCTCCTCATTCGTTCTAGGGTTTGAGTCACGGAATTCAACAACCTCACGTAAGCAAAATCGTCTTTCAGTTGGTCTTTCACAGCATTGAGCTTCTGGTATTGATTCTCCAGGTCATCCAAGTTTCCGTGTAGGTACTTGGGATACGGTATCGATGCATAGTCAATCTGAATATTTGATAGCAGTGATTTAGCTTCCTGTATTGTCATATTGCAGTTCCCCCCTTTAATCAAATTGAGTCACTTTTTTCTTCTTCTTTGGATCAGGGGGTCTGTCCATGACAGTCATTTTGTCTTTATCCAGTTTCAGTTGGATATTACCTGTGAACCCGGTGCCCCTTTTTGCTTTATAGACGATGATATCGATTTTCCCGTCTTGTTCGATGAGTTTCTCCCAATTGTCTTTAATCTTGTATCCACCACTCTCGTCTTCCTCAACCGCCGCCAGTATCCCTAGCCATGAAGCTTCATATTCAATCATTCCTGTCTCTTTGAACGAAGCGATACTCAGGCGCTGACCGGACTTGTAGGAATCCCGCGCCAGTTCGGAAATGGCCACTATGGGGGTGTTATGCTTTTTGGCCAACGTGGTCAGCTTGGAGAGCAGGTCGTCAATCCGGAGTCGCTCGTCATTGCTCCTAGATTCTGTTTTAAGCTTTCTCAGATAATCGATGATGATGACGGGAGGTGCTCCATGCTTCTTCTGAATTGCCTCCATGGATTCTTCCCATTTCTCAACGATGATTTGCTGTTCCACCACATATTTGAGGTTGACGATCTTGGCGATGTCGGGGTTGTTATAGAAGCTCTTTATGTCGGGGAGGGAGCGCACATTGAAAAGCTCAATGGACTGACCGGTGAACCTTGAAAGGGTCCTGTAGCGAAGCTCCACTCTTCCATCGTCATAGCTGAAGAAGAGTACCGGATAGCCATTCCTACAGATGTTATCAGCGATGTTGTTAGTGAGAACTGTTTTACCCGCAGAAGGGATGCCGCCGATGATGTAGAGACGCCCCCCCGCAAGACCTCCATTCATTCTGCTTTCGAGGTTCTGAAGGTTCTGACCGCCGAAAGGAATTCGCACATATCGTTCTTTGTAATCTGTGGCAGCTCTATTTGCATTGTCGAGCAGGCTGTCGATGTCCAGCTTTCCCTTAACATCCGTTGACCTGACTGAATCAAACGTCTTCTTCAATTCCTTCTGGTCCAGCGGGGGGGAGTTTTTCATGTTCCAGTTATTGACGATTTCCCAGACCTCGTTGGGGTCCTTGACTGTCTTCATCAAATGGCCAATAAGACTTGCTGCTGTGTGGTTCCTGTCGCCTGACGAGGTTCCATTTCTCAGGATATCGACGAATTTGTTTCCCTCTGTCTTCTCAGCAGGTCCGTTGATCTTCGATTCCATCGTTACAATCTGTTTTGTCTCTTTCACTTCCTTTTTAGGGGGATTCTTGATGAAATCGGTGACCCACTCGGGACACTCCACAGGGTCAACGTCGAGAATGGAGCAATCTTCCATCCACCTGTACTGACGACCTGACCCATGCATGGAGGGGGGCGCTACCACATAACCCCCATCTCCACGTATGTCGATTTTCAATGCTCGATTGGAGCTGTTGTGGACTGGATATTCAGGGTGTTGCAGATAAACCTGTGAACCTCTTCCAGTCACGACACGTGGAGTGCCATCAAAACAACCTTTATCCTTTGCATACTGTTCTGCATCAGGAGAATCTAGATCCATGACGATAATTCCTGACACATCACCGGTGATGATGGCAATGTTGGCGTCTGGATATTCAGTAAACCAACTCGTGACCTCTTCCTTTGTCGGGCGTCGTTGTTTGTATTCGTCCCAGCTGTAGAGGACAGGTCGTTTACACTGATCTGTGAGATGCTTCCTCTCAACGACCTCTTCCGGTAACGAATTTTCGAGTTCCATATTTCTTTCGAGTTTACCCGTCAGCTCCTGGTTATATTTCGGGGGTGGTCGACGTTTCACCATTGCCGGGCTCCAAATAGGCATCACCGAAAAACCTTTACCGAGGTAGGAAAGGGCGATTTTCAACATTGTCATGGTTATTCACCTCCTTTCTCTTCACTCATGTCACACTGAGATAAAGCTTCCATGGCAACCTCTCTGACCCAATGGGCCATGGAGACCTTTTTCATGTCGGTGATGTTTTTGATTTTCAGATACACTTCCTGTGGCAACGCGATGGTTAATGATTTTTGGAATAGTGCTTCTCTCATAGTGATTCTCCTTCCATTAAATTGGATTTAAAATTGCTAATCATTTATTTGTTCTTCGCTGGGATACAGGACAGTGGTGATTTTCAGACAGAATGTTTCTGCGCGGGGGACAAGGAATAAAAAAGGGGTCAATATCAGCTTGCGCCAATTTGACCCCTCAAAAAGCGAACTGTGGTTCGTTTTTCTATCTCACCGGTAGACTGTTAATATGACTCTCCAGCTGCGTGAAGAAATAGATATTAACGATTTGCATGGAGGTTTGATTATTCAGAACACGGGCGTAATCAAATCCAAATGTGCTCGACAGAAATTTATTTAATTTGTCCTTCAGCTTGAACTCACTGTAGAGAATCTGGCCAGCTTGCTGTTTGGTGTCTCTGTGCTCCATGTAGATGGAATATTCTTTCTTCTCATCAGGGTCCCAATAGTAGACTGACCCAAAACCAGCTTTGTGACCCCATGTGGCGGAATCTGCGGAATAGGGTCTGCATTTGGTCAGGATCTCCCGGTCAAAGTTGCCAAACAGATGAAATCTAATGTCGGGGAATTTCTCCATGATCCTCGCAACGGTATCAGCGTCGAATTTCCTGTGTTTCCCCAGAGACCCCAGAGCAATATAGTCGTGACCCTGATCGACGTAGATTTGAACCTCTCCTTCAGGATCATCTTCGCTATGGACAACGGGTACTGGCCATCTCTCTCTGGCGACCCCCTGCTGCAAATAATCCTGGTGACGCTGATTATGCTCGGGGTTGTCGAACTTGTCGTCCAAATTGAAAGCACAATCGAAGAGATGACCATAGCGCTTCAAGTATAGTTTGTACTCGGAGAGGGAGATTTTCGATTTCCCCGTGGCCACGGAATAGGCACCTGAATCCATGATGAGAGAATCAATCATGTTCCTGTATAAGCTTGTCAGCTTATGGGCGCTTCCCTTGATGTAATAATAGGAGATGAGGACGTTGAATTTTATCTTGGTGATATCGTGAAATAGTCTTACCGTTTCCGCATCCACTACTGCACAATAGAGCTTCATATTGATAATCCTTATCAGTGGACCTTTTTTACTTTCGTTTTGCTATTGGGTTGCATCATCGCTGACAGTGTCGCCATGTGCTTCATTGCCCTGGTGAAAATCTGCTCATTATGCCCCCGTTATCTATCTTTTGCTTGTGAAAAAGCTTTAGTTGGGTATCTATGAAAATGTCGAGATCGTCCGGTAAAGACTGAAACCTTTTCTTGGAAAGAGCTTTCAAGTTTTTTCTAAATTTG